>Ga0307288_10000681_pt1 | contig 11350 bp, 7 predicted proteins | sample ER_DNA_142_FD_194469 | JGI IMG/M metagenome (GOLD analysis project Ga0307288, IMG submission 194469) | Bulk soil microbial communities from the East River watershed near Crested Butte, Colorado, United States - ER_DNA_142 | ecosystem: Environmental > Terrestrial > Soil > Floodplain | place: USA...
TCAAGAAGGCCGCGCCGGCCAAGAAATCTCCAGCCAAGAAGACGCCGTTGAAGTCTGTCGACGGTCCCCAGGCGAAGAAGGCTGCAGCAGCACCGCCGCCAGCCAACGATGAGCCAGTGATCAGTGGCGAGAAATCCTTGGCAGCCGAGAAATCCTTGGCAGCCAAGAAATCCTCGCTGACAGCGGAGCCTGAGGCCGTGATTGGTGAGGCGGTTGATTCGGCCGGAGCTGAGGAGGTCGAGCTTGAGGAACTTCCTCTCGATCAGCTCGAGGTCGATCTTGAGGCCGAACCTCTGACCGCCGATGTCGTGGTCGACCTGGAAACTGAAGAGGTCGTCCTGACCGTTGGCAAGAAGCGCAGTCTGGACGACGTCGACGAATCGGCGTTCGAGCCGGCCGAGGAGGCGAAGCTCGAGGAAGAGCTGACCGAGGACCAGGGCTTCACGCTCTCGGAGGCCGACGATGCCGACGAGCCCGAGCAGCAGGTCATGGCGGCCGGCGCCACGGCTGACCCCGTCAAGGATTATCTGAAGCAGATCGGCAAGGTCGCGCTGCTGAACGCCGAGCAGGAGGTCGAGCTAGCAAAGCGGATCGAAGCCGGACTGTTCGCCGACGAAAAGATCAACGAGGAGCACACCAAGGTCAAGACGTCGCACGTCGGCGATTTCGAATGGATCGCCGAGGACGGCCGCCGCGCCAAGAACCACCTTCTAGAGGCCAATCTGCGGCTCGTGGTCTCTCTTGCCAAGCGCTATACCGGGCGCGGAATGCTTTTCCTCGACCTCATCCAGGAGGGGAACCTCGGGTTGATCCGGGCGGTCGAGAAGTTCGACTACACCAAGGGCTACAAGTTCTCCACGTACGCGACTTGGTGGATCCGGCAGGCGATCACCCGAGCGATGGCCGACCAGGCTCGCACCATCCGCATCCCGGTGCACATGGTCGAGGTGATCAACAAGCTGGCTCGGGTGCAGCGTCAGATGCTGCAGGATCTGGGCCGTGAGCCGACTCCCGAAGAACTTGCGCGGGAGCTCGATATGACGCCGGAGAAGGTCGTCGAGGTTCAGAAGTACGGGCGTGAGCCGATCTCCTTGCACACACCGCTGGGCGAAGACGGCGACTCCGAGTTCGGCGATCTGATCGAGGACTCAGAGGCAGTGGTTCCGGCAGACGCGGTGAGCTTCACGCTGCTGCAGGAGCAGTTGCATGACGTGTTGGACACGCTGAGCGAACGCGAGGCCGGCGTAGTGTCGATGCGCTTCGGGCTAACCGATGGGCAGCCCAAGACGCTCGATGAGATCGGCAAGGTGTATGGGGTGACTCGGGAACGGATCCGCCAGATCGAGTCCAAGACCATGAGCAAGCTGCGGCACCCCTCCCGCTCGCAGGTGCTCAGGGACTATCTGGACTAGCCGGCGCTATTCCGAGTTGCCGACGCTGGTTGACCCTGCGAGGACTTGCCTTCGGGCGGCTGGTGTTTGTCTGCAACCTACGCACATCTAAGTTTGCCGAGAAGCGGCAGACGAATGCGTAACACACAGCAAACCGGCCCCGACCCAGGCTCACGCTGGGTAAGGGCCGGCTGAGTTGCCTTAGGACCGGTTAGCCGATCCGTTGCGACTCGTCGTGGATCTTCAACGCCACCTGCTTGAGCTTGTCCGCGTGCTCCTTGCTGTGGTGTAAGCAGAACAGGAGCTCGGACCCACTAGCCATGGTGACTCGAACAAATGCTTGAGCGCCACACCGGTCGCAACGATCCGAGGCGTTCAAGGCGGGATCTTCGATAACGGGAGTGCTCACGGTGGGCCTCGCTTCCTGACGATTTGCTGTTCTTCTCAAATGATCTTTCTGAGCAAGGCTTGCATCGTGCTGCTGATACTCACCTCGCACACCCTCAACATCTCGCCTGTACCTGATTGTTCCGGTTCTGCGTCTCGTGCCAATGACCGTTGTGTAACGAATCCTGTGAATCGACGTTTCTCGAGCTGCTAGCGCGATGCCGACGCCGCAGCTTTCGGCGGCTCAATGCTATGAGGGTTTCGTTGTCCGACACGGCAGTGGATTGGCGGCTCCTGACACCCTCAGACGGGTGGTTGCGAGGTACTCTCAGCCCGTGCCAACTGCCAGCCCAGCAACAGAAAGCCGCGATTACGAGGCGCGGCACCTGCTGGTCTTGGAGGGACTCGAGGCGGTCCGGAAACGGCCTGCGATGTACATCGGCTCCACTGATACCAGGGGGCTGATGCACTGCCTGTGGGAGATCATCGATAACGCTGTCGACGAGGCGCTTGGTGACCACGGCAAGGAGATCTTTGTCACACTGCGGGCCGATGGCGGCATCATGGTAAGAGACCACGGTCGCGGCATCCCGGTGGACATCGAACCGCGAACCGGTCTGCCCGGAGTGGAGGTGGTCTTCACAAAACTCCACGCGGGCGGCAAATTCGGCGCCGGCTCCTACAACGCGACAGGCGGACTCCACGGCGTAGGTTCCTCAGTTGTCAATGCTTTGTCGAGTCGGCTCGATGTCGAAGTGGACCGCAATTCCGCGACCTGGGCCATGTCATTCCGCCGCGGCGTTCCGGGGACATTCGACGGGCCGGGGCCGACAGCGAAGTTCACCGCCGGAGGCCCGCTGCGAAAAGTCGGCCGGGTCGCCAAAGGGGTGACCGGAACTCGGGTTACCTATTGGCCGGACCGGCAGATCTTTCTGCATGACGCTCAGCTGTCGCTCCGAGACCTCCAGGATCGCGCAAGGCAGACAAGCTTTCTGGTGCCCGGGCTCGCGCTCCATGTCAACGACGCTCGCAGCGCAGACGCCACCGAGGAGACCTATCGTCACACCGGAGGTATCTCTGAGTTCTGCGAGTTCCTTGCACCTGATCAAGCCATCACCGACGTCATCCGGCTGCGCGGCACCGATCGGTTTACCGAGACTGTTCCGATGCTGGACGACGACGGGCACATGGAGCCCGCGGACGTCGAGCGAGACCTCGAGATCGACATCGCCCTTCGCTGGGGAGACGGCTACGAGACGCGTACCCACTCGTTCGTCAACATCATTGCGACACCAAAAGGTGGCACCCACATTGCCGGCTTCGAACGGGGACTGACCAAGGCGTTCGGCAACGCGCTGCAGAACACCCGCCTGCTGAAAAACGGCGACGAGGTCTCCAAGGAAGATGTTCTGGAGGGCATGACGGCGGTCGTCACCGTACGACTGGCCGAGCCGCAGTTCGAAGGCCAGACCAAAGAGGTGCTTGGCACTCCTGCGGTGTCGCGGCTGGTAACCAAGGCGGTGGAACGCGAGCTCGCCAGGTTCCTCGGGTCAACGAAGGCGGCGACCAGGGCACAGGCCCGAGCGCTCCTGGAGAAGGTCGTCGGCGCCGCCCGGGCTCGGGTCGCCGCCCGGCAGCATCGCGAGGCTCAGCGCCGGAAGAACGCCCTCGAGTCGTCGTCACTGCCGGCGAAGCTCGTTGACTGCCGTAACGGCGACGTCGATCGGTCCGAGCTGTTCATCGTCGAGGGCGACTCCGCACTCGGCACCGCCAAGTTGGCGAGGAACTCCGAGTTCCAGGCGTTGCTGCCGATTCGCGGCAAGATCCTCAACGTTCAGAAGGCGTCGATCGGCGACATGCTGAAGAACTTCGAGTGTGCCTCGATCATCCAGGTCGTCGGCGCCGGATCGGGTCGCAGCTTCGATATCGACACGGCCCGCTACGGCAAGGTCATCTTCATGGCTGATGCCGACTCAGACGGTGCCCACATTCGCTGCCTGCTCGCGACCTTGTTCTTCCGATACATGCGTCCGATGGTCCAGGCTGGTCGGGTCTTCACTGCGGTGCCGCCGCTGCATCGCTTCGAGCTGACAAATCCCCGCAAGGGCCAGGACAAGTACATCTACACCTATTCCGACGCCGAGTATCAGCGGAAGGCAGCTGAGCTGACCAAGAAGGGTCTGCACTTCAAGGAGCCGCAGCGCTACAAGGGTCTCGGCGAGATGGACGCCGACCAACTAGCCGACACAACGATGAATCCGCGGCACCGTACGCTGCGCCGCATGACGGTGGACGACGGACTGATCGCTGAGACCACCTTCGAGATGCTGATGGGCAACGACGTCGGTCCGCGCAAGGAGTTCATCATCGACGGCGCGTACGCCCTGGACACTGCCACCATCGACGCCTGACTTGACCCGAGCCCCTGCCGCCTGTCAGTCCCAGCGTTCCAAGAGCCCTGTGTCGACGTCGTAGTAGAAGCCGCCGACGACCGCTCGATCACCGATCAGTGGGTGATTCCGGAGCTTCTCGGTATCGCGATGCAGGGTACGGCGCTGGTCCGCCGACGCCCCGAATCGCACCCAGGATGCATCGGCGCCGCTCGCGTTGCGGATCCGATCGATGATCACATCGTCGTCGGCTGCGGCCATGGCGCAGCGGCTGTGCGGGATGATCATGATGCGGTTGACATTGAGCAGATGGACCCCGGCGATGCAGCCCGCCAGCGCGGAGGTTGTCACCCGGCCGCCAGGCGTCCTGATGATCTTGGCATCGCCGAAGGTCAGCCCCAGCATCTCCAGCGGCACAATTCGAGAGTCCATGCAGGTGACGACCAGGACTCCCGCATGGGCCACCCCGTCGAAGCCATGCTGATCAAAGCTCTCAGCGAACTTCTTGTTGTTGGCAAGAAGATCGTCGAAAGCCTCATTGGCCACCTGGTTGTCAGGCCACTCTTGTGATGCGTGCTCCATGCCAACCTCATAGCGCTCTGCCAGCAGTGTCCGATGCGATTGCCGCGATGGGCTGACTGCTGGGGGTTCCTGACCCGTCACGCCGGGCGTCTGCAGCCGGCAACGGAACGGGACTGCCGCTGGGCGCGGCGGCGATGGCTGGAGCCGGCCCGGCCCACGCAAGCAGCAGAGCATCCTCGCCTTTGAGGAACCGATGGCAGCGTACCCCGCCGGTTGCTCGACCTTTGGCTGGATAGTGCTCGAAACCGGTGACCTTGACCGAGCCGGCATCTGTTCCCGGTAGCGCACGGGACATGCCGGACACAGTTACGACCACCGCGTCTGTTGCCGACACTGCCCCGAAATGGACCACACGTGCTCCGATGCCGAGCTTGATGCCGGCCATTCCGCCGCCTGAGCGGCCCTGCGGCCGCACGGCGTTGGCGGGGAAGTGCAGGAGCTGAGCGTCGTTAGTGATGAAGACCAGCTCGGCTGCGGTCGTGGTGAGCTCGACGGCGCCGACGACCCGGTCACCGGCCTCGATGCGGATCACTTCCCACGAGTCCTTGCCGAGGACTTCGGGATTGACCCGCTTCACCACCCCTTGAGCCGTGCCAAGTGCCACGCCGAGTGAATCCTCGGCCAGCGTCGTCAGGCAGAGCACTTTCTCTCCGGCGTCGAGGGTCGCAAGCTCGGTGACGTGGGTGCCTCCCTGAAGATTTGGTGCGTGCGCCGTGCTGGGAACGGTGGGCAGATCAAGGGCGCTGATCTTGATCAATCGGCCGGCGCTGGTGATCAGACCACAGCTGCCACGCGCTGTGGAGATGATCTTGGACACGATGACGTCGTGGTTGGCTCGGGCGCCGACCGGCGGAAGCGGCTGAGCGTGATTAGTCCGCGCCAGTAAGCCCGCGGAGGAGAGCAGCACCCAGCAGGGGTCGTCTGCGACCTCCAGCGGAGCAGCCGCTGCGATCGTCGCAACACCACTGGCTGCGAGCAAGATCGTGCGGCGCGGCGTGCCATGTTGCTGAGCCATCTCGGCAAGTTGATTGCTGACGAGGGTGCGCAGCTGCTCTGGGTTCTCCAAGATCTCGGTTAGCTCGGCGATGGTCGCTTCCAACTTGCCCCGCTCGGTCTCGAGTTCGATCTTGCTGAACCGGGTAAGCCGGCGGAGCGGCATCTCGAGAATGTAGTTGGTTTGGATCTCCGACAACTCGAACACCTCCATCAGCCTGGAGCGGGCTTCGGCAGTGTCATCGGAGGTACGAATGATCGCGATCACGTCGTCGATGTCGACAATCGCTATCAACAGGCCTTCGACGAGGTGCAGGCGGTCCTGAGCTTTGTTGCGGGCGAAATCGGTGCGACGCCGCGTCACCTCGTAACGGTGCTCGAGGTAGACCCGCAGCAGGTCACGCAGCGTCAAGGTACGCGGCTGGCCGTCGACCAGAGCGACGGCGTTGATCGCATAGTTGTCCTCGATCTTGGTCAGCTTGTAGAGCTGTTCCAGGATCGCGTCGGGATTGAAACCGCTTTTGATCTCGACCACAAGGCGGGTTCCATTGGCCCGGTCCGATAGATCCTTGACGTCGGCGATGCCCTGCAGCTTGCGGGCGTTGACAAGGTTCTTGATCTGTTCGATCACACGTTCTGGGCCGATCAAATAGGGCAGCTCGGTGATCACGATGCCTTTGCGGCGCGGGTGGACTTGCTCGATGCGTGTCGTTGCGCGGATCCGGAACGATCCCTTGCCCGTGTGGTACGCGTCCCGAATCCCGTCCAATCCGATGATCTTGCCCCCGCTCGGCAGGTCGGGTCCGGGCACGAAGCGCATCAGCTCCTCGATGTTTGCGTCTGGATGCTTGATCAAATGCCGGAGCGCCTGGACAACCTCCACCAGATTGTGCGGCGGGCAGTTGGTGGCCATTCCCACCGCGATTCCCGTCGCTCCGTTGACGAGCAGATTGGGAAAGGCTGCAGGGAGTACCGTCGGCTCGACGTCCTTGCCGTCATAGTTCGGTTTGAAGTCAACGGTGTTTTCGTCCAGCCCATCGGTCATCGCCGCCGCTGCGGATGCCATCCGGCACTCTGTGTAACGCATGGCTGCCGGTCCGTCGTCGAGCGACCCGAAATTGCCATGGCCGTCGATAAGGGGCAGTCGCATGCTCCAGGGCTGGGCCATCCGCACCAGGGCGTCGTAAATCGCTGTATCGCCGTGCGGGTGGTATTGGCCCATGACCTGACCGACCACGCGGGCGCACTTAACGTGTGAACGGTCCGGGCCTACGCCCATCTCGTCCATCGAGTACAGGATGCGACGCTGCACGGGCTTGAGCCCATCCCGGGCATCAGGCAGCGCCCGCGAGTAGATCACTGAGTACGCGTACTCCAAGAAGCTGGTCTGCATCTCTGAGGACACGTCGATGTCGACGATTCGTTCGGTGAAGTCGTCCTCAGGTGGTGCGGGTGTTCTGGCCATCGAAACGCGGATCCTCCTCCGTTGCCGCGGCGATGTTCTTAGAGGAAAGGCTTGAGGTCCTCCAGCAACGAGTCGCCGGTAGCAATCTCGCGGACATAGAGCATGCCGTAGCTAAATCCGTTCTGGCCTGACCGGCTTCCGAGCCGGGCGCCAAGCTCGCGCAAGAAGGCAGCACTCACGATGCTGTCCTGATAATTCCCGAGCAGGTCTTGCAGGTCCTTGCGCTGCGCAACGATCTTGTCAGCCTTGGTTCCCCAGATCGGCGCGGCGGCCTCTACCGCGTAGCGGTAGCGCTTCGACGCCTTGCGCGCGCGATGCAACATCTCATCCGACGGCTCTCCGGCCTGTCGCACCTCAACTGCGGTCGCGAGCCGGTTGCGCGCTTTCTTCTTCGCCTTCTTGATAGCCGGGTCGAGGGCGTCTGAGGGCGAATCGGCGACGGACGTGAACGGGGGATCGGCTCGCCAGTGATGGATCAGCGCGACCAACTTGCGGTAACGCGCGGAATTCAGCGTGTCGGTCATGGCATCCACCGCCGCCTTGCGCCGGGCGGCAAGCTCAGTCTGGATGGTCGATGCAACCGGGCCGAGGATCAGCTCGGGCGGCACCTCGGCGAGCAGGGCGGCTTGCCGCTGCGTCAGGATGTCCAGATCGCGCACCTCACCGAGCAGGTTTGCCCACCACACCAGCTCCTCTTCAAGCCGACCGGCCTCGCCCGGATCGAAGAGCTCGGCAAACACCCGAAGAGTGCTGCGCAGCCGGCGTACCGCCACCCGCGTGGTGTGGACGACCTCTTCGCCGGCCCGCAGCTGGGCCTCGGAGTCGATGATCACGGTGCACTGCTCGACGAGATAGTCACCGATGACATCGCGAGCAGTGACAGATTTGTCATTCATGCCGCGGTCATCCTGTAGAGCATGCCGTGACCTTACGCCGAGCGCGCAATGCGTGTGCACGTCTAGGAGAAGTGTCGGCAAACCGCTTCTGGGGCCGGCGGCGAGCACCTCGCTTGGTGGGATTGTGCTGACCGAATGGCAGTTCAGGTACTAGCGAACCCGACCCATTCGGACGTCCGGAGCACCGAGACGGGCAGCGTCAGCGGAGAGGTCGTCCGGCTGATGCTGCGACTCGCGTTCAGCGGCAATCCGCTTCTGGTAGTGCTCGACCTCGCGATCGACGTCCGCCGGTCCCCAGCCGAGAATCGGAGCGACGAGGGCGGCGACCTCGGGTGCTGCTGCCAGGCCACGGTCCCAGGTCTCAATGGAGATGCGGGTACGCCGCGCCAGGATGTCATCGAGGTGTAGAGCACCCTCGTGCGAGGCGGCATAGATCGCCTCGACCTTGAGATATTCGGCCGCGCCGTCGAGGGGATGCGCGAGCTCGGGGCGGGACTTGATCATCTCCAGCAGTTCCGGAAACAAAGACCCGTAGCGGTCCAGCAGGTGCTCAACCTGAAGATCACGCAGGCCGGTCTGGTCGACCAGTAGAGGCCGGGCATTCCACAGGGCGTGGTAGCCGTCGGCTCCCAACAACGGCACATCCTCTGTGCAGGATGCGGGCACCTTTTGATCCAAGTCCCGGACCGCCGCATCAACGGCATCCTTGGCCATCACCCGGTAGGTCGTGTACTTGCCGCCAGCAATCATCACCAGGCCACGGACCGGCGAGGCGACGGCATGCTCTCGGGAAAGCTTTGACGTCGAGTCCGATTCGCCCGACAGCAGGGGGCGCAGACCGGCGTAGACGCCGATCACGTCGTCTCGCGTCAGCGGATCGGCCAGCAAGGCGTTGGCATGTCCGAGTAGATAGTCGATGTCAGCCTGGCTGGCGGCCGGATGGGCCCGGTCCAGCTGCCAGTCGGTGTCGGTCGTGCCGACGATCCAATGACTTCCCCACGGGATGATGAACAGCAGGCTCTTTTCGGTTCGGGTGATCAGCCCAGTTCTGGAGTTGATGCGGTTGCGCGGCACGACCAGGTGTACGCCCTTCGAAGCGCGTACCTGAAACTGTCCTCGACCGCCGAGCATCTGTTGGAGCTCGTCGATCCATACTCCGGCTGCGTTGATCGTCTGCTTTGCTCGGATGGTGAAGGTGTCGCCGGATTCAAGATCACGAACCGTGACACCGGCGACGTGGTCGGCCTCGCGCAGGAAGCCAATGACTCGGGCGCTGGTTGCTACCGCGGCGCCATAGTGAGCGGCGGTGCGGCCGATCATCATGGTGTGCCGAGCGTCATCGACCAAGCCCTCGAAGAACCTGATGGAGCCGATCACCGTCTCGCGATTCGCGGACGGAAAGGACTCCAGCGTGCGCTTCCGGCTCAGGTGGCGTAGATGTTGCGGCACTCCGCGCCCGGCACCCATCAGGTCGTAGACGCCGATGCCGAGGCCGCCATAGCCGCGGTCGATCACGGGCCGCATCAGCGGGTAGAGAAACGGTACAGGCTTGGCCAGGTGGGGAGCGAGCTTGTTGAGAGCCAGCGACCGCTCTTTGAGGGCCTCGAAGACCAAGGCGAAGTTGAGTTGTTCGAGATAGCGAAGCCCGCCGTGGAACAACTTGCTCGACCGGCTCGAGGTGCCGGCCGCGAAGTCGCGGGCCTCAACCAGTCCCACCCGCAGACCTCGAGTCACGGCATCGAGTGCGCAGCCGCAACCTGTCACACCGGCGCCGATGACGAGAATGTCGAGGTCGTCGTTGGCCAGTCGGTCGAGGGCGTCCGCGCGAGCCGCAGGGCCGAGCGGCGAGGTGGTGGAAAACATCCGTGCCGTCAGGGGTTGACCAGGAATGATCGTTCCGGGTCGTGCCGGCCCTCAATGAGTCGGATTGTGCCCGACCGAGATCGCATCGACAGCGACTGGGTCACGATGCGGTGACTTTCGAATCGGACGCCACGCAGCAAGGAACCGTCGGTAACGCCTGTTGCGGCGAAGAACACATTGTCGCCGGAGACCAGATCCGTCGTGGTCAGGGTGCGATCAAGGTCGAAGCCTGCATCCAGGATCGCCGCCCGTTCGCTGTCGCTGCGCGCGATGAGCCGGCCGAACATCTCGCCGCCGAGGCAGCGGAGCGCGCACGCAGCCAGCACGCCCTCGGGGGTTCCGCCGACGCCGACCAGAAGATCGACTCCGGTCGACGGGGTCACGGCCATGATCGCACCAGCGACATCACCGTCGAGCAGGAATCGGATCCTGGCACCCGCGGCGCGGATGGCTGTGACGAGCTCTGCGTGCCGCGCTCGATCGAGCACGCAGACCGTGAGGTCAGATACCGCTCGGTCGGTTGCCGCGGCGATCCTGAGGAGATTGTCGGCGACCGGCGCATCAAGATCAACATCATGGGCGGCGTGACCGGGCACGACCAGCTTCTGCATGTACACCGCAGGGCCGGGGGAGAACATCGTGCCGCGGGGAGATACGCCGATGATGCTGACGGCGTCGGGCAGGCTCTTGGCAGTCAGGGTGGTGCCGTCGACCGGGTCGACCGCGATATCCCATTCCGGACCTGAACCATCGCCGACCCGCTCCCCGTTATAGAGCATCGGCGCTTCGTCTTTCTCGCCTTCGCCGATCACCACGATGCCGTTCATCCGAACTGTGCCGAGCACCGGGCGCATCGCGTCCACGGCGGCGCCATCCACCTGGTTCTTGTCACCAAAGCCCATGTACCGCGAGCAGCTGATCGCGGCAGCTTCGGTGGCCCGGACCAGCTCCAGGGCGAGATTTCGGTCAGGATCCGGCCCTACGCGTTCCCGGATCGGGGGCTGAGCCACTGTTGCCATCTCCACCACTCCTCTTGTCGTCCTGCGCTAGTTGGCACTGCACCAGTTGTCGTCCTGCGCTAGTTGGCACTGCACCAGTTGTCGTCGCACTAGCCGTTAGACCTCGACCCAGTCCAGCGTTCGTTCTATCGCCTTCTGCCATCCGCGGTAACCGGCGGCTCGCTCCTCCTCGCCGATCTGTGGGGTCCAGCGCCGCTCTTCGAGCCAGTTGTCTCGAAGCTCGTCCGGGGAGGCCCAGAAGCCGGTGGCGAGACCAGCGGCGTACGCGGCGCCAAGCGCCGTTGTTTCCGCCACCACCGGCTTGCTCACCTCGACGCCGAGCGTGTCGGCCTGGATCTGCATGCAGAGCGCGTTCGAGGTCACG
>Ga0307288_10000682_pt1 | contig 11309 bp, 11 predicted proteins | sample ER_DNA_142_FD_194469 | JGI IMG/M metagenome (GOLD analysis project Ga0307288, IMG submission 194469) | Bulk soil microbial communities from the East River watershed near Crested Butte, Colorado, United States - ER_DNA_142 | ecosystem: Environmental > Terrestrial > Soil > Floodplain | place...
AGGGCGCGGGCCAGAATCATGATTCCTCCTGCAGCTTCGCGGTGCCGTTGAGCAGGGCGTGCAACGCGGCGGTGTAGTCCTCGAAGGCGAGCCGGCCGCGGCGGGTCAGGCTGATGAGCGTGGTGGGCGTGCGGCCCTGGTGGGTCTTGGCGACCTCGACGTAGCCGGCGTCCTCGAGCTTGCGCAGGTGCACCGAGAGGTTGCCCGCGGTCATCTGCAGGATGTCCTGCAGCCGGGGGAAGGCGATCCGGTCGCCCTCTCGCAGGGTGGAGAGCGCGGAGACCACCCGCAGCCGGGCCTGCGCGTGGATCACCGGGTCGAGTTCCGGCGGGCCGCCGGTCATCGGGGCATCCGCAGCCAGGACACGAGCCCGGCGACCAGCATCCCGCCGCCGCCGAACACGGCCACGATCAGCGCGTGCCAGCCGGGCCCGATGATGATGCCCACGACGTTGACGACGCTGATCCAGACGCCGAGGGCGTAGAGGATCCGGTCGTTCCACAAAGCTCCGCCGGCCATGTGCAGGGCCCCGGTGAGGGCGACCATGGCGCCGGCCCACAGCAGGTTGGCCTCCGGGACGGGCAGCAGGTCGCTGATCCGGCTGAACAGCACGGCCATGCCGAGGAAGGCGACCGACCAGGTGATGCCGTACATGGCGCCCTGGCGGGAGGTGGGGCCACTGATCTGCCGCCTGGCCCGGGCGCCCACGACACCGGTGACGATGCCGGCCAGCGTGATGAGGCCGAGCAGCACGGCCAGCGGCAGAAAGTCCGGCATGTCGACGTAGACGTGCCCGCCGGGGCCGAAGCGCAGGAAGTAGGCGCCGAAGCCGATCAGCCAGGCGAGGCCCCAGGGCCAGAGCAGCAGGCGCGAGTCGGGGGTGAGCCGGCGCTCGGTGGCGGCCCGCTCCTGGGCGATGAGACGCAGTGACTCGGCGGGGTCGGCCGGGGGCAGGTCGTCGTCGGTGGCGTTCATGCAAAGAACTTTACCGCACAAAGTCAAAGAACTTTGTGCCATAAAGTTGACTGTCGCCAGGACACCGCTCGGCCTAGCATCGCGCCGTGACCGATCTTGTGCTGCGCGCCGCCGACTCCCACGAGCTCGGGGCGGTGCTGACCTTCTGGGCGACCGCCGCGGAGAACGCCGCCCGGCCGCCGGACACCCCGGCGGCCCTGGCAGCGCTGCACCGGCGGGACCCCGGCGCGCTGATCGTGGCCGTCGAGCAGGGCCGGATCGTCGGCACGATCATCGCGGGCTGGGACGGCTGGCGCTGCCACCTGTATCGGCTGGCGGTCGACCCTTCGCGGCGCCGCAACGGCATCGGCCGGGCGCTGATCGAGGCGGCCGAGAGCCGCATCCGGTCCCTGGGCGGCACCCGGATCGACGCGATGGTTCTGGACGACAACCCGCGGGCCCACGCCATCTGGGCGGCCCACGGCTACCAGCGCCAGGAGGACTGGTCCCGCTGGATCAAGCCGCTCTGACCCCCTCAGGTGCCGAGCGGCGCCGGCATCGGCCGGGCGTGCACCACCGACAGCCGGGACACCGCCCGCGTCAGGACCACGTACAGCCGGTGCAGGCCGCGGGGCTCGGCGGCCACGATGTCGGCCGGTTCGACGACGATGACGTGGTCGTACTCCAGGCCCTTGACGATCGTGGCCGGCACGACCGTGACCCGCGCCTCGGTCTCGACGTCGTCCGGGGTCGCGGTGTGCAGGCCCGCGGCCGCGAGGCGCGCGCGCAGCCGGTCCACCGCCGCGTCGGCCGCGATGACCGCGACCGATCCCTCATGCTCCAGCGCCGCGGTCACCTCGACCAGCATCGCGGCATCCACATCGGAGGATGCGGGGACGCGAACCATCGAGAGGTCGCCGTCGCGGCGCAACGAGACGGCTTCCGGTACGTCCACACCCAGCGCCGGCAGCAGCCGGTTGGCCAGGGCCAGCACCGCGGCCGGTACGCGGAAGCCGATCGTCAGCGGCACCACCACGGCATCGGGCTTACCGAGATGCCGCAGCGTGTCCCGCCAGTCGGCGGTCGCCCACGGCGCCGTGCCCTGGGCCAGGTCGCCGAGCAGCGTGATCGACCCGTGCTCGCTGCGCCGGGCGATCGCGCGCGCCTGCATCGGGGAGAGATCCTGAGCCTCGTCCACCACCACGTGCCCGAAGCTCTGCTCTCGCTCCAGCAGGCCCGCGGCCTCATCGATGAGCACGAGATCGGCGGCGCTGAACTTCGCCGCCTTCACCGTGCGCGGCGCCTTCTCCCACCGCAGGACGGCCTGCTCGGCCTCGCTCAGGACACCGGCGGCGGCGCCGGTCAGCAGCTCGGCGTCGGTCAGCAGCGCGACGACCAGCGCCTCGGGGGTCACGGCCGGCCACGCCGCGTCCAGAAAGTCGCGGACCTGAGGGATCTTACCCATCCGCCGCAGCCAGCTCTCGCCCGGCGAGTTGCCGGTGCGGTACTCCGACTGCCGCTGCAGCAGTGCGACCACCCGCGCTCGCACCCGCTCGCGCCCGACCGCGTACGGCAGGCCCTCGCGCCGGGCCTCGTCCACGATCCGGCGCAGCGGCTCCCGATCGATCCGCCACCGGTAGGACCCGTCCGACACCATGATCGGATCGACCGGTTTGCCGAGCCGACCCCACAGCGCCCGGCGCAGCACCACCGCCATCCGCGGATCGTGCTTGAGCAGCGCCGCGGCCTCGTCGTCGCGACCGCGCACCGGCACCCGGGCGATCAGGTCGTCGACGGTGGCCTGTTGCACCTCCACCTCGCCGAGCGCGGGCAGGACAGCCGAGATGTAGGACAGGAACGCGGTGTTCGGCCCGACGATCAGCACACCCGAACGACGCAGCCGCTCCCGGTGCAGATAGAGCAGATAGGCGGCCCGGTGCAGCCCGACGGCGGTCTTGCCGGTGCCCGGGGCGCCCTGCACGCAGATCGAGTCCTCGAGGCCGGCGCGGACGAGCTCGTCCTGCTCGGGCTGGATGGTGGCGACGATGTCCCGCATCGGCCCGACGCGTGGGCGCTCGATCTCGGCGGTCAGGATGCGGCTCCTGGTGCCCAGCTCCTCGCCGCGGTCCAGGTGCTCGTCCTCGAAGCTGGTCAGCTCTCCCTTGACGAAGCCGAACCGGCGCCGTGTCGACACGCCCTGCGGATCGCGCACGCTGGCCCGGTAGAACGACTGGGAGAGCGGCGCCCGCCAGTCCAGCACCATCGGCTCGCCGGCGTCGTCGGTGACGTGCCGCCGGCCGATGTGGTACGCGGTCCGCTCGATGTCGAGCTTGCCGAAGAACAGCGGGGTAGCGGGGTCGTCGGCGAGCTCGGCGACGCGGCGGGAGAGCGTCCGGCCGAGCGTCTCGGCGCTGTAGGCGTCGCCGGCGATGTCGGCGCCGGAGGAGAAGAGGGATTCGGCGCGGCCGCGCATCCGGGCCAGCGCGGCGCGGGACTGGATCAGGTGGGTGCGTTCGGCACGGAGTTCGCTGTCGAGATCGGATGCGGGCACGCTGATTTCCTATCGCGGTAGCTCGCTGCTCGCTCGCGTATCCGCCCGACGGGTGGCCGTCGACCGGCGCGGGGACGTCCGCTGCGGTGTCGTCTCACCGCGGCCGTCAAGCGGACACGTACGATACGCGCCTCAGCTGCGCCGAGCCACCGAATTACCGATGGCACACGGGCGACGGCCTCAGTCCTTGGTGCTCCGGGAGACCACGCACTACCGATGCGATGCCGGAGGTACTCGCCAATGCTCAGGTCGAGCAGTCGAGAGCCATTCTGGTCAGACGATCTCGGGTGAGGTGATAGACGTACGGTCCGGGTTCCTCGGCTATTGTCCGTACACGCGGGAGGTGGCGGAGGAACAGATCGATCATCTGTTGTGCGGTGAGATCTCCTGCGGCGAAAGTCAGGCAGCGGGCTGCGTGGGTACATATCGCCGCACGCTCGCGTGGCCGGTACCTGATGCGTTTGTCCGCACTCAGGAGGAGCCGGCCGTCACGACTCGCGTCTTCAATCCATTGTTCGTCCGGGACGTGGGTGTTCCGGCGCCGTACCTGTCCGCGATGGTCTCGACGTCCAGGTCGGCAGCGCGAAGTGCACGGGCGATCCTGCGTGTGCCGACGCTTCGATCCAGGAAGAGCAGCAAGGCAGTCACGCCGCAGGGAGGTCCGTGCGATCAGCTACCTCTGCCACCTGATCGTCAGGTAGGTCGAAGTCCGCGGCCACGTCGGCGATGGGTTCGCCGGCGCGGAGCCGGGACAACACCGCGTACAGCGGCGCCCCTGACTCGGCGAAATAGGGAACGCCGAAGTTGATTTCGGGGTCGATCAGCACGTCTGCGACCTCGTACTGCGGGGGACGTAATCTCGCTGCATATTCGTCGGCTGCATATTCGATGCGACGCAGATAACGCTCGACTACCTCGCGAAATACGTATTGACCGTCGCGGAGGACGATGAGAGCGCGCCGCTGGTCGGCTCCCAGTTCGCCTTCAGCCGCGACCTCCCAGAGCAACTGAGGCCCGACGACGAAGAGCCGCCTGGAGGCGAGGGCATGCTCCACTCCCAGTCGTTCCTCGACCATCACGAGGGCGGGCCGGATCTGCTGCATCGGCACTCCGGCGCGGCGGAGAGCCGACAGGAACATGGCTTCGGCCAGCCCGATGAAGGGAACAGTCGGCTGTCCCGGCCCGGACGGTCGCAGACTTGTCACCATGGGTCGCCCGCCACGGCCGCGCGTCGGGTGGGCCCAGTCGCGCAAGGTCGTCGGTGGCATGTCGACGTAGCGTGCGGCTTCGGCCTGGGAGTACAGCGGCGAGCTGAACCGTAGGTCGTTCAGCGGCACGCCGGATCGGGGCTTGGTGCGTACTGGCACGGGCCCACCTCCTCGGCACGGATTGTTTCATGCATCTGTGCCTGGGTGGCTGTCGACCGGCGCGGGTCGGCGATGTGGGAGCTGCCCGGTCGCGGGATCATGGGTGCCATGGCTGACCGGCAATCCTCCGCACGGATCACCGACCCGAAGGTCATGCGCGCCCTCGCGCACCCGGCTCGGATCGCGATCATCGAGCACCTCGGCAGCACCGGGGCGGTGGTCACGGCGACCGAGTGCGCCGGGCTGGTCGGGCTGTCGCCCAGTGCCACCAGTTACCACCTGCGCGAGCTGGCGAAGTTCGGGCTGGTCGAGCAGGCGCCCAGCCGCGGTGACGGGCGGGAACGAGTGTGGCGCAGCACGTCCTCGGGCTTCAACGTCGACGGCGACCTGGACGAGCCGGAGACCCGGGCCAGCCAGCGGGCGCTGCTCGACGTCTATCTGAACCGAGGCTTCGCCCGGCTGCGGGACTGGGTCGCCCGGCTGCACGAGGAGCCGAAGGCGTGGCAGGACGCGAGCACGTTGATGGGCCCGATGCTGTTGCTCAACGCGGACGAGCTGGTCGAGGTCAATCGGAGGGTCAAGGAGGTGCTGGACCCGTACCGCCGGCGGGAGCGGATGGGCGAGGCGCCGGCGGATGCCCGGCCGGTTGCGGTGCACTACGCCGCCTTCCCGGTGGAGTAGGCCTTGCGCCGATCAGATGTGAAGGATTATTTTCGAAGTATGTCCTTCGCATCTGATCGTTCGCGCTGGAGTGACGTCTATCTCGCGGCCGCCGCCCGCGGCGTCTCGGCCTGCGGCGATTTCCTGGCGGCGACCGCCCTCGCGCTCGCGTTGCAGCAGGCGGGGGCCGGTGGGGTAGCCGTCTCCGGGCTGCTGCTCGCCGCCGCCCTGCCGCTGGCCGTGCTCGCCCCGGTCACCGGCCGGATCGCCGATCGGGTGGACAGCCGCAAGCTGCTGATCGGGGTCGGAGCGGGCCAGGCGGCGGTCTGCACCGCCCTGGCCTTCACCGGGAACCGGCTGCTGGTCATCGCCCTGGTCGCGGTGCTGGCGAGCGGGCTGGCGGTCACCCAGCCGACGCTCGCCGCGCTGCTGCCCGCGATGGTCCGGCGCGACGATCTGGCCAGGGCGAGCGGGATCAACCAGACGGCCGGGCTGGTCGGCACGCTGATCGCTCCCGCCCTGGCCGGCGTGCTGGTGGGCCAGTTCGGGGCGCGGGTGCCGTTGCTGCTCGACGCCGTCTCGTACCTGTCGCTGGTGGCGGCCGGGCTGCTCATCCGTACCCGGAGATGTCCGGCGGCCCGGCCCACCGCCGCGCCGGGCCGGTGGCGGCTGCGTGACGACCGGTTGGTCGCCGTGATGGTCGGTGCCATCGCGGCCGTCGTCGCCGGGGTCGGCGCCATCAACGTCATCGAGGTGTTCTTCATCCGGGAGACGCTCGGCGCGTCCACCACGATGTTCGGCCTGATCAGTGCGACCTGGACCGCCGGGATGCTGACCGGCGCGCTGCTGTTCGGCCGGCTCGGCCGGCGCTGGACGCACTCCGGCCGCCTGGTTCGGCTCTGCCTCGTGCTGGCGGGCGCCACCTGCGCGGTCGTGCTGGCGGGGGCGGCCGTCTGGCATGCGCTGGTGCTGGTGCCCCTCTGGTTGCTGGGCGGCGTCTGCATCGGCGGCATCAACGTCTTCACCAGCGTCGTCATGGCCGAGCGGGTGCCGGCTGCCGCCCGGGGCCGCGCCTTCGCCGCAATGGGAGCCGCGATCCAGGGCGCCGGCATGGTGGGTTACGTCGTCGGCGGGCCACTGGTCGACCACTTCGCGCCGCGTCCGTTGGTTGCCGCGGCCGGCATCGCGGGCCTGGCGGCGGTCGCCGTCTGCCTGCCGGTCGTGCACCGGGCGGGACGTGAGATAGGTCCCTTGCCGCAGGTGAGGCACCGGCATCCGCTACCCGCCGGGGATAGCGTCGGGTCATGAGCGACGCAGTTCAACGCCCGCGGGTCGGCCACATCCAGTTTCTCAACTGCCTGCCGATCTACTGGGGGCTGATGCGCTCGGGTGCGCTGCTCGACGTCGACCTGCACAAGGACACCCCGGACCGGCTCAACGCCGCCCTGGTCGCGGGCGATCTGGACATCGGCCCGATCTCCCTGGTCGAGTACCTGCGCAACGCCGACGACCTGGTGCTGCTGCCGAACCTCGCGGTCGGCAGCGACGGCCCGGTGCTCTCGGTCAACCTGGTCTCGACCCGGCCGCCGGCCGAGCTCGACGGCCGGCCGGTCGCGCTCGGCTCGACCTCGCGGACCGGCGTGCTGCTCGCCCAGATGCTGCTCGCCGAGCAGTACGGCGCCGAGCCGGAGTACTTCCGCTGCCCGCCGGAGCTGAACCAGATGCTGCTGGAGGCCGACGCCGCGGTGCTGATCGGCGACCCCGCCCTGCGCGCCCTGTACGAGGCGCCGGGGCTCGGCCTGCAGGTCATCGACCTGGCGCAGGCCTGGAAGGAGTGGACCGGCCTGCCGATGGTGTTCGCCGTCTGGGCGGTCCGCAAGGAGTTCGCCGCCGCCCACCCGGGCGTGGTGAAGGAGGTGCACGAGGCGTTCCAGCGCTCGCGCGACCTGTGCCTCGGTGAGCTGGACGAGGTGGCCGAGGCGGCGGCCCGCTGGGAGCCGTTCGACGCGGCCACGCTGGCCACGTACTTCCGGGCGCTCGACTTCTCGCTGGGTGAGCGGCAGGTGGCCGGGGTGCGCGAGTTCGCCCGCCGGGCCGCCGCGCGCGGCGAGGCGCCGGCTCTGCCGCCGGAGGGCCCGCTCTTCGCCCAGGTATAGCCCGCTTTGCGCCGAGTGGGGTAGCGGGGACTTCGGCTCCGGTGGACCATGACGCGGTGGCCATCCGACTGAACAGCCTTGTGGTGCGGCTCGCCCTGCCCGTCGCCATGATGGGGACCGCCGTAGGCGCCTCCACCCCGGCGTACGCCGACGCCCGGCTCCCCGAGGTCGAGATCTCCGTGCCGGACCGGGTGGTCACCGTCGCCGGCGGCAGCAAGACCGTGCCGCTCCAGGTCGTCAACGCCGACCGGACCCCCGTGACCGGGCTGGTGCTCGAGTACGCCACCGCCGGCTCCCCGATCGACCCGCGGCTCGGGTTCCAGCCGCCGGCGGGCTGCACCGCCACGGGCTGCGCCGTCGGTGATCTCGCGCCCGGTGAGCGCAAGGCCTACACGTTCACGCTGACGCCCACGAAGGATCTGCCCGCGACCGGGGTCGTCCTGAACCTGTCGGTGCACGACGCCGGTGGCGAGTGGCACCAGACGACCACCGTCACCGTGCTGCCCGCCCCGCAGGGCATCGATCTCGAGACCGCCCACATCCCGGACATCAAGCTGGCCGCGGGCCAGTCCGCGGTGCTGCCGATCGCGGTCCGCAACAACGGCAACAAGGCCGCCGAAAGCATCGCGATCGCGCTGGCCGCTCCGCGGTACATCAGCTTTCCGAAGAGATACAGCAACTGTGTCGACGTCGATGACCTCCCCGGCGTCATCTGCGTTTTCGACCTGACGCTGTCCCCGGGCTCGGTCTTCACCGTCTCGCCCACGACCCCGCTCACCATCGCGGCGGACAAGGACGCGCCCGGACCGGCCGACTACTACAGCGGCATGTCCGCGTACGGCCTGGACGACGGCACCACCGACGCCAGGCTGGCCGCCGCGGCGAAGGCGGCCAAGCAGCCCGGCACCAAGCTGGAACTGGTGCCGGCCCCGCGGACCCTCGCCGTGGACACCAGCGAGCTGAACGAGTGGGACAACACGATCTCGTTCATCGTGAAGGTCGCGCTGAACCCGGCCGACAGCGTGGCGATCGGTGACGCGTTCGAGGGCAAGGTCGGCGACACCCGCACGATCAAGATCGGCTTCCGCAACGACGGCCCGGCGACCGTGCTGCCCGCGTCCCGCCAGTGGCGGCACGCGGCCAAGGTGCGCATCCCCTCGGGCCTGAAGGTGACCAAGGTGGACAAGGGCTGCGTCCCCGACGGAGACGGCGAACCGAGCTGGGACAAGCCGGGGCAGGTCAGCGGCCACGACTACCTGTGCGTGGCGTCCACGCCACTGGCACCCGGCGCCAAGCAGCTCTTCTCGTTCACCGCCAGGATCGAGAACGGCGACAACCAGGACGAGGGCTCGATCACCGTCGACGGCGGCGTGCAGGATCTCAAGGGCGGCAACAACGTGGCCACGGTGGAGGTCAAGCTGACCGCCGACAACGGCGGCGGCGGTACGGGCGGCGGTTCCGGTGGCGGCTTGCCCATCACCGGCGCACCGGCCGGGCGAACCGCCGGCGCGGGCCTGCTGCTCGTGCTCACGGGAGCCCTCGCGCTGGTGCTGACCCGGCGCCGCCGTACCGTCTAACCTCGGGTCACCACGTCGGTGTCGATGTCGCCGATCGTCGGCAGGCCGGCCTGCGCCATCGCCCGGGCCAGGTCGGCCCGGTAAAGATCAAGACAGTCCCGTACCCCGTCGGCGCCGCCCGTGGCCAGCGCCCACAGCACCGGCCGCCCGACGAGCACGGCGCTCGCGCCGAGCGCCAGCGCGACGAGCACGTCGCCGCCGTCCTGAATCCCGCCGTCGGCCAGCACCGGCACCCGGCCCGCGACCGCCGCGGCCACCGGGCCGAGCACCCGCGCGGTGGCGACCACCCGGTCCAGCTGCCGACCGCCGTGGTTGGAGACGACGACCCCGGCCGCTCCCGCGTCGACACAGGCCACCGCGTCGCGGGCGGTCAGCACGCCCTTGACCAGCACCGGCTTGTCGGAGATCCGGCCCAGCCAGGCGATCGCGCCCAGGTCGAGCGCCGGGTCCTGTGCCATCCCCGCCGAGCGGGCGGCCGGGGACAGCGCCCCGGCCTCCGGCACCGGGCGCGGGTACACGTACGGGGCATCCGCGGTGAGCACGATCGCGCTCGCTCCGGCCGCCACCGCCGCGCGTACCTGGCGCTCGGTGACCTTCCGGTCCCGCAGCACGTACGCCTGGAACCACCAGGGCCGGGTCAGCGGGATGTCCGCGAGCGGACGCCCGGCCCGGGAGCTGAGCACCAGCAGGGAGCCGGCCGCCTCGACGCCCCGGGCGGTCTCGGCCTCGCCCTCGGGATGCGCAAGCGTGTGCAGAGCGGTCGGTCCTGCCAGCACCGGGGTGGTGAGCCGGGTGCCGAACAGCTCGATCTCGGTGCTGACCTGCGAGACATCGCGGAACAGCCGCGGAACGAACCGCCACTCGTGCCACGCGGCCGCCGCCTCGTCGCGGGTGATCTGCGCGCCGATGCCGTCCCGGTAGTAGTCGAAGACGGCCGCGGGCAGGATCGCCCGGGCCGCGTCCTCCTGCTTCGTCACCCGGCCAGCACCTGGTCGAGGGCCGCCACATCCTCGGCGGAAAGCCGCCACCGGCCGGCGGCCGCGTTCGCCCGGACCTGCTCCGGCGTGGTGGCGCCGGCGATCACGCTGGTCACTGCGGGCTGTGCGGCGAGTCCGGCGATCGCGACGTCGAGCAGGCTGTGCCCGCGCTCCTTGCCGTACGCCGTCAGCGCCTCGATGGTGTCCCAGTCCGCACCGTCGAGCCAGCGCCGGTACCGCTCCTGCGCAAGCCGGGTGCCCTCGCTGGGCGCCGTACCGCGCTGGTATTTGCCGCTGAGCAGGCCGCTGTCCAGCGGGAAGAAGGGCAGCAGGCCCAGCCCGAACTGCTCGCAGGCCGGCACGACCTCGTCCTCGACCCCGCGGTGCAAGAGGCTGTACTGGTTCTGCGCGCTGATGAACGGGGTGAGCCCGGCCGTCCTGGCGGTCCAGTCGGCGTCGGCGATCTGCCAGCCGGCGAAGTTGGAGTTGCCGACGTAGCGGACCTTGCCGCTGCGGACCAGATCATCCAGCGCCGACAGCGTCTCCTCGATCGGGGTGGCCTCGTCGGGCGTGTGGATCTGGTACAGGTCGATGTAGTCGGTCCCGAGCCGGCGCAGGGAGGCCTCCACCGCCCGGATGATGTAGGAGCGGGAGCCGCGCGCCCCGTGGTCCGCGCCGTTGAGGCCCTCCATGTCCATGCCGAACTTGGTCGCCAGCACGACCTCGTCGCGCCGCCCCTGGAGGGCCGCGCCCAGGCATTCCTCGGAATTGCCGCGCCGGGTGCCGTAGATGTCGGCGGTGTCGAACAGCGTGATCCCCGCATCGAACGCGGCGTCGACAACCGCCCGCGTGCCATCGGCGTCGAGCTTGCGACCGAAGTTGTTGCAGCCGATGCCGACGACCGAGACGACCAGTCCGCTGCGACCCAGCGAGCGGTAGCGCATCGTCGTCACTTCACCAGTCACTTGACCAGGACGCGGACGATCAAGGACTCGCTCTCGTGCTCCTCGATGTCGACGCTGCCGGGCTTGTCGAGGGTGACGTCGAGCTGCGTCGTCCCGGGCTCG
>Ga0307288_10000683_pt1 | contig 11304 bp, 10 predicted proteins | sample ER_DNA_142_FD_194469 | JGI IMG/M metagenome (GOLD analysis project Ga0307288, IMG submission 194469) | Bulk soil microbial communities from the East River watershed near Crested Butte, Colorado, United States - ER_DNA_142 | ecosystem: Environmental > Terrestrial > Soil > Floodplain | place...
CGGCTCGGGGTGTGGAAGTTCCGCACGACCACCGCGGCGACCACCTCGCCGACCCTGGTCGCCGGCGCAGCGATCTCCCCGGTCCGCACGGTGCGGGTGCTCCGCTGACGGGCGGAGGTCGCGGTCAGCTGGTCGCGGCCTCCACCAGCTCGACAACCCGCTTCTCGACCGCGGGACCCCACTGCGCCACGGCGTAGGCCACCGGCCACAGGTCTCCGTCGTCGAGCTGGGCCGCGTCCTGGAACCCCAGGGTCGAGTAGCGGTAGCCGAACTTGCCCGAGTCCTGGAAGAACACCACGACCTTGCCGTCCTCGTTCGCGTAGGCCGGCATCCCGTACCAGGTCTTCGGCGACAGTTGCGGGGCGATGGAGGTCACCGTCACATGCACCCGCTCGGCCAGGGCACGGTCTGCCGGCGCCATCGTCGCAATCCGGTCGAGGACCGCCTGCAGTCCGTCGGCCTTCTTGGCGCCCTTCTTGCCCTCGGCAAGCAGCTCCGCGGCGCGCTCCTTCATCGCGGCACGTTCGTCGGCGCTGAAGCCGCCGGCATCGGTCTGCGTAGTCTTCGCGGGCATCCTCACGCCACCTTTCACAGCTGGGGCTCGGCGCGGCGCCGGCCACCTGAGGAAAGACTAGGACCGGCCGTGGCCCGCGGCTTCTCGAAATCTGATCAATGCGGGCCGAGGCGTCGAGCGGCGGCGGTCCGGCGCACCCCCGACTGTGTCGCTCTTCGTCGATCTCCGGCGGACATCATGCGTACGGGATGAGGTTGCTGCGCCGCCTGAGCAGCACGCTGCCCCTCGGAGGGTTCACGGTTCGAACAGAGGTGGGTGCGCAATGGCGGAGCAGGTCACGACAGGACGACCCTCGAGTGCGCTGCGCAGGGCGCTCATCCCGTTCGCGCTGGCCCAGTTCATCTGCAGCTTCGCGGGCTCGAACATGAACGTGATGATCAACGACATCAGCAAGGATCTGGACACGACCGTCCAGGGCGTGCAGCTCGCCATCACGATCTTCCTGCTGGTGATGGCCGCGCTGATGATTCCCGCCGGCAAGCTGACCGACCGGGTCGGGCGCAAGCGGTGCCTCACCGTCGGTCTGATCGTGTACGGCATCGGTGCCCTGATGAGCGCGGTCGCGCCGGGCCTCGGCATCCTGATCCTGGGAAACTCGATCCTCGAAGGCATCGGTACGGCCCTGCTGATCCCGCCCGTCTACATCCTGACCACGCTGCTCTTCACCAACCTCACCTCGCGAGCCCGGGCGTTCGGTGCGATCAGCGCCATGGGTGGCATCGGCGCGGCGGCCGGGCCGCTGATCGGCGGGTTCATCACCTCGGTGTTCAGCTGGCGGGCGTCGTTCCTGCTGCAGGCCGTGATCGTCGCGGTGATCGCGGTGCTGAGCCGGCGTTGGGTACGCGACCCGCTGCCCCCGGATCCGTCACGGCCGTTCGACGTCGTCGGTGCGGTGCTGTCGGCCGTCGGCCTCGTGCTCCTCGTGACGGGCATCCTGGCGGCCGACGACAACCTGTGGCTGATGACCGGGCTGCTGCTCGCGGGCGCCCTTGTGCTCACGTGGTTCTTCCTCTCGATGCGCTCGAAGGAGCGCGCCGGCCGGGACGTCCTGCTGAGCATGAGGCTGTTCCACAGCCGCACCTCGAATCTGGGCCTGATCACGCAGAACCTGCAGTGGCTCATGCTCATGGGCACGTCGTTCACCGTGTCGGCCTATCTGCAGGTCGTGCACGGATACAACGCCATCGAGACCGGCCTCATCTTCACCGCGACCACCGCCGGACTGCTGGTGTCGTCGCTGGCCGCCGAGCGGATGGCGAAGCGGCGCGCCCAGCGCAGCATCATCATCGCCGGGTTCGCCGTGACGACCGTCGGAGTGGCGACATTGCTGACCATGGTGAGCGGGTCCAGCGCCGTCTGGACCTACCTGCCCGGTCTGGCCCTGATCGGACTGGGCCTGGGCGCCATGCTGACCCCGTCGGTGAACATCGTGCAGTCCAGCTTCGCGGACGAGCTGCAGGGTGAGATCTCCGGGCTGTCGCGCAGCGTCTCCAACCTCGGGTCGTCCATCGGCGCGGCGCTGGCCGGCACGATTCTCGTGGCCGGCCTCACCACCACGCCGGAACGGTCGTACGCGCTCGCGATGGTCGCCGTGGCGGCGGCCGGGGTCATCGGCCTGGTGGCCGCGATCTTCCTGCCCCGCACCGTCACCCCCATGCCCGCCGTGGCGCCGGCCCGGCGCGAGCCGGCCGCCGGGTAGGGAGCGGCGCACGATTCCCACCGACGCCGACCCGTCATACCTCCCGTTCACCGAGGTATGACGGGTCGGCGCACGCATCAGGACGTCGAGTCAGGCGCACCCTTCGCGAGCCGACGGCGCCGGGCGCTCAGACCGTGCTCGAGCAGGTCCTCGCTGGTCAGACCGGCGAACAGGTGCGGCAGCACCGCCACCAGCCCGGTCCATCCGGTCTGGTGGCCGGCGCCGAGGCCGGCGCCGTTGTCGCCGTGGAAGTATTCCGAGAAGGTCACCAGCCCACGCCAGTGCGGGTCGTCGGCGAAGATGGTCTGGCCGCCGTAGCAGGGTCGGCGCCCGTCGGCGTCCGGCACGAAGATCCGGGTGAGCCGGCCGGCGATCTCCCGGGCCACCTCGAACAGCGTCAGCTGCGTCCCCGAGCCGGTCGGGCACTCGACGGTGAACCCGTCGCCGTAGCAGACGTGCAGGTTGAGCAGCGCGCGGATCAGCAGGGTGTTCATCGGGAACCAGATCGGGCCGCGCCAGTTGGAGTTGCCGCCGAACATGCCGGTGTCGGATTCCGCCGGCCGGTAGCCGACCTCGAACCGGCGACCGTCCGTCTCGAAGGCGTACGGATGCTCGGCGTGGTGTCGCGAGAGCGAGCGGATGCCGTACGGGCTGAGGAACTCGTCCTCGTCGAGCAGCCGGGTCAGGATGCGGCGCAGCCGCGGTTCGTCGAACAGCGCCAGCAGGTGAGTGCCGCGCTCGCCGCGGAACCGGCCCTGTGAGAGCACGGAGCTCACGCTCGGGTGGCGCGCGACGAAGTCCTGGGCGTCCTCCAGCAGCTGCGGATACCTGCCGGTCACCTCCGGGTCGAGCACCGTGGCCGCGGCCAGCGGCAGCAGTCCGACCATCGAGCGCACCGGCAACCGGGTGGTGCTGCCGTCGGGCAGCCGCAGCAGGTCGTAGAAGAAGCCGTCCTGCTCGTCCCACATCGTCTCACCCTTGCCGGCCGTGCGGTTGACCGCGACCGCGATCCACGCGAAGTGCTCGAAGAACGTCTGCGCCTGCTCCAGGTAGACGGGGTCCTCCTCGGCCAGCTCCAGAGCGATCTGCAGCATGTTCTGGCAGTACAGGGCCATCCAGGCGGTGCCGTCGGCCTGGTCCAGGTGGCCGCCGGTGGGCAGCGGCGCGCTGCGGTCGAAGACGCCGATGTTGTCCAGGCCGAGGAAGCCGCCCTGGAAGACGTTGCGGCCGTCGACGTCCTTGCGGTTGAGCCACCAGGTGAAGTTCTTGGCCAGCTTGTGGAAGGCGTTCGCCAGCCAGGCGCGGTCACCCCGGCCGGTCCGGGACTTCTCGAGCTCGAACAGCAGGTAGGTGGCCCAGGCGTGCACCGGCGGGTTGACGTCGCTGAAGTTCCACTCGTACGCCGGGATCTGACCGTTCGGATGCAGGAACCGCCGGCTCAGCAGCAGGTCCAGCTGTCCCTTGGCGAACTCGATGTCGACCATGCCCAGCGCGATCGAGTGGAAGGCCAGGTCCCAGGCGGCGAACCAGGGATACTCCCACTTGTCGGGCATCGAGATGATGTCGTGGCTGAGCAGGTGGAACCACTCGCCGTTGCGGATCCCTCGCGCCTCCAACGGGTCCAGGCCGTGCTCGGAGAGCCATTTCTCGACGTCGTAGCCGAAGTACTGTTTGCTCCACAGCATTCCGGCGAGCGCCTGCCGCACGACCTCCCGCTCCTCGTCGGCGACCTCCACGGCGATCACCTCGCGGTAGAACTCGTCGGCCTCGGCCCGGCGCTGCTGCACGATCTCGTCGAAGCTGTCCGCCGCCGTGCGAGGATCGTCGTCGCCGGGGACGACCGGCTCGTCGGTGAGCCGGAGGCGGATCGTCGCCGAGCCGCCCGGAGGCAGCGTCAGCGGCACGTCGACGGCCACCTTCGTCCCGGTCCCCGACGGGTTCACCGCGGTGGTGTCACCGGCCACCACGTACCGGCCGATGCCGTCCTTGACGTACGGCGACGCGTTGGGCGTGCCGAAGAGCCGCTCGGTGTTGGTGTCGTTGCCGGTGAACAGCAGCGGGTGCGAGCCCTCGCAGAGCAGCCAGCGGTCGCCGAGTTCCGGGTGGGTCGCCGCCACGACGGACGCGCCGGGGACGCCGGTCATCTCGCGCAGCTCCGGCGTGGCGCCGTTCGAGCCCCACGACCAGGTGTTGCGGAACCACAGGGTGGGCAGCAGGCGCAGCTCGGCGGGATCGGGTCCGCGGTTGTGCGCGGTGATCCGCAGCAGGATGTCCTCCGGCCCCGCCTTGGCGTACTCCACCTCGACGTCGAAGTAGCGGCTGTCCGCGAACACGCCGGTGTCCAGCAGCTCGTACTCGAAGTCCGTGCGGCCGCGGGACTGGTTGGTCGCGACCAGGTCGCCGTACGGGTACTCCCGTTGCGGGTACTTGTAGAGCATCCGCTGGTAGGAGTGGGTCGGGGTGGCGTCGAGGTAGAAGTAGTACTCCTTGACGTCCTCGCCGTGGTTGCCCTCGGCATTGGTCACGCCGAAGAACCGCTCCTTGATGATCGGGTCGTTGCCGTTCCACATGGCGACCGCCAGGCACAGCCGCTGCTCGTCGTCGCTGAATCCGGCGATGCCGTCCTCGCCCCAGCGGTACGCCCGCGAGCGGGCCTGATCGTGACCCAGGTAGGCCCAGGCCTCTCCGTCCGCGCTGTAGTCCTCGCGGACCGTTCCCCACTGGCGGTCGCTCACGTAGGGACCCCACCGACGCCAATCGGCGCCCGTCGTGCCGGCCTCGTGCAGTCGTCGTTGCTCATGCCCCGATGTGGCTGCGGTCGTCATGCCGCCATGCTCACCGGGGCGGTCCGGGTTGCACGTCACCCTCGAGGGGTGAGCCCCCGTCCGGCGTCACCCAGTCGGTACCGGTCTGCGTCCGGTACGCGGCCACCGCGTCGTCCAGGGTCGGGAAGAAGTGCTCCGGGGCGAGCGCGCCGGTCAGGCCGTACAGGTCGATCTTGCGCCGCACCGGATCCTTCAGCTCGGCGAACACCAGCGACGTGCCCTGGGCGTTGAGCTCCTCGTCGAGAGCGGTGAGCATGTCCGCGGCGGTGGTGTCGACATCGGTGATGGGCTCGGCCGCCAGCACGATCCAGACCGGTCGCGGGTCCCGGCGGGCCAGGTGCCGGATCTGGTCCCGGAAGACCCGGGCGTTGGCGAAGATCAACGGCGCGTCGAAGCGGAACAGCACCATTCCCGGCAGCAGCTCGGCGTCCGGGTACGAGCGCACGTCGTGGTAGCCCCGCACGCCGGCGGCCCGGCCCAGTTCGGTCTGGTACGGCCACCACACCCGGCGGAACACGTTGACCACCGACAGCCCGACCGCCACCGCGATACCGGCCAGAACACCCAGCAGGGCGACGCCCAGGAATGCCGCGATCGACACCAGGAACTCGAGGCGGCGACGACGCCACAGCCGTACGGTGCCGGGTATGTCGGCCAGCGACAGCGACGCGGCGATCACCACGGCGCCCAGGGTGGGCTGGGGCAGATTTCGCAGCAGGCCGGGCGTCAGCACGAGCATGACCAGGATGAGGGCCGCGCCGACGAGGCCGGTCAGCTGGCTGCGGGCGCCGGACTGCTCGGCGACCGCCGTCCGGGAGCCGCTGGTGCTGACGGGGAAGCCCTGGAAGAACGACGCCGCGAGGTTGGCGGCGCCGACCCCGATCATCTCCTGGTTGGCTCTGACCTCCTGCCCCGTACGGGCCGCGAACGACGACGCGGTCGAGATCGTGTCCGTCAGCGACACGATCGTGATGCCGATCGCGCCGACCAGCAGCAGCAGGAGCTGTCCCCAGCTCGCGTGCGGCAGCGTGAAGGGCGGGAAGCCGGCCGGCAACGGACCGACGAGCTTCACCCCGTGCGCGCCCAGGTCGAACAGCGAGGCCGCAGCGATCGCGGTGACGACGCCGATGAGCACCGCCGGCAGCTTGGGCAGCCAGCGCTGCAGCACGACGATGATCGCCAGTGTGGTCAGGCCGACCGCGCAAGCAGCGGGAACGGCGTCGCCGTCCGCGAGTCCCCGGAAGAAGCCGGCCGCCTCGCCGATGAGCCCGTCGGCGTCGACCGAGAAGCCGCACAGTTTGGGCAGCTGGCTGACGAAGATGGTGACCGCCAGGCCGTTCATGTAGCCGATCTGGGTGGGCTTGGACAGCAGGTCGGCGATGAACCCCAGTTTGGCGACGCCCGCCACGGTCATGGTGATGCCCACCATCAGCCCGAGCATCGAGGCCAGGGCCACGGCCACGGCGGGGTCGCCGCCGGAGCCGACGATGGGGATGACCACCGCGGCGATCATCGGACCGAGCGAGGAGTCGGGTCCGACCACCAGGATCCGCGACGCCCCGAACAGGGCGTAGCCGAGCAGACCGAACACCGTCGTGTACAGACCGGTGATCGGCGGCAGACCGGCGAGTTCGGCGTACGCCATGCCCTGTGGCACCAGCAGGCTCGTCAGCACCAGGCCGGCGATCACGTCCTTGGACAGCCAGCCTCGGCGGTAGGTCGCCAAGGTCTGCACACCCGGCACCCAGCGGGCCAGGGCCCCGAGCCGGGTGGTCGCCGGCCCGGCCGCCTCGCTCATCGCCTGCTCCAGCCGGGACCGACGATCTGCCATTCGGCCTCCCAGGAACGCAACCGGCGGCGGTCGAGACGCCACACGACGATGCGCCGAACGCCGGCCAGGAACGCCGCCAGGGCGATCACCGTCAGCAGCCCGGCCACTAGTGCGTCCACGCCGGCGTTACGTCGCCGGGGAGGCGGCACGAGGGTTCCGCGATCGTCGACCCAGACGGTCACCGTGCTGCCGGCCCGGGTGCCCCCCACGACCGACACCGTTGAAGTGCGGGCCACGCCGTCCGGACCGGTCCAGATCGCCGGGACGGACACCGTCTCCGAGGCCGGCACCGCCTCACCGCCGGCGGCGGAGCGGACGGGCGCATCCTGCGACAGGGTTGCCACCACCGGGCGGTGGTGCTGCCGCTCCCACTCGTTCGCGCGGGCCTCGGAAAGGTACGCGGTGCTCGCCGCCCGCCAGCCGGCCCACGGCGCGATCACGAGCATCGCCATGACCACCGCCAGGTTGAGCCACGCCTGGATCTGGTCCGAGCGGCGGCGCAGCGGTACCCGGCTCCACGGCATCCGGCGTGTGATCCGCCTTCGGAACATGCGGGTTCCCCTGTCATGAGTCGCCGTACGCATCGGCCACCTCGGCGCCGTGCGCGGCCACCGCATAGATGATGATGATCGCCATACCGATGGCCGTGGCGGACAACACCGGGTAGACGCCGAGGAAGGTGAAGTTGACCAGGGCGGCCAGGCCGGCCAGCAGGATCGCGCCGATGCGCCCCCAGCGGCGCCCGCGTACCAGCCCCACGCCCGCGGCCAGGGCACCGACACCGACCACGATGTGGAACCAGGCAACGCCGGTCAGCCCGACCGGCAGCAGCAGATCCGCGCGTCCCTGGGCCAGCACTTCGGGCCGGGCGAGCGCGACCAGACCGATGCAGAGGTGCACGGCGCCGAGCAGGACGAGGATGATGGAGCCCAGTAGGACCCAGGCGACCCAGCCGGTCGCCTCGCTGTGTTCCACGCCCGGGTACGGCACGTCCGGCGCCGGGCTCCGCTGTGACATGGCGTCCTCCCCTGCCTCAGCAGGTGCCCGACATGGCGTCGCGGAGACCCTGGATGCTGGTCTGCAGGGCGCCCAGTGCGGTCCGGACGGCGCTCAGAGTGGCGGCGTCGGGCTTGTCGCGCGCCGCGGCGATGCTGGTCGAGAACTGGTCCGCGGCTGTCTTCACGGCACCCACCTGGGGCGCGAACTGCGCCTCGGCGTCGGTGCGCAGTTGCTGCAGCTCCCTGCGCAGCTGCTGCAGATCCGTCCGCAGCTGGGTGAGGCCGTTCTCCGCCACGTTCGCGTTGCGGATCTGCTGCATCGTCGTCTGGACCGCCTCGAGGCTGTCACACCCCGGCGGCTTGTCCGCACTGCTGCAGCCGCCGATGCCGAGCGTTGCCACCACCGCCAAGACGGCGATCCGGGTCGATATCCGAGTCATGAGCAGAGCCTCGCTCCTCAGTTCCGGCGGCACGTCATCTCGCGGGGATGAACGCCCGCGAGGCACGGATGCCGGCCCGCCGCGGCGGGCCGGCATCCGACGAGATCCGGCCACTGCCCCGGGTCCTCGCCAGGACCCGGGGTGGCCGCCGGAGGAGTGGTCAGGAAGCGGTCGAGGTCGCCGTCGGGTCGACCTGCGAGCCCTCGGCTCCGCCGTGCAGCGCTTCCTGAAGCTCCGCCTCGGCCTCCTTCGACAGCGACGACTTGAGCACCGTGCCACCGAACTGGGCCAGCCCCTCGACGGCCTTGTCGGTCGTGACGTGCTCGACCACGAGGAACAACGCGGACGAGCCGGGCTGCAGCATGTCGCGCACCTGGGACTGGAATTCCTTGTCGATGGCGCCCTTGGTCATCTTGCCCATGATGGCTCCCAGCCCGGCGCCGACGGCCATGCCGAGGAACGGGATGAAGAAGAGCAGGCCGAACAGCATGCCCCAGAACATGCCCCACGTGGTGCCACCGGCCACCGCGTGGTGGTTGGTGGTGACGTGGAACTTGCCCTCCCGGTCGCGAATGATGGACGCGATCGCGTCCGGCTGGATGATGAGATCCTTGGCGAGACGCTGCGCTTCCAGCGACGCGGCCGTCGCGGTGGTCTCGTCGGGGTAGCCGATGGCGACGAGTGTTGCCATGATTCGTACACATCCCTTCGTGCTCTGCACCGGCAGGTCGCGTCGCCGGCGTCGGAACTCAGTCAGCCACGCGGCGGGCCGCCCAACCTCATTCCGCACGAATGAAGCTGCGCCGGCGGGAGACCACCACCAGCCGCGTCGGATGAACCGCCGGGCGCCGCGGGGGGAGGCACGTTCGAGGAGTCCTGCCGGTGCGGCGCGGTGACTCGGCCGGCGGTGCTCACGGCAGCCGGGGACGGAAGTCGCCCAGCACGTCCGGGCCCTGCTGAACGATCCCGTAGCTGGACTCCGGCACGGGCTGCCAGGCTCCCACCAGCTCGCCGAGGGGCTCGGAGACGATGATGCGGGTCTCGTCGGAGAGCCGCCGGAAGGTCTCGTTCTCCGGATACAGCTCGCGCAGCGCCGAGACGGCGGTGCTCACGTAGAGCGTCCGGCTGGCGCCCTCGCTGGAGTACCGGAACGCCCACACCCGGTCGCCGTCGGTGGTCGCCACGGTCATCTGGATCGGGTGCTGCTCGCCGTGCGCGCGGCCGACGGATTCGACGAAGCCCACCATCCGCTCCACCGCGGCGACGGGTTCGTCGCGCAACCCGTAGGTCAGGGCGAGGTGGAACATCACCTCGGAGTCGGTGGAGCCGGCGAGCGACGGATAGAGCTCGGGGGCCACCGCGAGCACGAGGTCACGCTTGAGGAGCTCGAAGGAGCGGATCGCGCCGTTGTGGACCCACAACCAGTTCCCGTACCGGAAGGGATGGCAGTTGGTCTGCTGCACGGGCGTGCCCGTGCTTGCCCGGATGTGCGCCAGGAACAACGGCGAGGACACCGAGCCGGCCACCTCCCGCAGGTTGAGGTCGCCCCATGCGGGGCCTACCCCACGGAACAGGGTGGGGCGAGGGATGTCGGGGAGGTACCACCCCACGCCGAACCCGTCGCCGTTGGTGGTCGTCACCCCCATCCGGGAGTGCTGACTCTGGTCGATCAGGGAGAACCGCGGCTTGTACAGCAGCTCCTCGAGCAGAATGGGCGTTCCCGAGTAGGCCAGCCAGCGGCACATCGACGTGCTCCCTCCTGGTACCGGTCCTTTCATGATCTCCGCTTGCGGCGGAGCGGGGCCTCATCCGCGCAGGATGAGGCGGCGGGGGCTCCCCGGCGGGTCCGGGCGATGCTGAGACAGGCAATCGGCCGTCCCGTGCAGCGCCACCTCGAGGCCGAGGATTTCGGCGATGATCGTGCTGTTCGAGGGACGGCTCACGGCCCGCGGGGGCGGCGCGCGCGGACCTTATCTCATTCGCGGCGGATGGCGTGCGGGATCGGCTCCGGGCGCGAGCATCGGGCAACAGCCGTACGGAGGGAGGCGCCGTGCTCATCGCAGTGTTGCTCGCCGCCTTCCCGGGTGGGCCGGCCAGGTGGGGCCGTGCCCGGCCGTGGCGGTCAGCGGGCTTCCGCGGGTGCCGGCATGCCGGCACCAGACCTGACGTCCGGCCGTACGGCCGGAGAACCGAAGCGAACTGAGAGGTGGAACCGCCATGTCGGACACTCAGGCGAGAGCCGGGTATACCGCTGACGACGCACACGGGGTGTCGAGCCGCCGCGAACCAACAGGGTGGATCGGGTTCGTGGTGTTCGCCGGCATCATGCTGATCATGCTGGGCACGTTCCAGGCCATCGAGGGCCTCGTCGCCATTTTCAAGGACGACTACTACCTGGTGACCAGCAACGGTCTCGCGCTCACCATGGACTACACCGCCTGGGGCTGGACCCACCTGCTGCTGGGCCTCATCGCCGTCGGCGTCGGCCTCGGGATCCTCTTCGGGCAGATGTGGGCCCGCGTGCTCGGCATCGCGGTCGCCGCGCTCAGCGCGCTGGCGAACATCGCCTTCCTGCCGGCCTACCCGATCTGGTGCACCATCGTCATCGCGATGGACATCCTGGTCATCTACGCGCTGACCGTGCACGGCCGCGAGGCCAAGTACCGCTGAGGCGCACCCGCGGCACCGCGCAGTGCCGGCGCAGCTCGAGCGCCGGAATGCCCGCGGCGGACGGGTCCGGAACTCGGACCCGTCCGCCGCTGCGTTCCGGCGCCCTCATGACCGCCGGCGACCGGGGATCAGGCGCCACCGAAGGTCTCGAACAGCATGTCGCGCTCGGCATCGGTGAGGTTGGTGGCGATCAGGGTGCTCCCCATGCCCCGGAACCGCTCACCGAGCCGGTCGAGGTCGCCCTGCGCGGTGACGGCGAACAGCGCC
>Ga0307288_10000684_pt1 | contig 11303 bp, 9 predicted proteins | sample ER_DNA_142_FD_194469 | JGI IMG/M metagenome (GOLD analysis project Ga0307288, IMG submission 194469) | Bulk soil microbial communities from the East River watershed near Crested Butte, Colorado, United States - ER_DNA_142 | ecosystem: Environmental > Terrestrial > Soil > Floodplain | place: USA...
GTCCCCGGTCAGTGGATCGGACTTCCCGATGAGCTCCAGCAGGCCGGCGCGGCTCGCCGGCGAGGCCAGCCTCGCAGTGACGTCGACGAACAGGCGGCCACCGGCCTCGGCCATGGGCGCGGGGGTCGTCATCTGCCAGAAGGACAGCCCGAGGGGCTTCATGGGGTCGGTCATCATCTGCTGATGACCGACGGACAGGTAGACGTGGTTCTCCCGGTCGCCCGTCTCCGGAATGGGGAACAGCGTGGTGATCGGCCGGCTCTGGACGATCTGGAAGCCGTCGTCGACCAGGCACCATTCGATGTCCTGGGGGCGGCCGAAATGCGTCTCGATCCGCCGGCCGAGCTGCGCGAGCCGCACGGCCTGGGCATCCGTCAGCGCGGGCTGGTCCTGCCGCGCCGGGTCGATCGCGTGTTCCTGCGTCCCGCCCGCCGGCGAGGCGTGGATGGCCAGCCGCTTGGCGACGACCGCCCTGGCCACGACCTCCCCGTCGCGCACTGTGAAGACATCCGGGTTCACCAGGCCGGAGACCAGAGCCTCACCGAGGCCGAAGCCGGCCTCCACGGTGGCGATCGTCCGATTGCCGGTGACCGGGTCGGCCGTGAAAAGGACGCCGGCCGCCTGCGGGAAGACCATCTGCTGCACGACCACGGCCATCTGGACCGTACGGTGGTCGATGCCGTTGCGCCGGCGGTAGGTCACGGCCCGCTCGGTGAACAGCGAGGCCCAGCACCGGCTGACGTGCTGCAGGATCGCGGCCGGGCCCACGACGTTCAGGTACGAGTCCTGCTGGCCCGCGAAGGAGGCTGCCGGCAGGTCCTCCGCCGTCGCGCTGGATCGAACGGCGTAGGCGGCTCGGTCGCCGAACCGGCCGAGGGCGCGGGTGATCGCCGTGGCGACGTCGCCCGGGATGGCGATCTCCTCGACGGTCCGGCGGATCTCCGCGCTGATCGTACGGACCGCCTCCCGGTCGTCCGGGTTCACCCGCGACAGCCCGTCCAGCTGATCGGCGATCGACGGCGCCTGCGCCATGATGTGCCGGAAGGCCTCCGTCGTCACGCAGAAGCCGGCCGGCACGCGGACGCCCTCGATCCGCGACAGCTCCCCCAGGTGCGCGCCCTTGCCGCCCACGACAGCGACCTGCGTCTCGCCGACGTCGAGGAAATCCGCTACGTACTGCTCGATCATGGCGATACCTCCGCGGCAGCCGGGCCTGAGCCGACGATTCTCCGGTACGACCGGATTTTGCCGCACCGCGGTCCGCCGTACCCGTGAACCTCGCGCGCGGGCTCAGTGGGTGGCGCCGACGACGCTGTGCTCGTCCAGCCCGCCCCGACCCGGGCGGCGATCGCGCACGCACCCGCAGCTGATGTCCTCGGCCGGGCATCGTCCAGGGAGGTCGGCGAAGGGCGTGCGCTCATCCGTCGCGGATGGGCTGCCCGCCCGCCGCCGTCTGTGACACTGGCGGCATGGCCGAGGCGGGTTGGCAGGAGCTGCGGGTCAAGGTACAGGGGCGTACGGTCTTCGTCCGCAAGGGTCCGGAGGTATCCGGTTCGATCCCGATCGTGCACGTACACGGCTTTGCGATCTCCGGCAGCTACCTGCTGCCGACCGCCGAGGCCCTCGCGCACCGCGCGACGACGTTCGTCCCCGACCTGCCGGGCTACGGACGCAGCGCGGGCTGGGGCCACACCCTCGGGATCTCGTCGCTCGCGTGGGCGCTGCTGGAGCTTCTCGACGCGCTGGGCGTCGAGCGGGCGGTGCTGATCGGCAACTCGATGGGCGGGCCGGTGTGCCTGGAGGTCGCGCACAGCGCGCCCGAGCGCGTCGCGGGCGTCGTGCTCGCCTCACCCGCGGGCGGGGCGCAGAACCAACCGCTCGCCCGGGCTCTGCTGCAGCTCGCGCGCGACGCGTCGCGCGAGAACCCGCGCATGGTGCGCGTGGCGCTCCCCGACTACCTGCATTTCGGGCCCGTGAACGCCCTGCACCTGTTCAGTGAGCTCGTACGGTTCCCCTCGCTCGAACGCATGCTGCGCACGCCGGTGCCCACGCTGGCCGTGATCGGCACCCGCGACCCGCTCATGCCGCCGCCGTGGCGGGTGCACGAGGTCGGCCGCCTGGCGCCGCCGCACCTGACGGTCGCGGCCATCGAGGGCGCCGCGCACGCGATGAACTTCAGCCACCCGGGCGAACTCGCCCACCTGATCGGCTGCTGGCTCGACGGCCGGGAGATCACCGACGACCCGGACCAGCCGGGCATCGCCCGGATCCTGCAGTTCCGCCGGCGGGCGGCCTGATCGGTCATGCGGTGTGTTACCGATCGGGTGAGTCGCTGGTGCGCGTGCGCACGCGGGATTCTGATCTCGACGCGCTCCCCCACGTGGGCGCGCCTGCCAAGCGCGCATTGCACGGCGCCGGCTATACGTCCTTGGGCCAGCTCGCAGGGGTGCCCAGGAGGGAACTGACAAGGCTGCACGGCATGGGTCCGAAGGCTCTGGACCGGATTCAGGCAGCCCTCGAAGAGCACCAGCTCAGCCTCGCTTGACCGGGCCGGCGTCCGCCACGAGTCCGATGGGCTCAGTGTCCCAATCGCACATGATCGCTCATCAGTGCGCGCCCGCATCCGGTTGTCGGTGACCACAATGTTCACGCCCCGGGCGGGGGCGGTTGTCGAGACGCAACTCGAGATTCGTTGTACACGACCATAAAGTGATCGTCGCACCCGCGAAGCCGGTCGTCGTGGAGGGCCGGTGGCGGTCCGGCGGCCGCGACGGCACCGAGCAGAGGAACACGGAAAAACACGGAAACCATCAGATTCGATTGTCTGAAGTCTTGTCGTGGCGTGGGAACGCTTCCATACTGACCTTCATCGATAGATGAGGGGGCGGCACCTGCTTCATCGCTCACCCGCCGGCCACGGCATCGATCTGTCGGCCGGGTCCGCGCAACGGTGAACTTCGTCCATCACCGCGTGCGCCGTCCTTACCCCGAACGGGCAGCGTCGTCGGCGTCGGCTCGGCAGATGCCTGGACGCGACCGGCGGCGGCACCGCCAACGGGACCCGCTGGAGATCTGTGCCCGCAACGGCGGATCCCACCGGCAATGGACCCGCGGCCGACTCGCACCGTACTAAGGAGACCCCGTGCGCAAACTGCTCCGCCTCGTGCTGCCGGCCCTCGTGGCCGCGGCCACCCTGCCCCTCGCGCTGTTCACGGCTCAGCCGTCGGCGCAGGCCCTGGAGAACGGCCTGGCCCGGACCCCGCAGATGGGCTGGAACGATTGGAACAGCTTCGGCTGCAACGTCAGCGACACCCTGATCCGCCAGACCGCAGACGCCATGGTGTCCAGCGGGATGGCCGCCGTCGGTTACCAGTACGTCAACATCGACGACTGCTGGTCCTTGAAATCGCGCGACGGCAACGGCAACCTCGTAGCCGACCCGAACAAGTTCCCCAGCGGGATGAAGGCACTCGCCGACTACGTGCACGGCAAGGGCCTCAAGATCGGCATCTACTCCTCTGCCGGGCTCACCACCTGCGCCGGATACCCCGCCAGCCTCGGCAACGAGCAACGTGACGCCAACCTCTGGGCGTCATGGGGCATCGACTACCTCAAGTACGACAACTGCGGCGACACCCAGGGCAAGAGCGGCCAGGTGCGGTACACCGCGATGCGGGATGCGCTGGCGGCCACCGGCCGGGCGATCCTGTTCGCCATCTGCAACTGGGGCAACGACAACGTTCTGGCATGGGGGCCGGCCACCGGCAACTCGTGGCGGACAACCGGTGACATCCAAGCCAACTGGAACTCCGTGATGGGCATCCTCGACGCCCAACCGGGCTGGGCCGCGGGAGCCAGGCCCGGAGCCTGGAACGACCCCGACATGATGGAGGTCGGCAACGGCTTGTCGGACACCGAGTCGCGTGCGCACTTCAGCCTGTGGGCCCTGCTGAACGCTCCGCTGATCGCCGGCAACGACATCCGCACCATGAGCGCCACCACCAGGTCGATCCTGACCAACACCGACGTCATCGCGGTCAACCAGGACTGGGGCGGCCGGCAGGGCAACCGCGTCGTCGACAACGGCAACACCGAGATCTGGACCAAGCCGATGTCCAACGGGTCGATGGCTGTCGTGCTGCTCAACCGCAACAGCAGCACGACCACTGTCAGCACCTCCGCTTCGCAGATCGGCCTCGGGTCCGCGTCGAGCTACTCCGTACGGGACCTGTGGGCGCACACCACCAGCACCACCAGCGGGGCGATCAGCGCGGCGGTGCCCGCGCACGGGGCAGCGATGTACGTCGTGACCGGCGGCGGCACGGTCCCCGGCCCGGGCACGGCGTTCGCCTTGCGGGGTCAGGGCTCCGATCGCTGCCTCGACATCACCGGTGCTTCCCAGGCCAACGGCACCCTCGCCGAGATCTGGGACTGCAACGGGGGCGCCAACCAGTCGTTCAGCTCCACATCGACCGGCGAGCTGCGGACCTACAACGGCAGCAAGTGCCTCGACGTCTACAACCGGGAGACCGCCAACGGCACCGCGGTGGAGATCTGGGACTGCAACGGGCAGACAAACCAGCAGTTCCGGCTCAACGGCGACGGCACCATCACCGCCGTCGGCGCGAACAAGTGCCTCGACGTCACCGGGGGCGCCACCCCCAACGGCGCCAAGATCCGAATCTGGGACTGCACCGGCGCCGGCAACCAGAAATGGACGAAGGTCTGACCGTCACCGTACGGCGGTGCGGCCCGAGGTCACGTCCCGGAGGAGCCGGGCGCAAGAGCTCGGCTCCACGACGCTCCGGCGGGCGTCACCCACCATGGGCGTTCGTCACCCTCCATGGTCGGCGTGAAGCGTTTGTCGGACGCCGTCGAGTCGCCCAGGGTCCGGCGGTTCCGGCACCATGTGACCATGGTCGACACCGCCGCGCTCCTGACCGCCTACGACACGCAGATGCGCATGCCGGGCGGCACCGTCCCGTCCGGCGTGACCTACGAGTACGACGGTCCGGTCCTGCGGATCGTCGGCGGGCACGTGGGACGGATCCGCGCGCCGCGCGACGTCGGTGTGACCGGCGCCGAGCTCGACCGCCTGATCGCCCGCCAGCGCGACTACTTCCATGCCCGCGGCCAGGGCGTCGAGTGGAAGCTTCGGGCCCACGACCTCCCCGCGGATCTTCCCGAGCACCTGGTCGCGGCCGGTTTCGTAGCCGAGGAGCCGTCGACCGTGCTGCTCGGCTTCGCCGAGGAGGTGGCCGCCGAACCGGTCCTGCCCGACGGCGTCGTGCTGAGGCGGGTCAGCGAAGCCGACGACCTGCGCCGCATCGCCGACCACCAGAGCGAGGTGTGGGGATTCGACTGCTCCTGGGTGGCGGCCCATCTCCTCGCCCAGGTGTCGGCTGATCCCGCCCAGATCACCATCCTGGTGGCCGAGGCGGGTGAGCAGCTGGCCTGTACCGCCTGGTCGGTGTATCAACCGGGCACCGATTTCGTCGCGCTGCTCGGCGGCACGACGCTGCCGCACTGGCGGGGACGCGGGCTCTATCGCGCCATGATCGCCGCCCGGGCCCGCGAGGCCGTCGCCCGTGGCTTCCGGCTCCTGAACGTCGACGCGTCCCCTGCCAGCGCCCCCATCCTGCGCCGGTGCGGCTTCCACGAGATCACCACGTCGACGCACTACCAGTGGACGCCGCCGCAGTAACCGGATTCGACCCGCCGGTCCTGGCGTGGGTGTGCTTTCCTCGGGTGCTCGGCCGGCTCCTTGCGGTCGTCATGGAACAGCTGCCGGACGTCTTTGCTCCACCCTGCGCAGCGGCGATGATGTGCCTATGACGGTCGTTGCGCACATCGGGGACACGCACTTCGACGGCAGCGAACGCGCGAGCTCTGACAAGCCACTTCCCCAGCGTCGCCGCGTGACATCATGGCCGTCGACCCACAAGGGACCGGCAACCGTGCCCGCATGACGACCGAATTGAGTGGCGGAGCACTCCACACGGTGGAAGCCAACGGCATCCTTCTGGCGTACCGGGTCGCCGGTGACCCGGCTCGCCCGCCGATGCTGCTGCTGCACGGCCTCGGTGACGACGAGCGAGACTGGCGGACCGTACTGCCTGTCCTGGCCGAGGCGTACCGGGTGTACGCGCTCGACCTACGGGGTCACGGCCGCAGCGCGCGCCCAGGCCACTATTCGTTCGAGTTGATGTGCAACGACGTGATCGGCTTCCTCGAAGTCCTCGGCATCGGACGTTGCGTGCTGATCGGTCACTCCATGGGCGCGGTGGTGGCGACCCTCGTGGCTGAGACCGCCCCTCATCGGCTCACCCATCTCGTCCTGGAGGACGCAGCGCCACCGCGCCCGGGCGATCTGGAGCGTCCTCCGCTGGCTGCGCCGGATGCGCCGACCCCCTACGACTTCGTCGCGGTCAACGCCATCCGCGCGCAACTCGCCAATCCCGACCCGGCCTGGTGGGAGGGGACCGCGGAGGTCCACGTCCCCACGCTGATCGTCGGCGGGGCGCACAGCGGCATCCCGCAGAGCCTGCTCGCGGCGACGGCGGATCGGATGCCCGACGCCACCCTGGTCACCATCCCTGCCGGCCATTACGTGCACCAGGAGCAACCTGCCGAGTTCCTCGCCGCCGTCGACGGGTTCCTCACCGCCGCACCGGCCGCTTAGCCTGCGGACGCGGATGGAGCGTTTCATCGTGCCAGCGCCGGCAGCACGAGCCGCCCGGGTGGGACGGGCTCGAGCCGCCCGCCGTTGGTGAGCAGGTAAACCACGACCGTCTATGCTGCCGCGATGAATGATCTTGGTGCCGGCCAGCCGCAGCCCCGGCGACGCTTCCGCGTCCGGACCTATGTCGCCACCGCGGTCGCCTTACTCCTCGTGGCCGGCGGCGCCACCGCCTACCTGGTCCACCGGTACCGCGGGACACAGGTCCGTTTCGAGGTGGAGACGGCGAGCGGTGGCGCGCAGCGGATCTCCTGGGACATCGGGACCACCCACATCGGCCGCGAGGGCGGCGATCCGCGGGGCGAGCCCTTGCCGACCCCGTGGTCGACCACCGTGACGGCGGACGACTACCGCGGTATCGCGACGCTCGTCGCCCAGTCGTCGGAGACCGACGAGGTGACCTGCCGGATCCTCGTCGAGGGCAAGGTCGTGGCCGAGCTCACCCATGTTCGGGCCGCCGGCTGCGTCGTCGGCCTGGACCGGATGCGGACGGACCTCGGCGGCTGATCCCACCGCAGCGCAGAACCCAGGCACGTTCTTTACATGAGGTATCGGCTCAGCTCCGGATCCGCTGGTGGGCGCCGGCGGCCAGGTTCTCGATGAGCAAGGCCTGGGCGATGATCATTTTCTCGATCTCGGCGGGGTCGACGCTCTCGTCGGAGGCGTGGATGCGGGCCTGGGCGACATCCTCCGGGCCCCAGAGGATGAACTCGGCGTCCGGCGCGGCCCCCTGCAGGGTGCGCAGCAGCGGAATCGACGCGCCCGACCCTGCCTCGCCCACGGGTCTGCCGTACGCGGTCTGCAGGGCCTGCCGGGCCGCGGTGTATGCCGGTCCGTCGGTCCGGCAGGTGAACGGTGGCGCCACTTTGATACGCCGAACCTCCACCTGAGCCCCCCACGGGGCGTGCGTGCGCAGATGGTGGACGAGGGCCTCGAGTTCCTTGTCCGGATCCGCGCCGGGTACGACCCACATCGACAGCTTCGCGCGGACCGCGGGGACCAGCACGTTGGAGGATCCGGCGACGCTGGTCATGTCGACGCCGATCGCGGAGATGCTGGGGTTCGCCCACAACCGTTCCGCGACGGTGCCCGAGCCGATCAGCTCGACCCCGTCGAGCAGGTCGGCGCCGGCCCGGAAGTCCTCCTCGGCCAGGTCCGCGCTTCTCGGTAGAAGTCGATGCGGCCGAGGACGACCGGCGCTTCCGGGCGGAAGGTGACGTCCGTGTCAGTCGGTCCGGGTCGCGATCAGATCGGTCAGGTCCGCGGTCCGCTGCGGGGTCCAGCCGTCCGGGGGTGCGATGTCCGCCCAGGCGGCCACCGGTTCCGCGCCGTAGCTGTGCCCGTGCCCGGCCGGTACCCCGGTGGAAAAGGCCATGTCGGCCGTCACCAGCCAGAACGTCACGAACGGGTACCAGCGGATGTCGGGCGACACGTCGGCGCCGCGGGGCTCGCGCAGCCAGTCCGGTTCGCTCAGCATCAGCCGCGGACTCCACCATACGATCGGATCCGACGGGTGCTGCAGGTACGCCACCCGCGGTGTCGGCCACACCGGCCCGGGTCGGTCCAGGTCGGTGGCCGGGTCACGGGCGAAGCGGATGGTGGCGCCGTTCTCGTAGCTGGGCAGGATCTCGGTGGTGCCCGGGTCGCGGTCGGCGACGAACTGGCGCCACAGCTCGTTACGGTTGGGCGGGCCGACCAGCAGCATGCCGTCGACGCGGTTGCGGATGTCGTCGGCGCCGCTGAACGCCGACTCCGCGCCGAAGGAGCCGAGGCTCTCGCCGAACAGCAGCAGCTTGGGCCGCTTGTCCAGCGGCAGCTTCGACCATGCCCCGTACACGGCGTTGAACAGGTCGCGACCGGCCTGCCGGGCGCGTTCCTTGTCGACCAGGAAGGACAGCCAGCTCGGCAGGTAGGAGTACTGCATGCCCACCATGGCCGAGTCGCCGTTGTACATGTACTCCAGCGGGTCGACGCCGTCCTGGTCGACCCAGCCCGTGCCGGTCGTGGTGATCACGAGGAGAACCTTGCGGTCGAACGCGCCGGTGCGCTGCAATTCCGCCACCGCCAGGGCCGCCCGTTCCCGTGAGGTCGGCGCCGAGTCCAGTCCGGCGTAGACCCGGATCGACCGCTCGGCGCCGACGCCGCCGAAACGTTGCAGTTGGTCGACGCCGGGCCCGCCGGCGACGAAGTTGCGGCCCTGTTTGCCGAGCGACGCCCAGGACACCAGCGAGCCGGGCCCGCCGGAGCGCAGCGGATCCTGCGTCGGCGACACGTCGGGCTCGGTCTCGCCGTTGATCGCCTTGAAGCTGTTGTCGGTGACGGTGAAGAACCCGTCGAGGACCACGCCGTTGAGCACGCCCAGCGCCAGCAGGAACACCATCAGACCGGCGAGCACCCGGGCGGTCGACGCCGGGATCACCCGAGCGAGCAGCCGGCCGACGGCGCGGGCCGCGTGGCGCAGCAGCCGGATCAGGCCGACCAGGCCGGCCGCGAGAAGTAGGGCGAGGGGCAGGACGAGGAGGTACCGGGGGCGCGCCGGAGCGTCCAGGCCCATCATGTCGTGGATCTCCTGCTGCCAACCGGCGCCCAGATACAGCAAGACGAGCACGGCGACCGTGGCGACGACCGCCAGGATGCGCCAGGCCGTACGGCCGGGGCGGCGCATCGGGCGGTTGGACAGCTTCCCGGCCAGCCACACCAGCAGCACGCCGAGCCCGTACCCGATCGCCGCCGAGATGCCGCCCACCACCGCCTGCAGCCCGGGACCGCGGGGCAGCAGCGACGGAGTCAGCGACAGGCAGAAGCAGGTCACCGCGCCGAGCAGCCCGACGAAGCCGTAGTGCCACCGGTGCAGCAGCCGCCACCACCAGCTGCGCCGCGGTTGCGGTGGCTGCTCGGGTTCCGGCGGCGCCTGCGCCGGGGACGTCGTGGCCGTCATCTGCGCCTCACCCTCTCCGTCGGCTCTCATCGGTTCCGCATCGCGGTTCCGGCCGTGACCAGGACACCGAGGCCGTTGACCGCCCAGTGCAGACCGATCGGGGCCAGCAGGCTGCCGCTGCGCCGGCGCAGTTCACAGAACAGCACCCCGGCCGCCGCGGTGAACAGGACGGCCCCGGCGACGGCCAGGACCTGCCCGGTCGTGCCGGCACCGACCAGGTCGGTCACCGCCGGGTTGACCCGGTTGAGGCGCAGCGACGGCAGCACATGCCAGAGTCCGAAGAACGCGGACGACACCAGCGTGGCCGCGGTACTGCCCCAGCCCTTCCGCACGAGCCCCCACAGCACGCCCCGGAACGCGACCTCCTCGAACAGGATCGTGCCGAGCGGGATCACCACGAACGCGGTGCGCACCGCCGCACCCATATCCGTGCGGTACCGCTCGTCGAGGAACGCGGACCGGGTGGCGGGCAGCCAGGCGGCCACCACGTACACCAGGGCCACCGCGACGACCGCGACCGACGCGTACGCCGCACCGCGCCGCAGGGACCGGCGGCCCAGGCCGACGTCGTCGGCACCGAGCCCGGCCGCCCGCGCCAGCAGCAGTAACAGCACGGCGCCGAGCGGCCCGGCGACGAGCATCGTCCCCCGCGGCCCGAAGCGCCCGGCGATCGAGATCCCGGCCATGAGCCCCACCGTCGCCGCCACGGCCCGCGTCGGTGGCGCCCAGCGGATCGACGGCTCGGCTGTCACGCGTCGAGCATCGCGGTCGTGCCGGATCCTCCGCCTCACCCCTGGCGGATGGGACTCGATCACCCGGCGCGGTGGTGCCGGGATGAGTTGTGATGCTCCTTGCCCACGTTTCCGCAGCTCACCCGCTCTGTCCCCGCCCTACCGCACCGTCCGTACCATGGCAGCGTGAGCCGCGAAGCCGAGGATCTGAACCGGCGCCTGCTCCGCGCCCGCGATGCCATCGATCGGGCGTACGCCGAGCCGCTCGACGTGCCTGCCATCGCGGCGGTGGCGCACATCTCGCCGGCGCACTTCAGCCGCTGCTTCCGAACGGTGTTCGGCGAAACGCCGCACCGCTACCTGCAACGCCGGCGGATTGAGCGCTCGATGTTCCTGCTGCGGGAAACCGACCGCACCATCACCGACGTGTGCCTCGACGTCGGCTTCACCAGCCTCGGCACCTTCAGCCGGACGTTCCGGCAGATCGTCGGCGAGGCGCCGTCGGCCTACCGCAACGGTCACGGGCCGATCGTCGTGCCGAACTGCGTCCAGATGGCGAACACCCGCCCGCAAACTGCACCGCCGGCGGCGACCCGATCGAGCAGTTCTGGAGAAGCCCCAACCGGGGCGGCTTCCTTAGCCTGACGACGTTGTCAGCACCAAGTGACGAGGAGAACCAAATGATCACGAAGCTGAACGTGGCCTCCATCTACGTCCTCGACAAGGATGAAGCGCTGGAGTTCTACGTCGACAAGCTCGGACTGGAGAAGGGCAACGACGTCCGGCAGGGCTCCTACCGCTGGCTGACCGTCCGCACCCCCGGCGACGACGGCACCGAGATCTCCCTGGAGCAGCCCGGCCCGCCGTTGCACGACGAAAAGACGGCCGAGCAGCT
>Ga0307288_10000688_pt1 | contig 11273 bp, 11 predicted proteins | sample ER_DNA_142_FD_194469 | JGI IMG/M metagenome (GOLD analysis project Ga0307288, IMG submission 194469) | Bulk soil microbial communities from the East River watershed near Crested Butte, Colorado, United States - ER_DNA_142 | ecosystem: Environmental > Terrestrial > Soil > Floodplain | place...
GTCGACACCGGACCGATCATCGCCCAGGTCAGCGTCCCCGTGCTCGACGGTGACACGGAGGAGACGTTGACCGAGCGGATCAAGGAAGCCGAGCGCCGGCAGCTCGTCGAGTACGTGGGCCGGCTGGTCCGCGAAGGCTGGACCATCACCGACAGAAAGGTCTCCATTCCATGACCCCGGACGAGGGCCGTCGCCCGATCAAGCGGGCCCTGCTCAGCGTGTACGACAAGACCGGCCTGGTCGAGCTCGCGCAGGCGCTGCACGCCGCCGGGGCGCAGGTCGTCTCCACGGGTTCCACCGCGTCGGCCGTCGAGGCCGCCGGGGTGCCGGTGACCCGGGTCGAGGAGCTGACCGGCTTCCCGGAGACGCTGGACGGCCGGGTCAAGACGCTGCACCCCCGGGTGCACGCCGGCCTGCTCGCCGACCTGCGGCTGGAGTCGCACCGGGGCCAGCTGGCCGGGCTCGGGATCGAGCCGTTCGACCTGCTGGTGAGCAACCTCTACCCGTTCACCGAGACCGTGGCGTCCGGCGCGAGCGAGGACGAGTGCGTCGAGCAGATCGACATCGGCGGCCCCGCGATGGTCCGGGCCGCGGCGAAGAATCACCCGTCCGTGGCGGTGGTGACGTCCGTGGCGGCGTACCCGCTGATCCTGGAGGCCCTTCGGCACGGCGGATTCTCGCTGACGCAGCGCAAGCTGCTCGCCGCTCGCGCGTTCGCCGACATCGCGGAGTACGACGTCGCGGTCGCGAACTGGTGCGCCACCACGCTGGCGCCGGCCGAGTGGCCGGAGTTCGCCGGTCTGGCCCTCAAGCGGGGGAGCGCGCTGCGGTACGGCGAGAACCCGCACCAGCAGGCCGCGCTCTACCTCGACCCGAACGCGCCCGCCGGCCTCGCCCGGGCCGAGCAGCTGCACGGCAAGGAGATGTCCTACAACAACTACGTCGACGCGGACGCCGCCTGGCGCTCGGCGAACGACTTCACCGAGCCGTGTGTCGCGATCATCAAGCACGCCAACCCCTGCGGGATCGCGGTCGGCACCGACGTGGCCGAGGCGCACCGCAAGGCGCACGCGTGTGACCCGGTGTCCGCGTTCGGCGGGGTCATCGCGGTCAACCGGCAGGTGACCGTGGAGCTGGCCGACCAGCTCGACGGCATCTTCACCGAGGTCATCGTCGCGCCGTCGTTCACCGACGAGGCGCTCGAGGTGTTCCGCGGGAAGAAGAACCTGCGCGTGCTCGTCGCTCCGGAGTGGAACCCGCCGCCGGCGGAGATCAAGCAGATCGGCGGCGGCGTGCTGGTCCAGCTGTCGGACCGCATCGACGCCGCGGGCGACGACCCGGCGAACTGGACGCTGGCCACCGGCGCGCCCGCCACCGCCGAGGAGCTGGCCGACCTGGCGTTCGCCTGGCGGGCGATCCGCTCGGTGAAGAGCAACGCCATCCTGCTCGCGCACGACGGCGCTACCGTCGGGGTCGGTATGGGCCAGGTCAACCGGGTCGACTCGGCGCACCTCGCGGTGAACCGGGCCGGCGCGGACCGGGCCAAAGGCAGCGTGGCGGCATCCGACGCCTTCTTCCCCTTCCCCGACGGTCTCGAGGTGCTGATCGCGGCCGGCGTCAAGGCGGTCGTGCAGCCGGGCGGTTCGATCCGCGACAACCTGGTCATCGAGGCGGCCGAGAAGGCCGGGATGACCGTCTACCTCACCGGCACGCGGCACTTCTACCACTGATGGACGTCGACGTCGTCCGGAACGAGGTCTTCTCCGGCAAGGACTGGGCCCTGGCCGAGGTGGAACGCGCACACTACGAGGACTGCGCGTTCCACGACGTCGACTGGTCCGAGGCGACGCTGACCGGCTGCACCTTCACGCACTGCGAGTTCGGTAACGTCCGCTTCAACGCCGCCGAGCTCACCACCTGCGCGATCACCCAGTCGGTGCTGCGGCGCTGTTCCTTCTTCGACGCGACCCTGACCGGCTGCAAGCTCACCGGCTCGCATTTCCTCGACTGTGGACTGCGGCCACTGACCATCGACGGCGGTGACTGGGGTTTCGTCTCGCTGCGCGGGCAGAACCTCACGGCGGCGAAGCTCGGCGGCCTGCGGCTGCGCGAGGCGGACCTCACCGGCGCGGATCTGACCCGGGCCGATCTGCGTGGCGCGGACCTGTCGCACGCCCGGCTCTCCGACGCCGTGCTCAAGGGCGCCGACCTGCGCGGCGCCGACCTGGACGGGGTCGCGCTGCGCGGCGTGGCGCTGGACGGCACCAAGATCGACATGGTGCAGGCCGTGCGATTCGCCACCGCGTACGGCGCCGTGGTGTCAGGCTGACAGTGGCCTACCTCCTTCGATCCGGACCTGCCCGGTAACGCCGCCTCAACCGACTGATACGGTCCGGAAAAATCGTCCCGCCGACTGGGAGTGAGAGACATGGGCAAGAAGGTCACCGTCGTAGGCGCCGGTTTCTACGGGTCCACGACCGCACAGCGTCTGGCCGAGTACGACATCTTCTCCACCGTGGTGCTCACCGACATCATCGAGGGCAAGCCCGCGGGGCTCGCCCTCGACCTCAACCAGTCCCGCCCGATCGAGGGCTTCGAGACCAAGGTCGTCGGCGTCACCACCGGCCCGAACGGCGAGGGCTACGAGGCCATCGAGGGCTCCGACGTCGTCGTGGTCACCGCCGGCCTGCCGCGCAAGCCGGGCATGAGCCGGATGGACCTGCTCGAGGTCAACGCCAAGATCGTGCGCACGGTTGCCGAGAACATCGCGAAGTACGCGCCGAACGCCGTGGTCATCGTGGTCTCCAACCCGGTCGACGAGATGACCGCGCTGGCCCAGATCGCCACCCAGTTCCCGAAGAACCGGGTGTTCGGACAGGCGGGCGTGCTGGACACCGCCCGCTTCACCAACTCGATCGCCGAGACCCTCGCGGTGCCGGTGAAGAGCGTCAAGGCGCTGACCCTCGGCTCGCACGGCGACACCATGGTCCCGGTGCCGTCCCGCTGCACCGTCGACGGCAAGCCGCTGTCCGACCTGCTGCCGGCCGACAAGATCGAGGAACTGGTCGTGCGCACCCGCAACGGCGGCGCCGAGGTCGTGGCGCTGCTCAAGACCGGCTCGGCGTACTACGCCCCGTCGGCCGCCGCGGCGCGGATGGCCAAGGCCGTGGCCGAGGACTCCGGTGTCGTGCTGCCGGTCTGCGCCTGGGTCGACGGCGAGTACGGGATCTCCGGCGTCTATCTGGGTGTCGAGGCCGAGATCGGTGCGCAGGGCATCAAGAAGGTCGTCGAGGAGAAGCTCACCGACGCCGAGCTGGCCGGCCTCAAGGAGGCCGCCGAGGCGGTGCGCGCCAAGCAGGCGGACGTCGCTTCGCTCTGAAGCGTTTGCCGGAGGAGAAGGGCCGGGGCCGCCTGCCCCGGCGTTTCTCCTCGTCAGAAGTTGCGGGGACGCAGCGCGGCGATCGGGATCTCGATGTGCCACGGGTCGTCGGTGTTGATCACGTCCGGGTATGAGCCCGACGGTTCGTACACCTGCGCGGCGCCGTCGAGCCGGTAGGTGTGCACGGTGATGTCACCGTCGGTCTCGATCAACCAGTAGTGGGGGATGCCGGCCTTCGCGTAGAGCGCCGGCTTGAGCACCCGGTCCATGCTCTGCGAGCCGGGTGAAACGATCTCCACCGCCAGCACGACCTCGTCGGCGGTGAAGCTGCCGGAGCGCCGACGGGCCGCCTCGAACGTGGTGACCAGCACGTCGGGGATGAACAGCCGCCGCGGGCTGAGCTCCACGTCGTTGGACTGACTCACGAACAGGTGGTCCGGACAGGTCTGCTCGAGCGTGACCCCGAGACGCATGGCGATGACCTGGTGGACGCTGGTCGGTGAAGGGGACACGTGCAGTGCTCCATCGATGAGCTCGCGGCGTACACCGTCATCGGGCAGGGCGTGGAGATCGTCGACGGTCCAGCCGTCCGCGGGTGGCAGCCCACTGAGCGCGGCGGTCATGGTGAACCTCCTCGACGGGAATCACAATCTGGGCCAACTATACGGGAGCTCGAGGGAAGGTCCGGACGGCGGAGATCCCGCCATTCTCCCCCGACGGGCGATCTTCCCAACAACTGCAGTACGCTCGTACTGCTAGAAGCACGTGTCCCGGAGAGGAGCGCCGGTCGATGGCGAAGATCAAGGTCAACAACCCGGTCGTGGAGCTCGACGGCGACGAGATGACCCGGATCATCTGGAAGCAGATCCGTGAGCAGCTGGTGCTGCCGTACCTCGACGTCAACCTCGAGTACTACGACCTGTCGATCCAGTACCGTGACGAGACCGACGACCAGGTGACCATCGACGCGGCCAACGCAATCAAGCGGCACGGCGTCGGCGTCAAGTGCGCGACGATCACCCCCGACGAGGCCCGCGTCGAGGAGTTCGGCCTCAAGAAGATGTGGCGCTCGCCGAACGGCACGATCCGCAACATCCTCGGTGGCGTCGTGTTCCGTGAGCCGATCATCATGTCGAACGTCCCCCGGCTCGTACCGGGCTGGACCAAGCCGATCATCATCGGCCGGCACGCGCACGGCGACCAGTACAAGGCCACCGACTTCGTGACGCCGGGCCCGGGCAAGCTCACCGTCACGTTCACGCCCGAGGACGGCTCCGCGCCGATGGAGTTCCACGTCGCGGACTACCCCGGCGGCGGTGTCGCGATGGCGATGTACAACTTCGACGACTCGATCCGTGACTTCGCGCGCGCCTCGTTCCGGTACGGCCTGGCCCGCAACTACCCGGTCTACCTGTCGACCAAGAACACGATCCTCAAGGCGTACGACGGCCGGTTCAAGGACCTGTTCGCCGAGATCTTCGAGACCGAGTTCGCCGACCAGTTCAAGGCCGCCGGCCTCACCTACGAGCACCGGCTCATCGACGACATGGTCGCCGCCGCCATGAAGTGGGAGGGCGGGTACGTCTGGGCGTGCAAGAACTACGACGGTGACGTGCAGTCCGACACCGTCGCCCAGGGCTTCGGCTCGCTCGCCAGATGACCTCCGTGCTGATGACGCCGGACGGCAAGACCGTCGAGGCGGAGGCTGCGCACGGCACGGTCACCCGGCACTACCGGCAGTGGCAGAAGGGTGAGAAGACCTCGACCAACCCGATCGCGTCGATCTTCGCCTGGACCGGCGGGCTCAAGCACCGCGGCGTGCTCGACGGCACCCCGGCGGTGACCGAGTTCGCCGAGACGCTGGAGAGGGTCTGCGTGGAGACGGTGGAGGGCGGTCAGATGACCAAGGACCTCGCGCTGCTGATCTCCCGGGACGCCCCGTGGCTGACCACCGACGAGTTCATGAACGCCCTGGACGAGAACCTGGCCCGCAAGCTCGCCTGACCCCGTACCGCACGGGCCGCCGGCACGTGCCGGCGGCCTTTCCGTCGGTGTCGAGCAAAATAGTATAAAAGGAATGCCGGCGGCGTAACCGCCGGGGCGTGGCCATCGTTTCACTGAATAGAACGGATGGCGATCGCGCAGGGATCCCGGCCACCGTCGGCCCCGCGACCTCGTGGCGGGCACCGACCGGTTCCGAGGACGGCGCGACCCAGCAGGCGCACGCGTCTGCCGTCCCTTCCCTGCGGGGGGCCTCGTCCCAGGCCCCCCGCCCCCCATGGTCACCGTTGAGGGCACTCCGGCGGGCGGCTTCGGTGGCGGGTTGTTTCCCCGGGAACGGTCAGATGGCGTCGCGGAGGCGCTGGGCGGCGGCTTCGGGGACGATGTCGTTGACGAAGGCGCCCATGGCCGACTCCGAGCCCGCCAGGTATTTCAGCTTGTCCGCTGCCCGGCGGATGCTGAACACCTGCAGGTGCAGGTAGCCGAGGTCGCGGCCCGCACCGACGACCGCCTGGTGCCAGGCCGAGATGTACGGCATCGGCTTGCCGAACAGCGCGTCGAATCGCCTGAGCACATCCAGGTACAGCGGCCCGAAGGCGTCACGCTCGTCGTCGCTGAGCGCCGGGATGTCCGGGACCTGGCGGTGCGGGGCGAGCTGCACCTCGTACGGCCAGCGGGCCGCGGCCGGCACGTACGCCGTCCAGTGCTCGTTCGCCGCCACCACGCGGACCTCGGCCTTGCGCTCGGCGGCCAGCACGTCCGCGTACAGGTTGCCCCCGCCGGTCCGCTCGGCGTGCTGGCGTGCGGCCCGCAGCATCTCCTCGGTACGCGGCGGCACCGTCGGGTACGCGTAGATCTGCCCGTGCGGGTGGCTCAGCGTCACGCCGATCTCGATGCCGCGGTTCTCGAACGGGAACACCTGCGCGATCCCCGGCAGCGCGGACATCTCCGTCGTGCGGTCGGCCAGCGCGTCGAGCACCGTGCGCACCCGCTCCGGCGGCAACGAGCCGAAGGAGCTCTGGTGGTCGCTGGTGAAGCAGACCACCTCGCAGCGCCCGATGCCCGGCCGCACCGGCACCATGTCGGTGAGCTCGGTGATCTCGTCCGGGGCAACCCGGTCGCTGAACGAGGGGAACTGGTTCTCGAACACCACCACGTCGTAGTCGGGCGCGGGGATCTCGCTGGCGAACTCCGGCGTCGACGGGCAGAGCGGGCACTTGTCGCTGGGCGGCAGGAAGGTGCGGGTCTGCCGGTGCGCCGCGACCGCCACCCACTCGTCGACGAGCGGGTCGTACCGCAGCTGGGAGGTCGGCGGCGGGGGCGGCAGCTCCCGGGTGTCCGACCACTCGGTGCGGTCCGCGTCCTGCGTCTCGTCGAAGTAGATGAGCTCGCGGCCGTCCGAGAGCCGGATCGCGGTCCTCTGGGAGATCATTGGGCGCTTACCACCATCAGCTCGTTCACCTGTTCCGCCAGGACCGCCCGTGCGGTCTCGTCCAGCTGGTCGTCCGTGATCACCACGTCGGCACGGTCGAGCGGGACGATCGAGGAGATGCCCACGGTGCCCCACTTGGTGTGGTCGGCGAGCACCACGAGTCGTTCCGCCGCCTCCACCAGCGCCCGGTTGACGTCGGCCTCCATGAGGTTCGGCGTCGTGTAGCCGGCCCGCTCGCTCATCCCGTGCACGCCCAGGAACAGCACGTCCAGGTGCAGGGCGCCGATCGCCGCGACCGCCACCGGCCCGACCAGGGCGTCCGACGGGGTCCGCGTCCCGCCGGTCAGCACCACGGTCTGGTCGGGGCGCCCGGCCCGGTAGAAGACGTCGGCGACCGGGATGGAGTTGGTGACCACCGTGAGCGCGGGCACGTCGACGAGCCGCTGCGCGAGGCCCGCGGTCGTGGTGCCGGCGGACAGGGCGATGGCGTCGCCGGGAGAGACCAGGGCGGCGGCGCGCATGGCCATCGCCGCCTTCTCGGCGCGCTGCCGCACGGACTTCGCCGCGAAGCCCGGCTCGTGCGCCGAACCGGGGCTCACCGTGGTCGCGCCGCCATGTACCTTCGCCAGCAGGCCACGATCGGCCAGGGTCTCCAGGTCGCGGCGGATGGTCATGTCGGAGACGCCGTACTCGTTGGCCAGTTCGCTGACGCGAACGCCGCCGGCGGCGCGCACCCGGTCCAGGATCGCGGCCTGACGCTGCTGTGCCAGCATCAGCATTCACCGTCGCTACGCCGCTCTAACCGCACGAATTCGAACACGTGCGAACACTACCTGCTGAGCGGGTGTGCGCAAAAGACCGTGTGTCAGATACCTCGGCCGCGCCTGTGCAGCACGGAGAGCACGTTCTCCATCTTGACCGCTCCGGTCATGGCCGCGAGCGCGATCGCCGTCCGCGGCTCCTTCCAGTTGGCCCGGACCGCCTCCTTGCTGAACTGCCACGCCTGGCTCCGGTTGCCGGTCGCCGCCGACCAGCAGGCGAGCTGGCCGTAGACGCGGGCGGCGCCGGGGCGGCAGCCGCTGATCTCCGGGTGGCGCTGCATCATCCAGCGCAGCGACGAGATCTTGCTGGCGTACTCGTAGGCGTAGTGCGAGGTGCGGCCCCACAGGACCCGGACCAGCGGCTCGTCCAGGTGCACGATCGGCGCCCGGCGGGCGGCCCGCAGCAGCAGGTCCCAGTCCTCGTTCTGGCTGCCCGGCGCGTCCTCGGCAACCAGTCCGACAGCGGACTCGGCCAGTGCCTCCCGGCGGATGAGGAACGTCGACGAGTGCAGCATCGCCATCCGGGAGCGAGCCAGCTCGTCCACCGTCACCCGGCTGCGCCCGGCCAGCCGCTGGGTCGTCCGGCCCTCGTACTCGACCTCGATCGCGCAGGTGGCCATCTCCGCGTCCGGCTCGGCCAGCAGGGCCGCCATCTGACGGCGCAGCTTGTCGGGCGTCCACTGGTCGTCGTCGTCGCAGAAGGCCACGTAGTCGGTGTCCAGCGCGAGGATGCCGGTGTTGCGCGCGCCGGCCAGTCCGGAGGTGCGCCGGTTGGTGAGCACCATGATCGGGACCGAGCCGGTGGAGGCCAGCAGGGGGTCGGGTTCGGTCTGGTCATAGACCACGACGATCTTCAGGGCCCCGGGGTAGCGCTGCTCGCGTACGGCCGCGATCGCCTTGCCGACGAGCTGAGGGCGGTTGCGGGTGGGGATCACGACACCGACGGACGGCCAGTTCATCACGCCTCCTGAGGCACTTCTGCGGGGTTGAGCGGGTAGCCGTACGCGCGCAGCATCGGAGCGCACAACGCGCCGACCAGTCGGCGCTGGCCGGTGGGCAGCGCGCGTACCCAGGCGTCGTCGCGGCGCAGCGGCAGCCGGCCGACGCTGAAGCGCATGGGGTTGCCGGCCGCGCTGTGGCCGACCCGGAGGTCCGCGTAGCCGTCGCCGAGGAAGCCCAGATCGGCGTCCGTGACCGGGATGCCGGCGTACTCGGCGAGCTCGCGCAGCGCGGCGCGCGGGTCGGTGAGGAACTGTTCGTACCGGATCCGGCGGACCGGGACGCCGCGGCGCGAGAGCAGCCCGAAGGCCGCGTTGTGCGCGTTCCACAGCAGGGCCGAGCGGCCGGGGGAGTAACGGGTCATCTCGGCGCTGCCGTCCGACTCCGGCCGGGCGACGGTCTTGGTCCACGAGTACGCGACCCCGCGCGCGTCCCGCACCACGTGCACCACCCGCAGGTCGATGTCGTTCGCCCAGCGCAGCACGTGCGCCAGGGCGCTGTGCTTGGAGGAGTCGACCACCACCCTGGAGCCGGAGACCTCGGCGGCGGCCGAGTAGACCCGGGCGTAGAAGCTCGCGTACTCGTGGACCTTCGCGTACTGGGCCGCCGGCAGGTGGGCGCCGGCGAGGCGGGGGATGTGCCGGGTGCGCTCGACGGCGTCGCGCAGCGTCCGGACCCGGGCGACGTCCACATTGCCCCAGTGGCCGAACGCCCGCTCGCCGACGCGCTTCCAGAACGTGCAGGCCGCGAAGCGGGCGCCGCAGCCGCAGCGTTCGTTGTCGCGGATGTCGCGCTGCCAGAGGTGGACGATCTCTCCCAGCGCGCACACCGAGGGCAGTTCGCCGAGGAGGCGCTCGACGAGCGTCGTGCCGCTTCGTCCCAATCCACCCAAATATAGAACCGGTGCCACTTTCGCCCACCTTCGCTCGTTTCGCAGGCATAACGAGCGAACAAGGCTGAAGGGCGTTGCATGAGCATCGAGGCATTCGACCGGGTACACCTCGACGGCACCGGGTTCGACCGCATCACCGAGGACGAGGTGGTGTCCGTCGTGCGGGAGGCCATCGATGCGGGCCGAGGCGGCCGCATCCTCACGCCGAACGTGGACATCCTGCGGCAGGTGCACGCCGACCGCGCGGTGCGTACCTATCTGGAGGACGCGGACCTCGTGGTCGCGGACGGCATGCCGCTGGTCTGGGCCAGCAAGCTCAGCGGCACCCCGCTGCCCGAACGCGTCGCGGGCAGCAACCTGATCTGGTCACTGTCGCGCGGGCTGGCCCGCGACGGCCGGTCGGTCTTCGTCGTCGGCGGCTCGCCGGCGGCGAAGGGGATCAAGGACGGCGCCGCCCGGGCCGCGGACCGGCTCGCCGGCAACTGTCCCGGGCTGCGGATCGCCGGAACGCTGTCACCGTCGTTCGGCTTCGAGCGCGAGGAGCAGTCCTACACCGACCTGTGCCGCACGATCGTCGGCGCGGCTCCCGACCTCGTCTTCGTCGGCCTGGGCTTCCCCAAGCAGGAGGCCGTGATCACCCGGCTGCGCGCCGAGTTGTCCCGGGCCTGGTTCATCGGCTGCGGCACGGCGGTCAACCTCGTGGCCGGCGACGTGGAGCGGGCGCCGCGCTGGATGCAGAAGACCGGCCTGGAGTGGGCGCACCGCCTCGGCACCGAACCGAGCCGGCTGACCGGCCGATACCTCAAGCACGGCGCCCCGTACGCCGTCCGGCTGCTGGCCGGTGCCGCCGCCCGGCGCGAACGTTGACCTGCGATCACGACTTTCACCGTCGAGCGACGGCCATGGCAACCGGCTGGATTTCCGGCAACCTACGGGTTGAAGTACGGGTCCCGGGTCAGCCGGGCGAACTGCTGGAACGCGGGGTCGTCGCCGCCCAGCCGGAACTGCTGCTGGGGCCCGTTGCCGGCGGGATCGGACTCGAAGTAGACGACGGCCTTGATCTGTCGGTTGGCCTTGAACGTGCGCTCCGCGTCGGCCAGCCAGGCCGCCCGCCCGGCCGAGCCCCAGGCCTTGGCGACCCCGAACTCGCCGATGACGATCGGCTTGGGCCGTTGCGCCGCCCACTGCAGGAACGGGCCCATGAGCCGCCCGATCGGCTGGAACACCGCGCCCGCGTAGACGTCCACGCAGGTCCAGTCCACCTGGTCGTCACCGGGGTAGAAGGCCGGCGCGTCGCCGCGGATGAAGCCCTCCGCGGTCGGGCACCACACCCAGGAGACATTGCGCACCCGCTGCTCGGCGAAGATCTCACGGATGTGCTTGTACGCGGCGACGTAATCCGCACCGGACCACATCGTGGCGCGCAGGTTGGGCCGGTCCATCTCCCAGCGGATCCGCAGCAGCACGGGCTTGCTCAGGTTGCGGATCGCCCGGGCCTGCCGGCGGATCAGCCGGTCGTGCGCGCCCGCCAGGATCGACCGGTTGTCGCCGGTCGCCCAGCTCACCATCAGCGTCGCGCCCGCCGCCAGGAAATCGGCGTCCGACGAGGTGCCGACCATCTGGTCGAAGCGCCGGTATGTGTTGACGATGTCGAGCCGCCGTCCCAGGTCCTGCTCGAGACCGTCGACGGCCGCCACCCGCCCGGTGTGGGTGAGGGCGTCCGGCTTGATCCAGGCGCCCACGTACGCG
>Ga0307288_10000691_pt1 | contig 11239 bp, 14 predicted proteins | sample ER_DNA_142_FD_194469 | JGI IMG/M metagenome (GOLD analysis project Ga0307288, IMG submission 194469) | Bulk soil microbial communities from the East River watershed near Crested Butte, Colorado, United States - ER_DNA_142 | ecosystem: Environmental > Terrestrial > Soil > Floodplain | place...
CCGGCATGGACGGCGTGACCGCTATCCGGGCGCTGCGCGAGCAGGGCTTGCGGGCCCGGGTGCTGGTGCTGACCACGTACGACACGGACAGCGACGTGCTCCCGGCGATCAAGGCGGGGGCGACCGGTTACCTCCTCAAGGACACGCCGCGGGAGGAGTTGTTCCGCGCGGTGTCGGCGGCGCACCGCGGCGAGTCGGTCCTGTCGCCGGCGGTGGCCGGGCGGCTGATGGGCGAGCTGCGCGAACCCACCCGGGAGGAGCTGAGCCAGCGCGAGCTGGAGGTGCTGGGCCTGATCGCGCAGGGCTGCTCCAACCGTGAGACGGCTACCCGCCTGTTCATCAGCGAGGCGACGGTGAAGACGCACCTGCTGCACGCGTACGCGAAGCTGGGTGTCCGCGACCGTGCGGCGGCGGTGGCGGCGGCCTACACGCGAGGCCTGCTCGGCGGGTAGCCGGTCGATCGAAGGCCGGCCCCTAGCCGAGCCGTGCTCTCTGCCGTCGCGGGGCCGCGCTACGCGTTCGGGCGCGGCTCGCCGCGGTAGGTGCCGAACGACCAGAGGTTGCCCTCGGGGTCGCGGGCGGCGAAATCGCGGGAGCCGTAGTCGGTGTCGTTCAGCGGCCGGACGATCGTCGCACCGGCCTTCAGCGCGCGGTCGTGCAGAGCGTCGGGATCGTCGGTCACCACGTACGCGCCGAAGGTGCCGGGCCGCAGCGCCCACGGGTCGTCCGGGTCGTCGCGGTGCGAGCCCAGCATGATGCCGCCGCCCGGCGGCCAGGCCAGCTCGGCGTGGGCGACATGGTCGCCCTCGGCGTACACGGCGGTCTCGACGAAGCCGAACGCGTCGACCAGGAAACGGATCAGGGCACGGGCGTCGCGGGCCCGCAGGGTGGGCCACACCTGCGGGGGCGGCGGTGTCTGCTCAGTCATGACGCTCATCATGCTCGCCGGCCGCCCGGTGGACTTGGACGAAAGTGAACTCGTCGGCGAGCCAGCGCGACGGCGAGCAGCCGGCCAGCGCCCGGAACTCGCGGGCCAGATGGGCCTGGTCGTAGAAGCCGGCGTCGGCCGCGACCGCGGCCAGCGGGCTGCGGGGGGTGAGCCGCCGCCGGACCCGGTCGAAGCGGACCACCCGGGCCGCCTCCTTGAGCCCGAGCCCGGTCTCCAGCCGGAACCGGTCGGTGAGGTGCCGCGGACTCCAGCCCACCTCCCCGGCGAGGTGGCGCACCGGCAGCCGGCCGCCGGTGGCCAGCAGCCGCCGGAACGCGTGCGTCACATCCGGATGCACCTCGGCGTCGTGGCGGCGGGCGAGCGTGAGCAGCGCGGCGTCCAGGGCGGTGAACCGGGCGGGCCAGGTGGGCGCGGCGATCAGCCGGGCGCGCAGGTGCTCGGTGTCGAGGTCGCCCAGCAGGTCGGCGAGATCGAGGTCCAGACCGGCCAGCTCGCCGGCGGGCAGCCCGAACAGCGCACGGCAGCCGAGCGGATGCACGGCCACCTGGACGCCGGACTGCCGGCCGCCGTGGGCGATCAGGGCCGGGCCGAGGTGCAGGCCGCCGACCAGGGCGTCGTAGCTGCCCGGGGCCTGGCGGCGGTCCGGGTGCGCGTACACCACCAGCGGGTCGTCGAGGGTGAGTACGAGCGTCAGGTACGGCGAGGGGAGCCCCCGGTGGATCACCGCCGGCACGCCGCGCTGCCGCCAGCCCGTGTAGTGCGCGACGTACGGACGCAGCGCCGCCGCCGGGCGCGCCCACGCGGACTCGTCCACCACCATCTCCCGAGCATCCCACCCGGGCGGGGGACGGCCCAGGGCCGCGCCGGTCACCAGGTATCCGGCGCGGCCCCGGGCGGCACCCATGTCATGAACGGGCAGGGGTCTTCCGCCGCGGGTGGGTTCAGTCGGCCAGGGCCTTGGCGAGCGCGTCGCGGAAGGCGCGCTCGTTGTCGGTCACGACGTCGCCGCCGATGCCGAGCACGCCGCCGGTCGAGGCCGCACCGACCACGCTGTCGGCGATCTCCACCAGCCAGTGCTTGTACGTCTCCGCGTCCGCGGGATCGGCCTTGGCGGCCAGCAGCGCGGACGCCTCGCCGGCGCGGCCGACGACGTCCTGGCCATAGCCGACCGGGTCGGCCGGCTCGATGGCCGGCATCTCCTCGCCCCGGTCCGGGTCTCCGGTCTGGTCCAGCACCGCCTTGGCGATCGCGGTGACCAGCGGGCTGGCCGAGGCGCGGGCGTCGGAGATCTGGTCGAGCCCGGCGGCCGTCTCGGCGCGGGTCTTGCGGGCGCTGTCGTGGGTGGCCACGCTGGCCGCGGTCAGCACCGACTGCGGCAGGCCGACCAGCAGCCCCCACTCGGCGTCGGTGAAGCCGAACGTGGCGTACAACGGTTCGTCGGTCACGGGATCCTCACTCACTTGTTCTTCTCAGCGACCAGCAGCGCATGCTCCTGGACGACCGGCACCGAGAGGGTCTTGTAGCCGACCTCCTCGAAGAGCACGGTCATACGGTCCTCCTCGTACCCCATCACCATGCCGGGTCCCCACTCGGCGTGCCGCACCGTACTGTGCACCGCGAACAATTCGTCGGTGGTGTCCTCCTCGGTCTCCTGCGCCACGCCGTCGACGCAGTTGTCGCAGTGTCCGCACCGCTTGGCAAGGTCCTCGCCGAAGTACGCGAGCAGGGTCTGCGAGCGGCATGCGTTGCTCTGCGCGTACGCGCGCATCATGTCGGTGCGCGAGCGCTGCACGACCTGCTGGCGCTCGTACTCGGCGACGGCGGCCTCGGCCGCCGCCGCCGGCAGCGGCGCGAAGACCGGGACCGTCCACTTGTTGCCGGTTCCGGCGACCGCCGCGCCGACGTGTTCCAGCAGGCTCAGCAGCTGACCGAGCTTGCGCGGCCCGAGGCCGGTCTTCTCCTTGAGCGCGGTCTTGGTGGCCGGCCCGGCTCGCAGCGCGGCCGCCAGGTCACGGATCTCCGACTCGTCGGGGGCGCCGCCGGTGAAGAAGCGCTGGATCGCCTCGTCCTCGGCGCGCCACAGCAGCAGCGCACGGCTCGGCTCGCCGTCGCGGCCCATCCGGCCGATCTCCTGGAAGTAGCTGTCCGGGGAGTCCGGTAGGGCGACGTGCGCCACCCAGCGGATGTTGGGTTTGTCGATGCCCATGCCGAACGCCGACGTGGCCACCATGACGTCGACCTTGTCGTCGAGGAAGTCCAGGTGGGCCTGCTCGCGGGCGCCCCCGGCCATGCCGCCGTGGTAGTACGTCGCCTGGTAACCGGCCTCGGTGAGGCGCTCGGCGAGCTCCTCCGCGGCGCGCCGCGTGGCGACGTACACGATTCCGGGGCGGGCGGTCTCGTCCAGGAGGGTGGTGAGCCGGCGCCACCGGTAGTCCTCGTCCGGGCAGTACGCGACCTCGAGGAACAGGTTGCGCCGGTCCAGCCCGGAGACGTGGATCTCGGGGTTGCGCAGGTGCAGCCGGTTGACGATGTCCTCGCGGATCGGCGGCGAGGCGGTGGCGGTCAGCGCCAGCACCGGCGGGCGGCCGAGCTGCTTGATCAGGTGCCCGAGGGAGAGGAACTCCGGGCGGAAGTCGTGACCCCATGCCGAGATGCAGTGCGCCTCGTCGACCGCGACCAGGCCGGGCCGCAAGGCCCGCACCTCGGCCAGCCGTTCCGGGTTGCTGAGCTGCTCGGGCGTGATGAAGAGGAACTCGGCCCGGCCCTCGCGGATCTCCTGGATGGCCTCGCGCTGCTGCGCCGGTGTCTCCGCGGAGCTGACCCGCACGGCGCGGATCGCCGGGTCGTCGCGTTCGTTGAGGGCCGCGATCTGGTCCTGCTGCAGGGCCAGCAGTGGTGAGATCACCACGGTCGGCCCCGGCAGCAGGACCGCCGGGATCTGGTAGATCGCCGACTTCCCGGCGCCGGTGGGCAGGACGACGAGGGCGTCGCGGCGGCGCAGCACGGCCCGCATGGGCTTGAACTGGCCGGGGCGCAGGGAGGGCCAGCCGAAGTGCTTGCGGGCGACCTTGCGCAGGCGAGGGCCGTAGACAGGTAGCTTCATCGAGCGGCCGTAGTGCCCCGCCGGGAAGTCGCGCAAACGCTAGGCGAATTTCGGCAGCACGTGCTCGGCGTACAGATCGAACAGGCCCTGCCAGTGCGGCCCGGTGTTGGCGACGTAGACCTCGTCGAAGCCGGCCCGGGCGTACTTGTCGATCATCTCCAGGTGGGCGGACGGGTCGTTGCCGCAGACGAAGGCCTCCTTGACCATGTCCTGGGTGACCAGCTGCGAGGCCTGCTCGAAGTGCTTGGGCGTGGGCAGCACCTGGGAGAGCTCGCCGGGCACGCCGGCGTTGGGCCACTTCTCGTACGCGATCCGTGCGCCCTGCTCCTCGTCGGGGGCGAAGGCGGCCTTGAAGCCCGCCTGGCAGGTGCGCTTGCCGCCGCCCTCGCGGCGGAACTGCTCGACCATCTCGGCGTCGGGCATCGTGCTGATGTAGCCCTCGGCGATGCGCGCGGCCACGTTCGTCGCCTTGGGCCCGAAGCCGGACATGAGGATCTCGACCGGCTTCTCCGGCAGCGTGTAGATCCGGGCGTTCTCCACCGTGTAGTGCTTGCCGCGGTAGGAGACCGTGCCGCCCTTCCACAGCTCACGCATGATCTCGACGGCCTCGGAGAGCATCTCGAGCCGGACGTCGGCTTCGGGCCACGCGTCGCCGAAGATGTGCTCGTTGAGCGCCTCGCCGGTGCCGATGCCGAGCCGGAACCGGCCGCCGGTGAGCACCGCGCTGGTGGCGGCGGCCTGGGCGATGACCGCCGGATGGATGCGGACGGTCGGGCAGGTCACCGCGGTGGTGATGGGCAGGGAGCAGGCCTGGCTGAGGGCGCCGATGGTGGACCAGACGAACGCGCTCTGGCCCTGGGCGTCGACCCACGGGTGGTAGTGGTCGGAGATCCACAGGGCCGAGAAGCCGGCGCGCTCGGCGCCCTTGGCCTGCTCGATGAGCTCTGCCGGGGTGTACTCCTCGCTGGAAAGGAAATATCCGATTCGCATACCGGCGGGGTACCCCGGTTATTTCCCGCCGAACATCCGGCGGATGGCCCACAGCAGGATCAGCGCGGCCAGCGCCACGCCGAGCAGGCGCACCGCATGGATCTGCGACCAGTCCACGCCGGAGGCCGCCAGGCCGGGCGTCGCCCACAGTGTCTGCACGACGCCGAGCTTAGCGAGCGGAGCAACCGCCCCGATACTTTAAGTGGGCTTAATAGAAAGGTTTGTTGACTGAAGCGGCGAACTGGGTGACCATAGGTCGTCGCCGCGCCCATGACGGATGTCGGCCGATCACGTTGGGGGACGTGCTCGCTGAGCGCGTATTCGTCGTCACCGGAGGTACGCGGACACATGCCGAACCAGGGCGATTTGCCGGATCTCGCCGCGACGGTGTTACAACCCGGGTTCGAAGGCACCACGGTGCCCGACTGGGTCCGTCGCCGGCTCGCCGAAGGGCTGGGTGGCGTCGCGCTGTTCGCCCGCAACGTCGAGACGCCGGGGCAGGTGGCCGCCCTGACCGCCCAACTGCGCGCCGAGCGCCCCGACGTCATCGTGGCGATCGACGAGGAGGCCGGCGACGTCACCCGCTTCGAGTCCCGGCACGGCAGCTCCCGGCCCGGCAACCTGGGCCTGGGCGCCATCGACGACATCGAGCTGACCCACGCCGTCGCCCGTGACCTGGGCCTCGAGCTGGCCCACGCCGGCATCACGCTCGACTACGCCCCGGACACCGACGTCAACAGCAACCCCGACAACCCGATCATCGGGGTACGGGCGTTCGGCGCCGAGCCCGCTCTGGTGGCCCGCCACGGCGCGGCCTGGATCAGCGGTCTGCAGGAGGCCGGGGTCGCCGCCTGCGCCAAGCACTTTCCGGGCCACGGGGACACCGCCGTCGACTCACACCACGCCGTGCCGCTGATCGACCGCAGCCGGGAGCGGCTCGCGGAGGTCGAGCTGGTGCCGTTCCAGGCGGCCATCGCCGCGGGCGTGCAGTCGATCATGACTGGGCACCTGCTGGTTCCCGCGTACGACCCGGAGCTGCCCGCGACGCTCAGCCGGCGCATCCTGACCGGTCTGCTGCGCGAGGAGCTCGGCTTCCAGGGCCTGATCGTCACCGACGGCATCGAGATGCAGGGTGTGCGCCGCACGTACGGCCTCGTCGGGGCGACCGTACGGGCGCTGGCGGCCGGCGCGGACGCCATCTGCGTCGGCGGCGACCACGCCGACGAGCACACGGCGCTCCGGCTGCGCGACGCCATCGTCGCCGCCGTGCGCAGCGGTGAGCTCAGCGAGGAGCGGCTGCGCGACGCCGCCGCCCGGGTCCGCAGGCTGGCCGCCTGGACGCTGGAGAAGCAGACCGCGATCGGCGCCCGGGCCGTCGCGGAGGCCGCCGGGTCGGCCGCTCATGAGGTCGCCGTCCTCGGCGGCGGCTCGGTCGTCGGGCAGGCCGCCGCGCGCCGCGCCGTCAAGGTCACCGCCACCGCGGCCGCTCCCGAGCTGCCGCTGACCCGCGCGCCGCATGTGGTGGAATTCGTGCCACCGCGCAACATCGCCATCGGTGCGGAGACGCCGTGGGGCGTCGGGGCGCCCCTCGACACGCTGCTGCCCGGCACCACGTCGGTCCGGCTCGGCGCCGACGACCTGATCGGGCTGACCGACGCGTCCACGGCGATCCTGGCCGGGGCCGACGACCGCCCGCTGGTGCTGGTGGTGCGCGACGTGCACCGGCACCCCTGGATCGCCGACGCGCTGCAGCGCACGCTGGCGCTGCGCCCGGACGCGATCGTGGTCGAGATGGGCGTGCCGGTCCTGGTCAGCGGCGGGCTGCACCTGGCGACCTACGGCGCCACCCGCGCCTGCGGACAGGCGGCCGCGGAGATCATCGCCGGTGTCGCCGTGACGCATCCGGCGGCGCAGGCGCTCGCCGCCTGACGCGTCACTGGACGACGATGTCGTCGTACTCGGGGTGGTCCGCGACGTACCGGGCGAAGAAGGGGCAGGACGGGACGACCTTGTCGCCGCGCTCGCGCAGGGCGTCCAGGGTCTGCCGGGCGAGGATGCCGCCCAGGCCCTTGCCGCGGTGTGCGGGGTCCACCTCACTGTGCACGACGGCCACCGCGCCGTCGCGGGCCCGGTAGTCGGCGAATCCGCCGATCTGCCCGTCGAGCAGGATCTCGAAGCGGCGGCGGGCGGGGTTGTCCTGCACGGTCACGTCCATGCGACCAGCCTAGGCCGATCCGCGGACCGTGCCGTCGCGCCGGTGGGTCCCAGGTGGCACGAGTGGCAGGTTTCAAAAAGGTTGCCGCAGGTCAATGAAGGCGCATGTCTGCCACCCAGCAAGCCCGCACCACCGCTTCGCGCGCCGCGAACAGCAAACCGCTCGAGTACCTCGCCCGTGGCGGCTTCATCGTGTACGGGGTCATCCATCTGCTCTTCGCCTGGCTGGCCCTGCAGGTCGCGCTGGGTGACTCCAAGGGCGAGAGCGACCAGTCCGGCGCGGTGCAGAGCCTCGCCGGCAAGCCGTTCGGCAAGACGATGCTCGTGATCGTCGTGATCGGCATGATCGCCCTGGCCGTCTGGCAGGGCTTCGAGGCCGCCATCGGGCAGAGCGGCCCGCAGGACAAGACGGCGATCGCCGAGCGAGTCATCTCCGGCGTCCGGGCGGTCGTCTACCTGTCGTTCGCCTGGATCGCCATCAAGGTGCTGCAGGGCGCGAACGCCTCGACCGGCGACAGCCAGGAGAAGGGCGCCGCCGGCCTGATGGCCAACTCCGGCGGCCGCTGGCTCGTCGGACTGATCGGCATCGTCGTCGTGGGCGTGGGCATCGGTCTGGTGGTCTACGGCGTGACCAAGAAGTTCGAGAAGCACCTCAACACCCAGCAGATGAACGCCGGCGTCCGCAAGACCACCCGCCGGCTCGGCGTCGCCGGCTACTCGGCCAAGGGCGTCGCGTACGCCATCGCCGGTGGCCTGATCGTCGCCGCCGCCGTGACCTACGATCCGGAGAAGGCCCGCGGCCTGGACGCCGCCCTGCGCCTGCTCGCCTCCCACGCGTACGGGTCGTGGCTGCTGGGGCTGATCGCGCTGGGCATCGCGGCCTTCGGCGTCTACTGCTTCTCGCAGGCCCGCTACCGCAAGGTGTGACGCATCCCAAGTCGGCGAAAAGGGCGGAACACGGGCGTCCGTGAGGCGGGCAGGGCAAGCTTGAGCGCTGGCAACGAACCCTGAAGTCTGGAGAGGGAATCCGTGACCAGCCTGCTCACCGCCCTGCTCGCCGTCGTCACAGCGGCCGGCGCAGCGATCGTCCTGGTCGAGACCGTGCACTGGATCGTCAAGCGGCTCGGGCGCAGTTCGCCCCTGCTCGGCGACCTGGCGCGTACGGCGCACAAACCGTTCCTCGCCGGCGTCACCATTTTCGCCGTGCAGCAGGCAGTCCGCGGCTTCGCCGACGACATCCCGGTGCCGGCGTGGGTGCTGCACGGCCTGGTGCTCCTGCTGATAGGCACGGTCGCCTGGCTGGTCGGCGCGTTGCTGCTGGTGCTGGAGGACCTCGCACTGGCCCGCTGGCGCACCGACGTGCCGGACAACATGAAGGCCCGCCGGGTGCGCACCCAGGTCGTCGTCATGCGCCGGGTGACGATCGTCGCCATCGTGGTGCTGACCGCCGGCGTCATGCTGATGACCTTCCCCGAGGTCCGCGCCCTGGGCGCCAGCCTGCTGGCCTCGGCCGGCCTGGTGAGCGTCATCGCCGCGGTGGCCGCGCAGAGCACCCTCGGCAACCTCATCGCCGGCGTGCAGCTCGCCTTCAGCGACGCGGTGCGCATCGACGACGTGGTGGTGGTCGAGGGGGAGTGGGGCCGGATCGAGGAGCTGACCCTCACGTACGTCGCGGTGCAGATCTGGGACGACCGCCGGCTGATGCTGCCCACCTCGTACTTCACCACCAAGCCGTTCCAGAACTGGACCCGTACCGGCTCCGCCGTGCTGGGCACCGCGGAGATCGACGTGGACTGGTCGGCGCCGGTCGAGCCGCTGCGCGCGGAGCTGCGGGCGGTCTGCGAGGGCACCGACCTGTGGGACGGCCGGGTCTGCGTGCTGCAGGTGACCGACGCGGTGGGCGGCATGATCCGGCTCCGCGCGCTGGTCAGCGCGCACGACGCCGGCTCGCTGTGGGATCTGCGCTGCCTGGTCCGCGAGCGCATGGTGGCCTGGATCTTCGAGCATCGGCGCGACTCGCTGCCGCGGCTGCGCGCGGACGTGGCACCGGGTGAGCGGGTGCTCGCGGGCCGCGTGGACCGGCCGGGCGGCGACGCGGAGGCCGATGACGACTCCCGGGTGTTCGGCGGCGCGGGCGACGGAGACGAGCGAGCGGCCGCCTTCGGCGGCCCGGAGGAGCACTTCATCCCCGCGACGTCCGGTATGCGGCAGTAATCCGGCCCGGGAAAGGCGAGGATTGACGAGGCCCCGTACCGGGCATAGAGCCTGCATTGGGAAAGGAGGACACCATGGCCGATGTCCTGAACGGTAGCCCGGCCCGTCCGGGTACCGACCAGTCCACCTCGGAATTGGTACAGAAGGCGAGCGAGCAGATCTCGCGCCTGGTGAGGGACGAGATCGCCCTCGCGAAGGCGGAGCTCGCGGAGAAGGGTAAGCACGCCGGCATCGGTGTGGGTCTGTTCGGCGGTGGAGGGGTGCTCGCCCTGTACGGCGTCGGCGCGCTGTTCGCCACGCTGATCATCGTCCTCGACCTGTTCATGCCGTTGTGGCTGGCCGCCCTGATCGTCGCCGTGCTGCTGTTCGCCGCGGCCGGCATCCTGGCGCTGCTGGGCAAGAAGCAGGTCTCCCAGGCGGTCCCGCCGGAGCCGGTGGACGCCATCGCCAGCGCCAAGGCAGACGTCGACGAGGTCAAGCACGCGATCAGGAGCAGGAGCCGGGCATGAGTGACAGGAACGGTGCCACCGGGGGCAAGAACGGTGCCACGGGCGGCAAGCCCGACGTGGCGGCCCTGCGTGAGGACATCAAGCAGACCCGCGCCGAGCTCGGCGAGACGGTCCAGGCCCTCGCGGCCAAGGCGGACGTCAAGGCCCGTGCCAGGGAGCAGGTCGAGCTGACCAAGCAGAAGGCCAGGGCGCAGGTGCACGACGCCACCGGCAAGGTCCGCGAGGTCGCCGCGGCCGCGGTCGGCGCCGCGTCGGAGAAGGTCCGCACCGCCACGGCGCAGGCCGGCGACAAGGTCTCCCTGGCCGGCGACAAGGTGAAGGAGTCCGGCGCGCTGGACAAGGTGAAGGAGTCCGGGGTCCTCGAGAAGGCTCAGGACGCGCGCGTGCAGGTGCAGCGCAATCCGATCCCGTTCGCCGCCGTCCTGGCGGCGGGGATGGCGCTGGTCGGCATCATCCTCATCGTGCGCGGGAGGCGTCAGTGAGCGGAAAGCTGCAGAAGGTGGCGTACAAGCCCGTGGGGCTGCTGCTGGGCATCGGGGCCGGCGCGGTCGCGGGATTCGTCTTCAAGGAGATCTGGAAGTTCGCCTCCGGTGACGACGATGCCCCGGACGCCACCGACGAGGACCGCGGCTGGGGCGAGATCATCGCCGCGGCGGCGCTGCAGGGCGCGATCTTCGCGATCGTGCGCGCACTGGTCAATCGCGGCGGAGCCGTCGGCGTTCGCAAGATCACCGGGGAATGGCCTGACTGATCGCGCCCGTGCATAGACGTCGGTCTAGGCCTTCGGCGCCGCTCACGCGGTGCCGGAGGCCTTTTCCGGTTCTGCCGGAGTCGACGGAATTCGACTGAGGGCAGCTTTCGGGCGGGTTCTTCGGGTACAGTGTGCCCAGTTTTTGTGTACGTGGTTCAGGGGCTCGTCCTTCTGAAACGTCGCCCCTCGCGGCGGCCGCTACGCGGAGACGACCATCGGCCCCGCATCACCGGGCCGGCATTTTCAGAAGGAGAGTTCAGCATGGCGCAGGGAACCGTGAAGTGGTTCAACGCAGACAAGGGCTTCGGCTTTATCACCGTCGATGGCGGGGGTGCTGACGTGTTCGTCCACTTCTCGGCCATCCAGACGAGCGGCTACCGCACTCTGGAAGAGAACCAGCGGGTCGAGTTCGAGATCGCCCAGGGCCAGAAGGGCCCGCAGGCGGAGCAGGTTCGTCCGCTCTGAGACCATCCCGCCGGCGGTGACGTCGGCCGCTGATCACCTGCCGG
>Ga0307288_10000694_pt1 | contig 11211 bp, 8 predicted proteins | sample ER_DNA_142_FD_194469 | JGI IMG/M metagenome (GOLD analysis project Ga0307288, IMG submission 194469) | Bulk soil microbial communities from the East River watershed near Crested Butte, Colorado, United States - ER_DNA_142 | ecosystem: Environmental > Terrestrial > Soil > Floodplain | place: USA...
GAGACGAAGAAGGCGAAGAGGTGCCCGGGGCTCGTTTTCGGGTGCGACGGCACGAAGAGGTAGCGGCCTTTGCCGGCTATTTCGCTCAGCGCCCCGTTCGGGCTGAAGGGGCCGTTGTCGACGGCGAGTCCGGTCCCGTAATAAGCCTGCAGCGGGCTTTCGATCGTTTCGACGTATTTGCCGTCTTCGTCGAACTCCAGCACCTTCGAGTTTTCGCTGTCGTAGACGTAGAGGCTGCCCGTGCCTTCGTCGACCGCGAGCCAAAGGGCGCCGCCGAGCTGCCCGTTCGGCGCCGCCGAGGCTTCGATCACGCCGATTTTTTCGTACGGCTCCTGCGGCGGCAGCCCTTCGGCGAGGTTGTAGATTTCGATCGAGGGGCCGCCGCTTTGGGCGTAGAGCCTCTGGCGGGCGGCGTCCACCGCGATTCCCACCCCGGTTCCCCCACCCTGCCCACTGGTGGTCATGGACCTTATTTCTTCGTTTTCTTCGGCGGCGGAGCCGTACTCCACCACTTCGGGGCTACGCTCCAAGAAGAGGTGGTCGTTTTGCGGATTGATCGCCAGCTGGGCGACGGCAAAGCCTGACCTATCTCTACAACGGAATAGTTCCGGGCATTCCGGTCCGACCAGGGTCACCGCCGTCGGCGGTTCGCAGTATTCGATTTCGCCCGCCGCCGGGTCGTAGGGCAGGCACGGTTCGAAGCGCAAGAGTTTCGCCTGACCGTGTTCGACAAATTTATCCCCGTATAGCCAGACATAGAGAGTGCCAACGCTGTCGACCGCCACCGCCATCGGGCCCGGGACCACGCCTTTGGGGATGCTGCTGATGTAGCGACCCGCTGAGCTGAAGATGTCAATTCTTCCGTCGGTCCCGTTTTCTATGTCGTTCTTGCCCCAGTTGGCGACATAGATGTTGCCGTAGAGGTCAGTGGTGACGGCGCGGGGGAAGTCCAGGAAGGTGGGTGGGTGGTCGCCTGCGGGCGGGGTGGTCGGGCAACCGGGGTCTTCGACGGTGTCAAGTTCTTCTGCGAGGCAGCCGCCGATCAGCGAGAGCTGGGGGTCGAGCACGCGGGTGCCTTCCGCCGCCATAGCCACGGGGGCGGCAAGGGCAACCAAGCTGAAAAGAACTGCCGAAGCCGCCGCAAGCCAGCTGCCGGTGCGAAGCGTGCTCATTGATTTCCCTCCTGCCTTTTCTGCGAGCAGCGCTCCGGCGACGTACCAGAAGAGCGCTTGAGCCGTTCCCTGCGGTGGGAAGTTAATGCTCCCGAGCTTCTCTGTCAAGGGCGGGATAGAAAAGGAGCCGCCCCGACGGGGCGGCTCCTTGATCCTAGGTCCGAGAGGACCTACAGGGTCTGCTTAGGAGACGACGCCAATCGAATGCCCTGTAACGGTGTAGGTGCCTGTCCACCTCGCACTAGGCAGCACGCCGCTGCAAGTGAGGATGGCGTTGAGGGTGATACTAGAGGCGCCTGAGGCGGTCCCATTGAGGGTGCCGATATCGGTGGCGGTGGTCGTGCAGGTCGTACTGACGACGCTGCCGAAGACTGTCACCGGTACCGTGACCGATGCTCCACTAGATTTGACTGTGCCGTTTGTGGTGGTCCCGATCCTCTCGACGCTGAGGCTGCCTCTGCTGTTGACGACAACCGGACTATGGGTGCAGTTACTGAAACTTAGGGCACTGACGTTCCCGCTCACTTTGGGCCCTGTAAATTTGGCGCCTTCGCCATCTGATTCCGTGGTACCTGACACGGTGGAGGTACTGCATGTGTTGGAGAACACTCCACTTGTGGACTCCAGGGTCGCTGAGCTGGTGAGGGTCGTTTCGAGGGTCACCGCTTCACTTGGTTTTTCGGTTCCATTTGTCTCAAGGGTGGTTTCGGCCGAGGCGGTGCTGGCGAACGCCATCAGGGCGAGCGCCGCGAAGGCGGCGACCCCGAGGATCTTGCTGAGCTTCATTTTCTTTCTCCTTGGTATCCGGCAGTGATCTGCCGGGTTGTTTCCCGCCGCCATTCCTAACAACTCTGTTGTACCAGTCAAGGAAGTTTGGCGAACCGGGCAAGATATGAAGGCGTACCGGCGAGGGTCGTCACGGCGAAACGCCTGCAATCGCGGCTCTGCCGATTTCTGCGGGGCGCTGATTTGCGCTCGGCACAACCCGGTGCCGTCTGGGCCAGCACTAAGCGGCTTCGACCGGCGATACCTAACAAGAGGTTATGGCGGAGGGCTTCCCGACTGCCGATCAGCCGCGCTCACAACATACGAAGGCAGGACAGCTAGCCCGCGGTGGCGGGGCGATGCCGGCGGTGATGGTGCGGCTTGGGCACGCAGCGCTTGACGCCGTTGACCTTGCGCCAGCGGTAGCCCTTTTTGCAGCGCATCGGCGTCAGTTCGGGAAGGGGCTGCTGTTGCGGTCCCGGGACGACGACCGTGCCACCGCCGGTATGCGGCTTCGACCCTGGTTCGCCTTTGCCGATCTGCCCGTTGATCCCGGTGAAAATCTGCGGCGGCGCCATCGCGATCGGCGTCGCCTCCACCGGCGAGGCGGCGCCATTCCACCATTGGGCCGCGGAGCGCCCGCCGCCCGGCAGCGATTCGACACCGAAGGCGACGAGATAGGTGCCGGCGGAGATGCCGGCGATCGCGTAGTTGCCTTCGGAGTCGGTGAGGTCGCAGGCTTCGCCATTGCCGGGCGCCACCGCTTCGACGCAGACCTTCATGCCCGCCAGCGGTTTCCCGGTCCCGGCCTGGGTGACCGCGCCGGAGACCTGAGCGCCCGAGCCTTCATCGCCGACCGCGGTCACAGCCGGCACGAGGACGCCCAGCGCTCCCAGCATCGAGATCGCCAGGATCGCGCCCTTGGCGCTGTTCATCGCCGCTTTCCGCCCGTCGATTCCGCCATCACCCTGCAAACGCGGGTAAAGCGCGTCAACTTTCGCCGGCTTGCAGAGCCTCGACCAGCGAGGAAGCGTCGTAGGCGCCATAGAAGCGCTCGCCGTTGACGAAGAAGGTGGGCGTGCCGGTGGCCCCGCTCGCCCCGGCCGAGGCGACGTCGCGGGCGATGCGGTCGCGGTGGGCGCCGGAGTCGAGCTCCGCAGCGATTCGCTCGGCGTCGAGACCGAGCTCCCGCCCCACCCCCAGCATCGTCTCGCGCGAGAGTTTCGGCTGGTTCGCGTAGAGCGCGTCGTGGTACTCCCAGAACCGTCCCTGGGCAGCGGCCGCCTCGCTCGCTTCCGCCGCCTCCATCGCCAGCGGGTGCTTCTCGGGGATCGGCAGGTGGCGGAAGCCGAACAGCAGCCCCTCCCCCAGCCGCTCGCGCACGCGCCGCAGGCTCTTCTGGGCGCCAAGGCAGAAGGGGCACTGGAAGTCGCCGAACATCACCAGCTGCAGCGCCGCGCCCGGCTCGCCGCGGACGTGGTCGATCTCCTCCAGCGGGGGTGAGAGCAGCTCCGTCACAGGGCGATCTTAAGCGCCGCTTTGCCGACATGAACACCTGAGAGGCTGCGGCAGGTCCATTTTGAGTGCACCCAAATCGATCTCGCAAGGAGCTTTATATGAAGAGGTTGTGCGGAGGGTTGTCCTACGCGAACGTCGTCTCGACCATTTGCCTGTTCCTGATTCTCGGCGGCGGGGCGGCGCTGGCAGCCAACCTGGTCCTGCCGAAGAACAGCGTCGGGCCTAAGCAGCTTAAGAAAGGGGCGGTCACCCCAGCCAAACTCAGCGCCGGGGCAAAGAAAACCATCACCGGCCCACAAGGACCTCCGGGGGCCCAGGGGCTCCGCGGCCCCCAGGGTGACAAAGGCGATCGCGGAGCGCGTGGCGAACAGGGGATTCCGGGCGAACCGGGTGGGCTCCTGGCCGCCCTTCCGTCCGGTGAAACTGAGAGGGGCGCCTACGGCTTTGCAAGCACCCGCTTCGACGGCGGAGGCAGCGCGTTCACCCCCGGGGCCGAGGTCTCGTATCCGGTTCCGCTCACTTTCACCCCGACGGTCGAGTTCGTTGAATCAGGAGGGTCATCGAGCGCGAACTGCCCCGGAAGCGCAAGCGACCCGACCGCCGAACCCGGGTTCCTCTGTCTCTACGGGCAGCGCGAAGACGTCGGACTCGACATAGAAAACATCCCCGCCCTCGGGCATTTCGGATTCTTGGTCTTCTTCGAAGCAGCTGAAGGCGAAGACTTCGAGGTCCACGGCACCTGGGCGGTTACCGCGCCCTGATTTCGTGGCCACACGCGGCGGGCAGATTCGCCGCGTGTGGCCCTCGACGCTGTCCGCCGCCAGAGGCGGTGTGATTAGCGGCATGAACAACGTCGAGCTGGTCTTCCTCCTCGTCCTCGGTGCGGCGCTCTTGGTGCGGCTGGCGGACTTCGGCAAGATCCCGGCGCCGATCGTCCTCGTCGTCGGCGGCCTCGCTGTTGCCTTCCTGCCGGGGCTGCCCCACGTCGAACTCGACCCCGACACGATCTTCCTCGTCTTCCTGCCGCCGCTGGTGTACGCCGCCGGCTGGCGCACGTCGCCGCAGGAGCTGCGGGCGGTGATGCGGCCGCTGGCGCTGCTGGCGATCGGGCTCGTCTTCCTCGCCGCCGGCGCCGTGGCGGTGGTCGCTCACGCGCTGGTCCCGGAGCTGGGCTGGGCCGAGGCGGCGATCCTCGGCGCCGTCCTCGCCCCCACCGATGCCGTCGCCGCCACCTCGATCTTCCGCCGCCTCGGCGCCCCGGAAAGAGTGCGGCTGCTGGTCGAAGGGGAGTCGATGATCAACGACGGCACCGCCCTGGTCCTCTACCGGATCGCGGTCGGCGTCGCGACCGGAAGCGCCTTCAGCTTCGGCGGCGCCGCGCTCGAGTTCGTCGGCGTCTCCCTCGGCGGCATCGCCGTCGGGCTCGCGGTCGGCGTCGCCTCCAACCTGCTGATCCGCCGCCAGACCGACAGCGGCCTCTCGATCGTGCTTTCCGTCCTAACCGCCTATGGCGCCTACATCGGCGCCGAGGAACTCCACGTCTCCGGGATCCTCGCCGCGGTCGTCGCCGGCCTCTACGCCGGCTACAACTCGCCGCGCTCGCTCGACGCCGATATTCGCCTCAACGCCGTCGCCTTCTGGAACGTGCTCGTCTTCGGCCTCGAGATCACCCTCTTCGTCCTGCTCGGGCTGCAGCTGCCGGAGATCGTCGACACGCTGAACGAAACCACCTCCGGGGTCGGCGAGCTGCTGCTGCCGACGGCCGCGGTCGCCGCCACCTCGATCCTCGTCCGCCTTGCCTTCGTCTTCGCGATGGGGAGCGACGCCGGCGAAACCCCTGGCCAGCGCTTTGCGATCGGTTGGAGCGGGATGCGCGGCGCCGTCTCACTCGCCGCCGCCCTGGCGGTGCCGCTCAGCGTCAGCGCCCGGCCGCAGATCATCTTCATCACCTTCGCCCTGATCCTCGTCACCCTCGTCGGACAGGGGCTCTCGCTGCCCTTCATCGTGCGGGCGCTGGGCCTGGAGGAGCCGCGGCGCTGGTCCGACGAAGAGGCGGTGGCGCGAATGGAGGCGGCGCAGTCGGCGCTCGACCGGCTCGACGAGATGGAGGACGAAGAGCGGGCCAGCGAGGGTCAGCTGAAGCGGCTGCGCGACCTCTACCGGGCCCGCTTCCGCATGTGCCAGGCGGTGCTCGGCGGCGAGGATCCAGACGCCGCGGCCCGCGAACAGCGGATCGCCGACTACGGCGAGCTGCGGAGGGAGCTGATCGGGATCGAGCGCGACGAGCTGCTGCAGCTGCGCGGGGCCGGGCGGTTGCGGAACGAAACGATGCGGCAGATCGAGCGCGACCTCGATCTCGAGGAGGCGCGGATCCGTTCATAGGCGGGTCGGGAGAGGGGTCCGGCGGGCAACAGCGGGAGGGCCCGGCGGACCCCTCTCCCGACCCGAACTCAGGCCGCGAAGAACTCCCTGGTTCTTTCGGCGACTAGCTCAGGCATCTCGTCGACAATGAAGTGGCCGCAGTCATCGACTTTCTCGATGATCATCTCGTCGGCGTGGCGCTCGGACCCGGCGAGGATCTGATGGTTCAGGGCGCCGTCGCCGGTACCGAAGAGAAGCTTGGTCGGGACGGTGAGGTGCGCGTCGGCATAGCGTCCGCGAGCCATCTTCGGTACCTCGCGCAGGTTGAAGACCCGATACATCTGCACCGCAGCCCGCGCCCGGGCGGGTTCGGTGAAGGCCTCGGAGAAGGCGTCGATGGTCTTCTGGTCCCAAGCCTCACGCCGCTCCGAGCCGCCGACCAGGACTTTCGGCACGAATTTGCCGCTGCGGTGCAGGCGATAGCCGATCTCCGGGCTGGAGATCAGCCACTGGTACCAGAAGCGCCAGAGGTGGGGCGCCATTGCCTTGATGCTCGTCCAGGGCGGCAGGATGTTGAGCGAGAGGTAGCGCTCGAACCGCTGCGGCTCGCGCAGGCAGAGCAGGAAGCCGATCCAACCGCCCCAGTCGTGGCCGACCAGCTTCACCCGCTCGATCCCAAGCTCGTCAAGGACGGCGAGGACGTCGTCGGCCAGTTCCTCCTTCTCATAACCGGCCTTCGGCGCCTCTGACCAGCCGAACCCGCGCAGGTCCAGCGCGATCACCCGATACTTGTCGGCCAGCGCCGGCATCAGGTGGCGCCACTCGTACCAGTGCTGCGGCCAGCCGTGCAGGCAGAGGACGACGTCGTCGCCCGAACCAGCTTCGGCGTAATGGAACTCGACCCCCCGCGCCCGCACCCAGTGGTGGGTGACGCCATCGACCTGAGGCAGCTCGCTCACACCCACCACCCTCGACGTGGGGGCGCGGCGACCGGCTGCGCGCCGGGAGTCCGCGCCGGTCGCCAGCCCCTTATCCGCTCAGCGCAGCGCGGCCGCCGCTGCCTGGCGGAAGTCCGTGAGAATCCGCTCCATCGCCCCGACCTCGCAGGGGACCATTTCCGGCCAGGACTTGTCCGGGTGCTCCTGCAGCGTCTTCAGGCCGTTGCCGCTGATCACCGCGACGACGACCTCGTCGGGACCGATCTTCCCTTCCTGCGCGAGCCGCGCGGTCGAGGCGATCGTGGTGCCGCCCGCGGGCTCGGTGAGGATGCCCTCGGTCTGGCCGAGGAGGTCGATCGCGCCCCAGATCTCGTCGTCGGAGACCGCCGCCGCGGAGCCGCCGCGGCTGCGGACCGCGTCGAGGACGAGGTTGCCGTCGCCCGGGGCGCCGATCGCCAGCGAGTGAGCCGCCGTCTCCGGGGTCTGGGTGACGATCTCGCCGCCACCGGTGATTGCGGTCGCGATCGGCGAGCAGCCGGCCGCCTGGGCGATGTTGATCTTCGTCTCCGAGGTCTCCGCCAGCCCGACCTTCTCCAGCTCCAACAGGCCCTTGTGGACCCGCGAGGAGAGGGTGCCGCCAGCCGCCGGGATGACGAAGTGGTCCGGCGAGTTCCAGCCCAGCTCCTCGACGACCTCGAATCCCATCGTCTTCGCCCCCTCGGCGTAGAACGGCCGGAGGGTGATGTTGGCGAACTCCATCCCGGTCGCCAGCGCCAGCTCGCGGCAGGCGCGATTGGCGCCGTCGTAGTTGGCGTCGAGCTGGATCACCTGGGCGCCCATCGCCCGGCAGGCCTTCGCCTTGCCCTTCTCCATGTTGCCGGGGTAGAAGATGTACGGCCTGGCACCGGCCTGCGCGGCCAGCGCGGCGACCGCGGTGCCGACGTTGCCGGTCGAGACGCAGCCGACCTCGTCCTTGCCCAGCTCCAAGAGCCTGGCGATCGCCATCCCGACGACCCGGTCCTTGTAGGAGAGCGAGGGCCGGTTGGTCGAGTCGTCCTTCAGATAGAGGTTGCTGAGGCCGAGCTCGGCGCCAAGCCGCTCAGCGTGGATCAGCGGCGTTTTGCCGGCGAACTGGGCGACCCGCTGCTGGGCGCGGCGGTTGAGGATCGGCAACAGCTCCTCGAAGCGCCAGATGTTCCAGGGGCGCTCGCCGATCGGGCGCTCGGCGATCCGCTTCTTCGCCAGCTCGTAGTCGTAGTCGACGTCGAGCCCCTCGCCGCAGGCCGGGCACTTGAAGGCCTTGTCGAGCAGCGGCGTCCGGTAGCCGCAGTCGCGGCAGGTGAGTTCGGTCGCACAGGAGGTGGTCCGGAGCCCGTAGGGCTCGGTGAGATGCGGCTCTACCGCGTCACTCATTGATCCTCCTTTGCCGCCGATCCCTCGGCGCTGTTCCAATTGGTCGCACGGATATAACACATGGATAGCTGCTGCTCAACACTTTCTGCGTAAAGTTGCCGTTCCCGGGTGCCGGATCCCTCCCAGCAAGGTAGCGGAACCGCCAGCGCATGCAAGCCGCTGGAGCGGTATTGTCTGTAGAGCTTCTGTCAGCAGTTTTCGATCATGGCCGCCATGACCCCCCAAGAACGATTCGCGATCAACCTCCGCCGCGTCCGCACCGCGGCCGGCGTCTCCCAGGAAGAGCTGGGATATCTGTGCGATCTGCACCGCACCGAGGTCTCCCTGCTCGAGCGAGCCGGGCGCGAGCCGCGCCTGGCCACGATCGTCAAGCTCGCCGGCGCCCTGAAGACGACCCCCGCCGAGCTCTGCGACGGCATCTCCTACCTGACGAAAACCCACCGCTTCGACGTCAGGAAACCGCCGCGCGACAAAACGTAGGGGCGGGGGCCACCCCAATAGGCCCCGCCCCTACTTACGCGCGATCGGAAGTGATGAAGGGAGGCGGGGCGACGTCGGCCGTGCCGACGTGATCCAGGATCCGTCATGACGATTTAGATCCTGGCTCAGGATTGGTCCTCCTTTGCCACCCCAAGGCGGTTTCCCTAAACCCGAGGGCCCCGCCTCCTTCACCGGTTGATCGCCCGGCAGGGCCATTCATAACACAGCCCCGGTGAAGCAGTCAAGGGTGTTTGCACAATGCAGCAACCTTTTGTTTAGCCCGCTATGCCTGTTAGAGCGCGGCTGCCTCAACGGGTATCTCGGCGGCCTCCGGCCAGACCTCCAGAGTCTCCATCGAGTCCTCTGCCCCGAGCGCCACCAGGAGCTCCTCGGCGGCGTGCGGGGCGAACGGCAGCAGCGTCCGCGCCAGCAGGGTGAGGGCGGCGAGCTGGGCCTCGGCGTCGGCGCGGTCGAGCTGTCCGCGGCGCTGGAGCACCCGCTTCTCGAAGTCCTGGATCCGCTCGAAGAGCCGGGTGATGTTGCGAACCGCCTTGTGCATCTGCAGCTCGGCGGCATCCTCGGTGATGCGGGACAACCCGTTCTCGCACCATTTGCGCAGGCGGTCGCGCATGTGCTCGGTGTCGGCAGCGGCCTCGGGGTCGCGCTCGAGCTCCTCGAGCCCGGCCACGCGCTCATGCGTGTAGTTCCAGAGGTTGCGCAGGAAGCGGCTGGCGAATTTGATCGCCCCCTCGCTCCAGTTCAGCGTCTTCGCCGGCCCGGCCGCGTAGAGCACCGCCAAGCGCACGGTGTCGGCGCCGTGCTCGGCGACCAGCTCGTCGGGGTTGACGACGTTGCCGAGGTGCTTGCTCATCTTGCGCCCGTCGGCGATCACCATCTCGTGGAAGAGGCAGCCGGCGAACGGCTCTCCCTCCCCCATGAAGGCGAAGGGGCCGATATCGCGCAGGGCCTTGGTCACGACCCGCTGGTCGAAGACGAAGCCGCCGCTGTCGTTGCCGGCGACCAGGCGCTCGGAAGGCAGCCAGTCCCGCAGGTCGGGGTGGGTGAACATCTGCTCCTCGCGCGCCTCGGGCGGGACCGCGGCGGGGACCCAGAGCCAGAGCGCGTCGAAGTGGCAGTCGAGGGTGTCGGTCTCGCGCTTGGCGGCGGCGCCGCACTTCGGGCACTCGACGTCGACGAAGTCGGGGCGCTCGGCGAGCGGGTTCCCTTCGCCGGTCGGCCTGATGTCGCGCGGCAGGACCACCGGCAGGTCCTCGTCGGGGACCGGCTGCGGGCCACAGCTCTCGCAGAGGATCACCGGGATCGGCGTTCCCCAGGAGCGCTGGCGGGAGATCGAGAAGTCGTTGGCGCGGTAGCGCGTGGCCTCGCGGGCATTCTCGATGGGAGCGGGCGCGGGACCCTCCTCCCCCTCGGCGGCCGCCGCGGGCGCCTCGACCCGCCCGAGCCGCCCGGCGAGGTCGCGATCGGCCTCGTCGATCGCCGGGATCCCCAGCGCCGCGGTGGGACCGAAGCGGGCGTCGACCAGCGGCGAGATCACGACCGGGAGCTCCTGGCCAGCCGGGCCGGCGATCGAGGCGCCGGTGTCGACCAGCGGCACCGAGCGGGCGTCGCGGGCGCTGCGCTCCCAGCCTCCCGAGCGCATCCGCTCGAGCTCCTCGCGGGCCTCCTCGGTCGCCCAGGCGTCGACCTCGGGATGGCGCGGGGAGAGCAGGACGAAGCTCGCCAGGCCGGCGTGCTCGCGGTGCGGGGTGAAGACGGTCAGCGAGCGACCCGCGTCACCCCGCAACTCGAGCTCGACGCCGTCGGAGCGGCCGAGGATGTAGCGCTGGGTGGCGAGCGAGAGCTCGTCCCACTTGCCGCCCTCGGCGAGCCCTTGGGTGTTGCGGTCGTTCTCCTCCAGATAAGGGGTGATCCGCAGGAACCAGGTCGGGCGCCGGATCAGCCGCACCTCGTTGTGGCAGCGCCAGCAGCGGCCGTCCTCGACCTGGATCGAGGCCAGGGTCGTCTGGCAGGTGTCGCACCAGTCGACGGTGGCGTCGTCGCGGTAGATCAGGTCCCGGGCCCAGAGCGTGTTGAAGAGCCACTGCGACCAGCGGTACTGGCCCTCGTCGGAGCTGTAGAAGACGCGGTCGTAGTCAAATGAGAAGCCGAGGCGCTTCATCTGCCCGAGCATCCGCTCGCCGCACTGGGCGACCCACTCGGCCGGCGGCTCCTGGCGCTCGATCGCCGCCAGCTCGGCGGGCAGGCCGAAGGCGTCGAAGCCGAAGCCGAAGAGGACGGCGTCGCCGCGGCCGCGGCGGAAGCGGGCGTAGGCGTCGCCGATCGAGTAGTCGCGGACGTGGCCCATATGCAGGTTGCCTGAGGTGAACGGGCTCGAGGGCTTGACGTAGACGCGCTCCTGGCCCTCGCGGGGCTTGGGGGCGTCGAAGTCGCCTCGCTGCTGCCAGGTCTGTTGGCGGGCGGGCTCTAGCGCCTGCGGGTCGTATGGCTTCCTATTGCTCATTGAGGCAAGGGTAGTGGGGAGGGTCGTGTGGGCCCCAACAAAA
>Ga0307288_10000695_pt1 | contig 11206 bp, 9 predicted proteins | sample ER_DNA_142_FD_194469 | JGI IMG/M metagenome (GOLD analysis project Ga0307288, IMG submission 194469) | Bulk soil microbial communities from the East River watershed near Crested Butte, Colorado, United States - ER_DNA_142 | ecosystem: Environmental > Terrestrial > Soil > Floodplain | place: USA...
GGCCCTCGAACAAGGCCTGCGCGCCGCCGGAAGCTACTCGGCTCGCCCGCACAACACGTCGGCCTCCAGCAGGGCCTGAATCGGTAGTGACCTTCCCAAGGGTTGCGGGATGTTGATCAAGAGCGGATGAAGAACGCGCTCAAAACCGGGGCCAGGGCCTCGGCGGCCACGTTGTGGGGCTGCCCGGCTAGGGTCTGGCGTTCCGCGGTCTGAGTAGCGGCGGCCACGGCCTCCGCAGCCTGCGTCAACCAGGGGGTGGTTCCGCCATCCAACACCAAGACCGGGCAGGTCAGCTTCGCCTGCTGCCCGGGATCAAGGCGGAAGTCTCCAGCCAGCTGAGCGTCATAGACAAGTGCCGGCGATGCTGCTGCTTCCATGAACTCCCAGAACGGGGCCTGCCGCATCCCGGCCACCATCTCAGCCGGCATCCCTACCGCGGTCACCAAGAACAGTTCGGCCATCGCTCCGGCGTCGCCTTTTTCGGCCAGCTCTGCCTGCTGGTCGGCGTAATCGTCGGGAACCGGCGGGCGGCTGCCGGGCACGATATACGGCGGCTCCCAAACCGCGATGCTGCCACACGGCACGCCGTTGGCCGCCGCGCGGAAGGCCAGGAACGCTGCACCGGAGGTGCCGAACAGACCGACCGAGCCCGGCGCGCTGTCCACGACGGCTCGCAGGTCCTCGACCTCGCGGTCGACGCTGTACGGCGCAGTGTCTCCGCTCCTGCCGCGGCCCCGCCGGTCATAGTTGATCACTGTGCAAGTGGCGGCTAGCAAGTCCGCAAGCCCGGCATTGGAACTTCGATCGGTGGGGCCGGCACAGATCAACACCACGGGCGGACCCGCGCCTTGGATGTCGTAATCGATCAGCGTGCCGTCGTCAGACTTGACCGTGGCCATGACCGTGCCTTCCACTCGCGGGTGTGTTGGCGACCGGGACGCGATCGAGGTACTGATTCCCAAGGTCCGGCCGCTTCATTTCACGAACTCTGTCTGGGACACTACGAAAGCCACCGGCCTGGCGGTAGAGCCAATTCACGGCGAACTTAACCAGTCCAATTTGGAGCTGCTGTGACCGTTCACCTGCACATCACCTTGGGCAACCGCGAGCGGCTCGGCGACACCCTGTACCAGCAACTCGTCGAGGCGATCAGATCCGGCCAGCTGCGTGAGGGCGACCCGCTACCCCCGACCCGACAGCTCGCCGCCCAACTGCGCGTGTCGAGATCCACCGTCACTGCGGTCTACGACCGTCTGGCCGGCAGCGGATACGTCACCGCCCGTGTCGGGTCGGGCACCTTCGTCGGCACCAAGCGGCCCGACACCCCCGCCGAGGGGTTCTCCTCCCCCACGCCCAAAGCTGTCTGGCTCAAGTCGCAGAGCTGGTGGGATTCGCGGCCGCGGCCGTACAGTTTTCCGCCCGCTGAGTTCGACTTCACGAGCGGCTTCCCCGACGCCAGCTTCTTCCCTCACGAGGCTTGGCGTCGGCTCATGAGCCGCCAGTTCCGTGCCGCGAGCATGCGCCGTGGCGTCTACGCCCATCCATCAGGTCATCAACAACTCCGCGAGGCGATCGCGCATCACCTCGGCGTGACCCGCGGTATCCGCACGACCGCAGCCGACATCACCGTTGTCAACGGCACCCAGCAGGCGTTGGACATTCTGACCCGCACGGTCGTCGCACCCGGACAAAACGTCGCCATGGAAGACCCGGGCTATGGCATGGCGCTGCGCACCTTCGCCGTACTCGGCGCTCGCGTCAGCTGCGTCCCTCTCGACAACGAGGGGCTGCGGGTGGACCAACTGCCCGACAAGATCCGGCTGGTCTACGTCACGCCCGCACACCAGTTCCCAATGGGCATGACGATGTCTATGCGCCGTCGCTTGGAACTGCTCGAATGGGCCAAGGCTCACGGGGCCGCGATACTCGAGGACGACTATGACAGCGATTTCCACCACGACCCCGGGGTAATCCCGCTCCACACCCTCGACCACGAGCAGTCGGTGATCTATGTCGGCAGCTTCTCCAAGTCGTTGTCGCCGGTTCTCCGGCTGGGCTTCATCGTCGCTCCACCATCCCTGCAACCTGCCATCCACATCGCCAAGCAGCTGATGGACTGGCACACCAATCTCCCCCTGCAAGGTGCGCTGGCCGAATTCCTCGACAGTGGAGGATTCGCCCGGCATGTCCGCCGGATGCGCGGCATTTACGCCCGCCGATCCAAAGCGCTCATCCGCGCCCTGAAAGAGCACCTCTACAACGAGGTTGAGATTCTCCCCCGATCGCTGGGCTTGCATCTTTGTACGCTCGCCCGCACTACCCGAGGACCCAGGGTGGAAACCGCGGCGCGCGAATCCGCGGCCAGTGGCGTACGTGCACAGGTCATCTCCGATTTCAGTCAGCAGCCGGATCCGCCGCTCGGACTCGTCCTCGGCTACGGCATGCTCGACGAGGCCAAGATCAAAGAAGGAGTGCGGCGGCTAGCGACCCACCTTCCGACACTCATCCGATCGCAGGACTGACTCTTCGCTACCACTCCCCTGCTCGACGGACAATGGAGCATCGTGTCGGCTCCGCGATTTACCGGCGGTGCATCCCGGCGGCCCCTACGATGAATCTGCCTTCCCGCACAGCACCCCGTAGCGGCGGACGGAGAACCTTCACATGGCGCAGATCAGCCGCCGCGCGGTCCTGTTGGGCGTCGTCGGCGTTGGGCTTGCCGGCTGTTCGAAGCCCCCTGCCCAGCCGAGCGTCCCTCCGACACCACCAGCCAGTCCCAGCCCGATATCCAGCGCAACCCCCGGCCCGGCGCCCTCGATCGACGCGCGGCCGCGCTGGCCGCTCACGGGCAAGCTGCTGAAGAACGAGCGCAAGGCGCGGCACGCCGCGGTTGCGGTCAAGGTGCCCGACAATCGACGGGAGCATCCACAGACCGGCATCGACAAGGCTGACATTGTCTTCGTTGAACTCGAGGGCTACCGCGACGTGTCGGGCCACAGCGGGACTCGGCTCGTTCCGGTCTTTCACTCCCGGATAGCCGACAGCGTCGCGCCAGTGCGCTCCATTCGGCCGGTGGACATCCCGCTGCTCAGTCCGATCCACGCGCTGATCGGCAATACCGGCGCTTCGCCGTGGGTGGTCAACTACGTCAAGCACTATCGCGCCTACCTTGAAGGCCTGCTGTCGTACATGAACACCCTCCGCACCGGCTCGTACGGCATCGATCGATCCCGGGTATACCAGCTGAACGGTGACAACTACTACGACAAGGCAGTCATCTGCCATCCGGCGACGCTCGCTCGGCAGACCAAACGCTTCCGTACCGGGCCGCCGCAGCCCTACTTCCCCTTTGCTTCGACCCGCCATGAGGTCAGCGCCAGGCAAGGCAAACGCGGCCGCTCGATCAGGATCCCGTACAAGGGCGATAACTACTTCATGGGCTACGACTACGACAATAAGACGAAGCGCTATCTGCGGAGCATGCCATGGGGTCCACATGTGCTGACCGACGGCCATCGAGTGTCGACCGACAATGTGCTCGTGATCAAGGCCAAGCAGCACTACGGCAAGATCTTCCACGGTGGCGGCCATGACGAGCCGCTGCACGACATCATCAAAACGCGCGGCAAGTTCTACTACTTCAACCGCGGCCGCTATGTGAAGGGCACCTGGCGCAAGGGCAAGGTGCAAGAGCCGTTCGAATTCACCCTCAAGGACGGAAGTCCGCTCAAGATGGCACCCGGGCAGACTTTCGTCGAATTGCCCGACATCGGTGCCAGGCTACGCATCGAGGCCCGATCCGCATCGACGTGATTTCTCTACAGACCCACAATCGCGAGCCGTTCCGGCGAGGGATCCGGCGGATGTTGCGCGTCGGAGGCGAACAAGCGGTGCAACAGCTGGATCGCAACGGCACCCTCGCCAACGGCGGAGGCGACCCGCTTGCCAGAGCCGTAGCGAACGTCGCCGGCGGCGAAAACGGCCGGCATGCTGGTCTCCAAAAGGAGTGGGCGCCGTTTCGGCGGCCAAGCGCGACTCGCGGGAAGATCAGTTCCGGTGAGGATGAAACCGTGCTCATCCCGATCGACATCGGAGGGGAGCCATTCCGTACGCGGGTGCGCGCCGATCATGAGAAAGAGTCCTCCAGCGGCCACAGTCTCTTCTCTGCCACTCCCCTGCTCCGTAAGCACGAGGTGATCCAGCCAGGCATCACCGCCACCTCCGACGACCTCGGTGCGCAACCGGACGCTGACGTTCGATGTTTGCTCGATCTCACGGATCAGATAGTGGGACATGCCGGCGGCCAGTGAGTCGGCTCGCACGACCACGGTGACGTGGGCCGCGTATCGTGCCAGATACAGCGCCGCCTGCCCGGCTGAGTTCGCGCCGCCGAGGATGTAAACCTCTCGGTCGGCCATCGCGGGTGCTTCGGACGTTGGTCCGCCATAGAAAACGCCCGCGCCATTGAGTTCCTCGAGCGCGGGGATCCCGAGTAGGCGATAGCTGACCCCACTGGCCAGCACGATGGCCCGGGCACGCACCGTGCCGAAGTTTGACAGCGTGAGCGCGAGCCCGTCGTTGTCGCGCCGCAAGTCGGCGACCTGCTGCATAAAGGCGAAGCTCGCACCGAATACCCACGCCTGCTCGTACGCCCGCTGTGCCAGCCGCCGCCCGCTGATTCCGCGCGGAAAGCCGAGATAGTTGCGAATCAGCGAGCTCGATGTCGCTTGGCCGCCGATGCCGCCGTCGTCGACAACCAGGGTGTTGAACCCCTCCGAGGCGCCGTAGACCGCGGCCGACAACCCGGCTGGTCCGGCGCCGACGATCACCAAGTCATAGTCTTCGCGTTCCGGCGCGACGGGGCCGCCAGATGCCAACGCGATCTCGGCGTTGGTGGGATTTTGCAAGACCCTGCCGTCGGGCAGCACCATGAGCGGAAGCTTGGCGTTCTCGCCGACTGCGTTGACCACTGCGCGGCCGCGGCTCGAGTCCGCGAGCCAGAAAGCGTGCGGAAAGGCGCAGCGATTCAAGGCCTTCCTCAACTCGTACGCACGTCCGGACCAACTCTCGCCCACGACCCGAATGGTGAAGGGGAAAGCGCGCTGCGCTTCTGCCCACTCGAGCAGCAAACCGGAGATCGTGTTGTGGAACAGCTCATCCGGGGGCGCCGACGGCTTCAGCAGATAGTGGTCGATCCGGCCATGCGCTATCGAGTCGAAAATCGCCTTGCCCGTCGCCCGATCACCCAAGGCACCCCACTCAACCAGCAGCGCGCGCTTGGCATGGGGATGAAGGTGATGTGCCTCGTTCAACAGGTCGCTTCCGGTCAGCTCCGAGAGCGATTGCCCGGCGAGGATCAAGGCAACTTCGTCGCCGGCGGTGGACAACTCCTCCAGCCACTCCCGGGCTTGGGTGGCCGACGGCAGTGCGCGGACCTGATAATGCCGCGCATAGCGATCATTTAGTTCCTGGTCGATGTTCAGCAGCGCATCCGGATCCTCGTCAACGGCAAGAATTACCGGAGAATCCATGTAGCGCACTTTAGCCGTGACGCCCTGCGCACTGGGCGGCACGGTTTTGCATCGTCGTCCGCTCCACGTTATTGCGCGTCATGGTAGCCGCGCGCAGAAAGTGCTCGCGGGCTTGCTCGTGCGCACCCGAGCGGCACAACAGGTCGCCGGCCACGGCGTACAACAGGTGGTACTCCCGCATGCTCGGGACATCGAACAGTGGCAACACGATCTCCAGCCCCGCCTCAGGGCCGAAGGCCCGGGCGGTCGCGACTCCGCGGTTGAGCTCGACGACCGGCGACGGGCTGATCCGGGCGAGGCCGTCATACAACGCAGTGATCCTCAGCCAATCGGTGTCCTCCGCGACCGTGGCCCGCGCATGGCAGGCTGCGATCGCTGCCTGGAGGGCGTACGGACCGACCGTGCCGCCGAGCTGCTCGATCCGGTCGATGTTTGCCAGGCCGCGCTGAATCAGCAGGCGGTCCCAGCGGCTGCGGTCCTGGTCGAGCAGCAGCACCGGCTCGCCATCAGGTCCGATTCGAGCTCGCAACCGTGACGCCTGCAACTCGATCAGCGCGAGCAGGCCGAGCGTCTCCGTGTCGGATGGGACGAGCGCGGCCAGCATCCGGCCAAGCCGGAGCGCCTCTGCACACAGATCACTGCGGATCCAGTGCTCGCCGCTAGTGGCCGAATAGCCCTCGTTGAAAACGAGGTAGATGACCTCGCGTACCGCGTCAAGGCGTGCCGCACGCGCCGATTCCGGGGGCAGCTCGAATCGCACCTTCGCCGCGGCGAGGGTCCGCTTCGCGCGCACGATGCGCTGGGCGATCGTTGACGTTGGGGTCAGGAACGCCCGGGCGACGTCGTCGGTGCTCAGCCCACAGACGAGCTTGAGGGTGAGCGCGGAGCGCGCGTCGGGCGACAAGATCGGGTGACAGGCCATGAAGATCAACCCGAGCAGGTCGTTGGCCAGATCCCCGTCAACGATCTCGTCGAGGTTGGGCTCCAGTACCTGTGGTTGGGATGCAGCCAGCAAGTGGTACTTGCCGCGCTGGGTGTCGCGGCGCCGGATCCGGTCGACGGCGAGGTACCGCGCCGTCGTGTTCAGCCAGGCTGCCGGGTTGTCCGGTACGCCGTCCTGCGGCCACTTTTCGATTGCTGCCATGAAGGCGTCCTGCGCGATCTCCTCGGCGCTGTCGAGGTCGCCGAGCTGTCGCATCAGCCTGGCGATCATCCGCGGAGACTCAACCCGCCACAGCGTCGCCAGCCGCTGGTCGAGCTCATCCCGCGGCCGAAAAGAAGTCTCGGACTGGTCGTTCATCGGGCGCTGTGGCGGTCGAGTCTGGCGCTGCCTACTGAGGGTCCTGCTGGAGGTCTTCGAACTCGATGACCCGACGTACGTCGACCCGCTCGGAGCCGACGAGCAGCGCGAACTTACGCGCGTGCTCGACGGCCTCGGCGAGCGAGTCCACCTCGAGGATTGCGAAACCAGCGATCAACTCTTTGGCTTCGGCAAATGGACCATCGATCACCCGTACCTTGCCGTGATTCACCTCAACTCGGGCGCCTTGTGAGCTCGATGCGACACCCTCACCCGCGAGGAGGACTCCCGACATCGCCGCCTCCTGCATGTATTCGCCGATGGCGGCCTGCTGCTCAGCCGACGGAAGGATTCCGTCCTCCATCTCCTGAGTCTGGTAGTGCATCACCATGTAGCGCATGCTCGTCTCCTCGCGGAATGTGGCGGTCAGTTGGCTGCGGTGTCGCTGGTCTCGGCGTTGTCGGCGCTCGCGTAAACGAGGTAGACCACGCCGGTGTCGAAGGTAGTCGACGACACGAGCTTGAGCGGCACCGTCGCGCCGTCGGCGAAAAGCTTCTTGCCGTGGCCGACCACGATCGGATGAACGAGGAGATGCAACTCGTCGACCAGGCCACGCTCGAGCAGCCAACGCACGAGAGTGGCACTGCCTGTCGTGCCGAGGCGTGTGTCGGCCTTGAGCTTGGTCAGCTCGGCAGCCACGTCACCGCTGATCACCGATGAGTTCTGCCAGGTCGCCTCGGGCAGCGTGTTCGACACCACGTACTTGCGCGAGCCGTTCATGACGCCGGTGATCGGGTCGCCAGGGTCAGCGGTCGGCCAGTAGCCGGCGAACGCGTCGTAGGTATGACGGCCAAGCAGGGTGGCGTCGGTGTCGCTCATCTGCTCGTTGACAACCTCGCCCATCTGGTCATTGAAGTAAGGAAAATGCCAGGTCTCGGGCGCCTCGATGACGCCGTCGAGAGAGATGAAGAGGCTGGACTTGATGAATCCCATTGTGATGCTCCTTGGTTGGTCGGGCGGAGGCCCGTTGTGGTTGCTGTCACCCGGTATGCCGAACCAGAACGCTGGGAATCGACAAGGAGATCGCAGAAATTCTCAAAATCGCCCCCGAGCGTGAGCTAAGTCCGCAACTTCACGCTCAGATCTTCGGGTCGCCGCTCCGCTCGGGGGTGATTTTGAGAATTTTCTTGACTGTCACAAGGTGTCAACAAAGAGGATGACGCCGAGCGCAAAGCCGAGGATTGCCGCGGCCCAGCGAATGATCCCCGCCGGCAGTCGCCGAGCGAGGATGGGGCCGAGAAGACTGCCGACGAGCAATCCGCCAGCCAGGACCGCGACGCTGGTCCAGGGAACCGGTGCCGCTGTAGTCAGAATCAGTGCCGAGGCGACGCCGCCGGCACCCAGATACATATTCTTCGACGCGTTGGCCTCCGCTATCCGGGGACTCGTCAGCACAAGCGTTGCCGCCAGCAGCATGACCCCGGAACCGGCCCCGAAGTAGCCGCCGTAAACCGAGATCAGCGCCACCGCAAACGTTGCCGACCGGGCGCGATCTCGCGACGTCTTCGCGTACCAGGATGTTAGGCGTGGTGCGGCAAGCAGTACGCACGAGCCCGCTACGACCAAGAACGGCACCAGCTGGCGGAACAAATCCGATCCGGTGACCAGTAGCAAGCCGCTGCCGGCGGCAGCTCCGGCCGCGGCGGCGGCCATCCCGACCGGAAGGTGAGCACGTACCGCCCGAAGCTCGGGTCGGGACACCAACGCGGAGGCCGGCCAGCAGGCCACACCGGCTATCAGGTTGGCCACGTTCGCCTCGTACGCGGGCAGCCCGACCGCCAGCAGAGCTGGATATGACACCAGTGAGGTGATCCCACCGGCCGTGCCGATCACTCCGGCCACGACCCCAGCGACAAGGAGGAACGCGATGTCCGGAGGGGCCATCGGCATTCAGGCGCCGGTCGACACCTTGTGGGCCGTTTGAAACAGCTGGACCAGCTGCGCGGTTGTGGTGGCGTCCTGCGGCTCTTTGTCGTCGCGCCAGCGTCCGGTGAAGCGGGGAAACCGCATCGACAGTCCGGCGTCATCCTTGAGCTGGCCCCAGCCGGCGGTGTGGTTCGGCGAGAGCGTGAGTTCGGCGCTGAGCACCTCCATCACCATGCTTGGCTCGAACCACACATCAGCGGGGACCCGGGAATCAATACGCGCCGGCCGCTGTGCCCGGCTGAACGGTGCCAACTTGGCCGGCAACGTCGCTAGTTCCGCGTCGGAGAACCCGGTACCGCATCGGCCAACCGTCTGGTAGAGCTCCTCGTCTGGGTTGTAGGCGGCGAGCAGAACTGCCCCGTACGTGCCCGTCCGTCGGCCCCGGCCGGCGTACGCTCCGACGACGACAAGATCGACTGTGTCAGCAAGCTCGGTGCGGTAGTCCCGCTTGAGCTTGATCCACATCCAGCCGCGAGCCCCCGCCTGATAGATCGCGTTCGAGCCGATCGACTTACAGACCAGGCCCTCGGATCCGTCTGCCACGGCCTGCTCGAAGGCCGCATCCAGAGCCGGCGCGGTTGATACCTCGAGCGCCGTCGTCAACCGCAGCCGGTCAGACAAGGTCAGCGCCTCGGCGAGCCGCGCGCGACGGTCCAGATAGGGCAGCTGGGTCAGATCCTCCCCGTCGGCGTACAGCAATTCGAAGCAAAACAGTCCGACGGGTACATCGCGAGCGGCTTCGGCGATTCCATGCTTGCGACGGCGGAACATGACCTCTTGGAAGGGGCGCAGCTCGCCGGCGGCGGCGTCATACGCGACCACCTCCCCTTCGAGGATCGCCTCCCGCGGACCAAGGCCGGTCTGCAGCAGCTCAACCACGTCGGGAAACTGGGTGCTCACCCGCTCCTGCCGCCGGGTGAACAGCTCGATCTGGCCGTCTACCGTGCGATGCGCCTGCAGCCGCATGCCGTCGTACTTGTACTCGGCCATGCACTGCCCGCCCAACCTGGCGAGAATCTCGTCGGCTTCGGACAACCGCTGGGCCAGCATCACTCGCACCGGGTTGCCAGCCCGCACCCGCAGCTCCTTGACTGCAGTCAGTCCGCCTGTCGCCAGCGTCGCCGCGACGAGGCCCAGATCGCAGCAGATGTTGTACGCCCGCTCCAGCACCGGCCGGTCCTTGCGGCTGCCCGCGTACACCTGTGCCAGCGCGTCGAGAATCGTCGGTGTACCGATTCCCAACCGCAGATTGCCGGTGACCAAGCGGAGCAGGTAGCGGGCCTCCAGCGGAGTGGCCCGCGTCAGAAGGCCGGCGAGCAGCTCGAGCTTGCGGCCTTGCGACCCCGATCCTTCGGTGCGGGCGATCTCGTGCAATGTGTCGACGACTACGGCAACCTGCAGACTTGGCTTCCGATCTCCAGCCGTGGCAGCCAATAACCGCTCGGCGGCCTGGCCAAGATCTCCGGTCTCCCGCACCGCGGCGACAACCGCGTCAGGCTCGACACTGGTCGCCGTCGCGACGGCGCGCAGCGCCATCTTCTCGGCCAGGCCCAGGTCTACCCCAGCGAATTCGGGCGCCACCAGCCCCTGACAGAGATAACAAACGGTGGGCAGTAACTCCTGCGGAGTCTCGGCTAGCAGTGTCGCCAGCCGGTCGATCAACATCAATCGGCCAGAAGCCAGCTCCAAATCCCGGTACGCCTCAGCGACAACCTCGTACTCCACCCCGCCATCATCGCCTACCCCGTCACAGCTCGCCTGCATCGAGCCGGGACGACAGCACCTCGCTCGCCCTTGCCCGTACTGCGGCGTCGTCAGTCACTACTTGTTGGTGCCAGCTGAAACCGAACCCTGAAGTTGTCGCTGGAAGATCAAATAGATGATCAACACCGGTACGACGGTGATCACCACAGCAGCGAAGAGTGCGCCGAAGTCGACCGAGTAGCCGGCCTGGGACGCGAAGGACGCCATGGCCTGGGTAAGCACGTAGTTGTCCGGGTTGGTATTCAGCGCGATCGGCAGCAGGAACTGGTTCCACAAGCCCACGAAGTTCAAGATCGCGACGGTAGCTAGACCCGGCTTCGCCATGGGCAGCATGATCTGGAAGAAGGTCCGCCACTCCCCCGCCCCGTCCACCGCGGCCGCTTCAGCGATCGACTTCGACAGCGATCGGAAAAAGGCATAGAGGAAGAACACGGTGAACGGGAAAGCGAACGCCGCGTACGTCAAGATCAATCCGGGCAGCGTGTTGAGCAGACCGACCCCCCGCAGTACGAAGAACAACGGCACGATCGCCAGGAAGATCGGGAAAGTCAGGCCGGCCAGCATCAGGTAGTACAGCGCCCGGCTGCCGGGAAAGCTGAACCGGGCGAGCACGTACGCCGACATA
>Ga0307288_10000699_pt1 | contig 11141 bp, 10 predicted proteins | sample ER_DNA_142_FD_194469 | JGI IMG/M metagenome (GOLD analysis project Ga0307288, IMG submission 194469) | Bulk soil microbial communities from the East River watershed near Crested Butte, Colorado, United States - ER_DNA_142 | ecosystem: Environmental > Terrestrial > Soil > Floodplain | place...
CCCGCAAGGCTGCGGTGGCCGCCCAGTAGACCGCCGACTTACCCCAACCGGTGGCCTGCACCACCAGTACCCGCCGTCGGTGCTCGGCCAGCGCCTCGACCGCCGTGACCTGGTCCGGTCGCGGCCTTGCGTCGGGCCCGGCCATGGCGGTGATGACGCGTTCGAGCGCAGCGGCAGACATGCCCTCCATCCTGCCGCGGCGTTGGGTTGTCCTGGGTTGTATGCACAGGTGACGTCATCGCATGGAACGCTGTCCGGCGTGACGCGTCGGCTATTCCTTGTCGCCGGCTCTCGTTATGCCGGCAACTTTGATTCCATGCTCAGGTCGAGTGCGTAATCGCTGCGCGCGGCAGCCGTGGCCGGTGCTGTAGTTTCACTGACGAACGTCTCGACGAGCTGTAGGCCCGCCTTCTCCATGAGTCGGCGCGTGGCGACATCGACGGTCATCATGGTGGCGATCACGGTCGACACCTGGGCAGCGCGGGCTATCTCGATCATGAAGAGCATTCCCTCGATGTCGTAGCCCAGCCCCCAGACCCCGCTCCTGAGCCGGTAGGCCACCTCGACGGTCCGCAGTGGCTCATCGACAGGTGTGATCATGAACCAGCCCAGGAAGTTGCCGGTCCCGCGCTCGCGGGCAACCCAGGATCCCAGCCGGTCAGCGCGGCCGTTGTGCGCCATCAGTCGTGGCATCTCTTCGGCGAGGACCCGAGCCGGCGTCATCGGCCGATCATGGTCGAGATAGCGCATCACGTCGGTATCCGCGTTGAGCGCCACCACATCATCAACATCAGGCCAGTTCGTACGGGTCAGCGCCATGCGCTCGGTTACCGGAATTTTGACAGCCCCCTCAGGCAGAGCTCGTCGGCTCAGTATCAGTAGTGGGTGAAGACGGGTGAGTTTGCCGACACACCGGAGCAAAGGCACTCCCGGCGGCCGATGCCGAGCATGGTCGCGGCGCACCAGCGCGTACTGATCGCGTCATGTAAGACCAGCGGATGTTCACAGGTCGGGCAAAGATCCTCGGGGGCCTCGTCGATGTCAACAAGAGCGGGAGACGCAGAATTCATGTCAGTCCGTATAGGCCCGTCAGTAGGGCCGGATGGTGATCGCCTGGGACGGCCGATCAGGTGTCAGCAGAAGTATCCCTTGGTAATTTCACCCTACGCCCGGAAGCGACCCCGCCCGGACCAAACGGCCATATTCTTGCCGCGGCGGTTACCCGATCCTCGGAGACGGCGTACCCGTCTCATCACCTGCTGCCCAGCGAAAGACCTAGTCAGAGCAACTTTTGAAGGGTTTGTCATCCGTTAAGCTGGAGCGTCAGCTAGGCGAGGAGGCTTAACACAGATGGCTGTTTATCGCTTGAACCGCCTGTTCAACCCACAATCGCGGCGAGCGCTCGATGTGGCCGTGGACCATGGCTTCTTCGGTGAGCGATCGTTCTTGACCGGTATCGAGGACATGGCTGCGGTGGTTCGCACCTTGGTCGCGGCGAATCCAGATGCTGTGCAGCTGACTTTGGGCCACGCCCGCCTCCTCCAGGCCGTTCCGGGAAAGCAGAAGCCGGCACTGGTTTTGAGGAGTGATGTCGCGAACGTCTACGGCAACCCGTTGGACGAGCACCTGTTCAGCCGCCACGTCCCGAACGCGATCGAGGAGGCCGTTCGGCTGGACGCCGTGGCGATCTGCGCCAACCTCATGCAACTGCCGGGGCGGCCGGAGATCCGGGAGGCGAACATCCGCTCGATCATGACCCTGCGGGCCGAGGCCACCACGTACGGCATGCCGCTGATGATCGAACCGCTGGTAATGCAGGACAATGCCGCCGGCGGCGGATACATGGTCGACGGGGACACCGACAAGATCATGACCCTGGTCCGCCAAGCCCGGGAGCTGGGTGCCGATCTGATCAAGGCTGATCCCACGGACAATGTCGAGGACTATTACAAGGTGATCGAGGTCGCCGGCGACGTTCCAGTCCTCGTGCGCGGCGGCGGGCGGGTCGATGATCGCACCCTGCTCGAGCGAACGGCGGCCGTGCTGGCCCAGGGAGCCCGCGGCATCGTGTACGGCCGGAATGTCGTACAGCACGAGAACCCAACCGGGATCACCCGAGCGCTGATGGCGGTGCTTCACGACAACGCAGCTGTCGACGAGGCCCTGCGCCTGGCTATGCGCCCTGAGCCTGTCGAAGGGCGCGCTTCGACAAGCTCAGCGCTCATAGGAGAAGCGCGATGACGAAGACCGTGAACGTGGCCATCGTGGGCGGCGGTCTGATGGGACGTGAGATCGCCGCGGCGCTGCAGAGGTGGCCCGCGCTGATCGATCACCCAGTGCGTCCGCAGCTGACCGCGGTCTGTGACATCAACCCGGCAGCCCTGGATTGGTTTGACCAGATACCCACGGTGACGCAGAAGGTGACGGACTACGCCGACCTACTGGCCGATGACGCCAATGACGTGCTCTACATCGCCGTACGCCACGATCTGCACCAACAGCTCTACGTCGACACCATCCAGGCCGGCAAGAGCTTGCTCGCCGAGAAGCCGTTCGGCATCGATGGGTCCGCTGCACAGGCGATCATGGCAGCCGCAGCGGCCAACCCGGAATCATTCGTGCGGTGCGCGAGCGAGTTTCCGTTTTTCCCGGGCGCGCAGGTAGCCGTCAACTATGTGCGCTCCGCCGCCCTGGGCCGGATCATCGAGGCCCGCTGCGCCTTCCTGCACGCCGGTGACCTCGACGTCGACAAGCCGATCAACTGGAAGCGGCAGGCGCGGTACTGCGGCGAGGCCGGCGTTATGAACGATCTCGGGTTGCATGTGTGGCATGTGCCATTGCGACTCGGCTGGGTGCCGGACCGGATCTTTGGAATGCTCCAGGACATCGTGACCGAACGGCCGGCCCCGAACGGAGGCCGGGAGCGCTGCGACACCTGGGACAACGCGGTGCTGCACGGGTGGGTGACCACGGATAACTACTCGTTCCCGCTGATGACCGAGATGAAGCGGATCGCCCCGGGAGAGAAGAACACCTGGGAATTCGAAGCGCTGGGGCTGGACGGTGGGGTGCGTTTCTCGACCAAGAACCCGAAGCGGGTGGAGATCTTCTCGCTCGTGGACGTGCCCGGCGGTGGTCGTGAGCAGGTCTGGTCCTCCCTTGACGCCGGAAGCCAGTCGGTGTGGCCCACTGTGACCGGCCCGAACTTTGAGTCCGGCTTCTCCGATGCCATCTTGCAGATGTTGGCCGCGTTCCTAGCTGAGCGAGAGGGAGCCCTCGGGGGCCGGTTCGGTTGCGCAACACCGGATGAGGCCGCCCTCACCCATGCGATCTACGGCGCGGCGATCCGATCGCACGAAACGGGCGAGGTCGTACGGGTGGGCCGATGACGGCCGTGCACTCGGTACTCGTAGCCGGGCACCTTTGCATCGACATCACCCCGGAGCTCGCCGGTGTTCCCGAACTGGTGCCGGGCCAGCTCTACGAGATTGGCTCGGCCAAGCTCACCCTCGGCGGATGTGTCGCGAACACCGGACTCGCTCTCGCGGCGGCAGGGGTGCCAACCCGCGTCTGCTCGAGGATCGGCGATGACCCGCTTGGCGAGATAGCTCGTCGCTTGCTCGCCGAGCACGGAGTGGACCTGGAGAACGTCACCACCACAGCAGGAGCAGCAACGTCGTACACCATCGTCTTGCAACCGCCTGATCATGACAGGACGTTCTGGCATCACCCTGGTGCCAACGCGGTGTTTACAGGCCGTGAGGTGAACCTCGACGGCGTGGACATCCTCCATCTCGGCTATCCGCCGCTGCTGCCTGCACTGCTGGCCGATGACGCCGCTCCCCTCCTCGATCTGCTGAAAGCGGCCCGCAGTCGACAGATCACGACCTCGCTCGACTTGGCCGTGGTGGATCCGCGGTCCAGAGCCGCCGAGGTGGACTGGCGTCGAGTCTTCGCCCGAATCATGCCGTACGTCGACATCGCCACTCCGAGCATCGACGACCTGACGTCGGCGCTCGCCATCGCCCGAACGCCCGACTACGATCTGGTCGAAGAATGTGCCGGGCGTCTGGTCGACGATGGCTGCGCCGTCGCCGTGGTATCAGCGGGTGCGCGAGGAGCGTATGCACTCAGCGCCGGCGCCGATCGCTTAGCTATGGCCGGGACCGCTCTCTCGGCAGTCCGGGCTACCTGGAGCTCGACAGCGGAGTGGGTACCGGCGGCTGAACCGAGGCTCGTCGTCAGCACGACGGGAGCGGGCGATGCCTCCAGCGCCGGACTCCTCTGTGGCCTTGCACAAGGAACCGGCCTTCGGCGGGCAACTCGCATCGCTGCACGGTTCGCCGCGGCCACCATCGAGGGGAAGCGACCTTCGGCTGACGACGCCGGCCGTTGGGCTGTCGAGCTGGCCGCAGCGGGACTGGACTGAATTTTCGCCAACGCGCGTCTCCCACTGCTGGCTAAGTCAATGTGGATTCAGCGATTTGGGGAGGCCTTCCGGGCTGGTTGTCTAGTTGGGCCAGCGCCTTATCGATGATCGCTCCGAAGGAATCGACTTCCTCCGGGCTCAAGGCGTCGAACACCAGGCGGCGAACCGTGTTGACATGACTCGGTGCTGCCTGTTCGATGGCAGCCCGGCCCTGGGGCGTGATCACAACGAAGGCACCGCGGCCGTCCTCAGCACACTCCACGCGCTGCACCAGACGCCGCCGCTCCATGCGAGTCACGTGATGGGAGACTCGACTGCGCTCCCACTGCATCAGCCGGGCCAAATCGGTAACCCGCATCCGGCCCTCCGGGTTATCGGTGAGGTGCACCAGGACTTCATAGTCCTGCGTCGACAGGCCGGCATCGTCTTGTAGCTCTCTTTGCAATGTGGCCGATAGCTGCGCGTTCAGCGTTAGCCATCGTCGCCAAACGCGTTGCTCCTCTGCAGTCAGCCAGCGGAAATCAGAGCTCATGTTGGGCATCGTACGTCGGAATAGTTGACATGTCACATAAGTTACGCTTGAATAAACGTGACACGTCACCAATCAGGCGTGATCCCAAGACTTTAGGAGCAAAAGGCATGACTACCAGCGCCATCCCCGTCACCCTGTCCGATCTGTCCGGCACCTACGTCATCGACCCGACCCATACCCGTATCGGGTTCGTCGCCCGGCACGCGATGGTTACCAAGGTCCGCGGCGCGTTCAATGAATTCGAGGGAAGTGCGGTCGTCGACGGCACCGACTTCGCCAAGTCAACCGGCCGGCTGACTATCCAGGCGGCCAGCATCGACACCCGCAACGAGCAGCGCGATACCCACCTCCGCAGCAACGACTTCCTCGCCATGGAGGAGTTCCCGCAGATCACCTTTGTCGCCACCGACGTTCGCCAGGCCGGCGAAGCCACCCTGGAGCTCACCGGTGACCTGACGATCAGAGGCGTCACCAATTCAGTCACCATCCCGTTCGAGTTCGAGGGCGCGGCCACTGACCCGTTCGGCAACCTGCGGGTTGGGTTCGAAGGCTCCGCGGTCATCAACCGCAAGGACTACGGCATCACATGGAACGCCGCGCTCGAGACGGGCGGCGTCTTGGTGAGCGACAAGATCACCCTCGAGTTCGAGGTCTCCGCGATCAAGACCCCCTGACCTTCACGAACCGAATCCTGGCGTCGGGGCCGATCGGCGAATCTGCGATCGGCCTCCGCCGCAACCCTCTGATCCGTGTAAAGCGCTTCGGAATGGGGGCGGCAGCCTCGCCGACCCTCGACCGCCGCGTGCCGTCCGGTGATCGCTGCTCTGGCAGCCAGTACGTTGATGCAAGCAGTCCCCCCGCGCAGCAGTCGGACTCAGGACAGCCCACAGCAGCGCCAACGCCCGGAGAGAGAACGACATGACGACGACCCAGTCTGAGATCGATGACCTGATCGCCCAGATGACGCTGACTGAGAAGGCCGGGCAGCTTACCCAGTATTTCTATTTCCGCTTACCGCAACAGGACGGCGTCGAGCCTGCTCTGCACGTGGATCGGGACAAGCAGCCGCTCGAGGTGGAGTCTGCGCTGGAACGAGGCGGTGTGGGTTCGCTGCTGTTCGTCACCGATCCGGCGGAGATCAACCGCCTGCAGCGGCTGGCCGTCGAAGGTAACCGGCTCGGCATCCCAGCACTCTTCGGATTCGACGTGATTCATGGGCTCCGCACGATCCTCCCGGTGCCGATTGCGATGGCGGCGTCGTGGGATCCAGCGACGATCGAGCGCGGCCAGGCGGTAGCGGCCCGGGAGGCGCGCGCCGTCGGCATCCATTGGACCTTCGCGCCAATGATCGATATAGCGCGCGATCCGCGCTGGGGTCGCATGATCGAGGGCGCCGGCGAGGACCCGATCCTAGGTGCCGCCGTAGCGGTCGCGCAGGTACGCGGACTTCAGGGCGACGATGTCTCGGCGCCTGACCGGATTATTGCTGGACCGAAGCACTTCGTCGGGTATGGCGCGGCCTTGGGCGGTCGCGACTACGACGAGGTCAGCCTGTCGGACTCCGACCTGTGGAACATCTACTTTCCCCCGTTCAAGGCGGCGATAGACGCCGGCGCGGGCAACGTGATGACGGCCTACATGGATCTCAACGGCATTCCAGCGACCGGAAGCCCGTGGCTGTTCACCGAAGTGCTGCGGGAGATGTGGGGCTTCGACGGGTTCGTGGTGAGCGACGCCAACGCCGTACGCAACCTGTCCACCCATGGCTTCGCGGCTGATATGACCGATGCCGGTGCCCGCGCGGTAACTGCGGGCGTGGACCTTGAGATGGCGATTACCGATCCTGCCTATGGCCACCTCCCTGAGGCGGTCGAGTCCGGTGCGGTGAGCGAGGACACGATCGACGCAAGCGTCCGACGCGTACTAGAAGCGAAACGGCGGCTGGGCCTCTTCGACGCGCCGTATGTCGACGAGGATCGGGCCCGTGAAGTCCTTGCCGATCCCGCACACCGCGAGATTGCCCGCATCGCCGCGGAGCGGTCGGCGGTGCTTCTCCGCAATGAGGGCGGATTGCTCCCTCTCGATGCTGCAAGCCTGGAATCCATCGCGGTGATCGGGCCGCTGGCCGACTCCAAGCGAGACACCATCGGACCCTGGGTCTTCGACTTTGACCTGCACGAGACAGTGACTGTGCTGGACGGCATCCGACGCAAGATCGGCGACAAGGCGCGAGTTGAGTACGCGCCGGGAGCGCCGGTGGTGCAGCGGGCGTTCGCATCAATGTTCGACATGTTCGGCGGGAATCGGCCGGAGGACCCCGAAGGGTTCGACGAGGACGCCGAGTTCCAGCGTGCCGTGGAAATCGCCAGCGGGGCGGATGTTGCGGTGGTCGTGGTGGGTGAGTGGCAGAACATGATCGGGGAGGCAGCGTCACGTTCCTCGCTCGAGTTGCCGGGCCGTCAACTTGAGCTGCTGCAAGCCGTCGTCGACACCGGTACGCCCGTGGTGTTGCTGGTGATGAACGGACGGCCGTTGGATCTGCGCTGGGCCGCCGAACACGTGCCAGCGATCATGGACATCTGGTACCCCGGCACCCAAGGCGGCGCAGCTGTCGCGAACTTGCTCTTCGGAAGAGTTTCGCCAGGTGGCAAGCTGCCGTTCAGTTGGCCGCGGACCGTCGGGCAGGTGCCGATGGTGTACTCCCACACAATTTCCCACGAGCCCGAGAATCAAGGCCGACGCTATTGGGACGAAGCCAGCACCCCGCTGTTCCCCTTCGGATACGGCTTGAGCTACGGCAGCTTCGCGTACGCCAACCTCACGGTTGATCAACCGGCCATCGCGCCCGACGGCTCGTTGACTGTGTCGGTGGAGGTGACCAACACCAGCGATCGAGAAGCGGACGAGGTTGTGCAGCTCTACATCCACCAGCGATACGGCTCAGCGTCGCGACCCGTACGCGAACTCAAAGGGTTCCAACGGATAACCCTCGGCGCCGGCGAGTCACGCGTAGTCGAATTCTCACTGGGCCAAAATGAGCGGCGGTACTGGAATGCCGCAGTTCGCGATTGGGTGACCGACAGCTCGACCTTCGACGTATGCGTCGGCGGTGACTCCACGGCAGAACTGACAACCACATTCGAGGTCACCGATTGGCGAACAGCCAGGAGGCCTCATGGACGGCTGCTGTTCGGGTATTGACGCCGAGCTTGTCGAAGATCGATCGCAGATGCGCGTGCACGGTACGTTCACTCAGCACAAGCCGCTCGGCGATCTCGGCGTTGCTCAGTCCATTGGCTACCAGATCCAGAATATCGACTTCCCTGGCAGTTAAGCCTGATGACCTGCGCTGAAGGTCTTCTTCCAAGGCAGATAAAGCCTCATCCGCAAGCTCGCTGATCTGGGTCGTCCAGTAGGTCCAGCCCTGGATCACCCGTTCACTTCGAATCTTGTAGGTACCGACCAGCCCGCCAATCACCCGATAGACCCCTGGGCTCTTCGCCACCGGAAAGACGTGACCCTCCACATGGACTTGGCGAGTTGCACTGGGCGACGCCAGTGCCGGGGCGGTTGCCACGGATCCCAGGACGAGAGCGAGACCCGCTGCCACAGCGCCGATGCGTACGGTGCGGCTGCGCCTCAGCCATCGAATCCCTGATTCCGTGGCCGCGTTACTACTTGTCACGACCCTTCTCCTTTTTTGATGCAGAAACCGGAACGTTTCTGCGGGTACGCCATTACAATCGCGCAGCTTGGGACGGGAGACATCGGCAATAGTGCCTAAGTCTCTGGTCATCTCACAGGGCGAATCGACAGTGCTGTCAAGAAGAGTTCGCAGGATCATTCAGGATGACGATGTCGCTGCTATACAAACGGCACCCAATCGAGAATGCGCTACTCCGAAGGTGGCTGCAGTCGCCAATCCTGCGGCCTACCAAAATCAAACGATCCGGGCAACGGACCACTCGGGAACTGTGTCCGGAGGCAGGATCAGCTGCCTGAAATAGTTGATTCCCAGGCCCTCAGCGCATGTCGAAGTGGTTCGGGTCGGCACCGAGCCGGCGACCGGTTCGCACCTCCTCTATTTCCTGCATGTCAGCCTCGTCGAGCTCGAAATCGAAGATGTCGATGTTCTCGCGGATTCGGTCGGGGTTGACCGACTTGGGGATCACCACATTGCCGAGCTGAATGTGCCAGCGCAGCACCACCTGCCCCGGCGTACGGGCCTTCCGGCGAGCGACGTCGAGGATGTGCGGATTTTCCAGCAACCCCTTGCCTTGCCCGAGCGGTCCCCACGATTCGGTCCGGATTCCGTGCGCAGCGTGGAACTCCCGCAGCTCCTCTTGAGGGAACTCCGGGTGCAACTCCACCTGGTTCACGGCCGGCGTCACGTCGGTCTCCGCCAGCAGTCGCTCCAGGTGCGCGATTTCGAAGTTCGACACCCCGATCGACAACACCCGTCCATCGGATAAGAGACGTTCGAACGCCCGCCAGGTCTCCACATACTGGTCGAACATCGGCAGCGGCCAGTGAATGAGAAAGAGATCAAGAACGTCCAGGCCAAGCTTGTTCATGCTCTCGTCGAAGGCTCTCAGCGCTTTGTCGTAGCCGTGCTCGCTGTTGGTCAACTTCGTGGTTACAAACAGCTCGTCGCGTTGGATACCCGCCGAGGAAATGGCAGCGCCGACACCCTCCTCGTTCCGATAACCCTGAGCTGTGTCGATCAGCCGGTATCCGGCACTGAGTGCCTCGGAGACTGCCTTCTCGGTCTCCTCAGGCGGAATCAGGAAAACGCCGAAGCCTAGCTGTGGGATCTGAATTCCGTTGTTCATGGCAAGCGAGGGCACCGCTGACATCTTGACTCCTCTGCATGTTGACTCGTCTGCATGGAATTGGGCCGTCTTGCCGGCCCTAAAGTCCAGGTACCCGATTTGTCCACCTTCAATTCACTCGGGTTTGGACGAAAGCCAGTCCGCAGGTGTTGTCCGTATTGGCGAGGTGTTGTCCGTTGCCCGGGGACATGCCGGAACAGCAGGGAAGCGTCCGACATGAGCCATATATTGAATGCGTGTTCGAAAACGATCTGGTGGAGTTGGATGCCTCCGCGACGCTGGCCGCAGCGGAGGCTAACGAACACACGCTGATCATTGCGGAAACCCGCAGGCTGCAGATCGCGGCGCATTGGGCCGACCTTCATGCTGGCGACGCTGTTGCGGAGAGCCGGCTGCCAGGCGCTGAGCATCCGGTGCGGCTCGGTGGAGACGGCACCCCGACGGTCGGTGATTTTGCCCCAGCCGAGTTGGGTTGTGCGTTGCGGATCTCCGATGGGGCGGCAGACCGGCTGATAGGTGACGCGTTGGACTTGCGGCACCGGCTCCCCCAGATCTGGGCGGCCGCTCTAGCTGGTCGGGTGCCGGCCTACCAGGCGCGGCGAATCGCCGCAGCTACCCGTCAGCTGAGTGTCGAGCAGGCTGGCTGGGTCGACGCCCAACTCGCCCCCTCGCTGGGCGCAGTGTCGTGGGGCCGGCTGGAAACCCTGCTCGAAGCCAAGATCATCGAGGCTGACCCGGTTGGCGCCGAACAGCGGGCAGTACTGGCTGCGCAGGAACGGTTTGTGCGACTTGGCCGGGCCTCCGAGCACGGGTTGAAGTTGATCATCGCCCGCGCCACGGCTGGTGATGCGATCTGGTTCAAAGCCACCATCGACCGAATCGCCGAGATCCTCGCCCGGCAGGGCGACACCGATTCAGTGGAGGTGCGCCGCTCCAAAGCCATCGGCATCCTTGCCCAACCCGCCCAAGCACTGCAGCTGCTGTGTGAACATCAGCGCGACGAGTGGGACGGAGCCGCCGAACCGGTTGCTGCTGCCGAGGCAGCAGAGACCAAGCATGACGCCGAGCCAGCCGATGCTGCCGAGGCAGCCGATGTTGCCGAGACAGCAGACACAGCAGAGGCCGACCAGAATGCCGATCCAGACGTCGATGCTGATCATCAGTCGTTGCGACTCGAACCGCCACCGTTCGATCCGGACCGGGCCAGACCCCGTGCTGTGGTGTATGTCCACCTCAGCTCCGAGGCGCTCAATGACGGGTCCGGTGTGGCCCGGGTCGAAGATGTCGGTCCGGTGCTGCTAGGTCGGTTACGCAGTGTGCTCGGGGACCGCTGCATGATCAGCTTGAA
>Ga0307288_10000700_pt1 | contig 11106 bp, 9 predicted proteins | sample ER_DNA_142_FD_194469 | JGI IMG/M metagenome (GOLD analysis project Ga0307288, IMG submission 194469) | Bulk soil microbial communities from the East River watershed near Crested Butte, Colorado, United States - ER_DNA_142 | ecosystem: Environmental > Terrestrial > Soil > Floodplain | place: USA...
AGGTCGGGCTGGTGTGCTGCGCGCACGCGCTGCTGTTCGACCACCACGTGGAGCACGGGACGCGGTTCGTGGTCTCGGGCGGCGGCGGCACCGCCCTGTGCTCGCACCTGCGCGGCGTCTGCGCCGGCGGGCCGGGACACCCCGAGGACCGTGGCGCGCTGTTCCATGCCGTCGAGATCACCGTCACCGAGGCCGGCGCCATCTCCGGCCGCGTCCTCCAGGCCTTCGACCCCCGTCGACGGGTACGCCCGCCTCGGCTTCGGCGGCCATTCGGGCACCTGAGAACCGCGAGGAGGTGGGTCGTGGGGCGGTTGACCGCAGTCCAGACCGTGCTGCTGGACCTGGACGGCACCCTCTATGTGGGCAGCCAGGTGGTGGCCGGCGCCCCCGAGGCGGTGCGGTGGCTGCGCGGCCAGGGCCTGACCGTGCGCTTCTGCACCAACACCGACTCGATCGCCCCGGCGGCCCTCGCCGACCGCCTGGCCCGGCTCGGCTTCCCGGCCTCCGAGGACGAGCTGGTCACGCCGGTCGCGGTCGCGGCCCGCGTGTTCGCGTCGGCGCCGGAGGCGCGGGTGCTGGCCGTGGCCGCCGACGGGGTGCGCCAGGAGCTGGCCGGGTTCCTGGCCGGGCCGGGCGAGCCGGCCACCCACGTGCTGGTCGCCGACCCCAGCTTCGGGGCGACCTACGCCGACCTGGACGCCGCCTTCCGGGCCCTGCGGGCCGGGGCGGAGCTGGTCGCCACCCAGGTCAACCGGGTCGCGGTCCGCGACGACGGCGAGCACCTGGACACCGGCGGCTGGGTGCGGCTGCTGGAGTACGCGACCGGTCAGAGCGCGCGGCTGCTGGGCAAGCCGTCGCCGGCGTTCTTCACCGCCCCCCTGGAGGCGCTCGGCCGCGAGGCAGCGACCGCGCTGGTCGTGGGCGACGACCTGGCCGCCGACGTCGGCGGCGGCCAGGCGGTGGGCGCGGCCACGGTGCTGGTCCGCACCGGCAAGGGCGACCGCCCCCAGCCGGGCGCCGACGCCGAGCCGGATGCGATCATTGACAGCGTGGCCGACCTGCCCCGACTGCTCCAGGACTGAATGGTGGACCCGATCTCCCGCCGCCGGCTGCTCGCGGCCACCTCGGCCGCCCAGCTCGCGGCCGGCGTCGCCGGGATGGTGCTGGCGGCATCGGGCTGGCCGCGGCCATGGCCGCCCTCGGCCTGTCCCGGCCGCGACGCAAGGCGCCCGTCCGGGAGGGCACGCTCCACGGCGGCCTGCCCTACCTGGCGGTCGGGCAGGGGCCGCCGCTGGTCGTGTTCGTCGGGCTGACCGCCGAGCACGCCAACACCACCGGGCTGGCCCGGCGGCTCGAGCTCCAGACCCTCAAGCCCATGGCCAGGCACTTCACCGTGTACGCCGTCAACCGCAGGCCCGGGCTGCCGGCCGGATCGACCATCGAGGACCTGGCCGGCCACTACGCCCAGGCCATCGCGCAGGAGTTCCCGGGGCCGGTGTGCGTCGAGGGCATCTCCACCGGGGGCTCGATCGCCCAGCAGTTCGCCATCGACCACCCGCAGCTGGTCCGCCGGCTGGTGCTGGCCGCGACCGCCTGCCGGCTGTCGCCCCACGGCCGGGAGGTGCAGCGCCGGTTCGCCGAGCTGACCAGGCAGGGCCGGCCACGGCGGGCCTACGCGGTCCTCGGCCCCACGCTGGCGGCCACGGCGGCCGGGGGCCGCGCCTTCGGGGCCCTGATGTGGCTGTTCGGGGCCAGCCAGCGGGTCGACGACCCCTCCGACATGCTGGTGACCGTGGCCGCCGAGGACACCTTCGACGCCTCCCCGCGGCTGCACCGCATCACCGCCCCGACCCTGCTGGTCGCCGGCGACCGGGACCGCTTCTACACCCCGGAGCTGTTCCGGGAGACCGCCGAGCGCATCCCCGGCGCCCGCCTGCTCCTGTACCCGGGCAAGGGCCACGCCGGCGTGATGACCCACCGGCCGGCCATCCGCGAGATCGTCGCATTCCTGACCGCCGACCGGGCGGAGACCTGACCGCCGGTCACCCGTCAGGACGGGCCGGCCAGCCGGGCCAGCCGGGCCGCCTCGGGCGCTCCCCCGGTCCAGGGGTCGCCGTGCCCGGGGAGGAGCACGTCGGCCGCGACGCCGTCCAGGGTGTCCAGCGAACGCAGCGCCATCGGGGTGTCGCGGTTGAGCGCCGACGGCATGATCTGCGGTCCGACCCGGCCGGTCAGGGGGTTCCTGGTCGCGAGCACGTCGCCGGTCAGCAGCACCCGCCGCCCCTCCAGCAGCAGCGCGGCGCATCCCGGGGTGTGCCCCGGGGCATGCACCACCCGGGGCCGTCCCGGCAGCTCCAGCGTCTCGCCGTCGGTGAAGGTGGACACCTCCCGGATGGGGATCAGCCTGGTCGCGCCCCTGCGGGCGAGCGAGAGCACGGTCCGGTAGAACTCGACCCGCAGCAGGTAGGCGCTGGCCTTGCCGTCGTTCTTGCCGGCCTTGGCCCCCTTGGCCAGGGCCTCGTCCGCCTGGTGGACCCAGACCGGCACCGAGGCGGTGCCGCGGGCCCGCTCGGCGAAGCCGGTGTGGTCGCTGTGGGCGTGGGTGAGCAGCACCGCCTCCAGGTCCCCGAGCCCGCGGCCCAGGGTCGGTAGCGTGCGGACCAGCAGGTCCCAGTCGCGAGGCGCCCCGGCGTCGACGAGGATGAGCTTCCCGCCGGCCTCGACCAGGTAGAAGTTGCAGACGCCGCCGGTCAGCCGGTGCACACCTTCCGCGACCTGCACCTGGTCCCTCCTCGCTCAGTCCAGCGACGCCGTGTAGCAGACCGCGGTGCCCTCCAGGACGACGGTGCCGTCCTGGCGGGAGACGGCGGTCCGCAGCCTGGTGATCGGCTTGTCCTCGCGGGCCTCGAGGACCTCGACGGCGCCGGTGATCACGTCCCCGGGGCGCACCGGGGCCATGAAGTTCCAGTTGACGTTGAGGAACACCGTGCCCGGGCCGGGCAGCCGCTCGGCGACCACGGCGTTCAGGATCGCGGTGGTCACGCCGCCCTGGACGATGATCTCGCCGAACCGCGAGGCCCTGGCCGCCCGCTCGTCGTAGTGCAGGGGGTTGCGGTCGCCGCTGATCCGGGTGAACAGCTCGATGTCGGCCGCCTCGACCGTGCGCGACAGCTCGGCCCGGTCCCCGGGCCGGGGCGCGCCCTTCGGCCAGCTCGTCATGCGTCTCCACCTCGTTCCAGGCCGGTTCGTTTGCGCTCGCCCGGCCGGCGCATGCTAACTCCATCACCGGCTCCGCGTGCCCACAAGCTGGAGAACCACCGTGACCGCGTCCCAGCCCTGGACCCGGCCGCCGCCGGCCGCCACGCGGTCGGGGTGGCGGCTGCTGGTGGTGATGATCGCGGTGGCGCTGAACCTGCGACCGGCCATCGCGGCGGTGCCGCCCGTGCTCGACGCCATCCAGGCCGACCTGGGGCTGTCGGCCACCGGGGCCGGGCTGCTGACCGCCCTGCCGGTGGTCTGCATGGGGGTGTTCGCCCCGGCCGGGGCGGCCCTGGGCCGGCGGGTCGGGCGGGAGACGGCGGTGTCGTGCGCGCTCGCCCTGGTCGCCTGCGGGACCCTGGTCCGCGGCCTGGGAGAGTCGGTGGTCCCGTTGTACGGCGGGACCCTGGTCGCCGGGATCGGGATCGCCATGGGCGGGGCGCTGCTCCCCGGGGTGGTCAAGGCCTGGTTCCCGGCCCGGGCGGGCGCGGTCACCGGCCTGTACACCGCCGGCCTGGTCACCGGGGCCATGCTGGCCTCGGCGGCCACGGTGCCGCTCAGCCACGCCCTCGGCGGCGGCTGGCCGGCCGCCATCGCCGCCTGGGGGCTGCTGGCGGTGGCCGCGCTGGTCGCCTGGGTGCCGGCGACCCGGCGGCTGCGGGCCACGGCCGAGCCGCCGGTCCCGGGACGGCTCCGGCTGCCCTGGGGCAGCGGCGTCGCCTGGCGGATCACCCTGTACATGGGCTCGCAGTCGCTGCTCTACTACGCCGCCCTCACCTGGCTGTCGCCGCTGTACCTGGCCGCCGGCTGGAGCGCCAGCCGGGCCGGGCTGCTGCTGGGGCTGTTCAGCCTCACCCAGGTCTTCTCGGCCCTGGCCGTCCCGGCCATGGTCGACCGCACCGGCGACCACCGGCCCTGGGTGGCCCTGTGCGTCGGGACGGCCACGGCCATGCTGGCCGCCGTCGGCCTGGTCCCGACGGCCGCACCCTGGGTGTGGGCGGCCCTGCTCGGCCTGGGCGTGGGCGGGATGTTCGCGCTGGCCCTGACCATGCTGGTCAGGCAGGCCTCGACCCCGGCGGCGGCGGCGCGGCTGTCCGGCATGGCCCTGCTGGTCGGCTACCTGATCGCCGCCACCGGGCCGGTCCTGGCCGGCGCGGTGTACGACGCCACCGGGTCCTACCGGGCCCCGTTCCTGATGCTGGCCGGGATCGGCGTCGGCACCCTGGTGGTGGGGGTGTCGGTCCGTCCCTCGGCCAGGGTCTGACCCGGACCGCGCGGTCAGGCCGGGGGCGGGGGCCCGTCGACGTTGACGGTCGACTCGCCGTGGCCGGCACGGACCACCACGATGTCGGCCGGCTGGGCCGAGGGGTTGGACTCCCGGTGCACCGCGCCGCGGGGCACGTACAGGAAGTCACCCGGGGCGGCCTCGACGGTGTCGGCGCCGCCGGGGCCGAACTCCATCCGCAGGGACCCGGTGAGGACGTAGATCACCGACTCGTACTCGCCGTGGTGGTGCCAGCCCGACATCATGCCGGCCTCGGTGCGGACCAGCCCCGACCACAGGCCGTCGGTGGCGACGGCCTGCTGGCGGTCCATGCCCGGCGTCGACGGCCCCGGGGTCCGCTCCCCCGGGGTCACGATCACGATCTGCTCCTGCCGCTCGGCCATGCCCGCCTCCCTCCGATGGACGCGACCGCACCCTGCCCGTCGCCCGCGATCGTATGGTCAAACCCGGCGGGCGGGAACACCATGGTCCGGGTCCCCGGCCGGTCGAGGAGGTCTCGGTGGGGCGGTCGGGGCGGAGCCGCCGGACCCGGTGGAGGCGCGGACCAACGCCGGGCAGGTCCGGGTCCGCCGACGCTGACCGGCCAGGCGCCAGCGCGGGGCCGGCACCCGGTCATCATGGGGAGGTCACGGTCTGGTTGCGCCTGGGAGCCCGGCGGAACCCGGCCGGTCCCGTGGGTGTGTTGGCTGCGCGAACCTCGACCGGAGGGAACAGCGGACGTGGCCCAGCGGCAAGGCTTCGATGCGTTCTACTCGGCATCCTACCGGCGGATCGTCGGGCAGGTGTTCGCCCTGCTCGGCGACCTGCACGAGGCCGAGGACGTCACCCAGGACGCCTTCGCCAAGGCCTCGTTCCACTGGTCGCGGATCGCCGCCTACGACCAGCCGGAGGCCTGGGTGCGGCGGGTCGCGTTCAACGAGGCCTACAACAGCGCCCGCCGGGCCCGGCGGTGGCTGGTCGTCCTGGCCCGCCACGGGCCCCCGGCCGACGTGCCGGCCGCCTCCGCCGACCGCCTCGACCTGCACCACGCCCTGCGCCGGCTGAGCCCACGCCACCGCGAGGTGCTGATCCTCCACTACGTCGCCGAGCTCTCGGTGGAGGAGGTGGCCGGGCAGCTGCGGTTGCCGGTCGGCACCGTCAAGAGCCGTCTCAACCGTGCCCGGCACGCGCTCGCCGAACAGCTCGGCGACGAGCGCGAGGGGGTCTCCAATGCGTGACGACCTGCTGAAGGAGCAGTTGATGAGCTACGCCCGCACGGCCGCCGACGAGGCGGCCCAGCCGGACGCGGCGGCCATCCGCCGGCGCGCCCGCCTCCACTACCGGCGGGTCGCGGCCCTGACCGTGGCCGGGGTCCTGCTGGTCGTCGGCCTCGGGGTCGGCCTCGGCCTGCGCCGCGGCGACGGCACCCCGACGGTCGACCAGCCGCGGCCCATGCCGACCCTGACCAGGCCGGCGCCGGCCCCCTCCACCACGCCCGCGACCGGCAGGCTGCCGGGGACCTTCGTCGGCGACCTCGGCGGCCGGGTGGCGGTGGTCTCCACCAGGACCGGCAAGGTCGTCCGGACCCTGTACGGGCCGCACCCGTTCGGGACGGACAGCTACACGGTGGGGACGTCCCCGGACCAGACGACCGTGTACTTCAGCCACTACGGCGGCGACCCCTGCGCCGAGCCGGGGGTCTTCCGGGTCCCGGCCGCCGGCGGCCGGCCGGTCAGGGTCGTGGACGGCGAGAACCCGGAGAGCATGATCAAGGTCTCCGCCGACGGCTCGAGGCTGGCCTACGTGAGCGCGCCGTGCCCGTCCACCGGCCAGCTCGACGTCGTGGTCCGCGACGCGGCTGGCAGGCTGGTGCGTCGCTGGCCGGCCGCGTCCGCGGGCGCCGGCCTCGCCCTGGACGGCGTCTCCCTCAGCCCCGACGGCCGCCGGGTCGCCGTGGGGGTCACCGACCAGGAGCTGATCCTCCTCGGCGTGCGGGTGCTGGAGGTGGCCAGGGACCGGTCCATCGCCGACGGCCGGCTCATCAAGGCCCCCGACCCGGGCTGCGACCTGGTGGTGGCCGAGTTCCAGCCCCGGACCGGGCGGCTGGCGGCGTTCGAGCGGTGCGTCCGTAGGGTCTCCGGGGGGATCGCCAGGGAACGGTTCCGGCTGGTGTACCTGGACCCCGGCAGCGGCCGGCTGCTGTCCCGGGGGGTCGCCTTCGACGACCCCGGGAACGACCTGAGCGTCTCGTCCATGGACTTCGACCAGAGCGGCCGCCACCTGCTCTACCAGGTGGGCAGCGCCAACCCGGCGGACGGCGAGGGGCCACACCCGGTCACCGGCACCTGGCGCTGGAGCGGCGGCCGGCCCGTCCGGATCGAGGACGACCGGACGGTCGGGACCGGCCAGGCCAGCCAGGGCATCACCACCGGCAACCCTACCTGGTAGGGCGGTGGCGGCGGACCTCCTGGGTCTGGCGGACGAGCGCCCGCAGGGCCTCCAGGTCGCCGCCGACCCGGCCGGCGGCCCGGGCCTGGACCAGGACGTTGCCGAGGGCGGTGGCCTCGACCGGGCCGGCCAGCACGGGCAGGCCGCAGGCGTCGGCGGTGAGCTGGCACAGCAGCCGGTTGCGGGCGCCCCCGCCGACCAGGTGGACGACCTCGACCTGGCGGCCCGACAGGCGGGCGGCGTCGGCCACGGCGCGGGCGAAGGCCGCGGCCAGGCTGTCCAGGATGCAGCGGACCAGCTCCGGCCGGGTCGCGGGCGCCGGCTGGCCGGTGCGGCGGCAGGCCGCCTGGACCCGGGCCGGCATGTCGCCCGGGGGCAGGAAGGCCGGGTCGTCGGGGTCGACCAGCGGGCCACCGGTCGGTCGGGCCGCGGCCGCCTCCAGTAGGGCCGGCAGGTCGGCCGGCTGCCTGGCCCGCTCCCAGGCCCGCAGCGACTCCTGGAGCAGCCACAGGCCCATGACGTTGCGCAGGTAGCGGACGCGGCCGTCGACCCCGCCCTCGTTGGTGAAGTTGGCCGCCCGGCTCTCGCCGGTCAGGACCGGGGCGTCCAGCTCGACCCCGACCAGCCCCCAGGTGCCGCAGGAGATGTAGGCGAAGCGGTCGCCGTCGGCGGGGACGCCGACCACCGCCGAGGCGGTGTCGTGGGAGCCGACCGCGGTCACCTCCACCGACCCGGGCAGCCCGGTCTCGGTGGCGACCTCGGCCCGCAGGGGCCCCAGGGGCTCCCCGGGGCGGCGCAGCGCCGGCAGCAGACTTCGGCCGACCCCGACCCCGACCCCGGCCAGGGCCTCGGGCGACCAGTCGCCGGTGCGGACGTCCAGCAGGGCCGTGGTCGAGGCGTTGGTCGCCTCGGCCCCGGCGCTGCCGGTGAGCCAGTAGCCGAGCAGGTCGGGCAGCAGCAGCAGGGTCGAGGCCGCCTCCAGCTGGGGGGTGCCGGCGGCGGCGGCCAGCTGGTAGACGGTGTTGAAGGGCAGCAGCTGGACCCCGGTGCGGGCGTACAGCTCCTCGAACGGCCAGCGGGCGTGGACCTTGTCGGCCACGCCGGCGGTGCGGCCGTCGCGGTAGGAGTAGGGGTTGCCGAGCAGGGCGCCGGTCTCGTCCAGCAGCGCGTAGTCGACCCCCCAGCCGTCCACCCCGACGCTGACGACCGGGCCGGCGCCGCCGGCGGCCCGCAGGCCACCCAGGACCTCCCGGTACAGCCGCAGGATGTCCCAGTGCAGCCCGTCGGGCAGGGCCACCGGCTCGTTGGGGAACCGGTGCACCTCCTCGAGCTCGAGCCGCGACGGCCCGACCCGGCCGACCACCACCCGGCCGCTGGACGCCCCCAGGTCGACGGCGACGTGGACACCGTCGTCCCGGCTGCTCACCGCAGGAACCCGGCCGCGACCCCGGCGTCGACCGGGACGTGCAGGCCGGTGGTGAGCGACAGGTCGCCGGCGACCAGGGCGAACACGGCGTCGGCGACGTGCTCGGGCAGGACCTCGCGCTTGAGCAGGGTCCGCTGGGCGTAGAACTCGCCCAGCCGCTCCTCGGGGACGCCGTACACCGCCGCCCGCTGGGCCCCCCAACCCTTGGCGAAGATGCCCGAGCCGCGGACCACCCCGTCGGGGTTGACGCCGTTGACGCGGATCCCGGCGGCGCCCAGCTCGGCCGCCAGCAGCCGGACCTGGTGGGCCTGGTCGGCCTTGGTGGCCCCGTAGGCCAGGTTGTCGGGGCCGGCGAACACCGCGTTCTTGCTGACCACATAGACGATGTCGCCGCCCAGCCCCTGGGCGGTCATGACGCGGGCGGCCTCCCGCGACACCAGGAACGACCCCCTGGCCATGACGTCGTGCTGGAGGTCCCAGTCGGCCACGGTGGTCTCCAGCAGCGGCTTGGAGATGGACAGACCGGCGTTGTTGACGACCAGGTCGACCCCGCCGAAGGCCAGGACGGCCCGCCGCAACGCCGCCGCCACCTGCCCCTCGTCGGTGACGTCGACGGTCACGGCCACGGCCACGTCGGCCGGGCCCAGCTCGGCCGCGACCCTGGCCGCGGCCTCGCCGTCCAGGTCGGCCACGACCACGCACGCCCCCTCGGCGGCCAGCCGCCGGGCCACCGCCCGGCCGATGCCCGACCCGGCCCCGGTGACCAGCGCCACCCGGGTGGCCAGGGGCCTGGGCTCCGGCATCCGCCGGAGCTTGGCCTCCTCCAGCGCCCAGTACTCGATGCGGAACTTCTCCGACTCGGGGATGGGGGCGTAGGTCGAGACCGCCTCGGCCCCGGCCATCACGTTGATGGCGTTGACGTAGAACTCGCCGGCCACCCGGGCGGTCTGGGCGTCGCGGCCGAAGGAGAGCATCCCGACCCCGGGCACGAGCACGATCGCCGGGTCGGCGCCGCGCATCGGCGGCGAGTCGGCGCTGGCGTGGCGCCGGTAGTAGGCCTGGTAGTCCTCGCGGTAGTCGACGTGCAGGGCCCGCAGCCGCTCGACCGCCTCCTCCAGGGGGGCGGTCGCGGGCAGGTCGAGCACCATCGGCCGGACCTTGGTGCGCAGGAAGTGGTCCGGGCAGGAGGTGCCGAGGGCGGCCAGGGCCGGGTGCTGCTCCCGGGCCAGGAAGTCGAGCACCACCTCGGTGTCGGTGTAGTGGCCGACCTGGGGGGCGTCGGTCGAGGCCAGGCCGCGCAGCACCGGGAACAGGGCCGCCGCCCGCTGGTGCCGCTCGGCCTCGGCGAGCGCCTCGTACCCTGGCAGCACCGGACCGAACGGCTCGGCGCTCCCCCGCTCGTCCAGGAACCGCCGGGCGGTGGCGATGATGTCGAGCGAGTTGGCCTCGCACGCCTCGGAGGTGGCGCCCCAGGCGGTGATGCCGTGGCCGCCCAATATCACCCCGATCGTCCGGGGGCGGTCCCGGGCGATGGCGGCGACGTCCAGGCCGAGCTGGAACCCGGGCCGCCGCCACGGCACCCAGGCCACCCGGTCCCCGAAGCACTCGGCGGTCAGCCGCTCCCCGTCGGCCGCGCAGGCCAGGGCGACGCCGGCGTCGGGGTGCAGGTGGTCGACGTGGGCGGCGTCGACCAGCCCGTGCATGGCCGTGTCGATCGAGGGGGCGGCCCCGCCCCTGCCGTGCAGGCAGTAGTCGAACGCGGCCACCATCTCGTCCTCGCGCTCCACCCCCGGGTAGATGTCCTGGAGGGCCCGCAGCCGGTCCAGCCGCAGCACGGCCAGCCCGGCGTCGGTGAGGGTGCCCAGGTCGCCGCCTGACCCCTTGACCCACAGCAGCTCGACCGGCTTGCGGGTCACCGGGTCGGACACCTCGGCCTTGGCCGAGGTGTTGCCGCCGGCGTAGTTGGTGTTCCTGGGGTCGGCGCCGAGCCGGTTGGACCGGGCCAGCAGCGCCGCCACCTCGGGATGGGTGCCGTCGCCCATCCGGGAGCTCACGCTCCCCAGCCGGCCTGGGTGCCGCCGACCCGTTCGGCGGCGATCCGCTCGCCATGGCCGGAGCGGGCATAGGCGCCCATCGGGTCCGGGTCCAGCCCCATGTCCTGTCGGAGGTCGGCCAGCAGGGGCCGCACGTCGCTGTTGTAGGCGTCCATCAGCACCCCGTTGGCCCCCAGCACATCCCCGGCCCGCTGCGCCGCCGCCAGGGCCCCCGCGTCGACCAGCAGGGCCTTGGCCGTGGCCTCCTGGGCGTTCATCACCGAGCGGATCTGGCCGGGGATCTTGGGCTCGATGTTGTGACACTGGTCCAGCATGAAACAGATCCCGGCCTCCGGGGCGAACCCACCCCCACCGATGACCTCGTGCATGATCCGGAACAGCTGGAACGGGTCGGCCGCCCCCACCATCAGGTCGTCATCGGCATAGAAGCGGCTGTTGAAGTCGAACGCCCCCAGCTTCCGCTCGCGGAGCAGGAAGGCCACGATGAACTCGATGTTGGTCCCCGGGGCGTGGTGGCCGGTGTCCACCACCACCAACGCCTTGGGACCGAGCTTGAGGCAGTGGGCGTAGGCGGTGCCCCAGTCGGGCACATCGGTGTGGTAGAAGGCCGGCTCGAACAGCTTGTACTCCAGCACCAGCCGCTGGCCGTCGCCAAG
>Ga0307288_10000701_pt1 | contig 11094 bp, 11 predicted proteins | sample ER_DNA_142_FD_194469 | JGI IMG/M metagenome (GOLD analysis project Ga0307288, IMG submission 194469) | Bulk soil microbial communities from the East River watershed near Crested Butte, Colorado, United States - ER_DNA_142 | ecosystem: Environmental > Terrestrial > Soil > Floodplain | place...
GCTCATCAGCTACTCCTCCTGCCTTGTCTGCTTCAGGTCCTGCACGTAGGCGTCCAACCGGTCGAAGCTCTCGTTCCAGAACCGCTCGAACCCGCCGGTCCACTCGTGGACCGACCGCAACCCGCGGGCGTCAAGGCCGTACAGGCGTTGCTTGCCTGCCTTGCGGTCGCGCACCAGCCCGACCTCCCGCAGCACCCGCAGGTGTTTGGACGCGCGGGGCTGGGTCATCCCCAGCTCCCGGGCCAGCTCGGTCACCGGCCACTCACCCGCCCGCAGCAGCACCAGAATCTCCCGGCGCTGCGGCTCGGCGATCGCGTTGAAGGCGTCCGACGTCGTCGCTGCTCGTGCCATGGGCTCATCATATGCCCATATGGGCACGCGTCAAGTCGCGATGATCGGGCCGCGTCGTGTCAGAGAGATGACCGTGGGCTTCGACGGGACCGGCCACGTACGGTCGGCAGCGGTTCGCGGTCAGCCTCGGTCAACCCGAGCCCAGCGCCTGTTCGAGATCGGCCAGGCGCCTGCGCAGGATGTCTGCCCGCGCGGCGTCCACACTGCGCTCCTGCACCCGGTCGTCCAGCTTTCGCCGCACCTCCGCCACCTGATCGCCGGCCGCATCCGCATCCGCGCCGTCCAGCGGGCGCAGCAGGTTTGCCAGATCCACGGCGACGTCCGGCCGGATCTGCCCCTGCTCGCGACCCGCCTCGAGCGCCGATCGGACCCGGGCGAGCGCAACGTCGACCGTCAGCGGCGCAGTCGTGGTGACGGCGTTACGCGGGGTCGCCGGCGCCGGTGGCGGCACGGGTGCCGCGGGCGACGGGCTGGCCTGCGGTGGCGTCGCCGCGGGCGACGGGCTGGCCTGCGGTGGCGTCGCCGCGGGCGAGCGGCCGGCGTCGTCGGTCTGCCGCGACGAACCCAGGGAGACGAAGATCGCGAGCACCGAGACGGCCAGTGCCACGATCCCGGACCAGAGCACGCGGCGTCCGGACCTCGACCGCCTGCCGCCGCCCGAATCGCCGCTGCCAGGTCCGTCACGGCCGGGACGACTGCGGGCCGGTCTGTCGCTGTTGGCGGGTCTGTCGCTGTTGGCGGGTCTGTCGCTGTTGGCGGGTCTGTCGCTGTGGGCGGGTCTGTCGCTGTGGGCGGGTCTGTCGCTGTGGGCGGGTCTGTCGTTGTTGGCCGGTCTGTCGTTGTTGGCCGGTCTGTCGCTGTGGGCCGGTCTGTCGATGCGGTGGGCGGGGCCTCGAGCCGGGTCCGGACCGGTCACCGCCGCGGCGACCGCGTCGTGCCCCTCGGCGAGCGGGGCGACCGGACGTGCGGTCACCGCGGTCTCGGGCGCCGGCTGCTGGGCCCCGGCCAGCGTCGCCAGCGTCTCACCGACCTCGGCGGCGGTCGGCCGGCGGTCCGGCTCGTCGACGAGACAGCGGGCCACCAGCTCCCGGAAGCCCGGCGGCAGCGAGGAGGGCAGCACCGCGGCTCCACCGGCGCGGGCCTGCGTCAGCTCCTCCCAGGTGTCCACCGGGTACGGCGGCTGCCCGGTGACCATCTCGAACAGCAGAACGCCCAGGCCGTACACGTCGGTTGCGGGTTCGGCCGGCTTGCCGTCGAGCCGTTCCGGCGCCACGTACGCCGGGGTGCCGAACGTCGCCCCGGTCTCGTCGTCGTCCGGCTCGCCGGCGACCGCGCTGATCCCGAAGTCGAGGATCTTGACGCCCGTGGGGGTAAGCATGACGTTGCCCGGCTTGATGTCGCGGTGCACCACCCCGCTGGCGTGCGCCGCGATCAGCGCGGCGGCGACCGCGGCGCCGATCTCGGCGGCCTCGCGCCAGGGCAGCGGCCCGTGCACCAACCGAGCGGCCAGCGTCTCGCCGGCCAGCAGCTCCATCACCACGAACGGCGCCACCGAACCCTCCGGGCGCACCGCCTCGTCGTAGTCGTGCACCGCGGCGATGTTGGGGTGCGACAGCCGCGCGCCCATCCTGGCCTCTTTCCAGGCCAGCTGGAGCACGTCGGAGCGGGGACGGTCGAGCCCGGTGGGCAGTTTCAACGCGACTGGCCGGGCCAGCAGCTCGTCCTGAGCGTGCCAGATCTCGGCCATGCCGCCCTTCTCCAGGCGCGACACGAGGCGGTAGCGGAACGCCAGCAGGGTGCCCGCCACCGGCCAGTCGTCGCTCATCTCGGAACACTCGCCCAGCGCACGCGACGTGTCAACTCGAGGTCGGACGGGGAGCCGATCGTGACCCGGCCCGGGCAACCCTAGGCCGACAGCTCTCCCAGCGCGGCCGCGAAGATCTCGTGATGCCGCGCCACGTCGTCGACAGTGGTCTGCGGGCACATGAGCGCCATGTTGTGGAACGGGGTCAGCAGCACCCCCCGGTTCACCAGGTACGTGTGCAGGAAGTCCGCCAACCCGGCGTCCGCGGTAGCCGCCGATGCGGTGCCGGTGCGCGGGGCCGGGGCGGCGAAGCGGTACTCCACCCGCGCGCCGAGCCGGGCGACCGACCAGGGCAGGGCGTACTCGGCGATGATCTTCCGCACGCCGTCGGCGAACACCGTGGCGACCTCGGTCATCGTGGTGAACGCGGCCGCGGTGAGCACCTCCTGCAGCGTCGCCCGGGTGGCGGCCATCGAGACCGGGTTGCCGGCGAGCGTGCCACCGACCCCGCCCATGTCGATGAGATCCAGGTCGGTGCGCGCGGTCAGCCGCGCGGCGAGCTCGGCGCTCAGCCCGTACGCGGCGACCGGGATCCCGCCCCCGATGGCCTTGCCGATGGTGATCACGTCCGGGTCCAGATCCCAGGCGGCGGTCGCGCCGCCGGGCCCCGCGGAGAAGGTGTGTGTCTCGTCGTTGACCAGGTACGCCCCGTGCTCCCGGGTCAGCGCCCGGACCCCGGCGAGGTAGCCCGGCTCGGGCAGCACGATGCCGATGTTGGTCAGCGCCGGCTCCATGAGCACCGTGGCGACATCGCCGTGGGCCAGCTCCCGGGCCAGCCCCTCCAGGTCGTTGAACTCGGCGACCCGGCTGGTCAGCGTGACGTCACCGGGGGCGCCGACGTTGCCCTCCCGGCTGCGCGGCCGGCCGTCGGGACCGACGACGATCAGCGATTCGTCGACCGAGCCGTGGTAGCAGTAGCTGTTGACCAGGATGCGGGGGCGGCCGGTGACGGCCCGCAGCAGCCGGACCGCCCAGCGGTTGGGCGTCGGTGGCGGTGAGCGCGAAGCTCCACGCGGGCAGGCCGAAGCGGCGGCTCAGCTCGGCGCCGACCAGCGCGGCGTCCTCGGTCGGCACCATGGTGGCGGCGCCGCCCAGATCGGCCAGGCGCCGGGTGACCGCGGCGACGACCGGCGCCGGGGAGTGCCCGGCCATCGCCGCCGTGTCTCCGAGGCAGAAATCCACGTACTCATGGCCGTCGATGTCGGTGAGACGGGCGCCGCGGGCCCGGTCGAGGTAGACCGGGTAGCCGGCGGCGCTCTTGTTCATCCAGGTCATCGGGACGCGACCGAAGAGGTGATCGGCGCGGGCGTAGGCCGCCGCGGACCGGGGGTGCCGGTCCGCGAAGGTGGTCCGCTCGCGGTCGGTCAGCACCCGGAGTCGAGCTCGATCAATGGAATCCGTCGGCATGGCGCGACGCTACCAACGATCGAGGACAACAACGCCGTGCCGACCGACTGATTCCGTGATCAGAACAGCGCGAGCTGGCCCGGGGTGGGATCCCGGCGGCTGGTCAGCCCGCCCCGCAGCCGCCACGGCTGCAGCTCCGGCATCGGCTCGGTCACCACGGCCGGCGGGCTGCCGCCGGTCAGGGCCCACAGCGAGGGCCCGAAGTTGATGCCGCGTCCGGACAGGACGGTCCGGACCTCGCCCAGGCGCAGCGGCAGCCGGGCCGCGTGCAGCTCCGGCAACGCCAGGTCCGCGCGCATCCGCATGAGCCGGCGGTTGCGTTCGACGATCTCGCGGGTCTCCGGGCGGCTCAGCTCCTCGGCGCACTGGGCGCCGACGACGTCGCGTACCGCCTGCGCCTCGCCCGCATCGATGGCCGCCCAGGCGGCGTCGACCGTGCCGAAGGCAGCCAGCAGCCGCGCCGCGGTGGCCGAGCCGAAGCGGCGGGCGCCGGGCAGGTTGTCGGACGGATCGCCGCGCAGCGCGGCGTAGTCGCGGTACTGCCCCGCCCGTACGCCGCAGAGCGCGAGCAGACCCTCGGGGTCGACCAGCACCGCCTCGTCGAAGCCGCCGTTGCGGACCCGCAGCACCGAGGTGCTGTCGTCGATCAGTGCGAAGGCATCCCGGTCGCTGGTCATCAGCACCGAGCGCCAGCCGTGCCGGCGGGCCTGCGCGGCCGAGCTGGCCAGCACGTCGTCGGCCTCGTACGCGGGCGGCACGACCGTGCAGATGCCGGCGGCGCTCAGCAACCCGGGCGCACCGGCGATCTGCTCGCTCAGATCCGCCGGCTTGTCCGGCCGGTGCGCCTTGTACGCCGGATACTCGCTACGCCGCGCCGACTCCTGCGGGCAGTCGAAACCGACCACTACCGCATCCGGGCGCAGATGCGCGGCGGCCCGGGCCAGGTAACCGACCAGGCCGCGCAGCGCCCACACCGGCCGGCCGGCCCGATCCAGCAGCCCCTCCATCGCCGCGGCATGGTAGGCGCGGTGCAGCAGGCTGTTGCCGTCCAGGACGAGCAGGAGGGGAGCCGGGGGCGACACCCGGACAGCCTATGCCCGACCGTAGCGGGCGACGAGTTCCGCACCCAGACGGGCGAGCTCGGCGCGGACCGGCTCCGGCTCCAGGACCTCGACGGCGGCGCCCCAGCCGGCCAGCTTCTCGGCGATGGACAGCGCCATCGGGGCGGCCACCCGGACCCGGACCCGTGAGTCGGGCTGCGTCTCCAGCGGTTCGCAGTGCCGGCCGAAGTGGTCACGCAGCACCGGCAGCAGGTGCTCGCCGATCAGCACGGTGGCGGAGAGCAGGGACCGGCGCTGCTCCACCTCGCCGACCACCCGCGCCCACTGCCGGTTCAGATCGAAGCCGGCGGGCCGGTCGGCGACCCGGTCGGTCACCGTGGCGGCGGTGATCCGGTCGACGCGGAAGGTCCGTTGGCCCCTCGAGGTGCCGGCGAGGAGATACCAGACGTCGTCCTTGGCGACCAGGCCCAGCGGATCGACCAGGCGCCGGGACGGCGGGGCGCCGCGGCTCGCGTACTCCAGCTCGACCTTGCGGCGGCGCACGACGGCATCCTGCAGCAGGTCGACCGGTCCGGACCGGGGCCGGTCGTGCTCACCCCAGCGGGCCGGGTCCACCACGACGCTGCCGGCGGCCGCCTCGGCGTCGGCGCGGAACGTGTCCGGCAGCGCCCGTACCAGCTTGCGCAGCGCCGATCGCAGCGGTGGCGCGGCCGCCGCCGCGGGCCCGGCGAGCAGGAAGAGCGCCCGGGCCTCGGCCGAGGTGAGGCCGGTCAGGTCGGTCCGCGCGCCGCCCACCAGCGACCAGCCGCCGCGGCGGCCGGGCTGCGGATAGACCGGCACCCCGGCCGTGGACAGCGCCGCCAGGTCACGGCGGGCGGTGGCCACCGACACCTCGAGCTCGGCGGCCAGCTCGGCGGCGGTCACCCTGCCTCGGGCCTGCATCACCAACAGGGTGGCCACCAACCGGTCCGCACGCATGTCCCGATCCTGACAGAAAAAGTGCTCAAGAGATGAGCGCTTTACCCCGGCACGATGAGGGCGTTCCGTGGGAGAGCGCAGGGAGAGAGCCATGTTCCGAGGATTCGCCACCGTCAGCTTCTACGCCGACGACGTCACCGCTGCCGCTCGGTGGTACGCCGAGCTGTTCGGCGCCGAGCCGTACTACGCCTTTCCGCCGGCGCCCGCCGCGCCCGCCTACATCGAGTTCCGGATCGGCGACGATCAGGACGAACTCGGACTGATCGACCGCCGGTACGCCCCGGCCGGCGCCGCCACGACGCCCGGCGGTGCGGTGCTGCACTGGCACGTCGACGACCTCGACGGCACCGTGCGGCGGCTGCTCGAGCTCGGCGCCACCGAGTACCAGCCGATCACCCGTCACGGCGCCGGCGAGGGCTTCGCCACGGCGTCGGTGATCGACCCGTTCGGCAACGTCCTGGGTGTCATGCACAACCCGCACTACCTCGAGATGCTCGCGGCCCGGCCGGTCGCTTGATCACCACCGCGTAAAGGCTCAGCTGCGGCGCGGGCCGGCCGATGGTCGGGTCCGATCGCCGGAGCAGAGGAGTCGATATGAATCGCAACCGTTGCCGTCCCGGTGGCGCGTGATGGCCGCCGCCGCTGACGTGATGGCTGGCATCGCCGGCCTCGGCGTGCCGTGGTGGGCCTGGACGGCCCTGGTCCTGATGATCCTCTGGGGGCTGCTGGCCCCGGCCGGCGAAGAAGGCCCGAGCGAGTTCGACGAGCGGATGGCGCGCCTGCATGATCGCTACGGCGTGGCGGGTACGGACCGCGCGACCTGACATCGCGGCACGACCTGGTGACGTTGATCCACCCGTGACGCCCGCCCGGCAGGATGAGGTCATGAGCCAACCACAGCTGCTTTCCGCCTGGTTCGGCCACTGGACCGGCTCCGGCACCGGCGTGACGGTGATCCTGCCGCCCGCCGGCACCGTCGGCTCCGGCGAGGTTCGCGGGGGCGCCCCGGCCACGCGGGAGTTCGCGCTGCTCGAACCGACCCGGCTCGTCGACCGGGTGGACGCGGTGGTGCTCTCCGGCGGCTCGGCGTTCGGCCTGGCCGCCGCCGACGGCGTGATGATGCTGCTGCGCGAGCGGGGCGCCGGGTTCACCACGCCGGCCGGCCCGGTGCCGATCGTCATCGGGATGTCCATCTTCGACGACTCGGTGCGGACCGGGCCGCCGGACGCAGCGGCCGGCCGCGCCGCGGCGCTGGCCGCGTACTCCGGCGCCGAGCCGGCGGGCGGCCGGGTGGGCGCCGGCACGGGCGCCACGACGGGCAGGTGGCGGGGCCGGATGGACCCGGGCGGGCTGGGTTGGGCGCAAGGCGACGCCGGGGCGGTGCGGATCGCGGCCGTCGTCGTGGTCAATGCCTGGGGCGACGTGCTCGCCCCCGACGGCGAACCCCTGTTCGGCGGTACGCCGGCCGTGGTCCGGCCCGAGGCGCCGTACGGGATGCAGAACACCACCGTGGCCGTTCTGCTGACCGATGCCCGGCTGTCCAAGAACGACTGTTTCCTGCTCGCCCAGAGCGGCCACACCGGACTGGCGCGCTCGATCCACCCGGCGCACTCTCGCTACGACGGCGATGCGGTGGTGGCGCTGGCGACCGGCCGCGCCGCGGCGGATCCCGACCTGGACCTGCTGCGCGCGGTCGCCGCCGAGACGGTCGCCGCGGCCGTCCGCGCCGCCGTCGTGCCCCCTCGATAGGCCAATTCGACAATTCGGACTCACCGGCGGGATTCAGCCCGGAGAATGATCCCATGGCCACGCTTGCCTCACGGCTTCCGCGGGGGGCCCGGCTGTCCCCTGAATCGTGGGCCGCACGTCACCGGATCGTCACCGTGCTGCTGTGGCTGCACGTACCGGCGCTGGTCCTGCTGGGCCTGCTCGGGCCGATGCCGGCCTGGGAAGCCGCGGTCGTGCCGGCCGCCATTGCGGCGCTGGCCGTCGCGGCCGCCGTGCTGCCCCCGCCGCGGGCCCGGGCCTCGGCCGCGAGCATCGGCCTCATCGCCTGCACCTTCGCCGCGATCGAGCTGTCCGGCGGCGAGATGGCCATGCACATCCACCTGTACGCCGTCCTGATCTTCGTCGCCCTCTACCAGCAGTGGACGCCGCTGCTCTGGGCGGTGGTGATCGTGGTGGTGCACCACGGCACGCTGGGCCTGCTCTACCCGGAGCGGGTCTTCGGCATGCCGGACATGTCGGTGCTGGACGGGCTGGCACAGGTGGCCCTGCACGCCGGATTCGCCGCCCTCGAGGTCACCGGGATCATCGTGTTCTGGCACTTCGCGGAGCAGGCCGAACGCGAGGGCGAGGCACTGGCGGAGGCGGCCGAGGCCCAGCGGCTGGCGACCGTACGCGCCGAGCAGCAGGCCGCCCAGCTGGCGGCCGAGGCCGAGCGGGTCCGCAGCGCCGAGGTCGCGGCCCGCGCCGAGCAGGTCTCGACCGACGCGGTGGCGATCGGCCACCAGGCCCGGACCGCGATCGACGCCGTCGCCGCGGTCGACACCGAGCTGGCCGGGCTGACCGGCGCGGTCCGCGACATCGCCGCGCGCTCGCAGGACGCGGCCGGCAGCGCCTCCGCGGGCAAGGACACCGCGCTCACCGCGGCGGCGAAGGTGCGTGCCCTGGAGTCGTCGGTCGGGGAGATCGCCGAGGTCAACGCCCTGATCGCGCAGCTTGCCGGGCAGACCAACCTGCTCTCGCTCAATGCGACCATCGAGGCGGCCCGGGCCGGGGAGGCCGGCCGGGGTTTCGGCGTGGTGGCCAACGAGGTCAAACAACTCGCCCAGCAGACCGCGGAATCCGTGGACCGGGTCAGTGGCGTGATCAAGGCGATCGTCGCGCAGACCGGCGACGTCGCCACCACCTTCGACTCGACCACCGCCGCGGTCGCCGACATCCACAGCATCCAGACCGACATAGCCGCGTCGGTGGAGCAGCAGGCCGCGGTGCTGAGCGAGGTGACCCGGCAACTGGCGGCGGCGACGGTCGCGGCGCAGCAGGTGCTCACCGGCCTGGAACGGCTCACCGTCGAGGGCTGAGCGGCACGAACCTCTCACGCCGGACGCAACGCCGCCGATCGGACGGGCATGCTGGCTCGTCTCGTCTCCGTCCTCGGCACCACGGCGCTCGCCGGCGCTCTCGCCGTCGTCCCGGCGGCGCCGGCCGCGGCCGCGACGGCGCCGTGCCTGCCGACCGGTCCGAGCCCACGGTGCCAGGTCTGGACCGGCAAGGTGGTACGCGTCAACGACGGCGACACATTGTCGGTGGATGTGGCCGGTGACGGCACGAGCACACCCCGGTCGATCCGGCTCATCGACGCCCAGGCGATGGAGCAGACCGTCTATTCCTCCGTACCGGCGCAGCGCCGCGGCGAGTGCCACAGCCTCGCGGCGACCACCCGGCTGGAGCAACTGGTCAAGGCCGGCGGGGGAGTGGTCCGGCTGGCCGCCCAGCAGGCCTCCAGCAGCAGCAGGAATCGGCCACTGCGCAGCGTGGCGGTGAAGATCGACGGGGTGTGGCGCGATGTCGGCCTGGATCTGATGCGCCACGGCCTCGTCCTGTGGCAGCCGTTCGGCGTCGAGTGGGCCTGGAACGCGCAGTACCGGGTGGCGCAGGCGCAGGCCGCGCGCGCCGGGCTCAACCTCTTCGACCCGGACACCTGCGGCGTCGGCCCGGCGCAGGGCACCCCGCTCACGGTGCTGGTCAACTACGACGCCGAGGGCGCCGACGACAAGAACCTCAACGGCGAATGGGTCCGGGTGCAGAACCCCTCGGGCGCGGCCCTGCCGATCGCCGGCTGGTGGGTGCGCGATTCGGCGCTGCGCCGCTACACCTTCCCGGCGGGCACGGTCCTGCCCGCGGGGGGCGCGATCTACGTCCATGCCGGTTCCGGTACGGCCACCGCCACCCACAAGTTCTGGGGTCAGCCGGGGCCGGTCTTCGACAACCCGACCGTCGACGACCACGCCTACGGCGACGGCGCCTACCTGTTCGACCCGCAGGGCGACATGCGGGGTTGGATGCAGTACCCCTGCGTGCTGTCCTGCGCAGCCATGCCCGCCCGCGGGTCCTGACCCCGGCGGGTACCGCGCGTCAGCGGCGTTCGAACAGGATGAGGTCGGCCTTGGTGGCCCGCCAGACGCCGGCCACGCGGTACCGACTCGTCAGCACCGGGCCGAGCGGGCCGGTGTCGGCCAGTGGCGCCTCGGAGGTCAGCGGCTTGCCGGCCGCATGCCGGCGGAACAGCCAGACACGCTGTGCCGACCCCAGGCAGGCCACCGGGTCACTGCACTGCACCGCGTCCAGCTCGCCGACCTCCGCTGCCGGGGTCCGCAGCAACACGTCGCGCGGCTTCGCGCGCCCGCGCAGCTGGTAGTCGATGCCGGCGCGGAGCGACCAGGTGCCCGCGGTGCCGTAAACGATCACGTCGCCGGGCTGCTGATTGCGCTCGAGGTAGCGGCCCACGGCGCGGAAGTCGGGGCCCATGTGGCTGGTCTGGCTGCGTACCCGCTGCTGAGCCGGCCAGCCGACCATCAGCACCAGCAGCAGCACGGCCCCCGCCCGCAGCGGCACCGCCCGCAGTGACAGCGCCGCGCACAGGCAGACCGCCGGCACGACGACCAGTACGTAGCGGGGCACCCAGAGCGATGACGTCAGGAACGAGACGCCCATCAGCGCCGCCGGCGGGGCGACCGCCAGCGCGGCGAGCTCGCGGGGCAGCCGGGGGTCACGGTGCCGGGCGACGAGGGCGAGCCCGATCAGCAGCAGACCCACCGCGGCCGCGCCGAAGATGTCGCCGGGCGCGGTCATCACCTGGCCCAGCGTCATGGGCGGCAACCAGTCCAGCTGCGAGCCGCGCTGGGTGAGACCGAGATAGGCGAAGGGCAGCACCGGAAGCAGCGCGACGGCCGTGACCACGAGCCAGCGCAGCGGCCTGGTGCCCGCGGAGTCGCGACGGGCGCGGGTCAGCACCGCGTACGCGTGCCCGAGCAGCACCAGCAGACCCAGGATGTGGGAGAGGCCGAGCACGGTCACGGTGACGCCGTACCAGATCCAGCGGGCCCAGCTAGGTTGCCGCAGGGCGTGGTAGAGCAGCAGCGTCGCCGTCGTGGCGCAGAGAAACGCCAGGCCGTACGCCCTTGCATCCTGCGCGTACCGGGACAGCTGCGGCACGGTGACCAGGAGCAGACCGCCCAGCAGGCCCACCGCCGGGTCGAACAGCCGGCGGCCGAGCTCGGCCGAGACGCCCACGCCGAGGGCCACCGCGATCAGCGACGGCGCCCGCAGCCAGAACTCGGAGTCGCCGAAGGCTGCCGTCCAGAAGTGCATGAACAGGTAGTAGGGCGAGATCACGCCGTCGAAATGCCGGGCCAGGTCGACGAGCTG
>Ga0307288_10000703_pt1 | contig 11088 bp, 9 predicted proteins | sample ER_DNA_142_FD_194469 | JGI IMG/M metagenome (GOLD analysis project Ga0307288, IMG submission 194469) | Bulk soil microbial communities from the East River watershed near Crested Butte, Colorado, United States - ER_DNA_142 | ecosystem: Environmental > Terrestrial > Soil > Floodplain | place: USA...
TTGCAGTCGTATTGCAACACCGTTACGCTGCGATCATGAAGGTGCAGCCGATCCTCCGCCGAGTCGTTGCCATGGAAGTCGCCATGTGGCGCAGCATGTACCACTGGCTCCGCCGCACGCCGCCGACCGCCGCCCCGGGCGACCGGGCGTTCAGCTACCTCGGCGTGGTCAAGCCCATCCTCGGCGTCTTCATCGGCCTCTGCGCGGTGGAGATCCCGATCTTCGACCTGATCATCCGCAAGGTCGTGCCCTGGGAGCCGGCCCGCTGGATCGCGCTCACGCTGGGCGTCTGGGGCCTGCTCTGGATGATCGGCCTGCTCGCCAGCATGACGATCAACCCCCACGTGACCGGCGCCGCCGGTCTGCGGGTGCGGATGGGTGCGTCCATCGACCTCACCGTGCCGTGGGCGGACATCGACACGGTGGGCAAGGCCTGCCGGTCCCTGCCGTCCAGCAAGTCGGTGCAGATCGAGCAGAACGGTGACCGCACCGTGCTCAACCTCGCCACCGGCAGCCAGACCAGCGTCGACGTCCGGCTCCGCCGGCCGGTCACCTTCGCGCTGCCGAACGGGCCGTCCGCCCCCGCCGACGAGCTCCGGCTGTACGCCGACGACCCCGACGGCCTCGTCCGGGCCTGCCGGCAGGTGGCCGGGGCCGAGCATGCGAGCATGCGCCGTGCCCAAGAGAGTTGATCCCGAGGAACGACGCCGGCTCATCGCGGACGCGCTGATGCGGGTGGCCGCGGAGCAGGGACTCGAGTCGGTCAGCCTGCGCCACGTGGCCGCGCGGGCCGGCGTCTCCGCCGGGATGGTGCAGCACTACTTCCGGACCCGCGACGAGATGATGACCTTCGCGCTGGGCGTCGTCCGGGAGCGCACCGGGGCCCGGGTCACCGAGGCGCTGGCCGGCCTTGGGGCCGATCCGCCGCAGCGGCTGCTGCTGCGCACGATGATCGCGGCGCTGCTGCCGCTGGACGAGGAGAGCCGCGACAACGGCCGGGTGGCCCTGGCCTTCCTGGCGTACACCGCCGTCCGTCCGGCCGCGGCGGCCGAGCTGCACGAGGACACCGCCCAGATGGTGGACTTCGTGGCGAGCCTGCTCGCCCTGCCCGACCCCACCGGCGCCGCATCCGCCCTGCTGGCGCTGATGGAGGGCCTCGGCATCTACCTGTTGGGCGGCCAGTACACCGCGGAGCAGGCCCTGCGGGCCCTCGACAGCCAGCTGGACCTGCTCTTCCCGGCCTGAGCCCACCGAGGCGACGTGCCACAGCCTCCCAGGGTGGAGGGAAGGACGCGGGCCGGCCCTGGCGCGACAAGGACATCCGCGACATGGCCGTGCTTCGCGGGCTCCTGGCAGATCCCGGTGCTGCCTGACGGGCCGGTTCTCCCGCGGCACATCAGGTACCGTCCGGACATGCGCCTGGCAGTGGGAGACGTCGATGTCGCGGAGTACGTGACCGAGCCCGACATCGACCCGCGGTACGGTCCCCGTCCCTACCTGCACCCGGTGCGCACGCTCGGCGGCGTACCGGTGACCGACGTCCTGCCCGAGGACCACCGGTGGCACCTGGGCGTCTCGGTCGCGATGCAGGACGTCAACGGCGTCAACCTGTGGGGCGGCCGGACCTACGTCCGGGATCGGGGCTACACCTGGCTCGACGACCACGGCCGGATCACCCACGGCGAGTGGCTGGCGCAGGCGCCGGAAGGCTTCACCGAGCGGCTGCACTGGCAGGGCCCGCACGGCGAGACCCTGCTGACCGAGACCCGATCGGTGGCGGCCCGGGCGGTCCCGCTGGGCTGGGAGCTCTGCTTCTCGTACGCGCTGAGCGCGGCCGGCGCGGTCACGCTGGGCAGCCCGGCCACCAACGGCCGCCCCGGCGGTGCGGGATACGGCGGCTTCTTCTGGCGTGCCGGCCCCGGCGACTGTTCCACCTTCACGGCATCCCGCGACGGCGAGCACCGGGTCAACGGCAGCGACGAGCCATGGGTGGCGCTCACCGGTCCGGGCCCGTACACCCTGGTCTTTCGCGGCCTCAGCGGCGACGACCGCTGGTTCGTGCGCACCGGCGAGGGCGGCTACAACGGCGTGTGCGCGGCGCTGGCCTACGAGAAGACCGTCGTGGTGGCGCCCGGGGCGCCGCTGGAGCGGGACCTGACCGTCCTGATCGCCGACGGCGCGCTGACCCGGCGGCAGATCACCGCGTGATGCCGGGCCGGAATGAGTCGCACACCACCGCAAACAGCGTCGATCTCGAGGCGTTGCGACGCCGTCAGCGCAGGACACCAACCTCGGCGTGCGGCGGCGATGCCGGGCCCTACACCGCGGGCACCCGCCGGCGCAGCAGGCAGAACTCGTTGCCCTCCGGGTCGGCCAGCACGTGCCAGCTCTCGTCGCCGGTCTGGCCGACGTCGGCCGGGCGGGCGCCCGCCGCGAGCAGCCGGTCGAGCTCCGCCGCCTGGTCGCGGTCGGTGGCGTTGACGTCGAGGTGCAGCCGAAGCTTGCCGCTTCTTGGTGCGTCCGTCCGGTTGAGAACGATGGTGGGCTGCGGACCGCCGAAGCCGCCCGGCGGACCGATCTCGATGTCGCCGTCGACGCGGTCCAGCTCGACATAGCCGAGCACCGTGCACCAGAACCGGGCCAGCAGCTCAGGATCGCGGGCGTCGAGGACGAGTTCCGTTATGCGGCATGCCATCCGGCCAGGCTATCGCGCGGTACGCGGCCGACGCCGTCGCGGCCGGTCCACGCCGGCAGGTCGCCGATCGACGGGCGGCTACGATCGGTGTGGTGACACGACATCTGCTGGTCCCGGGACGGGGGATTCCTCGGCCGGAGCATTGGCTGCGGCGGTGGGCCGATGCGCGGCCGGAGTACCGCTGGGCGCCCGAACCTCCGGGCCCGCCGCTCGTGCTGAGAGACCGGGTGGCGGCGCTGGACGCCGCGGTGAATGAGTCGGACGAGCCCGTCGTCCTCATTGCTCACAGCGGCGGCTGCATCACCACGGCCGTGTGGGCAGCGCGCCACACCGGGCCGGTACGCGCCGCCCTGCTCGTCACACCGCCGCACATCGACGGATACGAGCCGGACGACCCCACCGACATCCCCTGGGTGGTGCCCCGCGGCAAGCTGCCGTTCCGTGCCGTCGTGGTCGCCAGCCGGACGGACCCGTACACGACCTTCGCCCAGTTCGAACGCTTCGCCGACGACTGGGGCGCAGCACTGGTCGACGCCGGTGACGTCGGTCATCTGGACACCGCGACCGGCTTCGGCCCCTGGCCCGACGGTGAGCGGCTGGTCAGCGACCTGGGTTGAGTCGCGGCCGCCCGGCGGATCTGATCATCGGCAAGGTTCCCACCATCGCCGGCACGCCAGGGTACGGCTGACGCCGCTGTCAATCGGAGCGCGGACCCTTACCGGGCGAGCGCCACCGTGTACGCCGGCACCGCCCAGGCCACGCCCGACTCCGACGGCAGCGTCAGCGTCTCCGCGGCCTCCCGCAGCACCGCGTTGATGCCCCGAATCACCTGCACCCGCTGCGGCCCCTCCCCCAGGGACTCCAGGAACGCATCGTCGATCAGCATCGGCGGGTCGGCGCCGGGCCCGGTCAGTGCCTGCACCACCGCCGTGAAGTCCGCGGTCCGCTCCAGCGGCGCCACCAGCGCGACTCCGGCCCGGTCCCGCCGGTGCGCCACCAGGTTCTCCAGCAGGTCGACCCGGCCCGGCGGCCCGGTGATCCCGGGCAGTTCCAGCCGGTCGGTCGGATACTCCAACTCGGCCCGGTTCGTCGACCCGGTCACGATCACCGAACCCGCGATGAACTCCTCGCCCGCCAGCGTCGCCGCCGCCATCATGCGCAGGCCGCCGGCGAAGGTGATCCGGGCGAACGCCGTGTCGTCCACCTCGATGTCGCGGGTGCGGTACCGTTCCGCCTCCAGCAGCACGGGATCGCCCGCGCCCGCCGCCGCGGCCACCGCGAGACCCTGCATGACCGCGTGCGCCACGGGATTCACCAGCACGCCGTCGAGTACCGGCCGGCCGTCGACGACCCGCCGGCCCGACCACGACGCGCGGGCGTAGTAGGCGTCGTCGCGCCGCCACGACGCGATGGTGGCCACGCTGCCGAGCGGGCCGAGCCGCCCCGCGCGCACCGCGTCGAACAGCGTCTGCGCGGCCAGCGAGCCCAGCGCCTGGAAGCCGACCTGGCAGGCCAGGCCCGACGAGAGCACCGCGGCCTGCAGGATCGCGTGCGCATCAAGGTTCGGCACCGGCGGCTTCTCCAACAGCACATCGCAGCCGGCGGCCAGGGCGTCCAGCGCGATCGGCAGGTGGGTGTGGGGCGGAGTGCAGATCACCACCACGTCGGGGCGGGCCGCCGCGAGCAGCTCGCGGTGGTCGGTGAAGACCGCCGCGCCCCGCGGCACCGGCGGGTCGGGCTCGATCGGCTGTACGTCGGCCAGCGCCACCAACAGCACCGACCCCGCCTGCTCCAGCTCGGCGATCCGCCGCCGGTGCGCCTTCCCGTGCCCGTTGGCGCCGATCAGGGCCACCGTCGCTGTCACGGCGCACCCCCCGCGGATGCCGCGCCGCAGGGCCGGGCCGCCGCCGTCACGTCGCACCCCCCGCGGATGCCGCGTCGTAGGGCCGGGGCCGCCGCCGTCATGCCGCGCCGGCCAGGGTCGCCTCGACGCCGTGCTTGTCCAGCGCGGTCAGCCACTCCACCACCAACGCCCGGACCGTCTCGTCGGCGGCCAGCGCCGCCGGGAACACCGCGTCCAGCCCGAACAACGCCTCCGCCACCCCGGCCGGCGCCGAACCCGCCGCAGCCAGCCGCTCGCGGATCAGGTCCGCCAGCGGATCGTCCAGCGGCAGCGCCCGGCCGTCGTCCGCGGTGCCCTGCGCGTACCGCATCCAGGCCGCGACGACGAGCGCCGCCCAGCGCGGCGTCGCGCCGGCCGCGCGCCGGTCCGCGATGGTGTGCAGCACCCGCTGCGGCAGCTTCTGCGTGCCGTCCATCGCCACCTGGCGGGTGCGGTGCGCGATGGCGGGATCGGCGAAGCGGTCGAGCACGGAGTCACCGTAGTCGACGACCGAGACCCCCTCCGGCGGGTGCAGGCTGCCGGCCACGTCCTCGGCCACGAACCGGGCCATCGCCGCGCGCATCCCGGGGATCTGCAGCGCCGCCGCGATCGTCTCGCGCCCGGCCACCGCCCCGAGGTACGCGATCGCCGAGTGCACCCCGTTGAGCGTGCGCACCTTGAGCCGCTCCCACGGGCCGGCGTCATCGGTGAGCAGCGCGCCGGCGAGCTCCCAGGCCGGCCGGCCGCCGGGGAACCGGTCCTCGATCACCCACTGCCGGTACGGCTCCCCGTGCACCCCGGCCAGGTCCCGCGTCCCGAGCGCGGTGGCGGCCAGCGCCAGGGTCTCCGGCGTGCTCGCCGGCACGATCCGGTCCACCATGGACCCGGGAAAGGTCACGCTCGCGCCCAGCCACTCGCCGAAGGCCGTCGTGTCCCCGGGCAGCAGCGCGCGGACCTGCTCCATCAGGCTCTGCACCCGGCGCCCGTTCGAGGGCAGATTGTCGCAGCTCAGCACCGCGAGCGGGCCGGTGTCGGCGCGAAAACGGGCCAGCAGTCCCCGGAGCAACAGCCCGGGGATGGTGACCGGCGCACGGGGCGTGGTCAGGTCGGCCCGCAGGTCGGCGTCGACGGTGAGCCGGCCGGTCGACGGGTCGAGGCGGTAACCCTTCTCGGTCACCGTCAGCGTCACCACCAGTACCCCCGGGTCGGCCAGCAGGGCCACGACGGCGCCGGGGTCCGCGGCGGCGTGCCGGACCCCGGCCAGCGCCCCGACCACCCGCGTGCCGGCGTCCGCGCCGGACATGGTGGTCACGCTGAACAGCCGGTCCTGGGCCGCGAGGTCGGCCACCACCGAGGCGGACCGCGGTGCCACACCCACGATGCCCCAGTCGCCGCCACCCGCGGCGATCGCCTCCTCGGTGTAGACCGCCTGGTGCGCCCGGTGGAACGCGCCGAGTCCGAGGTGCACGATGCCGGCCGGGACGTCACCGGGGCGCACCAGCGGGCGGCTCTGCTCGGGCAGCCGGGCCAGCGTGGCGAGCCCCAGCAGCGGCGTCGTGGTCACTGCCATGCCGGGCCGCCGGGGAAGGAGAACTCCACGATCGAGGCGGGACGCATCGTGGAGCTGTAGCCGGGCTGGTCCGGCAGCAGGTAGCGGCCGTCGCGGGTGCGTACCGGATCCTCGAAGTGCTCATGCAGGTGGTCCACGTACTCGACCATCCGGCCCTCCAGGGCCGTGCCCACCCGCAGGTAGTCGAAGATCGCCAGGTGCTGCACCAGCTCGCACAGCCCGACCCCGCCGGCGTGCGGGCAGACCGGTACGCCGAACTTGGCCGCCATCAGCAGCTCCGCCAGTACCTCGTTGACCCCGGCCACCCGGCACGCGTCGACCTGCATGACCCCGATCGCCTCGGCCTGCAGCAGCTGCTTGAAGATCACCCGGTTGGCCGCGACCTCACCGGTCGCCACCCGGCACCGGGTGCCGGGGAGCCCGTCGACCGCGCGCCGGATCCGGGCGTGACCCAGCACGTCGTCGGAGTGCGTCGGTTCCTCGATCCAGTACGGGTCGAACTCGGCGAGCCGGGTCATCGCGGCGATCGCCTCGTCCACGTCCCAGACCTGGTTGGCGTCCATCATCAGCAGCGGGTCGGGGCCGATCTCCTCGCGGATGATCCGGGCACGCCGGACGTCGTCCGCGAGATCCCCGCCGACCTTCATCTTCATCGCCCGCCAGCCCTCGGCGTACGCCTGCCGGGCCAGCGCGCGGACCTTGTCGTCCGGGTAGCCCAGCCAGCCGACGGAGGTGGTGTAGGACGGGAAGCCGCCGCGGGCCACCTCGGCGAGGCGGTCCGCCATGCCGGTCAGGCCCTTGTCGAGGATCGCGGCCGCCTCGGCGGGTGTGAGCGCGTCGCTGATGTGGTGGAAGTCCACGCAGGCGACGAGCTCGTCGGTGGACATCTCCGCCAGCAGCTGCCACAGCGGCGCGCCGGCGGACTTCGCCCGCAGGTCCCAGACCGCGTTGACCAGCGCACCGGTGGCCATCTGGATGACACCCTTCTCCGGGCCGAGCCAGCGCAACTGCACGTCCGCGGTCAGGCTCCGGACGAACCCGGCCGGGTCGGCGGTCAGCTCGCTGAGCGTCCGGCCGGCCACGTGGTGGCTGAGGGCCCGGACGGCCGCGCAGGTCAGCTCGTTGCCGCGGCCGTTGGTGAAGGTGAAGCCGGCGCCGACGTGCGGGCCGTCGGTGCGCAGCTCCACGTAGGTGGCCGAGTAGTCGCCGCGGTTGATCGCGTCGGAGCCGTCGCCGGCCGCGGCGGTCGGGAAGCGCACGTCGTGCACGTCGACCGAGAGAATCCTGGTCACAGGCGGAACACCTTCTTCGGCAGGTGGTAGGCGAGGTCGGCGATGGTCTCGGCGGCCTCGTCGAGCGGCAGGCGCTCCTGGGCGACCAGCCGCGCCAGATAGGCCGCATCGGCCCGCCGGGACACCTCGTGACGTACGGGGATGGAGCAGAAGGCCCGGGTGTCGTCGGTGAATCCGGCGGTGTTGTAGAAGCCGGCGGTCTCGGTGACCGCGTCGCGGAATCGGCGCAGCCCGTCCGGCGAGTCGAGGAACCACCAGGGCGCTCCCAGGTACAGCGCGGCGTAGCCGCCGGCCAGCGGGGCCAGCTCACGGGTGAATGTGTCCTCATCGAGGGTGAACAGCACCACCCGCAGCCGCGGGTCGTTGCCGTAGGCGTCGAGCAGCGGCGTGAGCGCGTGCACGAAGTCCGTCGCCTGGGGGATGTCCCCGCCGACGTCGCGGCCGTGCACGGTGTACAGGCTCTTGTTGTGGTTGCGGACGGCGCCGGGGTGCAGCTGCATGACCAGCCCGTCCTCGATCGACATCCGGGCGAACTCCACCAGCATGTGCGCGCGGAACTCCTCCGCGTCGGCGGCCGACGCGCGCCCGCGCAGGCCGCGGTCGTACAGCCGGGCGGCGTCGGCGGCGGTGAGCCGCACGGTACGGGCGGTAGGGTGCCCGTGGTCGGAGGACGTGGCGCCGGCGGCCTGGAACGCCTGCCGCCGCGACCACAGGGCGGCCAGGTAGCCCCGGTACGTGCCGGTGTCCTCACCGGTCAGCTCGCCGAGCCGGCCGATCCGCTCGGCCCAGCCGTCGAACTCCATGTCCACCACGTCGTCGGGGCGGAACGTGGTGATCACCCGGCCGCCGGGGCCGCCCCAGCCGTCGGCGGCGAGTTTCGCGTGCCGGCTCAGGTCGTCCAGCGGCGACTCGGTGGTGGCCAGCACCTCGATGTGGAACCGCTCGAACAGCGCGCGGGGCCGGAAGGCCGGCTCGGCCAGCCGCGCGGCGATCTCGTCGTAGATCGCGTCGCCGGTCCGCGGGCCGAACCTGGCGGTGACCCCGAAGACCGTCGCGAAGGTGCGTTCCAGCCAGAGCCGCGACGGGGTGCCGCGGAACAGGTGCCAGTGCTCCGCCAGCAGACGCCAGATCGCCCGCGGGTCGGTCTCGACCGGGGCGCCGGTACGGCTGGGCACGCCCAGACGGGCCAGCGGGATGCCCTGGCTGAGCAGCATCCGGGTGATGTAGTGGTCGGGAACGATGAGCAGGCGGGCCGGATCGGGGAACGGCTCGTCATCGGCCAGCAGGCCGGGATCGACGTGACCGTGCGGCGAGATCAGCGGCAGGTCGCGGACGAGCGCATAGAGCTCGCGGGCGATGTCTCGCTGCCGGGGCTCGGCCGCGAACAGCAGGTCGGACATGGACACCTCGGGAAGTGGGACGGGTCAGGTGAGGCCGAGCAGGGTCGACTCCTCGCTGCAAACGTTTGCAGCAGAACTAAACACGTCGATCCGTCGTCGTCAAGAATTGAGGGGTATCTCGTCCGGTTTTGCGCCGACTAACGCCGGTGGCGGGCCGATCCAATGCGGACAGCCGTCATGAACCTGCAACAAAGGGCCGTTGACACAGGTACAACCGTTTGCATTAATTGGCCACCAGAGTGACCCCGACCACAGATCCGTACCACCGAAGGAAGGCCCGGCGTGCCAGCCACGATTCGCGACGTCGCACGGGAGTCCGGAGTGCACATCTCCACGGTCTCCCGGACGTTCTCGGCGCCGCACCTGGTCAATGCGGACACCCGTAGCCGGGTGCTGGCCTGCGCGGAGCAGCTCGGCTACCGGCCCAACCGGGCGGCCCGGGCGCTGATCACCGGCCGCACCTACAACGTCGGGCTGATCGTGGCCGACATCGCCAACCCGTTCTTCCCGCCGCTGATCAAGGCCGCCGAGAGCCAGGCGCGCCAGCGGGATTACCACATCTTCGTGGCCGACTCCAACGAGGACGCCGCGGTGGAGGAGGACCTCGTCCGGGCCCTGGCCAAGCAGGTCGACGGGATTCTGCTGTGCAGTCCCCGGATGAGCAACAGCCTCATCGAGCTGCTCAGCCGCGAGGTGCCGCTGGTGGTCGTCAACCGTCAGATCACCGGTCTGCCCACGGTGGTGATGGACGTGGCGCAGGGCGCCGGGCTGGCCTTGGACCACCTGGCCGGCCTGGGGCACCGGCAGATCGGCCTGGTCGCCGGCCCGCGCGGCTCCTGGACCAGCAAGGAGATCCGGCGCTCGGCGGCGCTCGCCGCCCGGGCGGGCGGCGCCGAGCTGAGCGTCTTCGGCCCCAACCCGCCCACCGAGCAGGGCGGCCTGGCGGTGGCCGACCAGGTGCTGCGCAGCGGCGTCAGCGCCGTGCTCGCCTACAACGACCTCATGGCCATCGGCCTCATCGAGGGCCTGCACGCGCACGGCGCGCGGGTCCCGGCGGACATCAGCGTGGTCGGCATCGACGACATCGCGCTGAGCCGCCTCATCCATCCCAAGCTGACCACGGTGGCCACACCTGCCGCCGCCGCGGGACGGGCGGCCGTCGACATGCTTCTCGCGCATGGCGACGACCGTCGCACCACTGCACACGCGAGCCTTCAGACCGAGTTGGTCATCCGCGACTCGACGGGACCGGGCCCGGATCCGCACAGCCATGCGGATCCGGGCGACGCGGCTGCCGCCGCCCCCGAAGCTGTCGCCTCCTACGCCAAGGAGTGAGCACCATGTACCCCGACAAAGCCCCGCCGGCGGACGTGCGAACCACGCACCGCCACGGTACCGCGACCCGTCGGCGACTTCTCGCCGCGGCCCTGGTCGTACCCCTGGCTCTCGGCGCCGCCGCCTGCGGTGGCGACGACGAGTCCGGCGACCCGAACGCCAAGGTCGAGCTGTCCGTCTTCTGGTGGGGCGCGGAGAAGCGCGCCCAGCTGACCGAGCAGGCCCTCGACCTCTACACCAGCAAACACCCGAATGTGACCTTCAAGAAGACCTGGCAGGCCAACCAGGGTTACTTCGACAAACTGGCCACGCTGACCGCCGGCGGCAACGCCCCCGACCTGTTCCAGATCGACGACAACTACATCGCCGAGTACGCCGAACGCAACGTCACGCTCGACCTGAGCCCGTACGCCGGCGACGGGCGGCTGGACATGTCGAAGTTCGGTCCCGGCCTCCGGGAGTACGGCACGGTCGACGGCAAGCTCGCCGGGGTGGCCATGGGCGAGAACACCCAGGGGCTGGTGTTCGACAAGACCCTGCTGGACAAGTACAAGCTGGCCGCACCCACCACCGGGATGAGCTGGGAGGACCACGTCGCCTGGGCGGCGAACGTGTCCAAGACCGCCAAGGTGCCGGGCACCCAGGACGCCAGCGCCGTCTACCAGGCGTACTGGGTGTGGCTGCGGCAGCGCGGCAAGGACCTGTACCAGGGCAAGGAACTCGGGTTCACCGAGCAGGACGTCACCGCCTGGTTCGAGCTCTGGAAGGGCGCCCGCGATCGGGGGGCCACACCCACCCCGGACGTCATCCATGAGGGCAACGCCACCGACATCAGCAAGCAGCTGGTGGTCACCGGCAAGGCCGGCACCTCGTGGGTCTGGGCCAACCAGATGCCCGAGCTGAAGAAGAACACC
>Ga0307288_10000705_pt1 | contig 11074 bp, 11 predicted proteins | sample ER_DNA_142_FD_194469 | JGI IMG/M metagenome (GOLD analysis project Ga0307288, IMG submission 194469) | Bulk soil microbial communities from the East River watershed near Crested Butte, Colorado, United States - ER_DNA_142 | ecosystem: Environmental > Terrestrial > Soil > Floodplain | place...
GCAAGGAAGAACGCGGTGCGAGTCTCGGCAAATCGCGCGCCGCCGTGCTGAGGAGAAGAGAGCGGAGGCGCTTTTCCTCTGCGAACGACGACGAAGTAGGCGGACTCTCGATGCTCGCGCCGCCGACCTGCAGGAGGAGATGGCGGAACAACGCTTTTCCGTTCCGCCAGATCGGACGAAGACGGCGGCAACCCAGCGAACATCGCAGCGAGCGGAGCGAGCAATCAAACAGGGCGCGATTGCACGAGCAGCGCCCAAAAGATGGAAAGGGCGCTGATCATGATCCTTCGACTCTGGCGCGGCTGGACCTCGACCGAGGCAACTTCAACCGCGTACCAGGAGCTGCTGACTGGGCAGATTGCGCCGGCGATTCTGGCGCGCGGCGTCCCAGGGCTACGCGACCTCGCGGTCTGGCGCCGCGATACCTCCGAGCTTGCTGGCCCGGCTGCCGAGATCCTGACCGCGATGACCTTCGACGACCGCGACGCGATCGCCACCTTCACCGGAGGCGACCCTACGCGCTCGGTCGTACCGGAGGAGGCTCGGCGGTTGCTGGCCCGTTTCGACGAGCACTCCCAGCACTACACCGACATCGCCCGCTTCGCCTCATAACCACTGGCAGCTTTGAACGGCGATCATGACTCATTCAGCATGACTGTCTTCGTCTCATCGACCGAGTCAAACCTGCGTTGCCACGAATCATGCGGCCAGAGGTAGTCGACGGTGCCGTCGTTCGGACGGTAGACGGCGGTGTACAAGGTGCCGAACGCCCTTCCGTACTCAGTGCTGCGAAGCGGTGGACGTAGGAAGGCCGAGGTCAACCTGGTCGGGTCGGGATCGGAGTCCAGCAAGGACATCAGCAACCTTTGCCGCTCGACGCTCCGCAACGAAAGGGCACGCTCGGGATATTCCGGGACGGTGCCTCGATGGTTGGTGGCCGCTCGGGCCGAGGAAAACTCAGGTGCGGAGTCTGGCGCTACAAACGCGGTCAAGCTCTCACCCGAGGCATCGACAACGGTGAGGTTGTAGCTCATATTGACCGGTACGCGGCGCAGCACCGAAGCCACATCGCGGATCGACGCGGCGACTTCCAGGAGGTAGCGAACGACGAGCGGAATGCCGAAGCCCGGGCTAGAACCGGGTCTGCCACCGAAGGCTAAGGACACCGCAAGTCCTGCGTCATTCATGCCATCAAGAAGCCCCCAGAGGCAATCGCTCGTGCCAAGCACCCGCCTGCCGGTGAACGCGCTCGAGTACACCACTCGCTCGAACAGGTCCAGGCCGTAGTCGTAGTTCCGGATCAAGAGCGGAGCGCGGCTGACGCCGCCGGCCGCGGCAGCGGCACCAAGCGTCGCCTGCGAACAGCCGGGTAGGAAACGCGGCGGGTGCCATAGCGTCAACAGCCTGGCGGTGACCTCGTCACCCCCGGCAAGCTCCACGAGGCGCTCCCACACAGGGACGAGCTCGGGCATGTACTTCGCCAGCATCCTGCGACACGTACTGAGATCGGGCCTGGCCGCCGCTCCCTCGCTGAGGTACCAGCGGTGGTACGCGTCGCGAGTGACGTCGTGCAAGGCCTGCCACCGAGAACCTGGCTGCTCCTCGCGGATGCCGTACAGCGTCATGGTGTGCGTACGGGTGGACGTAGTGAATTCTGAAGTCATGCCGTCAAGGATTCCTTGACAAGGACTCCTATGTCAAGTCAACCTTGACACCGGCCGGCCCGGTGCCGGTGAGGTTCCTGTGGATATCAAGGCCGCGGGAGTCGGCCACACCGACGCGGAGGGGGTCGTCAGGTGGTGCACGTCACCGACGGTTCTGGGTCACGAGTGCGTACCAGATGGTCGTCGTCTCTTGTCAGGACGACCGAAGGGAGCGACAACATGAAACCAAAACGCAGACGATTGCGCGCCATCACTTCCACTCGTCTGCAATGCTCCACTGAAACCCCTGTTCACCGACCTTTTCATCAGCTATCGAGGTGGTCCCACAAGATGACGACGCCTAGTACCACTCCGCAAAAGGCAGCACCCAGAACAGACACACCCATCCTGGAAGCCCGCGGATTAAGTCGAAGCTTCGGTCACGTCCGTGCCTTGAACAATGCCGCCTTCGACATATATCCGGGCGAGGTTGTCGCGCTCATCGGTGACAACGGTGCGGGTAAGTCAACCATGGTCAAGGCCTTGACCGGCAACCTCGAATTGGATTCGGGAGAGCTGTTTTTCGAGGGCAAGCCCGTGACGATCACCAGTCCCGAGCAGGCGACTCACATGGGCATGGAAGTCGTCTACCAGGACCTGGCGCTGGCCCCGCACCTCAACCCCGTCCAGAACATGTTTCTGGGCCGGGAGATTCCGCGGAAGGGAATCCTCGGCCCGCTGGGATTCATGGACGAAAAGGCCATGCGAGCAAAAGCGAAAGCGGGCTTCGACGAACTCGGAGGCACGGTCCGGTCGTACACGGCTCCGGTGGGTTCGATGTCCGGAGGGCAACGTCAGCAAATCGCCATTGTCCGTGCGATTAGTTGGGCCAGCAAACTGGTGTTCCTCGATGAGCCCACCGCTGCCCTCGGTGTGGTGCAGACCAAAAACGTACTCGACACCATCAAGCGTGTGCGAGACAAGGGCATTGCGCTTGTGTTGATCTCCCATTCGATGCCTGAGGTGCTCGAGGTAGCTGACCGAATTCAGGTCATGCGACTGGGCACTCGGGTGGCGACACTTCCCTCCGAGGGCACCACGGTCGAACAGTTGGTAGGCGCCATGACGGGCGCCCTGGACTTCAGCAAGGAGGAACTCGCATGAGCGTTATCACTCCGCCAGACGATGCCGCGGTCGACGTTGCAGATGAGGGCCAGCAATCGCTGATCAAGCGGATCACGAGCTTGCAATCAGTCTGGATTCTCGGGGTCCTTCTGGTGATCGTTGCGTTTTTCACTGTCACGGCTGGCGGCAAGTTCTTTTCTACCAGCAACTTCTCACTCATCTCGCAGAACATTGCCGTCTGGGCCGTTCTCGGGGTCGGGATGACCTTCGTCATCGTCACGTCGGGCATCGACTTGTCGGTCGGTTCGGTACTTGTCTTCTCCTCAGTTGTCGCAGCCAAAGTGATGGAGGGGATCGGCGGCGACGGTTGGGGAACTGCTGCCATCGGCATAGTGGCCGCGCTCATCACCGGAGCCCTCTGGGGATTGTTGAATGGATCATTGATAGCCAAGGCGAAGATCCCGCCCCTGATTGTGACGCTGGGAACGCTCTCGATAGCGCTTGGGCTGGCTCAGGTGATCACCGGCGGCATCGACATTCGGTCGGTGCCGGGCGCATTGACCGACTTCAACACCTACATCAAGATCATCGGTATTCCGTCACTGCCCTTCGTCGCACTCGTGACAGTGATCATCGGCGGAATCGTCCTGCACAAGACCAAGTTCGGCCGCTACACCTACGCCATCGGATCCAACGAGGAGGCCGCCCGCCGGGTCGGTGTCCATGTCGAGCGCCATTTGATCATGGTTTACGGAATGATGGGAATGCTCGCCGGACTAGGTGCCGTTCTCGCCCTCGCGCAGTTCGGCACCACGACGATTGCCGGGCAGTCACTGACGAATCTCAACGTCATCGCAGCAGTGGTCATCGGCGGCACGTCGATCTTCGGCGGCGAGGGTTCGATGTTCGGCACCGTCGTGGGCTTGTTCATTCCCGCTGTTCTTCAGGCCGGATTCGTGATCATCGGCGTCGAGCCCTTCTGGCAGGGGGTTGCCGTCGGCATCGTACTCATCGCGGCCGTCTGGGTGGACCAGTCCCGTCGTGCCGCCGCTTTACGTGGCGCAGCACACGTCAACCCGATTCTCGCTCTGTTCCGTCGCAACTCCGCAGCATCAGACAACTGAAAGGAATACCTGTGAATCGCACCACCGCCCTGAGCGCGGCCGGCCTGCTCCTCGTGGCACTGCCCCTGGCAGCCTGTACGAGTTCCAAACCAACCGAAACAGCACAGCCGGCACCGCAGGGCGGCGGCAGTGCTAGCGCTGCACCAACCGGCCTTGCATCGTCAATTGCAGCGCCACAAAAGGCGAGTAAGAACTACAACCTGCAGTTTATTCAGGGAGTGGCTGGGGACGAGTTCTACATCACGATGCAATGTGGCATCCAAGCCGAGGCGGCAAAGCTGGGCGTGTCAGTCAAAACCCAAGGACCACAGAAGTTCGACCCCACGCTCCAAAAGCCGATACTCGACTCGGTCGTCGCCGCCAAACCGGACGCTATCCTGATCGCACCCACAGATGTGACCGCGATGCAAGCACCGCTCAACCAAGCAGCCTCGGCCGGTATCAAGATCGTCCTCGTGGACACCACAGTCAAAGATCCTTCAATCGCCGTTTCAGCGATCGCTTCGGACAATGAGGGTGGTGGAAAGGCCGCTTTCGATGCCATCAAGCAGCTCAACCCGAACGGCGGCAAGGTCATGGTGATGTCCGTTGACCCGGGCATTTCCACCACTGACGCGCGTGTGAAAGGCTTTGAAGACGCGGTCAAGCAGGACTCGGCGTTCACGTACCTTGGGGTCCAATACTCACACGATGATCCGGCCACAGCGGCAAAAATCATGGGCTCGGCGCTCCAAAAGGATCCCGACATCGTTGGTGTCTTTGCAGCCAATCTGTTCTCTGCGGAAGGCACGGCCACCGGCGTTCGCCAGGCCGGGAAGGGTGCGCAAGTTAAGATCGTCGGCTTCGATGCGGGCCCGAACCAGGTGAAGGACCTCAAAGCCGGAACGATTCAGGCCCTGGTGGCGCAGGAGCCGGCGGTGATCGGTCAGTACGGCGTAGACGCTGCCGTTACCGCCCTAGAAGGGGGAACTCCGGCGCCTAAGGTCCAAACCGGCTTCACCATCATCACCAAGGACAACGTCGACGGTGAAGCAGCCGGCGCCGTCTACAAGTCCAGCTGCTGACCTTCACAGGTGGGGGTCGACCATCCGTCGGCCCCACTCGAATTTCGGGCCCGACTTTCAGCTCTGCGAGTCAGTCGAGGACGACGAGCGCATTGATCGCGTTTGTGAGAGCGCCGCCTGAAAAGCAGCGAACGTACGCTCGTGCAACGCCGTGTCGGGCGATGGAGTCGTGGTGGGGCCCAGCTCGGCTCTGAGCGCCGATCGGTCGGGGTCGGTGATCAAACCCGCGGCCCGGCCGCCGAGGAAGGCCGCACCACGAGCTGAGGCCGACGGCACCTCGACCGCGGCAAGTTCCCGGCCGAGGACGTCTGCGAGCAACTGGCGCCAGGATGCAGACACCGTGCCGCCGCCGGCGAGCCGCAGTGCGCCGACGGCGGCGGCGGGTTGGATCTCCACCAGCGCGTCGAGCGCTTGGCGCGCGGCGCAGGCGACGCCGAGCAGAGCCGCGTACAGCAGGTCGGTCCGGGTGTGCTCGGACGATAATCCGAGCCATCCGCCACGCATCGTCGGGTCCAGGTGCGGGGTCCGCTCGCCGTGCAGGTGGGGTAGGAAAACCAGGCCATTGCCGGGGGCCGGCCGGTGGTTGGCCGCGGCATACAGCTCAGCCCAGCCGACCCCGAGGATTTCCCGGACCCAGCCAAGCGTGCTGCCCCCGTTGAGGCTCGCCGCCATGGCGTAATGGCCGACGTCGGTTGCGGCGCGATAGCAGTGCACGACCGGCCACCCAGCGTCCGGTTCGGGCAGGACCGGGCCGTTCAGCGGGGTGACCAGCTGGATGCCGGTGCCGATGGTCAACTGCACGTCGCCGGTCTCAGTCAGTCCCGAACCCAAAGCCGCGGCCGCGGTGTCAGCGGCGCCGGCGCCGACCGGGAGTCCGCTCCTTAGGCCGAGATCGGAGGCCGCCTGCGATGTGAGCGTGCCCGCGAGAGTGCCAGAGGTCGGCAGGATCATGGGCAGGATTGACGGATCAATGCCCAGCGAGGCGACCACCGTCTCGTCCCAGCTATCGTCAACCAGCGAGTAGAGCAGGGTCGCCGACGCGTCGCTCGGCTCTGTGGCGGCGGCGTCGACCAGCCGTAGCCGAATCCAGTCCTTCGGTTGCAGGGCCCACCGCGTCGCAGCGACGGTCGCTGGTTCGTGCTCGGTGAGCCAGCCGAGAATGGGACCGGCCATACCGGGGGTCGGCGGGTTCGCGAGGCCCACCCGGGTGACGCCCGGCAGGTGCTGGTATGCCGCCGCCTGCCGCTGAGCCCGGGTGTCTGCCCATAGGATCGCGTTCCGAGTCGGCCGGCCCCGCTCGTCCACAGTTACGACGCCGTGCATCTGGCCCGACAACCCGATCCCGACAACCTCGAGGTCGGGCCGCGCCGACAGCACGGCGCGGGTCGCCGCACAGATCGCGGTCCACCACTCGTCAGAGTGCGTCTCAGCCCACCCCGGAGCGGGGTGGCTCACGGCGTACGCCTCCCCGGTCTGCGCGAACACTTCGCCGTCGGTCGACGTAAGAGCCACCTTGACTGAGCTCGTGCCGAGATCGATGCCAAGGAGGGCGGACCCTTCGTCGGTGGCCATGCAAGCAACCTCACGTCGCTGTGGTGGTCGGGGGGCTGGTCCGGATATTACGCTGGGGCGCGGCGATGAAGGTTCTGCTGCATCGCCGAAATGCTTGTTTAGTTGGCATCCAGGTCCTTTTGTCCGCAATTCCAGACCCGTGTCTGGCGAGAACCGTATCGCCTGACCTCGTGAAACCTGACGTCGTGAGAAGAAAGCGACAATCACCATGACTGACTTCAACGGCCGTCCGGTTCTCGTCACTGGCGCCAGCGGCGGGATTGGCGGTGCCACCGTTCGGCATCTGGTGGAAGCAGGCGCTGACGTCATCGCCAGCGGACGGTCCAAGGAGGAGGCTCTCGAAGCCCTCGCCGCCGACACTGGCGCCCGCATTCTGCCCTTCGACGTCACCTCAGAAGAAAGCGTTCGCGACGCTCTCGACGGCCTGGACATTTGGGGGGTCGTCAACTGCGCTGGCTACGGCGGCGAGATTGCGACCCCGATGGAGACCGATATTGCGGTCTTCGACAAGGTGATCAACATCAACGCCCGCGGCGCGCTACTCGTGATCAAGTACACATCCCGATCCATGATCAGGCTCGGCAATGGAGGGTCCATCGTCAATGTCTCCAGCCAGGCCAGTCTCGTGGCTCTGAACGGCCACATCTCCTACGGCTCCTCCAAGGCGGCGGTCGACAACATCACGCGAGTTTCGGCATTGGAGCTCGGCAAGCACAACATTCGCGTCAACAGCGTGAACCCAACGGTGGTCATGACCCCGATGTCTGCCTGGTACTGGGGTCGTGAGGACATCGGCGGCCCGTTCCTGCAGGCGATGCCGCTGGGCCGGTGGGCCACCGAGGATGAGATTGCCGCACCCATCACGTTCTTGCTGAGCGACGCCGCGTCGATGATCACCGGGGTTTCGCTCCCGATCGACGGGGGCTACACCTGCCGCTAGGCGGGACAAGCGGCCTCGTCAGTTTGTCAGCACAACCTCTTTACAACGCCGCTACTGAGTCCCAGTGCAACGGACCATACCTCCCGTGAGACTGATCGAGCGGGAGGCATGTCTGATCACCGATCGGCTTGAAGCAAGGCCTAGAGGAAGCAAGGTCTAGAGCAAGACAGCGCGGCCGGAGAACTCGGCAAAGAAGTGCTCGATCTGCTCAGTGGGGGTCTGCAGCCCGTCGACCCGGGTGTGCGCGACCCTGGGAGGGGCGGTCACGTCTGGAGTCAGGAAGCGATGAGACTCCTTCAACTTCTTTATGTCACGTGCCGCGCCACGCAGCTGCATACGTTTCACCACTTCGGCAGGTGGTGTGTCCAGCCAGGCCAGATGCACGCGGTGGCCGGGGATCGCAAGGTATTCGGTCAGCCGAGCCCAAGCCTCAGGGAATACCCGCTCAGACGTAAAGGGCGCGACCAAGATCACGTTGATGCCGAGCGCCAGGTTCTCCTGGGCGGTATCGAACAGGCAGGTGTAGCGGATGTCGTTGATACTCGCCCGTACGTTCAGCCCAGGGCTGGGTACATCGACCAGAAACTCACCGCCTGCGTACTGGAAGAGCGGGTTGGTGAGCGTGTCCAGGTCGAGCAGCGCCCAGTGCAGCCGTCTGGCCAGACCGTGGGCAAAGGTTGTCTTTCCGCTTCCCGGCACACCGCACACCACAATCGCTTCGACCGCGCGTTCTTCAGTCATGTCGACGTCTCGTTCGTTGATCTTGATGTGGGTCAGTGCGAGGCCATCGAGGTCCAAGGAGTGGCACGAGTCGAGGCGACCTCGACGAGGCGGTGCAGGCGGGGACGAGCCACGTCGGTCAGGAATCTGTCCCGTTCAGCGCCGGCGAGGCCGATCGACTCCTTCCACACCGACCGTCCCGCAATGAAGCCCGAGGCGCCACCTTCGTCGAAGGCCACCTGAAGCACATCGGTGAACTGCTCGAACGGCACCCCGGCCGACAACACTGCCCAGGGACGGGTGAGGACCGAGGCCAGCCGCCGCGTACCTTCAACCGAGCCCGGGTATTCCAGTTTCAGCAAATCGACGCCATCGATGTCGTTCAGCGCTCGCGCCGCCTCGATGATTGCGTCTTCGCGCTGCTGCGCCGTCAACTCCTCCCCCGGAAGCGGATAGATCAGGTTCTCGATGACCGCTGGGACGCCCGCGTTGTGCGCGTCGTCGACCACCTCACGAGTCACCTGCAGCACCTCTGCAACGAGATCCGGCTCACCCGGTCCGGGTGCTGGCCGGTCGGCGCGCAGTTGCACGAAAAACTTGACGGCGTCGCCGCCCTGGTCGAGTACCCACTGCCCGTTCAGCGCCGGATCACGGTGCGTACGAGGTTCCCCGTTGAAGACACCACGCTCGGCCGGTTCGGCGGCCACAAGTAGGCCGCAGGTGGACGCGAGAGCGGCGGCCTCCGTGGCAGCCGGAACACCGTAGGTCGGATCGAACAGAATGCCGCTGGCGTACGGGGTGAGCGCCCGGGCTACGGCCACCTTCGAGTCCCGTAGCTGGTCGACGGTGCCCTCCAGTCCGGCCGCGACAAACATCCGACGCAGCGTGTTGCGCTGGTCCATCGCAATGATCGAGAAGATCCCGTCCTCGCTGGCGATGTCGGCCAGGGTTTTGGCCGTGCGTTCGGTTGTGGTGGTCATACGGGCACTCCTGGTGGGTGAATTCGCGTTGCTACTGGGGTGATCGGACGAGTATGTCATCGATGACATGGGTCAGTCAAAGTGCAATGTCATCGATGACACCTCGATTGACATCGATGACAACTTTCAGCTACCTTCACCCTCGTTCTGCCTAGAACAGGTCGCCCATCGGGCGCCGCCACCGCAATGAGCTTTAGAAAAGGAGTCCAGTCCTGGTCACGATGCAAGATGTCGCTGACCGCGCCGGCGTCAGCGCGAAGACTGTCTCGCGGGTGTTCAGAAACGAGCAGTACGTCTCCGACGCAGTCCGGCAGCGCGTGAGCGAGGCAATGCGCGAACTCAATTTCGTGCCGAACATGCTCGCCCGGACGTTTCGCGAAGGCAAGGCATCGGTGCTCGGCATCGCCGTACCCAGCATCGTTGACCCGTTCTTCGCCGCCATCATTGAGGCAGTCGACACCTTCGCCAAGGACCACGACCACGCGATTGCCGTGACGAGCCTGGGAAGCGACCCGGCGCGGGAACGACCAATCGTCGAAGCACTCCTGCTGCGACAGATCAGCAGTCTTATCATCGCGCCGATCGCGCCCGACCAGTCCTATTTGATGCCATGGCTTTCGCACAAGCCGATCGTCTTCATCGACCGAGAACCACACGGGATCGATGCGGACATCTTCTTAGAAGACGACTACGGCGGCGCCGACCTGGCAGTGCGACACCTTATGGAGCTTGGTCACCGGCGAATCGCGTTCCTCGGTGCCAACGACGCTGTAGCGACCACGTCACGCCGACTTGAGGGTTTCAAAGCCGCCTATCAGGCGGCTGGTGTGCCGCTCGATGACTCGTTGATCCTCCTGGCGGGTCCGGGCCTGATCAGTGAGATGCTGACGCGCACGCTCAGCGCCCAGGCCCCTCTGACCGCGATCTTCTCGTCCAACTCGAGAACCTCCATCGAGATCATTCCCACTTTGCAGCAGCTGGGACGAACTGATCTGGCGATAGTGGGCTTCGGTGACTTTCCGATGGCAAGCGCCCTTCAGCCAGCCGTCTCGGTCATCGATCAGAATCCCTCGCGCCTCGGCCGGGCCGCCGCCGAGCGCGCCATCAACCGTCTCAGCCAGTCGCAGGCTACGTTCGAACGCCGAACTGTCTTCGAGGTGAACCTCATCCGCAGAGCGTCCTCTCGGCCGATTGCGGGATAAGTGGGACTTGAGCCACTATTCCGAACGCCCTTGCCCCGGAAGGATGGTCACCGAGGCGGCCGGAGGGATCCGGTTCGCGGACGAGGAGGAGACCATGAATTCCGCAGTTTCGCGCGAGGCAGTGGACGGGCTCCGGCAGCAATTTTCCGGAGTGGTTGTCGGGCCAGATGATGCCGGCTACGACGAGATGCGAGCAGTTCACAACGGCCTCGTCGACAAGCGTCCAGCGCTCATCGCCAGATGCGCCAACACCGCCGATATCGCCGATGCTGTGCGCTTTGCCCGGGCTGAGGGCCTTGGGATCTCCACTCGAGGGGGCGGCCACAACGTTGCCGGGAAGGGCGTGACCGACGGCGGCATGATGATCGATCTGGCGAGCATGCGCGGCAGTTATGTTGACCCAGCCAAACGGCGGGCGCGCATTCAGTACGGACCAAACTGGGATCGGCTCGTCGCGCTGAAGCGACGCTGGGACCCGGACAACGTCTTCCGCCTCAACCAAAACATCGACCCTTCGAGCTGAGTGGGCGTCGGCGGCGTTTGCGACTAGGGGTCATAGGGATTCACGACTGCGACCCCACAATCATCGAAGTCACGAACGTTTTGTGTCGCGAGGCTCGCGCGATGAACCCAAGCAATGCTGGCGATGATCGCGTCGGCGACTGAAATCGGTCTGCCCGCAGCTTGACGTGTCGCGACGATTT
>Ga0307288_10000707_pt1 | contig 11062 bp, 8 predicted proteins | sample ER_DNA_142_FD_194469 | JGI IMG/M metagenome (GOLD analysis project Ga0307288, IMG submission 194469) | Bulk soil microbial communities from the East River watershed near Crested Butte, Colorado, United States - ER_DNA_142 | ecosystem: Environmental > Terrestrial > Soil > Floodplain | place: USA...
CCGGGAGGACTGCCCCGGACTGTGTTCCGAGTGCGGGGCCCTGCTCGCGGAGGACCCGGACCATCACCACGACACGATCGACCCGCGGTGGGCCGCCCTGAGCGGGATGTTCGCCGAGACCCGAAACCCGGGGAACCCAGACCCAGAGGAGAGGACCTGACGTGGCCGTCCCGAAGCGGAAGACCTCGCGCTCCAACACCCGTTCGCGACGGGCGAACTGGAAGGCGGCCCCAGTCGCCCTCACGACCTGCCCGCAGTGCGGCAGCCAGACGCAGCCGCACGTCGCGTGCCCCTCGTGCGGCACCTACCAGGGCCGTTACTACGCCACCGCCGAGCGTTCCGAGCACCAGGGCTGAGCGGGGCCACTCCGAGTGACCTCATGACGTCGCCGGCCGCGAACAGCAACGAATTCCCGCGACCCGTCGGCGCGCTTCTCGACTACCTCACCGAGGTGGTCGGGGAGCGGGTCGACGAGGCGCTGCTCGTCCGCGCCCTCACCCACCGCTCGTTTGCGTACGAGAACGGCGGCCTGCCCAACAACGAGCGCCTGGAGTTCCTCGGTGACTCGGTGCTCGGTCTGGTCGTCACCGACACGCTCTACCGGACCCACCCCGACCTGCCCGAGGGCCAGCTGGCCAAGCTGCGGGCCGCCGTCGTCAACATGCGCGCGCTCGCCGAGGTGGCTCGGACCATCGGCCTCGGTGACTACGTCTTCCTCGGCCGCGGCGAGGAGGCCACCGGCGGCCGCGACAAGGCGTCGATCCTCGCCGACACCATGGAGGCGCTGATCGGGACCATTCACCTGTCCTGCGGCATGGGCAGCGCGAGCATCTTCGTCCACCATCTGTTCGACCGGTTGATGACCCAGTCGGCGTCCCTCGGCGCGGGCCTCGACTGGAAGACCAGCCTGCAGGAGCTCGCCGCAGCCGCCGCGCTCGGCACTCCCGAGTACCAGGTCGCCGAGTCCGGCCCCGACCACGAGAAGCAGTTCGTCGCCAGCGCCGTCGTCGGCGACGAGGTCCTCGGCCACGGCGCCGGCCGCAGCAAGAAGGAGGCCGAGCAGCGCGCCGCCGAACAGGCTTGGGCTGCCCTCGACCAGCGCCGCCGGCCCAGCCCCGCCCTCGAGCCCGAGGTCCAGTGAGATCCGGTCCGCAGGGGCCGGTTCGTATGGGTGGGATCGACGAGGCCTCGTATGCCTGAGCTCCCCGAGGTAGAGACGGTGCGACGCGGGCTGGAGGCGTACGTCGTCGGCCGCGAGATCAAGACGGCCGAGTTCCGCAGCGCCAGGGTCACTCGGCGTCATGTGCCAGGCGCGGCGGACCTCCGCGCCAGGGTCGAAGGTTCGTGCATCGTCGAGGCCCGACGGCGCGGCAAGTACCTCTGGCTCATCCTGCGGGCTCCGGACGGCCAAGAGCAGGGGCTGCTGATGCACCTCGGGATGAGCGGGCAGCTGCTCGTCCAGCCGCCGGACGCGCCGGAGGAGAAACATCTTCACGCGCGGTTCACTTTCGGTGATGGCGAGACCGAGCTGCGGTTCGTCGACCAGCGGACGTTCGGCGGTGTGGCGCTCGCCGAGCTCGACGCATACGGGATTCCCGAACCGATAACTCACATCGCCCCCGACCCGCTCGAGGCGGCATGGGACGAGCGCGCCGTCGTCGCTCGGATGAAGTCCCGCACCAGCGCGGTCAAGCGGTGCCTGCTCGACCAGTCGCTGGTCAGCGGGATCGGCAACATCTACGCCGACGAGGCGCTGTGGCGGGCCGCCATCCACGGCGAGCGCCCTGCGAACCGGCTCACCAAACCGGCTCTGCACCGGCTGCTCGGACACGCTCGGGACGTCTTGGTGGAGGCGCTCGGCCAGGGCGGGACGAGCTTCGACGCCCTCTACGTCAACGTCAACGGCTCGTCCGGCTACTTCGATCGCTCGCTCGACGCGTACGGCCAGGCCGGCCGCCCGTGCCGCCGCTGCGGCACGCCGATCCGCCGCGAGGCCTTCATGAACCGGTCGTCGTTCTCGTGTCCCCGCTGCCAGCCGCGGCCCCGCACGATGCTGGCGCGGACACGCTGACCACCAGTCTCAGACGACCCGGAATCGGCCCAGGAAGATGCCGCTCGGGAACGCCTGGGTCTTGACCGGCTCCAGCTCGGTATGCGTGTCGCCGAACAGACGCGTACCAGCCCCGAGGACGACCGGCAGGACGGTGAGCTGGTAGGCGTCCACGAGGCCGGCGCCGGCGAGCTGCCGGACCAGGTCGCCGCTGCCCAGGACGATGAGGTCGTGCTCGCCCTCCGCCTTGAGTGCCCGCACCGCCTCGACGGCGTCACCGTCGAGGCGCACCGAGTTCGGGTGCGGAAGGGGGTCGGTGAGCGTGCGGGACGCCACGTACTTGGTGGTCTTCCGGAGGATCTCGGTGAACGGGTTGGGCTCCGGTGTCGACAGCCAGTGGCCGACGAGGTCGAGGTATGTGCGCCGGCCGAACAGCATCTCCGCGGAGCCGCCGGTGTCGCCGAGGGCCGCCTGCACGGCTTCCGGGTCGCGGCTGAGGATGTCGGACGCCCAGCCGCCGTAGGGGAACCCGCCTCGCTCGTCCTCGTCGGGTCGGCCCGGAGCCTGCATCACTCCGTCCAGCGAGAGGTTCTCGACCACCACGACGTTGCGCATCGCGCCAGCCTAGAAGGGAGGCCGGACGTCGAGGCCTGATCCGGCGGTTAGCATCGTCGCCGTGACGGAGTCGTTGAGCCCGCTGAACCTGCCCGAGCCCTCCGCCGCCGAGGAGTGGCTCGACGCGCGGGCGCGAGGTGACCTCGACCAGGCCCGCGACCTCGTCGCCGCGATCAAGGGCGACCGGCCGATCGATGCCGCCGACCTGATGGCCCGTTGGAACGACGTCAGTCTCGCCATCGCCAACGTCGCGTCCGTCGCGTCGCTGTTCAGCGAGGTCCACCCTCTCGAAGCGGTGCGTTCGCGGGGTGAGGCGGCGATGCAGGAGGTCCAGAAGCTCGACACCGATCTCAGTCTCGACCGCGATCTGTACGAGGTGTTCGCGGCCGTCGACGGCTCCGGCCTGGACGCGACGGCGAGGCGGCTGCTCGACAAGACCCTGCTCGACTTCCGCCGCGGAGGCGTCGACAAGGACGACGCAACCCGGGGTCGCGTCAAGGAGCTGTCCGAGCGGGCCATCCTCGTCGGCCAGGAGTTCAGCAAGAATATCCGCGACGACGTCCGCAGCGTCAAGGTCACGCCCGACAAGCTCGAGGGGATGCCGCAGGACTGGATCGACGCCCATGCCGTCGACGCGGACGGGCTGGTCACGCTGACCACCGACTACCCAGACGTCGTCCCGTTCTCGACCTACGGCCGCGACCGCGAAACCCGGCGGGCGCTGCGCATGGAGTTCCTCAACCGGGCGTGGCCGGCCAACGACGCGCTGCTCACCGAGCTCTTCGAGATCCGGCGCGAGCACGCGGGGCTCCTCGGCTACCGCGACTGGGCGGAGTACGACGCCGAGGTCAAGATGATCAAGCACGGTGCCGCGATCCCGGAGTTCATCGACCGGATCGCCGACGCGGCGCTCGAGTCGGGGCAGCGGGACCGTCAGGTCGTTCTCGACCGGATGCGGCAGGACTTCCCGGACGCCGAGACGATCGACGCGTCGGACCTGGCCTTCTACGCCGAGGCGGTCCGCCGGGAGCAGCTCGACGTCGACGCGCAGAGGGTGCGCACTTACTTCGACTTCCCAGCGGTACGCCGTGGCCTCCTCGACGTCACCGGCCGTCTCTTCGGGCTGACCTACCGGCCCGCGGAGGACGCCGTCCTCTGGGACGAGGCGGTCGCTGCCTACGACGTCTACCTCACCGACCGCGACGAGCACCTCGGCCGCATCTACCTCGACCTGCACCCCCGCGAAGGCAAGTTCAAGCACGCGGCGCAGTTCGACCTGGTCCGCGGCCTCAAGGACCGACAGCTGGCCGAGGGGGTCCTCGTCTGCAACTTCCCGCGCGGCCTCATGGAGCACTCCGACGTCACGACGCTGTTCCACGAGTTCGGTCATCTCGTGCACCACGTGCTGGCTGGTCGCGGCGAGTGGGTGCGGTTCTCCGGTGTGGCGACCGAGTGGGACTTCGTCGAGGCGCCCAGCCAGATGCTCGAGGAGTGGGCGTGGGATGCGGAGGTGCTGCGCACCTTCGCGCGCAACGCGTCGGGGGAGGAGATCCCGGCCGAGCTGGTCGACAAGATGCGGCGCGCCGACGACTTCGGCAAGGGCTACAACGCGCGAACCCAGATGTTCTACGCGTCGATGTCGTACTGGTTCCACGTCGACATCCCCGACGACCTCACCGAGCGAACCCGGGAGCTGCAGACCCGCTACAGCCTGTTTCCCTACATCGAGGGCACGCACATGCCGGCGTCGTTCGGCCATCTCGAGGGCTACGGCTCCGGCTACTACACGTACATGTGGTCGCTGGTCATCGCCAAGGACCTCTTCAGCGCCTTCGACCGGGCGAACATGTTCGACCCGACCGTCGCCGGCCGGTACCGCGACCGGATCCTCGCCCGGGGCGGTCAGCAGGACGCTGCCGACCTCGTCGAGGACTTCCTCGGCCGCCCCTACACCTTCGACGCGTATGCGGCGTGGCTGGCGGAGTAGGGCCTCTACGTGGCCCGGCGGTAGTTTTCGGCCCTAGGCGGCCGCCGCCCATCGGAGCTGGACATGGTCCCGGCTCGCGCAGCACCAGCAGGAGTCTTCGGACCACATGCCGACCCACGCAACGGCGCACGCAGAGCACGTGAGCCACTGCGTGTACTCACGCGCGGGCTCAGCCGGCGCGGGAGCCGTTGAGTCCGTGGGCCTCTCGACGTCCATGTCGGGAGGAGAGGGACCGGGGTGGTGGCGATACACCATGGCCTCCGGCATTCCGAGGCGTGGCGCTCACGGGCCTTTGAGCTCCTTGAGCACGACCGCCTGACCCGTGTGCCGGGTGCTCAGCTCGGCCATCGCGGCGCGGATCGTCTTGGCGAAGAGATGCGTGCCGGAGAGTCCCGGGTGGACCTTGTCCGACTGCAGCAGCGTGAGGTTCGCCCGGATGGCGGCGTTCCAGTCGGCGACGATGACGTTGGGGCGCGCCGAGGCGACCCGGGCCAACGTTGCGTTCGCCTCGTCGATCCACATCGACTTGGGGTTGTAGAGGTTGACCAGCACGACCATGCGGTCCGGCCCCAGCACGTCGAGCGCGCGGACCACGGTGTCCTCGGTGACGCCGGCGTTCGTGCCGAAGGCCAGGACCACCGACCGCCGCGTGTCGGCACCGCGGGCCGTGACCGCGGCGAGGCCGTCGCTCCATCGGCGGTTCGACTTGGCATCCTGGCGCACCCCGGGGAAGTAGTAGTCGATGGCCTGCTTCGTCGTCGCGACGAGTGAGTCGCCGAACACGTCGACCTGGTCGCCGCTCGGCATGGACCAGTCCTGAGCCGGACTACCTGCGGCCGGCGCCGCGGGGACGCTCGGGGTGGGGGCGGGGACCGGTCCCTGCTCCTGGGCCGCGGCCGGACTCGTATCGCTAGTGGTCTCGGCGATGGCTTGTTCGGTGTCGCTGCGGGTCGGGGCGGTCATGACGACGAGGACGCAGGCGGCGACGGCCACCACCGACGCGGCCGCCGCCATCCGGGGCGCTCCTGACACACCGGAGCTCATCGACTGCCACGCCATCCGCCCACACTCCCGGAACCCCCACACCCGGATCGGCGCCTCGACGAACCGGTACGACAGGTCGGCCAGGGCGACGGTGACGAGAACGCACCAGATCGCACTGACGATGTGCTGAAAGGTGCCCGGCGCCGTCCGCATGTCTTGGCCGATGATGACGATCACCGGCCAGTGCCACAGGTAGATGGCGTACGACCGGCGCCCGATCCACGTCATCGGCTCGGCGCACAGCAGCGTCCGCCAGCGGGAGTCTTCCGGGAAGGACGACCACTCGGTATGCGCACCCGCGCCGGCCGGCTGCCCTACCGGCAGCAGCGCCCCCACCAGCACGACGGTCGCCACGCAGGCGAGGGCCAGACCACCTCGGAAGGTCAGCGGCGAGTCCTCCCGCAGGACCCAGAACAGGACCGCAAGCACGAGGAGGGCCGTCCCGAGGACCGGACGACGGACGGCCAGCCACACCGACGCATACCGGGTCTGCCGGATGGAGGTCGCCGACACGGCGGTCCACGAGGCGTACCCGAAGGCCAGGGCCGCTCCGAGCATCAGGCCGGTGACGTGGGTGTCGGTGCCGTAGTAGACCCGCGTGGCGTCGTCGTCGGGGACGAACCACAGCGCCATCAGCGCCGTCGAGAGCACGGCGAGACCCAGCGTCAGGCCGACCGACACGGCCAGGCGCCGGCGCACCGCCACGGTCGTCATCAGCGCGGCCACGACCAGCGGCCAGGCGAGATAGAACTGCTCCTCAACCGCCAGCGACCAGAAGTTCATGAACAGCTGCGGTGAGGTCTGGTCGAAGTAGCTGGAACCGGCCGCGATCTCCACCCAGTTCGTCGAGAAGGTCAGGGCGCCCAGGAGCTGGCGGTCGATGTGGACCACAAGGTCGTGATGGGCGATCCGGGCAGCCAGGGTGCTGACGACGACGCAGACGACGAGGGCCGGCAGGAGGCGCCGGGCGCGACGGCTCCAAAACCGGCCGAACGCGATGCGACCACGGCCCAGCGCCTCACGCTGAAGGAGCGTCGTGATGAGGAACCCGGACACGACGAAGAAGACGTCGACGCCGAGGAACCCGCCGGGGAGCCAGGCGGGGTCGAGGTGGTAGACGACGACCGCGGCGATGGCGAGGGCGCGAAGCCCATCGAGCCCCTCGAGGTGCCCCGCGACGGCGGGACGGGTTTGCGCATACCGGGGAGGCGCCCTCGTCGGGGCCGGGCGCTCCAGCGTGGACACCGTGCCGCCTCCTCCGCGTCCGACCCTCGATCGCGAGCATAGGGAGGCTCGAGCGCGATCCCGTGGAGCCACGCGGTGGCCCGACGGGGCTCGTAGGGTGGAGCGGTGGCCGAGGGTTCCGGGGGTGCGGAGCGCGCGACCGCCTACATCCGCGGTGATGTGCAGGGCGTGGGGTTCCGGTTCTGGGCCCGCGCACGGGCCCGTGACCTGGGTCTCGTCGGGTACGCGAGGAACCTCCCCGACGGCCGCGTCGAGGTGGTGGCGCAGGGCGACGGCAACGCGGTTGACCGGTTCCTCGCCCTGCTCGACGAGGATCCCTCGACGGCGGGACGGCCTGGTTCGGTGAGCGGGGTCGTGACGCAGTGGGGTCGCGCCCTGCCCGGCGTGGGGTCGTTCGACGCGAAGTGAGGCATACCCTGAACCGCGTGTCGACCGAGGTCTCGGCAGAGCCACCTCTGGAGCTGCCTTCCGAGCTGCTTCGGCTGCGCGCGAGCATCGACAACATCGACGCGGCCTTGATCCACCTGCTCGCCGAGCGGTTCAAGGCCACCCAGGCGGTCGGGGTGCTCAAGGCTGAGCGGCACATGCCGCCCGCCGACCCGACACGGGAGGAGCAGCAGGTGGCCCGGCTGCGCGCCCTGGCCCAGGACTCCGGACTGGACCCGGTCTTCGCCGAGAAGTTCCTCGCGTTCGTCATTGCCGAGGTCATCCACCACCACGAGCAGATCGCGGGGGCGGCGCGGTCATGAGGGCCTGCTGAGTCCCAGCGGCATCACCGGTCCCTCGAACCACCGAGCGGTCGAGGTTCGAGGTGGGCGGTCATCCCGCTTGTAGGGTTGCGGCGATGTACGTCAAGAGCCTGACGATGAAGGGTTTCAAGTCCTTTGCGTCGTCGACCCACCTGCGCCTCGAACCGGGCATCACCTGCATCGTCGGCCCGAACGGGTCGGGCAAGTCCAACGTCGTCGACGCGCTGGCCTGGGTCATGGGCGAGCAGGGCGCGAAGTCGCTGCGGGGCGGCTCGATGGAGGACGTCATCTTCGCCGGCACGGCCGGCCGGCCGCCGCTGGGTCGGGCCGAGGTCAGCCTGACCATCGACAACACCGACGGCGCGCTGCCCATCGACTACACCGAGGTGACCATCTCGCGGACGATGTTCCGCAGCGGCGGCTCCGAGTACGCCATCAACGGCACCGGCTGCCGACTGCTCGACATCCAGGAACTGCTGTCCGACAGCGGCATCGGCCGTGAGATGCACGTCATCGTAGGCCAGGGCCAGCTCGACGCCGTGCTCCGCGCCACGCCCGAGGAGCGGCGCGGGTTCATCGAGGAGGCGGCCGGGGTCCTCAAGCACCGCAAGCGCAAGGAACGTGCGCTGCGGAAGCTCGAGGCGATGGAGGCCAACCTCACCCGGATCACCGATCTCACCGGAGAGATCCGCCGGCAGCTCGGGCCGCTCGGCCGCCAGGCCGAGACCGCGCGCAGGGCCGCGGTCATCCAGGCTGAGGTCCGCGACGCCCGGCTGCGGCTGATGGCGGACGACCTCATCCAGCTGACCGCGACCCTGGAGCAGGAGGTCGCCGACGAGACCGCCCTTCTCGCGCGCCGGACCGAGGTCGAGGACGCTCTCGCCCAGCTCGGCGGGCGGATCGCGGAGCTGGAGGCGGCCGGCGAGGCGGCGCGACCGGAGCTCGCCCGTGCGCAGGAGCGTTGGTATGCGTTGTCGCGCCTCACCGAGCGCCTCACCTCGACGGGGTCCCTGGCCTCCGAGCGGGTCCGCCTCCTTCGCCAGGATCTTGCCGACGACGCTCGGGAGGCCGGTTCGGGGGCGACCAGCCGCGACCCGCATGAGCTGCGTCGTCAGGCCGCCGAGCTGCTCGACCAGCACGAGGGGCTGCTCGTCGAGGTCGCCGACGCCACCGCCGCGCTCGAGGCCGCCGTCGTCGAGCGCGTGGACGTCGAGCAGGCCTACGCGGCCGAGCAGCAGCGGCTGGCCCGGGTGGCGCGCGCCGTCGCGGACCGGCGCGAAGGACTGGCCCGGCTGGCCGGGCAGGTGGCTGCCAAGGCGTCCCGTATCGAGGCCGCCGAGGGCGAGATCGGCCGGATGCGCGAGACGGTCCAGGCCGCGCGCGGCCGGGCGGCGCACGCAGAGCGCGAGTTCGCCGCGCTGGAGTCGTCGATCGCCGCCGAGGAGGCTGGCGAGGAGGACCTCGACGCGGAGTATGAGAGCGCCGCGGCCCATCTCGACCGGCTGCAGGCGCAGCTGGAGGAGCTGCAGGAGGCCGAACGCGCCGCCGAACGCGACCGTCAGGCGTCCGCGGCCCGGCTGGACGCGCTGGAGCTGAGTCTGCGCCGCAAGGACGGCGCGGCGGCGCTGCTGGCGGCCGGTGACGAGGCGCATACGATTTCGGGTTCGGTTGCGTCGTTGCTGGAGGTCGACGCCGGGCACGAGGGGGCGGTCGCCGCGGCTCTCGGGTGGGCGGGTGACGCGCTCGCCGTGGACACGTTGGCGGGAGCGGCTGCCGCCGTAGACCGGCTGCGCTTCGACGACGCGGGTCAGGCCGGGCTGCTGGTGCCGGAGACGGCGGGGTCCGTCGACCGGGCGGCGTGGCCGGCGCTGCCCCGCGGGGCGCGCTGGGCGCTCGACGTCGTCACGTGTCCCGACCGGCTGCGGCCCGCCGTCGAGCGGATGCTCGAGCGTGTCGCGCTGGTCGACGACAGCGCCGCGGCGGCCGCGCTGGTTCACCACGGCGTCATCGCGGTGACCCGTGGCGGCGACGTCTTCGGCCCGGGTTGGGTCCGCGGAGGCAGCGCCGCGGCGCCGAGCCTTCTCGAGATCCGGGCCGCGGTCGACGATGCGCGCGAGCGGCTGTCCGAGGCGTCGGGCCGCGGGGAGCGCGCCCGCTTCGCCATCGGTGCGCTGAGCAGCCGGGCCGCCGAGGCCTCCGACACCGTGGAGGCCGCCCTAGACCAGCTGCACGAGTCCGACGCGAAGATGTCGGCGGTCGCGGAGAGGCTGGGGGCGCTCGGCGTGGCCGTCCGGGGCGCGCGGGCCGAGGCCGAGCGGACCGAACGCGCGATCGCCGCCGCCGAAGGGGCCCTCGAGACCGACCGGGCCGAGCACACGGCACTGCGGGAACGCTACGACGCAGCGGTCGGCCATCCGGGGGTCTCCGCTGGAGCTGACGGCGAGGCGGGGGACGTCGGGGACGAGGGGGACGACGTCTCGACCGACGAGCGGGACCGCCTCGATGGCGCGGCGACCGCGGCCCGGATGCACGAGACCGAGCTCCGGCTGGCGCTGCGGACGCGTGAGGAGCGGGCCAGAGCCCTGCACGACCGGGCGACCTCATTGGAGGCGGCCGCCGTGGCCGAGATCGACGCGCGCGCCCGACACGAGGCCCGCCGGCTGCGCCGGATGCGCGAGGCCGAGGTGGCGGAGGCGGTCCGGGTGGGAGCGGCCTACGCCGCCGGGGTCCTCGCCGGCGCCGCCGACCTGGCCGACGTGCTGCGCCGGCGCGCCGACGAGGCCCGGACCTCGCGCGACGCCGAGATCGGGGTGCTGCGCCGCCAGGTCGTCGTCCTCCAGGACGAGCTGCGCGAGCTCACCGACTCCGTGCACCGCGACGAGGTCGCCCGCGCGCAGCAGCGGCTGCGGATCGAGCAGCTCGAGGCTCGCGCCATCGAGGAGCTGGGGGTCGACCCGACGACGCTGGTCGAGGAGTTCGGCCCCCAACGGTTGGTTCCGCAGCCACCGGCGGAGGGGAGCGACGAGCCAGGCGAGCCTGAGGCATACGTGCGAGAGGTGCAGGAGAAGCGGCTCCGCAGCGGCGAGCGGCGGCTCGCGGCGCTCGGCCGGATCAACCCTCTTGCACTCGAGGAGTTCTCAGCGCTCGAGGAGCGGCACACGTTCCTCACCATGCAGCTGGAGGACCTCAAGCGGTCCAAGCGCGACCTGCTTGACATCCTGCGTGAGGTCGACGAGCGGATCGAGCGAGTGTTCACCGAGGCGTACCACGACGTGGCGGTGCAGTTCGAGCGGGTCTTCGCGCGGCTGTTCCCGGGCGGTGAAGGACGGCTGGTCCTCACCGACCCAGGCAGCATGCTGACGACCGGCCTCG
>Ga0307288_10000710_pt1 | contig 11022 bp, 8 predicted proteins | sample ER_DNA_142_FD_194469 | JGI IMG/M metagenome (GOLD analysis project Ga0307288, IMG submission 194469) | Bulk soil microbial communities from the East River watershed near Crested Butte, Colorado, United States - ER_DNA_142 | ecosystem: Environmental > Terrestrial > Soil > Floodplain | place: USA...
GATGGAGTAACACAGTGAATCGGTCATCGTGGCTAGCCATCTGCTGCGCTATTGCTGCAGTGCCGTCGGTCGAGCCGTTGTCGACTATGAGCACTTCGATCCGCTTGAGGGTTTGCGACCGCAGGCTGTGCAGGCACTCACTTAGATAGGACTCCGCGTCGGTGGCAACGACTACTACGCTCAGCAGCGGCTCTGCCGCCGACCGCTCGGAGGAGCCCGCTGCCCCGCGCCGGAACTTCCGCAATCTGAATCGGATCGGGGCGGGGAGCCGCAAGGCAACGCTGCGAGCGAAGGCGGCAAGCCCTTGCTGGGCGTTCATACATTCCTGGGTTGGGCGGACTTGGGAGCGAACGGGCGCCGCGCGTACAGCCGCCGTAGTTTGCGAGCGACCCGGAGGGGAAAGGACTTCCTCGCTGGTGCCGGCTTCTGACGTGGTGCTGGCTTCGAAGGTGCAGCAAGCCTGCGGTGCTTCACCAGCCCGACGTCGAGACACAATCCAGAGGTCCGAAGCGTGAAATAGGCCGCCATCGTTGGGGGGCCATCGGCAACTGGCTCGGGAAGAACGCGGCCCGGCCGCCGTTCCTCTGTCAGCGTTGCGCGATGGCGCATACCCAAGCCCATCACCCCGAAGTACACATGCAGGTCCCACAGACCATCCGCCAGCCGCGTGCCGGCCGCGATGGTATTCGGATCGATGTCGGCGGTGAAAGACGCCGCGAGCCCCATGCGATGGACGGCGGCCGGCACCGCCCAGGTCTCGCCGGTACGGCGTTCGGTCAGATCAACCCGGAGCGTGGACCTCGCCATGCCAAGCCAAAGCACCTCGGTAGCAGCTTCACCCAGCATTGCGGCAAACCTGCGCTCTGCGAGCGGCTCCTCAGGCATATTCTCGAAGATCGACTCGGCCTCTTCGACAACGTCGTGCTCAGCATCAGCGGTGAGAATGTGGGTAGGAATCCTCCCTTGGGGTGTCACGTCAGACATTTCGACAGTTCCGCTGATCTGGAGGCGGCCGTCGACCCAGCCAACTTGCTGGACCCTCGGGTAGGCAGACCATGGCAGCGACATTTCTGCGATGCGGCCGACGCTCTCGGAGTCGGCAGCGAGGAGCGCGCGGGCGATCCGCTGCGGCAACGGCTGGAGCAATCTGACGACCCCATCGCCGAAATAGCGGGACGCGATGCGATGCGCGTTGCTGAATAGCTCGCCTGCCGCAGTGTCGGACAACTTCAGCCACCGCCGCCCGCTGAGGCGCTGCACCATCTCGACCTGAAGCCAGCGCCGATAGATCCGGTCGCGCTTTTCTCCCGGCTCGGTCTGCGCCACGACAACCTCGATCGCGTCAGCCAGGTTGTCGAAGTAGCGCCGCCAGTTGGGGCTGCGGAAACCGGCGTTGGCCAGATCTCTCCGCAGGATGTGGAAATAGCAGGTGTAGTCGGCGTAGATGCTGACCACGTCCGCCATCAGATAACACGTCACGACGAAGAGATGATCCTCGAGTCGCCGCCGGCCCTCGGGAAATCGGATCTGATGGTGATTGAGAAATTCCCGACGGAACAATTTGTGGGGCGTCAGGCTGTCCATGATCGCCGAATTGGCGATCGCGCAGTTGCGGACAGTTTCGCTGAACACGACGCGCGGAACGCGACGCTGCAGCCCGGCCATCTTCGGCAGCACGACATCGGATCCGCAGCTAGTCGCGAAGTCGTACAACCGCTCGAGGGCCTCAGTGCCGAGCCAGTCGTCATGATCGCAGAAGAACACGTACTCGCCCTGAGCGGCATCCAGGCCGACGTTGCGGGGCTGGCCGGGCCAACCTGCGTTCGGCTGGTGAATGACGCGAATGTGCGGGTATGTCGCAGCAAGCTCGTCCAGACGCGCCGGAGTTTCGTCGGTTGAACCATCGTCGATGCAGATGACTTCGTATTCATCGACGGTAAGGCTCTGGGAGATCAGAGATTCGATGCAGGGCCCGAAGTACTCCCCCGGGTTGTACACCGGAACCACCACACTCACCTTGAGCACGTCATCGAGCCTTCCACACGCGCAAGCTAGACCCCTTCAGCCCACTCCGGCGACTTCGCGCGATCCCCGCGATCCGCGTGGAGCGAGCGCCAGCGAGCGGAGCAATCAACACAGCACGATAGGGTTCAGCCGGTGACCAGATTGCGCAATGTTGCGGTGATCCTGGCGGGAGGTACCGGTACCCGCATCGGCCTGAACATTCCAAAACAGCTGATCAAGATCGCCGGTAAGCCGATCATCGAGCACACCATTGCCGCCATGCACCAATCCCCGCTGGTGGACGAAATCGTGGTGATGATGGCGCCGGGCCACCTGGACGAGGTTCGGGCGATCGTGAAGAAGGGTGATTACGTCAAGGTCACCCAGATCCTGGAGGGCGCTGAGACCCGCAATGACACCACGGCTGCCGCGCTAGCAGCCCTCGGCGATGAAGAATGCAATGTCTTGCTGCATGACGCCGTACGTCCACTCGTGTCGCAAACGATCATTGCGGCCAATGTCGATGCGCTGCAGACCCACGAAGCTGTCGACACTGCGATCCCGTCGGCGGACACGGTCATCCAAGTCGAGCCCGGCCAGGAAAGCATGGTCGACGTGCTGCCTCGGCACCTGCTCCGTCGGGGTCAGACGCCACAATCGTTCCGCCTCTCTACGATCAAGGCCGCGTACGCGAATGCCGCGAAAGATCCGAATTTCACCGCGACCGATGACTGCACTGTGGTCCTCCGCTACCTTCCCGAGGTCTCGATAGCCGTCGTTTCCGGGCATGAACGCAACATGAAGGTCACCGAGCCCATCGATGTCTACATCGCCGACAAGCTGTTCCAGCTGACCTCTGCGGACCGACCTACGCCGCTGACAAATGATCAGTACCACGCCAGGCTGGACGGCCGAACAGTGGTGGTTTTCGGCGGATCGTACGGGATCGGTGGTGACATCGCGGAGCTGGCCCGCGCGTACGGGGCAAACGTGAAGACCTTCTCGCGATCGACCACCGGCACCTATGTCGAGAAGCGGGCCGATGTCGCCAAGGTCGCCCAGCAGGCGCTCGACGAGACGGGCCGGATCGACTTCGTGGTCAACACTGCCGGTGTGCTGGTCCGCGGCGAACTGTCGGAGACGTCGGAGGAGACGATCTACTCCTCGACTGACGTCAACTACCTGGCGCCTATTTTCATCGCTCAGGAGTTCTTCCCGCATCTAGTCAAATCTGGCGGATCGCTGCTGCTGTATACCTCCTCGTCGTACACCCGCGGGCGCTCAGGCTATTCGCTCTACTCCTCGGCGAAGGCGGCGATCGTGAACCTGACGCAGGCGCTCGCCGACGAATGGGCCTCCTCAGGCGTACGAGTCAACTGTGTCAATCCGGAGCGCACTGGAACCCCGATGCGCACCAAGGCTTTCGGTGAGGAGCCTCCGGGCACGTTGCTGTCGTCGGAAGAGGTTGCTCGTCAGTCCCTCGACGTATTGCTCTCCCACCTAACGGGCCACATCATCGACATCCGCCGGGAGGATGGCCCTGCCGCACTGGGCAACGGCTAATGTGCCCTGAGCTTGTCGAAGGGGGCGCTTCGACAAGCTCAGCACGCATTAGAAGACCACGTCGCTGACGACCAGGTTGTGATCGGATGGACGGCTGGAATCCACCCGCTTCATGACGTTCTCGTACCGGAGGACTCGCTTGCTGCCCTTGACCATCACATAGTCCAGTCGGACGCCTTTGGCCGGCAGCGTGGTCTTGTAGTGGTTGATCGTCGGGTACTTGCTGTTGATTCGGGACTTCGCGGCGAAGGTGTCGGAGAACCCTTGATGCAGTAGATATTCGCGCGGCGCGTCTCCGGCACGATTGGTCTGCCAGGAGTTGAAGTCGCCCGCATAGATGATCTTCTCGCCGGCCTTGGCAAGGCCGTTGACCCTCAGATAGACCGCCCTGGCCTGCCTCCCGCGCAGCGCGTTATAGCTCTTTTCCGTGCTCAGCGAACCACTATGGCGGTCGTCCAGATGTACCGAGACGATCCAGAAGCGCTTTCCGCTCTTGCGGTCCGCGAACTTCGCGTACGCCGCGCTGCGCCGCAGCGACTCGCTGTCAGAGCCCCGAAGCGGCAGGTTCATGCTGCAGGAGGGGTTGTAGTTCTTGCTGCCCGTCTTCTCCGGACAGTTGCTCAATAGCTTGAACTTCCTGGTGTCGTACAAGATGCGAGTGCCCTGGGTGCCATGGTTGGTGCCCGGCTTGACGTACGGCGTGGTCCGGACCAGCTGATAGCGGCCGTCGCCGACGACGCTCTTCAACGAGCGCTCCAAACTGGTGGTCTGCCGCAGATGTCCCGTTGTGGTCCCCTTGGAACCGTCAGCGCGTCCCGGACCGAGTTCCTGAACTGCCAGGACACCAGGGTTACGGCTGGCGATCTCACGCGCCACATCACCCGCGCGGCTCAGCCAACTCCGGCCGTCATGAGCGCGCGAAGTGCGGACATTGAAGGTGCCCACGCGCAAGGCGAGGGAGTTCTGCGTCTCGGTCAGGTTGAACACCTCGCGTACGCGAAGTTTGGACGATTGGGCTTCCACGGCCTTCGTGACGCGGGCCTGCCCGGTCTCGGCCTTATGGCTCGTGCTCGACACATGCTTTTTCGGGCTCGTGGTTGTTTGGCTTACGCCGGGATCAGACACCGCCTTGGCGTTGATCGAGCCCGACATCGGCGCGGAGCCGGCCGAAATGCCCACCGCGCAGCAGACCGCCACAATGCCGATAGCCGCGGTTGCAGCGGCCACGCGCTGAGCACGCACAAATGCTCCTTACCAATGCTCCTTAAGGAACAACGTGAGATCGGCGGTGGCCCCCGAGCGGCACCCGACGAGACTTCCCCAGAGGCGGTCAGATTCCGCAATCTGGGCCGGATAGACCGAACACTAAGAGCCAGCACCTGCTCGGCGCCACCGTTACCGACCCGTTATGGATGTGACAAGCATCACATTTTGAAGATTACGGCGCTATCTCAGACTGAATGGCCCTTCGACAGGCTCAGGGCGCATCCCGTTCCGGGCTCAGGGCGCATTCTGTTCAGACCGGCGCTCAGGGCGCATTCTGTTCAGACTGGCGCTCAGGGCGCATCCTCAGAACGGGATCAGCGACGGAGCGGTCGGGTTCCATACGGCGCGAGCACCGAGGTCTCCGACCCGAACGACCCAGACCAAAGCCACCACTGCCACCGCGACCAACAGGATTGGCAACCCGACGCGCAGGATCGCGGACTGGCCTGTTCCACCTGGCGCGGTGTCTGGCGTGCCCCGCGACACCACGAAAACATTGACCAGGGCGATGATGGAGAAAGCGATCATGATGTAGAGGAGTTGGTTGCCGAGCTGGTAATGCTTCGCGATCAAAGCGCCGACCGGATTCCCGGACGTGATCCCCAAGGCAGCCTCGAGCGCCAGCCCGCTCTGCCGCGCAACGAACGCCACCGCGGTCGCACCAACGACGACAATGGCCAGCGGCCAGCGCGCCCACGCACGTGTCTTCGGAAATGCGAAGAGGAACGCCAGCAAGGCGGCCAACGGGATGCCGACGACAGCGGCATGAACCACCAGCGCATGGAGCGGAAGACCGCCGATCTTGTCGAACATGGGCACTCCTGAGGTCGTAATTGGCGCAGGCGTGACTGGCCGGAAGGGCACCTACCCGGTTAGACGACGGGCTCTGCTGAATAGTTCGATGGGCTGAATAGTTCGATGGGCTGAATAGTTCGAGGCGGTCAGCGACTCTACCGCTCGTGCGAGATCGCAGCTTCTCGCGCGGTCCGCAAGTCCGACACCAATCCGGCGAACGCCTCGCTCCGCTCCTCAGCGGTCGCCCGCAGTACGGCGGACGGATGGACGGTTGCCAGCACCGGCCGAACCCCCACCGGCGTGGCAAGTTCCAGCACCTGACCGCGCTGCTTCGTGACCCGAAACGTACTCCCCAGCAGCGCCCTAGCCGCCGTGGCGCCCAAACAAACGATCAAGGTCGGGTCAACCAGCGTCAGCTCCGCTTCGAGCCACGGCAGGCAAGCTTTGATGTGGGTGACCTGAGGCGTGGCGTGGATTCGCCGCTTTCCTCGGTCGGTGAAACGAAAGTGCTTGACGGCATTGGTGACATAGACATCCTCCCGAGCTACACCGGCTTCATCCAGCGCCTCCTGAAGCAGCCGCCCAGCCGGACCGACAAAGGGAATGCCCTGGCGATCTTCGACGTCGCCGGGTTGCTCTCCGACGAGGGCTAGGGGTGCCTTCGGGTTCCCAGCAGAGAAGACCACCTGGGTCGCGGGCTGCCACAACTCGCAACCCTTACAGTTCACCGCCGCTGACTTGAGGGCCTCTATGTCGGCGTGCTCGGGCACCCACGGTGCCGCTGTCTGCGTCAACCCTTATTGCCCATCGCCTTGCCCGTCCCCTATCGACCCTGCCCAGGAGCCGGGTTCGTGGTCGTGCTGCCGCCCTTCGAGCTTGATCACGTGCAGCACGGCATTGATCAACGCCAGATGTGTGAAGGCCTGCGGGAAGTTGCCGAGTTGTTGACTGGTGTGCGGGTCGATCTCCTCACCGTACAGATCGAGCGCACCGGCGAAGGACAGCAGCTTGGCGCACAGCTTTCGCGCTCGCTCGTACTCACCGATCTCGCACAGCGCGGACACCAGCCAGAAGGAGCAGATCGTGAAGCTGCCCTCCTCGCCGATGAAACCGTCATCGGTTTCCTCGACCTTGTAGCGCAGCACCAGCTCGTGCACAGTGAGCTCGTCGGCAATCGCGAGCACTGTGGCCTTGATGATCGGGTGATCGGCCGGCAGGAACCGCACCAGCGGCGCCAGCAGCAATGATGCGTCGAGGGCCTTGCTGCCGTAGTACTGGGTCAGCACGCCGCGATCGTCCACGCCGTTGGTCAATATGTCGTCTCTGATCTCTTGTGCCGCGAGTTCCCATTCGGCGGCCTTGCCATCCTCTCCGGTCATCCGGGCGATCTTTGCGCCTCGGTCGACGGCGACCCAGCACATGATCTTGGATGAGGTGAAGTGCTGCAGCTGGCCGCGTACCTCCCAAATGCCGGCGTCAGGCTCACGCCAGTACTTCAACGCCTCGCCAACCTGCTTGTCCAAGATCGTCCAGATGCGGTTGTCAAGGCGATTGGCTGCCTTGAAGTGAAGGTAGACCGAGTCGAGTAGAGCGCCCCAAACATCGTGCTGCTTCTGCGCGTACGCGGCGTTGCCTATCCGCACCGGACGTGAGTTGGCATAGCCCGGCAGGTGATCGAGCTCCCGCTCGATGAGTTCCTTCTCACCGCCGATGCCGTACATGATCTGGATATCGTCCTCGCCCTCCACCAAGTCGGCGATGAAGGCGAAAAAGTCCACTGCCTCCCAGTCAAACCCCAACGAGTACAGGCCCCAGAGGGCGAATGTGGCGTCCCGGATCCAGGTGAATCGGTAGTCGTAGTTGCGGTTTCCTCCCGGAGTCTCGGGAAGCGACGTCGAGCCGGCGGCAGCAATGGCCCCAGTCGGGGCGTAGGTGAGCCCTTTGAGAGTAAGCGCGCTTCGCTGCAGGTAGCCGCGCCACGGGTGATCGGGGAACTGCCCGCGGGCCAGCCAGTGCTGCCAGTGGTGAGCAGTCCATACCTGGCGCTTGTATGCGTCGGCGAAGTCCGCCGGTGGTATCGCCCCACCCCAAGACAGCGCGACATAGCGGACGTCGCCCTCTCGGAGCAGCGTCCGGGCGTTGGCTTGGCCGCCCTCGAACCCCAGCCGTAGGTCGCTGGTCAGGGTCAGTTTGAGATCCTGGCCATCGGCCGAGCAGACACCCTGGTAGTAGCTGTTGTTCGTGTACTCCCAGCGAACGTGGCCTTCGCCGTAGTTGAGTACCGGCTCACAATCCACGGTGGTCTGCACCTCACCGGAGGCACAGCGAATCGTACGCAGGAAGATGTGCTCGGCCTCGTAGTCATTGGGGGTCCGACGGTAGGTCTTGGACCGGTCTGCCGGATGGTGCCAAGGTCCGATCAAGAGGCAGTCTCGGACGATGATCCATCCGGTTGGCGTCCCCCAGCTGGTCTCCAAGATCACGGTGCCGGGCAGGTAACGGACGTCCGCAGGTACGGCGATGTCGACTGGGGAGATTCGGAAAGTCCCCGCCTGCCGACCAAGGATGCGGCCGAACACACTGGGAGAGTCGAAGCGAGGAACGCACATCCATTCCACTGCGCCGTTCGGCGACACGAGGGCGGACACCTCTCCGTCGCTCAGAAACCCATAGTCGCCGATCGGGGTCGACCGGATACGCGGCGCCGGCGCACCGACCCGAGCCTGCGGCTTGCTCTTCCTATTCGCCATGGGCAAAGCATTGCCCGGTCAGCACGTCCTGGCAAGCATTGGCCGCCAGCGGCAGGTCCGATGATCATCGACTGCGTTAATGGCCCGGTCCGGTCACGATCTTCTGGCGTTCGGATTCGTGAACTCCGCCCTTCTTTTCGAGGGTGGCACAGGCGTCCTCGATATCGCGGGCCAACGTGTCGACATGCTCACGACTCAAGGTTTCCTTGACCAGCGCACGCATGATCGTTATGTCTTGAGCGTTCGGCGGAAGCGTGTACGCCGGCACCATCCAGCCTCGTTCCGCCGACAGCTGCCAGGCGATGTCGAACTCGTCGTAGTGCTGATCACCGGTGAGTTGAAAGGCAACGAGCGGCAGCTGCTCCTCGTCGGGCCCGATCAACTCAAAGCGTCCCGTGTCCTGCAACTTTTCCGCGAGGACTTTGGCGTTCTGCTCCATGTTCTTCATGATGTAGCTGTAGCCCGCGCGGCCATAACGTACGAAGTTGTAGTACTGCGCCAGCACCATCGCTGAGCCGGTGGAGAAGTTCAGCGTGAAGGTGGCGTCGGTCTTGCCGAGGTAGTTCTCCGTGAACACGAGATCTTGAGCGAGGTCGGACTTCTCTCGAAAGATCAGCCAGCCGATGCCGGGGTAGACGAGCCCGAACTTGTGCCCAGAGACGTTGATCGAACGCACCTGTTCAAGGCGGAAGTCCCATTCCGAATGCGGGTAGAGGAACGGCCAGACGAATCCCCCGCTCGCGCCGTCGACGTGCAATGGAACGTCAATGCCGCGCTCGGCCTTGATCCCGACCAGCAGGTTGTTGATGCCGACGACGTCATCCTTGTGTCCGGTGAAGGTCGTTCCGAGGACGGCTGCCACCCCAATGGTGTTCTCGTCGATGTGCGGGCTGACGTCGTCCGGCCCGATGGTGTACTTGCCCGGCTGCAAAGGCACGATCCGTGGCTCGACATCGAAGTAGCGGCAGAACTTCTCCCACACCACGTGCACATCGCCGCCGAAGACCAGGTTCGGGTTCGCTGTCGATTCCCTCGCGGCTTCGCGACGCTTGCGCCAATTCCATTTCAGCGAAAGTCCGCCAAGCATGATCGCCTCTGACGAGCCTTGGGTGCGCGCGCCGGTTGTCTCGCCCGGTGCATGGAAAAGATCAGCGAGCATCCGGATGCAGCGTTGCTCGATTTCGGCCGTCCGGGGATATTCCGCGTGGTCGATGAAGTTGCGGTGCAGGTTGTCGGCGATGATCCTTTGTGCCTCCGGCTCCATCCAGGTCGTGACGAAGGTGGCGAGGTTGCGAGCCGGATCGCCTTCGAGAGCGAGATCTTCGGCAACCAGCCGCATGGCCTCCACGGGGGTCATGCCAGTCTCGGGGAATTCGCGACTCGGCACTTCCTCGGTGGCGAAGCGATTCCCGAAGAGCACCGCGTCAGGGATTGGGCCGGAGGATGTGGTCATTGGCTTCTCCTTCGTTGAGCGCTAGTTGTTGATCAATGGGCTGCACGATGCTGTGGGCCTTCAGGGCGTGCAGGTGCTGCTGCGCGAACCGCATGCTTCCATGCTGGCAACATCAAGATCGCTCCCACCAGGAAGCAGAGCGCTCCGAGTAGCGTGCCGGCGATCGAGACGGAACTATTGATGAATTCGCCTGTGGTCGGAAGGACGTAGCTCGCCAGCGCGGAGATCATGAAGAAGATGGATCCGATCATGTTCAACCAGGCGATGTACCAAGGCAATGACCTAGGCCGAAAGCTGAGCAAACGCCCCACCGCGAGGATGGCGAAGGCGCTCGACATCAAGAACAGCGTCGACCCGTATAGGTCCGGTCGCCAGATTCGGCGATCCTGCTGTTTCACGGTCGCGTTCTGGATCAGGGCCGCCAGCGTGCTGATGTTGAAGAACAGCGTGCCGGGAAACTGTGTGATGGCCGCCAGCCAGTTGCGATCACGTGGCAGCCACGCCCAGAACCGGACGCGGCTCCGGGTGTGCTGGGACTCGACGTCAACGTCGGTCATCGCCGGTGTCTGGGCCTGCACCAGCTGGCAGAACGAAGCTGACGTGAAGAAGAGCGAGCCGACGAAGTAGGTGATGCTGTCTGCGGTCGCTCCCACCGCGTCGGCGTACGCCGGCACGGAGCCGAGGGCAAACAACGCCGCGCCGATGATGAACAGCCAAGCGATCATGGTGTTCAGCACGGCCGGCCGCACCGCCACAGCGCTCCCCTCGCGGAACCGGCGTTTGCGGCCCCTGTACGCCTCCACCTGTACCGGTATCGAGCTGCCCGCACATCACCCCTGAAGGATGAGACCATCGAGCCCGGTCAGCCCACGCTCCTCAGTTGGGGTTCAGTCAGTTCCGACCCAGGGACGGCGACCAGCCGCTCGGGCAATCGAAGCGAACGACGAATGGCTCCGATGGCAGCGGGTGGATCTCGACCTTGTGTAAGCGATGAGAGCTACTTGATCACTATGGAGAGATGATCGTGGGCTGCTTGAGGTCGAAATACTCGGGCTCTCCGACGCTCAGCTTGCCCATTTCTTCCATTTGGGCCTGCAGCTCAGGCGGTGGAACCTTCCGTTCGCCGTCGCGCGCCTCGGCTTCTGAGCTGAAGTACATGACCATCGTGTAGCGGCCGCCTTCGTGGCCCAC
>Ga0307288_10000711_pt1 | contig 11002 bp, 10 predicted proteins | sample ER_DNA_142_FD_194469 | JGI IMG/M metagenome (GOLD analysis project Ga0307288, IMG submission 194469) | Bulk soil microbial communities from the East River watershed near Crested Butte, Colorado, United States - ER_DNA_142 | ecosystem: Environmental > Terrestrial > Soil > Floodplain | place...
GGATCCGGCCGGCGCCGACGGACAGGTAGAGAGCCGCCACCACACCGATCCCCACCGCGACCCACTGCAGCGGACGCAGTCGTTCCCGAAGGACGACTACGCCGAGGCCGACGGTGACGATGGGGTTGAGGAAGTACCCGAGGGCCGCCTCGGAGACGTTGCCGGAGACCACTGCGCCGACGTACAGGACCCAGTTGACGGCGATGAGCACCGCCGCCACCGCGATGCCCCCGAGGAAACGCCGGCGCCCCAGCAAAGGCCGAATCCACGCCCAGTCCCGGCGAATCGCCAGCAGCAGCAAACAGAAAACGAAGGTCCAGAGGATCCGGTGCGCCAGGATCTCCCACGCACCGGCCGGCAGGAGGGCGTGGAAGTAGAGCGGGAACAGCCCCCAGAGCAGGTAGGCGCAGAAGCCCTGGACGACGCCGCGCCGCTGCTCGTCCTGGGGCGCCTCGGCGGAGGCCGCCGGCCGGGTCTCGGTCGGGCCGGTCACGCCCTCGGGGCCGTCTCGACCATCCAGGAGTCGCGACCGGCGAGGAGGTCGGCGAGGTCCTGGTCGGTGGCCGGTCCGCCAGCGTCCGAGACGGTGCGGTCGATCTGCGCCCGCACCAGGTCGTCGTAGGTGGAGCGCTCCACGTCGCGGAACACGCCCATCGGTACGTGCGCCAGGCTCGGGTCGTCGAGCCGCGACAGCGCGAAGGCCAGCGACGAGTCCTCGGCATGCGCGTCGTGCCGGACGATCTGCTCCGGGTCGGCGGCGGCGCGCGCGAGGACGTCGAGACTGCCGTCGTCGCGGCGCACCACGACGTCGGAGCCCGCCGCGATCTCCTCGCCGTGGACGAGGTGGAGGATCCGCGCCTCACCCTCGGAGCGGTCCTTGAGGACGTCGAAGACACCGTCGTTGAAGATCGGGCAGTTCTGGTAGATCTCGACGAGCGAGGTGCCGCGGTGTGCGGTGGCCGCCCGCAGCACCTCCGTCAGGTGTTTGCGGTCGGAGTCCATCGTCCGCGCCACAAAGGTCGCGTCCGCCCCGAGGGCCAGGCTGACCGGGTTGAACGGGTGGTCGACCGAGCCCAGAGGAGTGGACTTCGTGATGAGCCCGACCTGCGACGTGGGGGAGTACTGACCTTTGGTCAACCCGTAGATCTGGTTGTTGAACAACAGGATCGTGAGGTTGACGTTGCGGCGCATCGCATGGATCAGGTGGTTGCCGCCGATGGACAGAGCATCACCGTCACCGGTGACGACGAACACCGACAGGTCCGGGCGCGACGTGGCCAACCCGGTCGCGATGGCCGGGGCTCGACCGTGGATGGAGTGCATCCCGTAGGTGTCGAGGTAGTAGGGGAACCGCGACGAACAGCCGATTCCCGAGATGAAGACGACGTTCTCGCGGCGCAGCCCGAGCTCGGGCAGGAAGCCCTGCACGGCCGCCAGGATCGCGTAGTCGCCACACCCCGGACACCAGCGGACCTCTTGGTCGGACGTGAAGTCCTTGCGCGTCTGAGGCGGCGCCCCCACGGGCACGGTCGGTACCCCGTCGAGCCCATGACCCGGCCGACCGTTTCGGCCGGACTCCAGGGCGGATCCGTTTAGGGCGGTCATTCCGTCACCGCCTTCTGGATGACGTCCTCGAGATCGGCGGCACTGAACGGCAATCCGCGAACCGAGGTGTGAGACTGCACGTCGACGAGGTAGGTGGCACGCAGCAGCACCGACAGCTGGCCGAGGTTCATCTCGGGGACGATGACGTGCCGGTATGCGGTGAGGACCTCGCCGGTGTTGGACGGGAACGGGTTGAGGTGCCGCAGGTGCGCCTGAGCCACCGGAAATCCCTGCTCGCGTAGGGATCTCGCGGCGGCCGCGATGGGACCGTAGGTCGAGCCCCATCCGACGACGAGGATCTCCGCGTTGCCGTCGGGGTCATCGACCTCGAGTGGTGGGATCGTGGCGGCGATGCCGTCGATCTTCGCGGCCCGGAGCCGTGTCATGAGGTCGTGGTTGTCGGGGTCGTAGGAGATGTTGCCGGTGACGTTGGCCTTCTCGAGGCCTCCGACACGGTGCTCGAGTCCGGGCGTGCCGGGGACCGCCCACGGTCGGGCCAGCGTCTCGGGGTCTCGAAGGTAAGGATGGAAGACGTCGGTGCCGTCGGCGTCCGCCGCGTTGCGCCGGGTGGCCAGCTCGACATCGAGGAGCGGCAGGTCGGCGAGGTCGGGGATCGGCCACGGCTCGGAGCCGTTGGCCAGGTAGCCGTCCGACAGGAGAATGACCGGCGTCATGTAGGTCGTCGCGATTCGCACCGCCTCCAGCGCGATGGCGAAGCAGTCGGCCGGGGAGCGCGGCGCGACGATGGCGACCGGCGACTCGCCGTTGCGGCCGAACATGGCCTGCAGCAGGTCGGCCTGCTCGGTCTTGGTCGGCAGGCCCGTGGACGGGCCGCCGCGCTGGATGTCGCAGACGACGAGGGGCAGCTCGAGAGAGGCGGCCAAGCCGATCGTCTCGGTCTTCAGGGCCAGGCCCGGGCCTGACGTCGTCGTGACGCCGATCGCGCCGCCGAACGCGGCACCCAGCGCGGCGCCGACGCCGGCGATCTCGTCCTCCGCCTGGATCGTCGTCACGCCGAAGCGCTTCAGACCGGCGAGGGTGTGGAGGATGTCGGAAGCCGGGGTGATCGGGTAGGACCCGAGGACCAGCGGGCGGCCGGTTCGGTGCGAAGCCGTGACCAGTCCGTAGGCGAGAGCGACGTTGCCGGTGATGTTGCGGTAGTGCCCGGCTTGCATCGGCGCCGGTCCGACCTCGTACCGGTGGGCGAAGTCCTCGGTGGTCTCGCCGTAGTTGAACCCGGCGCGCAGCGCCGCGAGGTTGGCCGCGAGCAGTGCCGGCTTGGCGCCGAACTTGGTGGTGAGGAACCGCTCGGTCAGCGAGATCGGCCGCGTATAGAGCCAGGACAACAGACCGAGCGCGAACATGTTCGTCGAGCGCTCTCTGTCCTTGCGGGTGAGGTCGAAGGAAGCGAGCGCCTCGACGGTGATGGTCGTCAGGGCCAGGGCGTGAACGTGGTAGCTCTCGAGCGTGCCGTCCTCGAGGGGGTTGCTCGGGTAGCCGACCTTCGCGAGGTTGCGCTTGGAGAACTCGTCGGTGTTGGCGATGATCGTCGCGCCGCGCGGCAGGTCGCCGAGATTGGCCTTGAGGGCGGCGGGGTTCATCGCCACGAGCACGTCGGGCTCGTCACCGGGGGTGAGGACGTCGTGGTCGGCGAAGTGCAGCTGGAAGCTGGAGACACCGGGCAGCGTCCCCTGCGGTGCGCGGATCTCGGCGGGGAAGTTGGGCAGCGTCGACAGGTCGTTGCCGAGGAGCGCGGCCTCGGTCGTGAACCGGTCGCCAGTGAGCTGCATGCCGTCTCCGGAGTCGCCGGCGAACCGGATGACGACCCGGTCGAGCTTGACGGTGTTGCGGCTGGAGGTCGAGGTGGACGTCGGGGTGGACATGACTGGGATCACCAGAATTCGTAGGGCACCGGAAGAGTCACGTGAAGTGGCTTCTTCCAGCATCGTATGTCGCTTGCGCGACCGCGCGTCGGAGGCTTCACCAACGTCACACGGTCGTTAGACGACGTCGTGGCTCAGGTGGTTCGGCCCGACTCCGTGAAGGAGGCTCCGCCCCGGCCGAGGGAAGCCAGTGCGGCGACCACTCGGCGGGCGGTGAAGTCGGCGGCGCGGGCGTGGACGTCGTCGGTCGAGCAGAACGCGGCAGCGCGGATCTCCCGCGCCTGCAGCACCGCCCCGTCGAGGATCGAGGAGGGGTGGACGCCGCCGTCGAACACCAGGCACAGCGCGTCGTCCCAGCCACCCCACGGCGGTAGCCAGTCGGTGAGCACCAGCTCCCCGACGGGCAGCGGGAGAGCGAGCTCCTCCAGGACCTCTCGGGAGGCGGCCTCCCGGGGTGACTCGCGAACCTCGACGACTCCGCCCGGAAGGTCCCAGTCGTCCTTGTAGGTCGGGTGGCAGAGCAGGACGCGGCCCGATTCGTCCCGCACTAGGGCCTGGGCGATGACGCGCTTGCGGGGCAGGAACGAATTGAGCAGCGCCCGGAACCCGCCGTGTTCGGTGGGCGCGGGGTCGTCGTGCAACCGCCCGAGCAGCAGGTATGCGTCGCCGGCCGGGCGGGGGACGCGCACCACGCCCTCGTTGCGGAGCCCGGCCCGCCGCGCCACGCGCAGCGCAGGCGGGTCCTTCTCAGGCACGCGCGCCTGGACCCGGCCCAGACCGAGGTCTCCGAACGCATACTCGACGAGCAGCCGGACCGCGCGCGTCGCATACCCCTGTCCGCGGTACGCGCTGTCGAGCGCGTAGGCGATCTCGCCGGTGTTCTCGCCGATGTCTCGCAGGCGCACCGAGCCGACGATCCGGCCGCGCACCTCCACGGCGAACGTCCCCTCCGAGTCAGGGCGCAGGGTGACGACGCCGTCCGTGAGCTGCGACAGCTCAGCCGTCATCGGGCTCGCCGACCTCTGGGGTCGCGTGACCGGCACGCTCGTCGCGCTCGGCCCACTCGAGGAGCTGGTCGAGCCGGTAAGCGGTGTCGTCGATGCCCGCGTGCAGGTCTCCCTTTTCGGCGAACCGCGGTGGGACGGTCGCGATCGTGAAGTCGGCGGGCACGACGTCGTCGATCTCGTCCCAGAGGATCGGCGTGGAGACCGTGCCGTCAGGGACGCCGCGCACCGAGTAGGCGCTCGCGATGGTGTGGTCGCGGGCGTTCTGGTTGTAGTCGACGAACACGACGTCCGGCTCGCGGTCCTTGCGCCACCACGTCGTCGTGACGTCGCCCCCGGCCCGCCGCTCGACCTCGCGCGCGAACGCGAGGGCAGCCCGACGCACGTCCTGGAACCCCCACTCGGGCACGATGCGGACGTAGACGTGCATGCCCTTGCCGCCGGAGGTCTTTGGAAACCCGGTGGCGCCGAGCTCGTTCAGGACCTCCCGTGCGACGTGGGCGACGCGCCGCACGGTCGCGAAGTCGCACAGCGGCATGGGGTCGAGGTCGATGCGCCACTCGTCGGGGACTTCGGTGTCGGCCCGCCGGGAGTTCCAGGGGTGGAACTCGACGGTCGACATCTGGACGGCCCAGACGACGCTGGCCAGCTCGGTGACGCAGAGCTCGTCCGCCGTGCGGTTCCAGCGCGGGAAGGTCACTCGCACCGTTTGGAGCCAGGGCGGCGCACCGTGCGGGACGCGCTTCTGGTGCACCTTGTCGCCGGCCAGCCCCTCGGGGAACCGGTGCATCATGCAGGGCCGCTCGTAGAGCGCCCGGACGATGCCGTCGCCCACGCTGAGGTAGTAGTTGACGAGGTCGAGCTTGGTCCAGCCGGTCTTCGGGAAGTAGACGCGGTCGGGGTTGGTGACGCGGACCGTGTGGGGGCCGACCTCGAGCTCGACGGCAGGAGTGCTGCTCTTGGCGGCGGCCATGGATCTCAACCTAACCGGAGCCGCCGTAGGTTGGATGCGTGGCGTCGAGCGAGCCTGCCGTCGTCACGGGCGGAGGTGGCGGCCGGGCGGCGCGGGGCGCCGACCCGGAGGAACGGTGACCGAGGTCATCGTGCGGCGTGCGGTCGTGGACGACGCGGAGGACCTCGGAAGAGTTCACGTGGTCTCCTGGCGAGCCGCATACGCGGGGTTCGTGCCGGACTCGCTGTTGGCCGGCCTCTCGGTCGAGACGGCGGTCGGGCGATGGTCGGAACGTCTCAGTTCCGACCCGTCGGGTCGCCGGATCATAGTCGCCGAGGTCGACGGCATCGTCGTCGGCTTTGCCGTGGTGGTTGCCGGCCGCGACGGCGCAGCGCCCGAAACAGGGGAGCTCGCCGCCATCTATGCGGAGCCGCGGGTGTGGAGTCAGGGCGTTGGGCATGCGCTGCACGAGGTCGCGCTGCAGCAGCTGCGTGACCTCGGCGTCAGCTCGGCGACCCTGTGGGTGCTCAACACCAACGAGCGGGCTCGGCGCTTCTACGAGCGGCACAGGTGGGAATTGGGTGGCGCGGACAAGACCGTCGTCAAGGACGGCGTGCCGCTGCCCGCGACGCAGTACAGGAGAGGCCTGTCGTGAGGGCGCGCTTCACGCCTACGGGACGATGACGAGCTTGCCTCGCGTGTGACCGGTCAGACCCGCGCGATGGGCCTCCGCGGTGGCCTCGAGCGAGTAGGTCGCCTGGATGGGCAGCGTCAGCTCGCCCGTTGCGAGCAAGCGGGCGACCTGCGGGCGGGCGGCGTCCCGGATCTCGGTCCCGGGATCGCCGCCACCGCCGATGAGGACGATCCCGTCGTCGCGACGCTGGTAGGCGGCCGTGCTCACCACCCGCCGTGGGTCTCCGACCACATCCAGCGACACGTCGATAGCCTCGTCGGTGCCGACAGTGTCGACGGCCGCATCAACTCCGTCGGGGGCCAGCGCGCGGACCCGGTCGCCGAGGCCCTCGCCGTAGGTGACCGGCTCGGCGCCGAGCGACCGGAGGTACTCGTGGTTGCGCTCGCTGGCCGTGGCGATGACCCGCGCGCCACGGCGACGGGCGAGCTGGACGACGAGCCCGCCGACCCCACCCGCGGCGCCGTGGACCAGGAGGGTGCCACCGTCGCCGACGCCCGCGGCCTCCACCGCGTGCGCCGCTGTAGCTCCGGCCACCGGAACGCTCGCGGCCAGCTCCCACGACAGCCCTTCCGGCTTGGCGATGAGACCAGCGGCGGGAACGACGGCAGCGTCGGTGTATGCGTTGCCGGGGACCTGCGTCGCGATGACCTCGTCGCCGACCGCCCTGCCCTCGACGTCCTCGCCGACCGCGTCGACGACGCCGGCCAGCTCGAAACCGATGTTGGCCAGTGCATCCCGATCACGGCCGATCCGGCCGCTGTAGATCTTCCAGTCGATCGGGTTGACGCCGATGGCGCGGACCGCGACGCGGACCTCGCCCGGACCGGGCAACGGAGTGGGAACCTCCGAGACCACCAGCTGCTCAGGGCCACCGAAGTCGACAGGCGCGACGATGCGAGTCATGGCCGGTCAACGGCCCGCGAACCCGCAGTCATTCCCCGCTGCCGTCGTCAGGAGTAGAACCGCGCCGCCGCCCAGGGCAGTGCGTCGGCCAGCCCGTTGCCCCATGTGGTGAAGTCGTGAGCGCCGGGGCGTGTATGGATCTCGACGGTGAAGCCCTTTGATTGCAGCAGCGGGGCCAGCGCCTTCATGTCCGCGAGAATCTGCGTGTCGCCCGTGCCTACGTCCATCCAGATGGCCGGTCCGCGGCTGCTGTTCAACGTATTCCAGTACTTGGCCGGGTCGTTCGCGTCGGCCTGCTGCTGCCAATTCGCGCCGAACAGTTCCTGCAATCCGCCCGGGAGGGTGTCGGCGACAGGCTTCGTCTCGCCGGAGAAGTCAAGCACTACGGAAAACAGGTCGGGGTGTTTGAGGCCAAGGTTCAGGGCACAGAACCCACCCATGGACATCCCACCAATCCCTCGGTGCTTCGCGTCGGGGAGGGTCCGGAGCTGGCTGTCGACCGCGGCGATGACGTCCTCGGTGATGTAGGTTTCGGCGTTTCCTTGGGACGGTGTGTCCACACACAGGCTGTCGCCGGTCACGGTGTTCTGCAGGACCTGGGGCATAACGAGAATGACCGGCTTCCCTGACTGAGCGACCTTCAGGCCGGTGCCTGCCGCGTTCGACGCCTGCAGCCAGGCGTTGTTGTCGCTGGGGTTGCCGTGAGCCAGGATGACTACCGGAAAATGGGCGCGCGAGTCGGTGAAGTACTGGGGCGGCAGCCACACCTTGGCTGGGTAGTTGCCGAACTTGGACTGCGTATCGGGGATGCTGAGCTGCGTCACCGCCCCCTCAGGCTGCGGCTGCAGGTTGGAGCCGGAGGCATTGCCGTCGACAGTCGGATACGTAGGGATGCCGAACAGATCAGCCACAGTGTCGAAGTAGGCGAACTTCGTGTTGACGTAGTCGGCCACGGCACCGAGACCCACCACGAGGAAGAGGAAGACGAAGATCCACCGCCAGACCTTGTGATTGCGCCAAAGCAGCATGGCAAGCATGAGGAAGATCACGGCGATCGCGGCGATCGCGATGATCGCTCCCCACCCGACCAACGGGATATCCGCGAGCACGATCTCCACGCGGCCCGCCTCTCCGCGTCGTCCAGGACGCCTTTCGACACGGTACCGGCCGGGTGCCGGCGTCAGCCCAGATTGGTGCGTGATCGATATCTGCGCGCGGGCGAGATCCTCGGCACCGGGCATACCCGATGCTGGGCGGGTCGCTCGCTAGGGTGGCCAGCATGACCAGGAGCGGCGGCTGATGGGCGGCTACGTCGTCGTCGGCGCGGTGATCCTTGCCGGGATCCTGCTCGTTCTAGCGGCGGGGCTGGCCCGGCGGCTGCTGGCGCCCCGGGCGCCGACCGGCGCGAAGCTCACGACCTACGAGTCCGGTGTGGACCCGATCGGGTTCGGCTGGGCCCAGACCACGGTGCGCTACTTCGTCTACGCCTATCTCTACGTCATCTTCGCGGTCGACGCCGTCTATCTCTTCCCGTGGGCGACGGTCATCCGGGACGCGCACCTCGGCATGGCCAGCCTGGTCGAGATGGGCATCTTCATCACCGTCCTCGTCGTCGGCCTGGCCCACGCGGCTCGGCGCGGCCTGCTGCGCTGGGTGTGACGTGACGGTCGACCTGCCCGTTCCGCGCGTGGGACCGCTCGGCGAGCACGCTCCCGCGCCGATCAAGGTCGTCCTCAACTGGGGGCGCCGCTACAGCCTGTGGGTCTTCAACTTCGGGTTGGCCTGCTGCGCCATCGAGTTCATCGCCGCCTCCATGGCGCGGCACGACTTCATCCGGCTCGGCGTCATCCCCTTCGCACCCGGCCCGCGACAGGCCGACCTCATGGTCGTTTCCGGCACTGTGACCGACAAGATGGCGCCTGCGGTGCGGCGGCTCTACGACCAGATGCCCGAGCCGAAGTACGTCATCTCGTTCGGCGCCTGCAGCAACTCAGGCGGGCCCTACTGGGACTCGTACTGCGTCACCAAGGGCGTCGACACGGTCGTCCCCGTCGACGTCTACGTGCCCGGCTGCCCGCCGCGACCCGAGGCGCTGCTCCAGGGCATCGTTCGGCTCCAGGAGAAGATCGCCGCGGAGTCGCTGTCCGGCCGTAACATCCAGGCCCGGTATGCGGGTGGCCGGGTCGCGTCCGCCGCCGAGCTGCAGCGCCCGCTCCTCACCCCGGACGCCATCCCGGGCCGTGGAGACGCCCTGGTCCCGCGTCCTGGCGACCCGCCGCGTGAGCGGCCCGGGGGGCCGGCGACGGTTCGGATTCCCGTCAGCGAAGGGGACCCGGAAACGGCCTTCCTCGAACCGGTCGGCGAGGACCCGGACGCCACCGCGGCATACCCGACGACGTCCCAGGGTCCCGAGACCACGGTTCTCTCGCCACCGACGGCCACAACCGGAGCTGGACCCACCCCGCCGGCCGCCCAGCCGCAACCACAACGAGGTCGGCGCCAGCCCGGGCGCCACCGCCGGGGTCACACGCTGGCGGACGACATCTTCGAGCTCGGAGACGACGACGAATGACCGAGCCGACCGCCGTGCGCCAGGCCGGCGTGGACGAGCCGGCCGGTGATGAGCCGTGTCTCGACGTCACGACGTCGGAATGGGTCGGTGCCGCACGTGAGCTGACCCGACAGGGCTTCACCTACTTCGACTGGCTCTCCGCGGTCGACCAGACCGACGCGGGCGAGAGCCCCGGGTTCGACGTCGTCCTGCACCTGCTCGACGTCTCCACTCCCGGAGCGCTGCGCGGGCACCTGCTCCGCACGCGGGTACCGGACGGCGGGGCGCTGCCCAGCCTCACCAGGCTCTTCGCCGGAGCGGCCTGGCACGAGCGTGAGACCCACGAGATGTTCGGCATCGACATCGAGGGGTTCGACGACGGGACGGGCCTGGGGCTGCGGCCGCTCCTGCTGCCCGAAGGTTTCGAGGGCACGCCGCTGCGCAAGTCGTTCGTCCTCGCCGCCCGCGCGTCGAAACCGTGGCCGGGCGCCAAGGAGCCCGGCGAGGGCCACGACGCGCCGCGGGCGCCGGGTCGCCGGCGAGTCCAGGCGCCGGGCGTACCACCGCCGGAGTGGGGGCCGCGATGACCGTCCTCGAGGTGGTGATCCGGACTGTCGCCGTGCTCGCGGCGTTCCTCGTGCTGCCCCTCCTGGTCGGCCAGACCGAGCACAAGGTGATGGCGCACATGCAGGGCCGGCTCGGCCCGATGTATGCCGGTGGCTTCCACGGGTGGGCCCAGCTCGTCGCCGACGGGGTCAAGTTCGTCCAGAAGGAGGACGTCGTCCCGGTCGCCGCCGACCGCTGGGTGTTCCGTCTCGCGCCGGGCGTCGCGCTGGTCCCGTACCTCGTCGCGATGAGCGTCATCCCGCTCGCTCCCAACCTGGTCGGCGCCGACGTCGACGCCGGCGCGCTCTTCGTCGTGGCCCTGGCCGGCATCGGCATCCTCGGCACCCTCATGGCCGGCTGGTCGAGCGCGAACAAGTACTCGCTGCTCGGCGCGATGCGGTCGGCCGCGCAGCTGCTCAGCTACGAGCTGCCCATCGTCCTGTCGGTGGCGTCGGTCGCTCTCGCGGCGGGCACCCTGTCCCTCAGCGGCATCGTCCGCGAGTGGAGCTGGTGGTGGCTCGTCTGGCAGCTCCCGGGTGCCGTCGTGTTCCTCGTCGCGGCGCTCGCCGAGCTGCAGCGGCCGCCCTTCGACATGCCGGTGGCCGACTCGGAGATCGTCTTCGGGCCCTACACCGAGTACACCGGGCTGCGGTTCGCCTTCTTCCTGCTGTCCGAGTATGCGGGCATCGTCCTGATGTCGTTGCTCTTCGCTGTGCTCTTCCTCGGCGGCTGGCGAGGGCCGTGGGCCGACTCGGTCGGCTGGCTCTGGACCCTGCTGAAGGGCTTCGCCATCGCGGTGCTCAT
>Ga0307288_10000712_pt1 | contig 10990 bp, 9 predicted proteins | sample ER_DNA_142_FD_194469 | JGI IMG/M metagenome (GOLD analysis project Ga0307288, IMG submission 194469) | Bulk soil microbial communities from the East River watershed near Crested Butte, Colorado, United States - ER_DNA_142 | ecosystem: Environmental > Terrestrial > Soil > Floodplain | place: USA...
CGCAGCGTGACCAGCAGGACCGGGTCTGTCAGCGGCAGGCTCACGGCGACCAACCCGGGAGCCAGGCCGGTCAGCTGGCCGGTGCCCCGGAACCGCGCCGGCGTGACGATCTCTCCAGCCAGCAGCGGTCCGGATACCACCTGTCCGACCGCCGCGCCGGGATCGGCGAGCGCTCCCGTCGGACGTTGTGCCTCGGGACGACGTTCGACCCGGAGGTCGTCGGCGGTGACGGTGGATCCGAGGGCGACGTCGCGTGCGGCCACCACCGTCGGCACGCCGGGGTCGGCCGGCTTCGGGAGCACTGCGCCGACGGTGAGCCAGGCCGCCAGGCCGACCAGCGCGGCCGCCACGATGCGCAGGACCTGCGACTGCCGCCAGCGCCGCCGCCGCGAAACGGGTCCCCGGCGCGGCCGTCCCCATCGCGTCCGACCCCACGGTGGATCCCTGGGCTTCCCGGCGCTCGAGGGCGCCCGCACCGACCTGGACCCCGTCATGCCAGCGACCCTACGGACGGCTTCGCACCACGAGGATGGGTCTCGACGTGGCTGTGGACGCGGTGACGAACCGGTCAGAGCCTGGGGACGACGGAGCCCCGACGCAGCCGGACGAGCTCAGCGTGCGGCGGCGGCGCTGCTCTTCGAGCTCGAGGTGCTCGAGGACGTCGACTTCTCGGAGGACCCGCCGGAGGCCCCGGAGGACGGGCCCGACGACTTCTCTGACCCCTTGTCGGACGACTTCTCCGACCCCTTGTCGGACGACTTCTCCGACGACTTCTCCGACGACTTCTCCGACGAGGAGTCGGACGCCTTCCCCGACTCTCCCTTGGCTGCCGCCCGGGAGTCGTTGCGGTAGAAGCCGGAACCCTTGAAGGTCACGCCGATCGACGTGTACACCTTCCGCAGCCGCCCACCGCACTCCGGGCACTCGGTCAGCGCGGCGTCGGTGAACTTCTGGACCGCGTCGAACGCGTGACCGCACGCGGTGCAGGCATACGCATACGTCGGCACGGGTGATCTCCTCGAGGTCGGGTGGCCCACCATCGGGCCGGGCGGATTCTACGAGAGCAACACCCCGCGGCCCGAATCGCTTCCCGCGACGGGCCTACGCCCAACCGGCCAGCCGGCCGCCCTCGTCGACCGCGCGCAGCCGCTCCTCCGCCTTCCGGCGCACCTCGGCGGTGCTCACGACGAGCATCTGGTCCCCGTGCCGGAGCACGGTCTGGCCATGCGGGACGAACCCCTTCCCGTCCCGCACGACCAGGGTCACGTTGGCGCCGACCGGCAGCCGGAGCTCGAAGATCTCCACCCCGTGGAGACGCGACTTTTCGCCGATCGTCACCTGGATGACCTCGGCGCCCATGGTCTCTAAAGGCGTCGTCTCGACGTCCAGCTCCACCTGCTGGACCGACTCGGCCAACCCGAGCCGGCGGGCCACCCACGGAAGCGTCGGACCCTGGACCAGCGTGAAGATGATGACGAGCACGAAGACGAGGTTGAAGATCTGATCTGCGCCGGTCGTACCCACCGTCGCAGGGACCGTCGCGAGGACGACCGGGACCGCCCCCCGCAGGCCGGCCCACGACAAGAAGACTTGGTCCCGCCACCCGATCCGGAACGGGGTCAGCGACGCGAGCACCGACAGCGGGCGCGCCACGAGAACGAGCACCAGGCCGACGACGACAGCCGGAGCGACCTGGCCGCCGAGCTCGGAGGGGGACGCCAGCAGCCCGAGGAGGACGAACAGCCCGATCTGCGCGATCGAGCCGAGTGCCGACGAGAAGCTGTGGACGGCGGCCCGGTGCGGCAGGCCCAGGTTCCCGAGCACCAAGGCGGAGACGTATGCGGCGATGAACCCGGAGGTATGCACCGTCGCGGCCACCGCATACGCGAGGACGGCCAGACTCACCACGCCGATGGAAAAGAGCGCGGACGAGGCCCCGGCGACCCGCCGAAGCAGGCGACCGCCGAGCCAGCCCACCGCCAGCCCGATGGCCGTGCCGCCGACGAGCTCGACGACGGCCAACATCAGCAGGTACCACCACGGATCGTGCGGGGCGGTCGGCACCGACTCCGTCGCCAGCGCCACGACGAGGATGACCGCCGGCGCGTCGTTGAATCCCGACTCCGCCTCCAGCATGCCGCCGAGCCGGCGCGGCAGCGGGACGGTCCGCAGCACCGAGAACACCGCCGCGGCATCGGTCGAGCTGAGGATGGCACCGATGAGCAGCGCCACCGTCCAGTCCATCCGGAGGATGTAGTGCGCCGCCACGGCGACGACGACCACCGAGACGAAGACTCCGACGGTCGCGAGGACCGCAGCGGGTGCCACCGACCGGCGGATGCTCGTCCATCGCGTGGTCAGGCCGCCCTCGGCCAGGATGAGCACAAGCGCGGCATACCCCAGGACTTGGGTGAGCTCCTCGGAGTCGAACCGGATTCCGAGTCCCGACTCGCCGAGGAGCAGACCCAGCGCCAGGAAGATCAGCAACGCCGGAAGGCCGGAGCGGACGGAAATCCGGACCGCGGCGACGGCGACGAGGAGAACGGCCGACCCGATCAGCAGCGACCAGGTGAGGTCGTCGATGAGGAACTCGGTCGGGAGGGGGGCCAGCCGGGTCACCTCGCCTGCCCTCCTCAAGGGTCTCCCTGCCCGGTCCGCGCATGCTCCCATCGACCGTCTCGATCCCCTACCGGTGGCCGAGCGGGGTCCGGCCTGCCTCGTGGCGGTGTGTGGGTGTCCTAGTCTCGCAGGGTGGCGCGTGCGAAGGTGGCCCGACGGGTCGGGCTGGGCGTGCTCATCCTCCTCGTACTCCTCGTCGTGGCGCTCGCCGTCGTCCTGACCGGCGTCGTCCGCCAGTCCTGGCCGCAGACGAGCGGGGAGATGCGGCTCAACGGGCTGGGCGGCCGGGTCGAGGTGATCCGGGACGCCCGCGGCGTCCCCCACATCTACGCCGACTCCACCGACGACCTGTTCCGCGCGCAGGGCTTCGTCGCCGCGCAGGACCGCTTCTTCGAGATGGACTTCCGGCGGCACGTGACCGCCGGGCGGCTCTCCGAGATGGTCGGCTCGGCCGGGCTGTCGACGGACAAGGTGGTCCGGACCATGGGCTGGCGGTCGGTCGCCCAGAAGGAGCTCGGTCTGATCTCGCCGGCCACCCGGCAGTACCTCGACGCCTACGCCGACGGCGTGAACGACTACATCTCACGCGCGGACAGCCCGAGCGACATGGGGCTGGAGTACGTGGTCCTCGGCCAGCAGTTCCCGGGTTACACCGTCGAGCGGTGGTCGGCCGTCGACTCCCTCGCCTGGCTCACGGCGATGGGCTGGGACCTCATCAGCAACTACGGCGACGAGCTGACCCGCGCCCGCCTCGGCACCACCATGGCCCCGGACCGGCTCGCGGTGCTCTTCCCCGACTACTCGGTCGCCGGCCACCCGCCGATCCTCGGGTCCGACGAGTGGGCACCCGGATCGGTGCCGGCGGCCAGTGCGATCCGGCCGTCCCTGACCGACCACGCGGCGCCGGCGCCGTCACCGGTTCCGCTGACCTCGGTGACGGCGGCCGTCTTCGAGAGTGCACAGTCGGCGCTCGACGCGGTCCCCGCGCTGCTCGGCCGCGGTGACGGGATCGGGTCCAACTCCTGGGTCGTGGCCGGCTCCAAGACGACCACCGGAAAGCCGTTGCTCGCCAACGACCCGCACCTCGGCACCTCGATCCCCGGCATCTGGTACCAGACCGGGCTGCACTGCCGCACGGTGTCGGCCGCCTGCCCGTTCGACGTGGCGGGGTTCACCTTCGCGGGCATGCCCGGCGTCATCATCGGCCACAACCAGTCCATCGCCTGGGGCCTGACCAACCTCGCCCCCGACGTCTCAGACTTCTATCTCGAGAAGGTCACCGATCAGACGTACCTCCGGGACGGGCAGCAGCTACCGCTCGATACGTCCACCGAGACGATCAAGGTCGCCGGCGGCAACGACGTGCAGCTGACGATCCGTCGCACGGTGCACGGACCGATCCTGTCGGACGTCATCGACTCCGTCGGCCGGGTCGGGCGGAACGCCCTCGTCCGCCTGGTACCGCAGCAGGACACGTATGCCGTCTCGCTCGCCTGGACCGGGCTGGTCCCCAACACGACCGCGGACGCGATCTTCGGGATGAACGCCGCCACCAACTTCACCGAGTTCCGGGCCGCCGCCGCCAAGTTCGCGGTCCCCTCACAGAACCTCGTGTATGCGGACACCGCCGGTCACATCGGGTACCAGGCTCCCGGCCTGGTCCCGCTCCGGCCGACGTCGGTGCCCAACACGCCGCCCGGCTACTGGCCGGCGCCCGGCTGGGACAGCCAGTACGACTGGAAGGGCTACGTGCCCTTCGAGCAGATGCCGTGGACCTACGACCCACCGGAAGGCTTCGTCGTCACGGCGAACAACCAGGTGACCTCGGCAACGGGGACGCAGGTGCCCTTCTTGACCTCCGACTGGGACTTCGGCTGGCGCAGCGCGCGGATCGAGACGCTGCTCAAGCAGACCGACGGCCAGAGCGCCAAGATCTCGCCGCAGCGGATGAGCGAGATCCAGAACGACACGTACAACGGGTTCGCTCCGACGCTGGTGCAGACGCTGCTCCAGATCGACCTGTCCGGCGACGAGTTCACCCAGCAGGCCCAGATCCTGCTCGGTGACTGGGACTTCATGCAGCCGGCCGACAAGGGCCGCTCGTCGGTCCGAGCCGCCTACTACAACGCGGTGTGGATGCGGATCATCGAGTACACCTTCAACGACGAGCTGCCGCAGGATCTCCAGGCAGACGGCGGCGTACGGTACATGGCCGCCATGCTGACCCTGTTGAAGGACCCGACCAACGGCTGGTGGGACGACCGCCGCACGCCGGGACTGGTGGAGACGCGCGACGAGATCCTCCGCAAGGCGCTTGTGCAGGCCCGTCTCGACCTGGCCAAGCACCTCGGCAAGGACCCGGTCACCTGGTCGTGGGGAGAGCTTCACACGCTCACCGAGGAGCACCAGGTGCTCGGCGGGCCCACGGTGCCCGACGTCGTGCGCAAGGTTTTCAACCGCGGGCCGGTGGAGCTCGGCGGCGGGTCGTCCATCGTCAACGCCAACGGCTGGGACGCCTCGAGCGGCAACTTCGACGTCGACTGGGCGCCGTCGATGCGGATGGTCGTCGACCTCGGCAACCTCGACGAGTCGACGTGGGTGACCCAGACCGGCACGAGCGGCCACCCCTATTCGGCGCACTACGTCGACCAGCTGGACGCCTGGGCGGCCGGCGAGACGTTCCCGTGGCCGTTCAGCCGCGGCGCCGTCGAGCAGGGCCGCCAGGAAGAGCTGGTCCTCACGCCGCAGGACGCGTCGTCAGGCTGAACCCAGCCGGACCGAGCCGCCTGACGGCGTCACGGCGACGTGGACGCGGACGTCGTGGTCCTCGACCGGGATCTCGCCGGAGGCCAGCAGCTCGCCGTCGTTGAGCAGGACGACGAGCAGCGCGTCGGGTCGCCGCCGGCCCAGGGCGCGGTCGTAGGAGCCGCCGCCCTGGCCGAGCCGGTTCCCGTCCGAGTCCGCGGCGAGGCCCGGCAGGAGAACGACCTCGGACTCGTGAATCGCCTTCAGCCCCAACGGTGTGCTGGTTCCGGCGACTCGCCAGTCCAGGTCACGGTCGGGGAGCATGACGGGCATGACCACCTCATGGCCGACCGACGCGAGCCGCTGGACGAGCCGGTGCGTCGGCGGCTCGGTCGGCAGCGACTCGAAGGCGGCCACACGGCATACTCGACCTCCCGTCCGCTCCTCGACGAGCGCCATCACGTGGCGGGCGAGAGCCGTGGCCTCCGCCTCGATGTCGCGCTCCGGAAGCCGGTCCCGGCGGGTCTGGCGGAGGCGTCGGCGCAGGGCCGGCTTGTCCGCGGACGTCGCGTCGACGGTCACAGCGGTCATCGTAGGCTGGCCCGCATGAGCGCTGCGGGGCTGGCGGAGGCACGTCGGCGGATGGCCCGGCACGGCGAGAGCGAGGGGGCGGTGCTCGCCTTCGAACGCAGCTACGCCGAGCTCGAGCAGGTCCTCGAAAGCGGTTCCGGTGGAACGATTCCGGAGTCGACGATCGACCCGCTCACGGACGTTCCGTCGCTGGAGGACCACGCTCCGTCGGACGAGGCTCTGTCCGCCGCCCTGCGCCAGGTCGCGATGGTCAAGCTCAACGGCGGGCTGGGCACCTCGATGGGGATCACCGGCCCGAAGTCGGCGCTCGTCGTCAAGGACGGGCTGTCCTTCCTCGACGTCATCGCCCGACAGACGCTCGCGCTGCGCAAGCAGTACGGCGTCGACCTGCCCCTCATCCTGATGAACTCGTTCCGCACGCGCGACGAGTCGTTGGCGATTCTCGGGCGCTACCCCGACCTGGACCTCGACGGCCTGCCGCTCGACTTCCTCCAGAGTACGGAGCCCAAGCTGCGGGTGGACGACCTGTCGCCGGTCGACTGGCCCGCCGACCCTGAGCTCGAGTGGTGTCCGCCGGGACACGGCGACGTCTACCTGTCGCTGTCGACCACCGGTCTGCTGAAAGCATTGTTGGACAAAGGTTTTCGCTACGTGTTCCTGTCCAACGCCGACAACCTCGGCGCGACCTGCGACCCGCGGATCGCGGGGTGGCTGGTCGAGAACGACGTGCCGTACGTCGCGGAGGTGTGCGACCGGACGGTCAACGACCGCAAGGGTGGACATCTCGCCGTGCGCAAGAGCGACGGCCAGCTGGTGCTCCGCGACAGCGCGATGGTCGAGCAGCAGGACGAGGACGCCTTCCAGGACATCGCGCGGCACACGACGTTCCACGCCAACAACCTCTGGGTCGACCTGCGCGTCCTCGACCGCCTGCTGAGCGACAGCGAGGCCAGGGGCGAGGCGGGCATCGGACTGCCGATTCTCGTCAACCGCAAGACCGTCGACCCGTCGGACTCGGCGTCGACCGACGTCATTCAGATCGAGACGGCGATGGGTGGGGCCGTCGGCCGGATCGAGGGAGCGCGAGCGATCCATGTGCCGCGCACCCGGTTCCGCCCGGTCAAGACCACCAACGAGCTGCTCCTTGTGCGGTCGGACATCTTCGAGCTCGACGACCAGTCCGCGATCGTCTCGCTCATCACGCATCCCGATCCCTACGTCGACCTGGACAAGCCGTACAAGCTGGTGCCCGGCTTCGAGGAGCGCTTCCCGAAGGGCGCGCCGTCGCTGCGCGAGGCGACGTCGTTGCGGGTCGAGGGCGACGTGACGTTCGGCGCCGACGTCGTGTGCATCGGCGACGTGACCGTCCGGGCGTCGGGCCGCGCCACCATCGAGGACGGCCGCCGCCTGACCGGGGTGACCTCTCTCGACCGGGCCGGCTGAGGTGCGGACGCTCGAGGAGCACCGCGACGCGATCCTCGCGGCGATCAGCCCGCACGCGCCGGCCCGCCTCCCGCTCGCCGAGTGCCTCGGTCTGGTGCTCTGCGAGGACGTCACGTCCCTCGTCGACCTGCCGGGCTTCGACAACTCGGCGATGGACGGGTATGCGATACGTGCCGTCGACGTGGCGGGTGCCGAGGCCGCCGTGCCCGGCTCCGCGGTCCGGCTGCCGGTGGTGGCGGAGGTCGCCGCGGGGGCGGTCGCCATGCGCGCCGTACGGCCCGGCGAGGCAGTGCGGATCATGACCGGGGCGATGCTCCCGGACGGGGCTGACGCGGTCGTCAAGGTCGAGGACACCGACGGCGGCACCGAGACCGTCCAGATCCGGTCCGGAGTCCCGGCCGGCACGTCGGTGCGCCCGGCCGGCGAGGACGTGAAGCAGGGGCAGGTCGTTCTGTCGGCGGGCATGGAGATCGACGCTCGCCGGGTGGCCCTCCTCGCCGCCACCGGTCATGGCGAAGCACTGGTGCGGCCCCGGCCGCGCGTGGCCATCGTGTCGACGGGCGCGGAGCTGGTGCCGCCGGGAGAACCGTTGCCGCCCGGGCAGATCCACGAGTCCAACTCCTACATGCTGGAAGCCGCCGTGGTCGCGACCGGCGCGGTCGCCGTCCGGCAGCCGACCGTCGACGATGACCCGGCCGCCGTCCTCGAGGCGGTCGCGGCCCTGGCCGCGGACGTCGACGCGATCGTCACCAGCGGGGGCGTGAGCATGGGCGCCTACGACGTCGTCAAGGAGTCGTTGCGTGACAAGGGCGTCGCCTTCGTCCAGGTCGCCATGCAGCCGGGCAAGCCGCAGGGCTTCGGCCTGGTCGGCGACCGAAAGGTGCCGCTGTTCGCCCTTCCTGGGAACCCCGTCTCCTCGTACGTGTCCTACGAGGTGTTCGTCAGGCCCGCCCTGCGGCGGCTGATGGGGCGCGAGCCGGAGCTGCGGCCCACGCTGCCGGCGCGCCTCGAGCACGCCCTGTCGTCGCCGCCGGGACGGGCGCAGGTCGCGCGAGCGGTGGCGACGCATACCGAGTCGGGCTGGCGCGCGGATCCGGTCTGGGGGCAGGCGTCGCACTTCGTGGCCGACCTGGCCCGGGCCAACGCGTTCGTGTTCGTGCCAGCCGACGTGACGCGCGTCGAGGCCGGTGAGGAGGTCGACATGTGGCTGCTCGCCGAACCTGAGGCAGGATGACGCCATGAGCGACGGCCGGCTCGACGAGGGACGGCTGACGCACGTCCGCGCCGACGGCTCGGCCCACATGGTCGACGTGAGCGGCAAGGCGGTCACCGCGCGGCAAGCGTCGGCGGCGGGACGCGTCCTGCTGTCGCCCAAGGCGGTGGCGGCGCTGCGGTCCGGCGAGGTCCCCAAGGGCGATGCCCTCGCCGTGGCGCGGATCGCGGGCATCCAGGCGGTCAAGCGGACGCCGGAGCTGGTGCCCCTCGCGCACCCGGTGGCGGTGCACGCGGTCGCCGTCGATCTCACGGTCGCCGACGACGGCGTCGACCTCGTGGCGACGGTCCGGACCGCGGACCGGACGGGGATCGAGATGGAGGCGCTGACGGCGGTGTGCGTCGGAGCGTTGGCGCTCGTCGACATGGTCAAGGCGGTCGACAAGCACGCGCGCATCACCGACGTGCGAGTGACCGCGAAGTCGGGTGGGCGATCAGGCGACTGGAGCGAGACGTGACCGGCGGGCGGCGGGCGGTCGTCATCTGCGCGTCCACTCGCGCGGCGACCGGGGCCTACCCGGATCGGACCGGGCCGCTCATCGTCGACGCTCTCCGGGGCTGGGGCTACGCCGTCGACGACGCGACGGTCGTGCCCGACGGCGAGCCGGTGGCCGAGGCGCTCGGGGTGGCGCTGACCGGCGCGCCCGCGCTGGTCCTGACCACCGGTGGCACCGGGATCTCGCCGACCGACTCGACGCCGGAGATGACCCGGCGCCACCTCGACCGTGAGGTACCGGGCGTCGCCGAGGCGATCCGGGCCGCTGGGGTCGCGAAGGGCGTGCCGACCGCGATGCTGTCGCGGGGCCTGGCCGGAGTGGCGGGGCGGTCGCTGGTCGTGAACCTGCCCGGCTCGACCGGCGGGGTCAAGGATGCCCTCGCGGTCCTGGCCGACGTGGTGGGTCACGCGATGGACCAGATCGAGGGCGGGGATCACCGGTGATGGAGCGCCTGGTCCAGGACTGGCCCGTGAGGCTTGTGTCGCACGACGGCCGATCCCCGTCCCTCGTCCTGCGCGCGCTGCAGCAGCGGGACCGCCCCGAGTGGGAACGGGTGCGCCACGCCAACCTCCAGTACGTGGGCCAATGGGAGCCGACGGCGCCGGACGGGGTCGGCCGGCGGGTCACATTTCGTCAGTACGTCAAGAGCCTCGACCGGGAGGCTCGTGCCGGGCGCATCGTCCCGTTCCTGATCGAAGCGGACGGCCGGATCGCGGGACAGATGCACCTGTTCGGGATCGTGCACGGGTCGCTGCTGTCGGGCTCGGCGGGGTACTGGGTGGCCGAGGAGCATGCGGGACGCGGCATCGCCACGCGGGCGCTGGCGATGGTGTGCGACTACGCGTTCGGGCCGCTCGGGCTGCACCGGGTAGAAGTGAACGTGCGGCCGGAGAACGCGCCCTCGCTGCGGGTCGTGGAGCACCTGCGGTTCCGCGACGAGGGAGTGCGGGAGCGGTACCTCCACATCAACGGCGGCTGGCGCGACCACCGGACCTTCGCGCTGACGACGGACGACCTCGACCGCGGGCGCGTCCTCGAGCGGTGGACGCGGGCGCATACGCAACCCTGACGTCCCGTCACACCAGTCCCAGCAGACACATCAGCGACACACCGTTATCGATGCGCTCCCGGCGCGGCGTGACCGCCTACCGTCGGATTCGTGCAGCCCAGCAGCCTGATCTTCCTCGTCATCGTGGCGATCTGGGTTGCCTATCTGATCCAGCACTGGGTGCGGCGCCGGGAGCACCTCGCGACGGCGCGTTCGGTGGACAAGTTCAGCGAGGCGATGCGCGTGCTCGAACGCCGGAACCCTCTGTCGACGACGGCGCCGGTCGCGGGCGCCGCCGCCCTTCGAGCCGGCACTGGAACCGCCAGCCGTGCCGGCGGCCATAGCCGACCGGACGCCGTCGACAAGCGCGCCACGGTGAGCTCGCCGCTGCGGGCTCGCGGCGCCGACGGCCCGCTCCCGCCGGCGCACCCGGTCCCGCTGATCGAGCTCGTCCCGCACCGGACCGCCGCCCAGGTGGCCATGCGCCGAGTGCGCGGGATCTTCTTCATGGCCGCCCTGGTCGCGGTGCCGGCCACCGTCGTGCTCTCGATCGCCCACGTCCTCAAGTGGCTGAGTGTCGGCATCGCGCTGGGCGGGTTGTTCGCCGCCTTCGTCTGGCTGCGGGTGTCCGCCGTGCGCGAGCACAAGATTCGCGCCGCCCACCGCGCCGAGAAGCGCCGCCTCGAGCGGTCGCGGGCCCACGTCGCGGCGACAGCCCGTCCCCGCCGGGACGCCACACCGGCGAGCACCGCCTCGCTGCACGACACGCATACCG
>Ga0307288_10000713_pt1 | contig 10942 bp, 8 predicted proteins | sample ER_DNA_142_FD_194469 | JGI IMG/M metagenome (GOLD analysis project Ga0307288, IMG submission 194469) | Bulk soil microbial communities from the East River watershed near Crested Butte, Colorado, United States - ER_DNA_142 | ecosystem: Environmental > Terrestrial > Soil > Floodplain | place: USA...
CAGGAACGCACCGCGGCCCTGCTGGAGACCTCACCGTTCTGGAAGGCCGAGCAGGAACGCCGCGCCCGCTCGCTGCCCCCGGCCGAGGCCCCCGATCAGGACCTGCCCGCCGGGACCGGGCCGCGCCGCCGGACACCCGAGCCACGCCGGCCCGTCGCCGGGCTGCTGGCGCTGCTGATCCTCGCGATGATCGCCGCCTTCTTCGCCTGGGTCAGCGCCGAGCCGTTCTGGCTGGCCGTCGGGCACGGCGACCGGGGTTTCGCGACCGTCGAGCGCTGCACCGGCGCTGGCGTCACGCAGCGCTGTACCGGCCGTTTCGTCGCCGCCGACGGCGCCTACCGGGTGGACGACCTGGCCGTGGTCGGGGTGGCGCCGGACCGTCGCGTCCCCGGCGTGACCTCCCCCGCGCGGATGGTGAGCAGCGACAGCCGCCAGGCGTACGTGGGCAGCACCGGGTCGCTGATGCAGCTGCGGTGGATGGTGGGCTTCCTGCTGGTGCTGCTGTGCGGGCTGGGCATCGCGGGGCTGACCGGCGCGAGGCGGCTGGACACCGCCCGGGCTCGGCGCGGCGCGGCGCTCGCGAGCCTGGCGTACCCCCTGGTCCTGCTCGCCGGCTTCCTGTTGGTCGCCTACTGAGGCGGGCCGCACCCGATTTCCGGGCCGCTGACGAGCCGCGGCGCGTCAGCGAGGGGTGTGCACCAGCGCATACACCTCGCGCTTGCGCAGCCCGTACCTGTCGGCCACGGCCTGGATCGCGTCCCGCCGGGAGTCGCCGGCGGCCTCGCGCTCGGCGACCGCCGCGCGCAGGTCGTCGTCGGCCGGCCGCTCGGCCGGACCGGCGGGCGCACCCGCCACCACCACGGTGATCTCGCCACGCGGCTCGGACTCCGCCGACCAGCTCACCAGCTCGCCCAGCGGGCCTCGCCGGATCTCCTCGTAGGTCTTGGTCAGCTCGCGGCAGACCGCCGCCGCCCGCTCGGCGCCGAAGGCCGCGGCGAGGTCGGTCAGCGCCGCGGTGATCCGGTGCGGCGCCTCGAAGAAGACCAGGGTGCGATGCTCGCCGGCCAGCTCGCGGAGCCGCGACCGCCGGCCCGAGCCGGTGCGCGGCAGGAACCCCTCGAAACAGAACCGGTCGCTGGGCAGGCCGGACAGCGCCAGCGCGGTGGTCACGGCGCTGGGACCGGGGGCGGCGGTAACCGGGAAACCGGCGTCCAGGGCCGCCCGGACCAGGCGGTACCCCGGGTCGGAGACGCTCGGCATGCCGCCGTCGGTGACCACGGCGACGACCGCGCCGTCGCGCAGGGCGGCGACCAGGTCCGGGGTACGGCGTTCCTCGTTGCCCTCGAAGTACGACACGATGCGCCCGGCAACGGTGACGTCCAGGTCCCGGGCCAGCCGCAGCAGCCGGCGGGTGTCCTCGGCGGCGACCACGTCGGCGCCGGCCAGCACCTCGCGCAGCCGGGTGGACGCGTCGCCGACGTTGCCGAGCGGCGCGCCGACCAGCACGACCCGGCCCTTACCCATCTCCGCCACCCGGGAAGTCCATCACATGAAGACGCGCGGGCACCGAGCGCCGTGGACTTGCCCCGCGGCCTACGATCGCGGGGTGACTTCGGCGACAGCTGAGACAGAGCTCAGCCAAGACCTCCCCCGGGATGAGCCATCGGACGCCACGGCAGCCGCCGGCGTACGCGGTGTTCCCGATGCCGTACGCCGCCGGCTGGCGACGCTGGACACCTGGTGGAACCCGTACTCGTGGCTGGTCACCGGGGTGATCGTGGCGATCGCCGCGATCCTGCGGCTGGTCGGGCTGACCTCCCCGAAGGGCTACATCTTCGACGAGGTCTACTACCCGACCGACGCCTGGGACATGCTGCAGCACGGGGTCGAGTGGGACGAGAAGACCAACGGCCCGGCGTACGTGGTGCATCCGCCGCTGGGCAAGTGGTTGATCGCGCTCGGCGAGAAGGCGTTCGGCAACCACGAGCTGGGCTGGCGGATCTCCGGCGCGATCGCCGGCACCCTGATGATCGCCATCCTGATCCGCGTGGCGTACCGGCTGTTCCACTCCATCGTGCTGGCCGGTATCGCGGGCCTGCTGATGACGCTGGACGGTTTCCAGCTCGTGCTCTCCCGCACCTCGCTGCTCGACATCTTCCTCGGGCTGTTCATCCTGGCCACCTTCGCGGCGCTGGTGCTGGACCGCGACCACTGTCGCCGGCGCTGGCTGCGAGCGCTGGAGAACGGCTACGACCCGGCGGACAGCCGGCGGCTGCCCCGCATAGTCCCCTGGTGGCTGCTCGCCGCCGGTGTGCTGTTCGGCCTGGCCTGCGGGGTGAAGTGGAGCGCCCTGTTCTTCGCGCCGTTCTTCGCCCTGCTGGTGCTGGTGTGGCGGATCCAGGCCCGCCGCTCGGCGGGCGTACGCCGGCCCGTGCTCGGCGGCCTGCTCGGCGACCTCGGCTACCTCCTGCTCAGCTTCGTGCTGACGGTCATCTTCTACCTGTCCACCTGGGCCGGCTGGTTCCTCACCGACACCGGCTACTTCCGGCACTGGCTGGAGGCGAACGGCCACAGCGAACCGCCGGTGCTGGGCGCGTTGATCAACCTGCTGCACTACCACAAGGAGGCGTACAACTTCCACAGCGGCCTGACCGACCGGCACGTGTACCAGTCCTGGCCCTGGCAGTGGCTGCTGCTGGGCCGCCCGGTGGCCTTCTACTGGAACAGCAACGGCGGCTGCGGGGCGCCGAGCTGCGCCGCGGAGATCCTGCTGCTGGGTACGCCGATCCTGTGGTGGTCGTTCCTGCCGGCGCTGGGTGCGCTGGTGTGGTTCGGCATCGCCCGGCGCGACTGGCGCGCCTTCGCCATCGGCACCGGCGTGGTGGCCGGCCTGCTGCCGTGGTTCTACTTCGCGGTGGCCGACGGCCGCACGATGTTCTCGTTCTACGTGCTGCCGGCGCTGCCGTTCCTGATCCTGGCCGTGGTCTACGCCCTGGGAGCGATCATGACGCCGCCGGACGGCATCGTCGCGGGCCCGGGCCGTACCGACCGCCAACTCGTGGGCACCGTGGTGGCCGGCGTGTACGTGTTGCTCGTGGCGCTCTGCTTCGCCTACTTCTACCCGGTCTTCGTGGGTCAGCTCATCGCGTACGCCGACTGGTCGTCGCGCATGTGGCTGGGCAGCCGCTGGATCTGACCCGGAACACGAAAACGCCCGTCGCTGATCAGCGGCGGGCGTTTTGCTGGGAGGTAAGGCGCGCGCCCCGATCGCCTGCCACGGGGGAAGCGGGCGATAGAGGCGCGCATGAAGAAGCTTAACGACACCCGATGGCGGACACAACGGGTGGACTTACTCAGTTGCCGGGAAAGTTGCCGCAGGTCGTTATCCGATTGCGACCCGTACCGTCCGAGTCGGCTCGAGCGGACAATCCGGGCATAAGCCTATATTGTTTTTAATGTCACTTTTCGCCTTGTGAAAGCCGCTCGGATAAAGGCCGTCGGACGATCGGAAATGCGACATGAATTTGTCGATCCTGCGTCGTAACCTTTGCACCCGGCATGGCGCGTGCAGGTCAGCGTGGGTCAGAAATTTGCCACGCACACCGGCTTCAGCAGGTCAAACGTGAGTGCTCACCGTTTCGGTTGATTCCGGTTCCACGTTCGGTGGTCATCAGATCCAGTGACGCCGATCAAGATCGCCGTAGATCTTCCTAAGCTCGCGACGTGACTTTGCAGGAGCCCCACAATCCGCCAATCGCCGATGTCGACCCGCCTGACACCGAGGAGATCGTCGTTGCGCACCCCTCACCGGTGTTCGTGGATTCGACCGGACGCCGCCGGCGCATGCTGCGAAAGGTTGCGTACGGCTTCGGCGCCCTCTGCATGGTCTACGGAGGTCTGATCAGCGTGAGCCTGGCCGGCGGCCCGGTCAGCTCGAATGCCGTCCTGCCCCTGCCGGACCTGGCGGACGGGGGCGACGAGGACGAGGAGAAGGGCATCGTCGTGGCTCAGCCGAGTCCGACCCCGGAACCGGTCACCACCCGGACCGGCGCTCAGGCCGGCGCCCAGCCCATCCTCGAGGCGTTCCCGACCCGGGGAGCGCCGGTCCCCCTGCCCCGGGAGGCGCAGGCCCGCCCGCCGCGCACCACCGCGGCGGGCGGCAAACCCACCCGCACGCCCACGCCGACGGCGAAGAAGCCGCCGACGTCCGCGCCCCCCACCAAGCCGGTCGAGTCGTCGCCCAGCAAGCCGCCGAGCCCGGCCGTCAGCGGCACCCCCAGCGGTTCGGCCGGGCCGGTAGCCCCGTTGCCGCCCACCACCCCGGCCGGCGGCAGCGGCGGGCAGGCCGGCGGGAGCGGCGGCAGCGGCGGGCAGGCCGGCGGCAGCGGCGGGCAGGCCGGCGGCAGCGGCGGACAGGCCGGCGGCAGCACCGACGGGACCGACAGCGACAGCGACGACCAGAGCAACAACCCGTCCGGCGGCACCAGCAACGGCACCGGCGACCCCACCGGAAGCGGGGGTCAGGCCAGCGGCGGGCCGGGGCGCGACTCGGCGGACGGGAAGCTCGAGACCGTGGACCTCGAGACCGGCGCCCCCACGGCCGAGCCGACCGCCGCCGGGCCCGGGCCGGCCGAGAGCCGGGAGCCGGACCCCGAGCCCGACGTCGGTGATCTTCCGTGACGCGCCCGCCGGTCCGCCCCGGCCGGCCGCGGCGCCGGCTGCTGCCCCGTCCCCGGGTTCTGCTGGGCACGCTGCTGCTCAGCCTCTTCGTCGGGGTGCTGGTGGTCCAGGCGTACATCAACGCCGAGTTCACCAGCGACCACGTGGACTCCGAGGTCGGTGACCAGGCCGGCGTCCCGGCCGCCATCCGCGGCGGCGGGCCGATCATCAACACCACCGGCGGCCAGGAGAGCTCCAACCGGCTGCCCGAGCGCACCATCGCCCTCACCTTCGACGACGGTCCCGACCCCGACTGGACGCCGAAGGTGCTCGAGGTGCTCAAGGAGAACGACGCGCACGGCACCTTCTTCGTCGTGGGCTCCGAGGTGGCCCGCAACCCGGAGCTGACCCGGAGGATCACCGACGCCCGTAACGAGCTGGGCCTGCACACGTTCACCCACCCGAACATGCAGCGGCTGGCGCGGTGGCGGCGCACCTTGGAGCTGTCGCAGACCCAGGTCGCCGTCGCCCAGGCCGCAAACGTGCACACCAATCTGGTGCGGTTCCCGTACTCGTCCAGGCCGCAGGCCATCGACGAGGTGAACTGGAAGATCGTCAAGCAGGCCGGCGATGCGGGCTATCTGGTCGTCGTCAACGACCTGGACAGCGAGGACTGGCAACGCCCCGGCGTCGCGCAGATCGTGCGCAACGCGACCCCGCCCGGCGACACCTCGGCGGTCATCCTGTTCCACGACGCGGGCGGCGAACGCTCGCAGACCCTGGCGGCGCTGAAGGTCTTCATCCCGATGATGAAGGCGCGCGGTTACCGGTTCACCACGGTCACCGAGGGCCTGAACCTGTCCATTGTCGAGCAGCAGCGGGGCAACGCCGCGGCTCTGCCGCTACTGCCGGTCAGCCCCCCGGCCGACGCGACCGACCGGCTGCGCGGGGCGGGAGTGCTGTGGACTGTACGGCTGGCCGACGGCCTGGTGTGGGCACTGGCCGGGCTGTTCCTGGTGGTCGGGCTGCTCACCGTCGGGCGTACGACCCTGCTCCTGGTGTTCGCCACCCGGCACGCCCGGCAGCGCCGCAAGCCCGGTTGGTCCTGGGGCCCGCCGGTCACCGAACCGGTCTCGGTCATCGTGCCCGCCTACAACGAGAAGGAGGGCATCGAGGCCGCCGTCCGCTCGCTGGCCGGCGGTGACTACCCGGACATCGAGGTGGTGGTCGTCGACGACGGCTCCACCGACGGCACCGCGGCCATCGTCGAGCGCCTCGCGCTGCCCGACGTACGGGTCATCCGGGTGCCGAACGGCGGCAAGGCGAACGCGCTCAACGCCGGGATAGCCCTCGCCCGGCACGACATCATCGTCACCGTCGACGGCGACACCATCTTCGAGCCGGACTCGATCCGGAGGCTGGTGCAGCCGTTCGCCGTCCCGGCGGTGGGGGCGGTGGCCGGCAACGTCAAGGTCGGCAACCGCCGGACGCTGGTCGCGGCCTGGCAGCACATCGAGTACGTGATCGGTTTCAACCTCGACCGCCGCCTGTACGAGGTGCTGAACTGCATGCCGACCGTGCCGGGCGCGATCGGCGCGTTCCGCCGCGCGGCGCTGGCCCAGGTCGGCGGGATCAGCGACGAGACGCTCGCCGAGGACACCGACGTGACGATGGCGCTGTGCCGGGCCGGCTGGCGGGTCGTCTACGAGGAGCGGGCCAGGGCCTGGACCGAGGCGCCCGCGACGCTGGAGCAGCTCTACCGCCAGCGGTACCGGTGGAGCTACGGGACCATGCAGGCGATGTGGAAGCACCGCAGGGCGCTGACCGATTCCGGCGCCTCGGGCCGCTTCGGCCGCGTCGGCCTGCCGTTCCTCGCGCTGTTCGGGGTGGCGCTGCCGCTGCTGGCACCGGTCGTCGACATCATGCTGCTGTACGGCCTGGTGTTCTGGGAGCTGAGCGTGACCGTGGTCGCCTGGGGCCTGATGCTGACCCTGCAGCTGTTCACCGCGGCGGTGGCGTTCCGGTTCGACAACGAGTCGCTGCGTCCGCTGTGGCGTCTGCCGCTGCAGCAGTTCGCGTACCGCCAGCTCATGTACCTGGTGTTGATGCAGTCCGCGGTGACCGCCATGACCGGCGCCCGGCTGCGCTGGCACAAACTGCACCGCGCCGGGCTGGCCGGTGCGCGTACCCCTGCCCCGGAGGACCCGATGATTCCCTCGCCCCCGTCCGTGCCCACCCCGGGCGTCGCACCGGCAGTGGACACCTGGCCGCCGGTGCTGAGCCAGGTGAGCGAGCCGATACACCCGGCCGCCGGCCGGGCCACGGCCCGGCCGCCGGTGCCGGCCCAGGCGCTGCCGTCGGAGGACTCCGAAGACCTGCCGTCAGCCGGCTCGCCCCCGGGCGGCGGCTCCGGCCCCGTGTTCACGCGCGGGGTGTGAGAGGGCGCCCGCACCCGCCCGAACTGCAGCCGGGCGGGTGCGGGGCCCCGGGCTCATGGAATGACCAGCAGGGCATTCCGTCACGGGTGGGGCTCAAGCGTTGACGAGCTCGCGCTCGGCGAACGGGAACACGACGTGCAGAGACGTGCCGTCGCCCGGCCGGTCGGAGAGTGCCACCGTCGCGTGGTGCGCGTCCAGGACCCGTTTGGCGACGGCCAGACCCTCGTCGGGACCGTGGACGACGGCCGGGTTCGCGATCGCGCCGTAGTACAGGTGCGGGAACAGGACCGGGCGCAAACCTTCCGGCATGTCCATGTCGTCGAGCCGTACGGTCGGCCCGGACTCGATGTCGGTGCCGACCCGGACCCGGCCACCCGCGGGCGTGTACTTGACCGCGGCGAACAGCAGGTGCATGAAGACCTGCTCCAGCCGTACGGGATCCGCGATGATCGGCAGCGACGGTCCGCCGGCCTGGTTGAGAATCCAGATGTTCTTGGTGGCCGCGATCGGCCGCACCGCCTCGACCGCCCGCTGGGTCAGCCGGGTGAGATCGATCTGTCGCATGTGCAGGCTGTCCGCGCCCTCACCGGCCTCGGCCATGGACGCCAGGTGGTCCAGCAGGTCGGTGAGCCCGCGGACGTGCGCCGCGGTGGCCCGGCCGACCAGGTCGGCCAGTTCCGGATCGTGGTGGCCGGTGTTGCCGAGATCCGCCAGGTACGAGTGCATCAGCCGAAGCGGCGCCCGCAGCTTCCCGCCCACGAGCCCGGCCAGCTCGTCCTTGCGGCGTTCCAGCTCCTGCAGCCGGGCGGTGGTGTTGGCCAACGCGCCCGCATACCGGCGGAGCTCGAGCTGCGAGGTGACCTGGCGGGCCAGCGCCCGCAGCGCCTGTACCTGCTCGCTGTCGAGCTGGCGGGGCTGGGAGTCCAGCACGCACAGCGCGCCGAGCCCGAAGCCGTCACTGGTGATCAGTGGCGCGCCCGCATAGAACCGCACACCATCGCGTCGCCCGACCGTCGGGTACCCGGCGAACCGGGGATCCTCGCGGGTGTCGGGCACGACGAGCACGTCCTTGCCCATGATGGCGTGGCCGCAGAAGGACACGTCACGGGGCGTCTCGGTGAGGTCCGTGCCGATCTTCGCCTTGAACCATTCGCGGTCGACGTCGATGAGGCTGACCAGCGCCACCGGCACCTCGCAGACCGTCGCGGCGAGCTTGACGATGTCGTCGAAGTCGGTGTCGGGTTCGGTGTCGAGCACGTGCAGGTCGTAGAGGGCGGCGAGTCGGTCGCCTTCGTTGCCGGGCAGGAGTGCTGGCATGGCTGTCACCTCCTGGAGACACTCCCAGGAATACCACCCAAAAGTAGCAAGGCGCCCTTTTCGCCAAATCCCCTCCGCCGCGGCTCCGGATCGGTCAGGCGGGCTGGTGGCAGACGGCCTCGATGTTGTTGCCGTCGGCGTCGAAGGCGAACGCTCCGTAGTAGTTCTCGTGATACTCCGGGCGCAGCCCGGGCGGGCCGTTGTCCACCCCGCCGGCGTGCAGGGCGGCAGCGTGGAAGGCGTCGACGGCAGCCCGGTCGGGCGCGGTGAAGGCGACGTGCACCCGGTGCGAGGGCTCGCGCAGCGCCAGCCAGAAGAACGGCTTGCCGCTGTCGTCGCCGAAGCCGACCAGTTGGGGCTCCTGAACGAGGACCTTGACCCTGAGGGGCCGCAGCGCGTTCTCGTAGAAGTGCCTGCTGTCGTCGAGGTGGTGCACCCCGAGAACGATGTGATCGATCATGGTAAGCCCCTCTCCAGCCCACCTAGAAGGTATCTCCGGGGTACGACATTCATTGATCTCGTGCGCCGAGTGGCAGTCAGTATGCGCCGAGCAGAGCGGCAGCGTGACTCACCTGCACGGTGTGCGTCACGCAATCATCCCCGTCGATCATGTGCAACAGAAAGCCGGTGGGTTCGGCCAGATATCCGGGCGGTGCGTCGGAGCTGAGCAGCAGCCCGGTCTGCCGCCACAGACTCGGCGCGACGGTGAGCACGCTGCCCGCGAAGGCGGCGGTGATGGGCCGGTGCACGTGCCCGGCCATCACCCGCGCGACGTTGCCGTGCGCGGCAACGACCTCTCGTAGCGCGTCGCCGTCGAGCAGGCGCATGGCGTCGAGGAACCGGATGCCCACCGGCACGGGCGGGTGGTGCAGACCGAGCACCGCCGGCACGTCCGGCCGGCGCCGCAGCACGTCGTCGAGCCAGGAGAGTTGCGCCGTGCCGAGCCGGCCGGCGGGCGAGCCCTCTACCAGCGAATCCAGCGCGACGAGGGTGAACTCCGGATACTCGACGGCGTAGTGCGCCTCGCCGCCGAAGGCATCGAGCAGGGGCCGCCGGCAGTCGTGGTTACCGGTGATCAGATGCAGCGGCAGCGGGAAGTCGCCGATGATCTCCCGCAGCGCCGCGTACTCGTCGGGCCGCCCGTGATCGGTGAGATCGCCGGTGATGACGACGCAGTCGGGGCGCGGGTCGAGGCCCATGACCCGGGCGAGGGCCAGTTGCAGCCCGGCTGCGGGGCCCGCACCGAGCGGCCCGGTGGTGATGTGCGAGTCGCTGAGCTGAGCGATGAACGTCGTCATGCGCTCATGATCCGGCGCTACCCGGGCATGGCAACCGAACGGTCGTAACCCCTACAGCGGCAGAATCACGACGTCCACGATCACCCCGCCTGGCGCTGTGTCACGCTCGCGTCGACGTACAGACAGAACGGGTGGCCGGCCGGGTCGAGCAGCACCCGTACCGTGTCCTGGGGTTGCCAGGCCGCCTCGGTCGCGCCGGCGGCGACCGCCGCGCCCACCGCCTGCTCCAGGTTCGGCACCTCGATGTCCAGATGCATCTGCATCTGCTGGCGGCCGGGCTCGTTCGGCCAGGCCGGCGGCTCATAGTCGGCGGATCGCTGGAACGCCAGATACTCGACATGGCCGCCCATCGGCGCCACCCCGACGAAGTCCGGCTCCTCCTTGACGATCTGCCACTGCAAAAGGCCCGCGTAGAAGCGCGCCAGGGCCGGCGGATCGGACGTCTCGAGCACCACGCCCCAGAAATGTGATGAGTTCCGTCCCAACATCCGTGCAGTGTGCCACCGCCACACCGGCGAGGGCGGTCTGGTTCTGGTGCGCTTCGATAACAAGACGCTCCATTCAGGAGCGTCGCCGGGGTGGCACCGGGAATTTCCTGAAAACACCGGTCACCGCGTCACGCGGATCGAGAACTCGTTGTGGGCGTTGTAGTGCGGCTGCATCGTGACGCCGCCGGTGATGATCGGCGGCAGCACGTACGCGATGTCCTTGCGGGCCACGTCGTCCAGGAACCGGCCGAGCCGGACCGCGGGTCGTCCCGGCGCGTAGCGCAGCCAAAGCTGCCACGTGCCCGCCGGCAGCGCGCCGATCCGTACCGCGAAACCTGAATCGGTGACGGACCCCGGCAGCTCCCGGGTCGCGGTGCTCCGCAGTTCCAGCACCGGGTCGGCGGGCTCGGCGCCGACCATGCGTCCCTCGATCCGCAGGCCGTCCGCGTCGATCAGCACGTCGCCGATCTCGGCGTACACCGGCCGGTTCCAGACCCGCAGGCCGAGGCAGCCGTCGCTGAGTCGGTAGGGCAGCTGGACCCGGGTGGCCCTCCCGGGAATCAGGGCCCGGGTGTCCAGCCGACCGGCCCGGACCGCCGCACCGTCCGGGGTGCGAAGCTGCCAGTTACCCTCCGTCAAGTCACCGCCCACCGGCACCTTGTCGTCGTCGCGCCACCAGATCAGGTCTGCGCCGTCCGCCAGCACCACCTCGCCGTCCGCGGTGACCAGCGCGTCGGCGGTC
>Ga0307288_10000719_pt1 | contig 10901 bp, 8 predicted proteins | sample ER_DNA_142_FD_194469 | JGI IMG/M metagenome (GOLD analysis project Ga0307288, IMG submission 194469) | Bulk soil microbial communities from the East River watershed near Crested Butte, Colorado, United States - ER_DNA_142 | ecosystem: Environmental > Terrestrial > Soil > Floodplain | place: USA...
CTCAGATCAAGAACGCCAAGATGGGCATTCTGGAAATGGACGTGGTCTGGACAGCTGAATTCGCGGCCAAGGGCATCGTTGAGGCCATGCCTCCGGACACCTCGACCGATGGAATGTTGAAGCCGGCGGTGGATTCCGCGACGTACTTCAACAAGCTGTACGGCCTGCCTTCCACCTCGGACGGCGGCTTGCTGTACTACCGCAAGGACCTGCTCGACAAGTACGGGCTGAAGCCGCCGACCACTTTCGATGAGATGAAGGCCGCCTGCGACAAGATCACGGCAGGCGAGAAGGACTCCAAGCTTGGCTGCTTCGCCGGGCAGTACAACAAGTACGAGGGCCTGACGGTGAACTTCGACGAAGCGGTGCACGGTGCCGGTGGCGTCATCGTCGGCGACGACGGCAAGCCGAACGTGGCAACCCCTGAGGCCACCAAGGGTCTGTCGACTCTGGTCGACTGGTTCAAGGACGGTCACATTCCGAAGGCCGCCATCACCTGGCAGGAGGAGAACGGACGAACCGCCTTCCAGCACGGTGAGCTGATCTTCCACCGCAACTGGGGATACGTGTACAACCACGCAGCCAACGACAAGGATTCAGAGATCAAGGGCAAGTTCGATGTGGCGCCGCTGCCGGGCATCACCGGTGCTGGTGTTTCTAGCCTCGGTGGTCACACGAAGGCCATTGCCAAGTACGCCGAGAACAAGGGCACCGCACTCGATTTCTTGAAGTACGTGTCCTCCCCCGAGGCGCAGAAGTCCAACACACTCGCTACGTCGAACTCGCCGGTGCTCGAGTCGCTGTACAGCGATCCCGACTTGCTTAAGAAGTTCCCCTTCATGCCGATCCAGCTGAAGTCGATCCAGACCGCCAAGCCACGTCCGAAGGCCGTCGAGTACGGCGATGTCACCCTGGCAATACAAGATGCCGCGTATGGCGCACTCCAAGGTCAGACTCAACCCGATGCGGCCTTGCAAGCACTGCAGGCTAAGTTGCAGACTCTGATCAAGTAGTTGGTGTTCGCACGGTTCTCGGCGCAGCGGTGTGCTGCGCCGAGAACTCAGCGCATTTCTCAAAGGAGGTAGCCGCATGGCCACAGCCACAGCGGAACCACGGAGTCTGCCCGCCACCGGGGGCGATGGCCATAAGCACAAGAAGAACGCGCTGAGCGATGGCCAAGGCCGGCTGGCCTGGATCCTGCTGGCGCCTACCCTGATCATCATCGCTGTGGTGGCCGGAATCCCGGTCGCATTGTCCATCTGGGAGTCCTTCCACCAGACCAACTCCGGGGTGGATCCCGCCACAGGCATGGTGGCCGGTGGCGACAGGTTCGTCGGCCTGCAGAACTTCACCGACATCTTCGCCGGCGCCAACCCGGTGACGGGCAACTACGGCACTATGGACCGCTTCTGGAACGCCTTCCTCAATACCACCTTCATCACCATCGTGTGCGTCCTCTTGGAGACTGTTATTGGCGTGGCGATGGCCCTGATCATGGCCAAGGCCTTCCGGGGGCGTGGCCTCGTCCGCGCCGGCATCTTGGTGCCCTGGGCGATCCCGACAATCGTTTCGGCCCTGATGTGGAAGCTCATCTTCGACTCGTCCGGAGTGATGAACCGTATTCTCGGTCGCGAGATTCTCTGGCTCGCCGATTCTGGGGCATCGTTCTGGGCGATCGTGATTGCTGATACCTGGAAGACGGCTCCGTTTATTGGCCTACTGACCCTAGCCGGTCTGCAGACCATTCCGGCCGAGGTCTATGAGGCGGCCAAGGTCGACGGGGCAACCACCTGGCAGCAGTTCGTCCGGATCACACTGCCGATGGTCAAACCGGCGCTGGTCGTGGCCGTTCTCTTCCGCACGCTCGACACTTTGCGCATGTTCGATCTGCCATACGGCATGATCGGAGCCGGCAAGTATCGGGTGGAGACTCTGTCGATCTTCGCCTACCAGGAAGCGAGCCAGAGCCGGTACGGTCCCGCTGCGGCGTACGCCATCATCTTGTTCTTGTACGTGCTTCTGGTGGCCTTCCTATTCGTCAGGATTCTGGGCGCCGAGGTGATCGGCGACGCTGATGGCAAGACGAAGAAAAAGAAGAAAGGTGAGGCACCACCTGATGAAGCTCGTGTGGAGGCAGTCATGGGTGAGGCGATCGGAGGTGCGCACTGATGTCCACCACAACCGCTGAAGTACAGGAGCAGCATCTCAGCAAGGAAGAGATCGAGAAGCTCGCCCACCCGCAGAGACCCCTCCGCCAGAGGATCGGGGTGGTCCTGTCCTACGTGGGAATGGGCTTAATCGTCCTGTACTGCATCATTCCTTTCTACTGGATGGTCGTCTCCGCATTCCGAGATCCTTCGGAAGGGCGCAGCACCGAGTTCATCCCAAGCCCGGCGTCGATCGAGAACTTCAAGAGCGTGTTCTCGGCAACGAACAACTTCGGCCGCTCACTGCTCAACTCGGTCATCGTGGCCGGCACCACGACGATCCTCGTCCTGGTGTTCGGCATCATCGGAGCGTACGCGCTCGCTCGGTTGAGGTTCCGGGGCAAGGTTGCGGTGCTCTGGCTGATCATGGCCTGCTCGATGTTCCCGCTGGTCGTGTTGCTGCCGCCGCTGCTGAAGATGTTCTCCTCGACGTCGCCATTCACCTGGTTCCCGTACTGGATTAATACCTACCAGTCCGTCATCCTTCCCGGGTTGAGCTTCGGACTCCCGCTGGCGGTGTGGACTCTGACCGCCTTCTTCAAGCAGCTCCCGGTCGAGTTGGAGCAGGCGGCGATGGTCGATGGCTGCACGCCGGGGGTGGCCTTCCGTAAGGTGATCCTGCCGCTGGCAGCTCCGGGCGTGCTCACGACGGCGATCATTGTGTTCATCGGTGCCTGGAACGAATTCTTGCTGGCCCTGACCTTCCTGCAGGATAAGAATATGCAGACCGCAACCGTGGCGATCAGCAAGTTCACGGGTACGACTGGCTTCGATACGCCGTACGGCAGCATCATGGCGGCCGGTGTACTTGTGACCGTTCCGCTGCTGCTCGCGGTGCTGATCTTCCAGCGCCGCATTGTCGCCGGCCTCACTGCTGGTGGCGTCAAGTAGTACCGAACCACCAATTGACAGCGCTGGCGCAGTCGCAATACAGCGGCTGCGCCAGATCTGTGTTTCCGCCAAGGCTTACTCGCTGCGATCCCCGCGCGCTCGGTGGGTAAGGAACCACGCGAGGCCAAAGGATCCAGCGACGGCGAACGCCGCAACCACCACCGCTTTAACAGCTGCTGGCCACGGGACCAATCGGCCAGCGATCTCCAGGCTGATCAGTACCGGCACCTGAAGCAAATACGCCAAATAGGCGCTCCGCGCCACGCGGGTCAGCCCGACGGCGCGGGACGTCAGCCAGCGCTGGGCCCAGGCCAGCAGCCAGACGGACCCGCCGACGACCAGGGTCGCTTCGACAACATCCAGAGCGAGAGCCTGCCAGTGCCAGCCACCGAGGAACGGACCGTCATAGCGCTTGAGATCTGAGACACCGAGTATTGCCATCACTCCGACACCGAGGGCGATCGCTAGAAGCACGGTGATCCCGCCGCGCCGGGCCGCCCGACGTGGCACATTCTGAGCCCAGTTCTCACTCGCAAAGAGGACGCCTAGTACGTAGAGGCCGATGCACTGTGGCCACTGCCACACGTGGAGATCGAGAACTTGCTGGCTGCGGGCTGGAAACCAGAGCCGGATGATGAACGAGGCCGCGGCGATGGCCAGGGCAGCTGTAACGAGTGTGAGAGCGACACGCGGATGGATGTTATGCCGGTGGACAATCCAGCTCAAGAGCGCGTGAGCCAGTGAAACGTAGAGCAGAATCTGAACAAACCAGAGCGGTCCCGAATCCAAGAAGGGCTGCCGGGCCTGCAAGGCCTGCCAAATTGGAAGCGGGCGGCCAGCCGCGCGGTAGGCGGCCCACATCACCAGGGGCCAGATCAAGAGGGTGAACAGCAGCCAAGGCAGTCCGAGTCGGAACAGCCGCTGTCGAACGAACCCGCCCGGGCCGTGCTGAGCGAGGCTGTTGGGAGCGAGAAGACCGCTCAGGAAGAAGAACGTTCCGATCACGAAGAGCGCCGTTGGTCCGATAACTATCTCCAAGAGCAACTCCAGCGTCCTGGGCAGGGTCGTCTCAGCCACCTCGTCATAAGGCCACCCGCCCATCGCTGCGTAACCCAAGAACGCGTGTCCCGCGATGACCCATGCGACGAGAACTGCCTTGAGGTTGTCGATGGGGACCAGCCGGCGAGTCCGCTGATCGTGAAGTTGATCATTAGGCACTACTGCTTGAGGGGAGCCGACGGCGGGAGCCTCAGCCGGCAACGCTGGGGCACCGCCGGACCTGCCAGAAACTTGTTCTCGCGGCATGATGTTGGAGCTCTCACTCCTTACTAATGCTGAGTAAACCTGGCAGTACGACATACCCTGCCAACTCGGAGCTTGCGAAGGTGATTGTGCCTGGATCACCTGTCCGCGTCCCCGATGGATCAGCTCCACACCCAGCGTAGGACACATCGCCTAGACCAGCGCAAGGGCCGCGGAATTCAGCATGGACAGCTGCAGATGCCGATCGGGACTCACGTTGACGATTGAACTTTGACTAGGTGATTTAGTGCGCCCCCAAACCGTCGGTTGAAGCTAGTGGGTTTTCAGCTAGAGACAATGCGAACAAGGTCGCATACACTTTTGCCACTGGTTCACTTCCTTCCTCAGGTAGTGGTGCCGCCCACGAGCAGGAGTGGTAACCATGCCCGTGAATGGTGTACTTGAGTACCTGTGGTACCGAGACAACGATCCATGGTGGGCGACGCTCTTGCGGACTGTGGCCCTGATTGCCCTCGTGGTGTTGTTTGTCATCAAAGGCATGCACAAAGTGCCCTCCGGCAGCAGGGCGTTACGGACTCGCTTCAATAAAGTCGTCCACTACCGCCGGGATTTCTATGACCGCCTGGGCTATACCATCCGCCATCGCGGGGAGGCCAAAGTTGTTGGTCCGGGCCTAGTTATCGGCATTCCTTTTGTGCACAACGTCATGGTCGAGTCGATAACCGAGCAGTTCGAACCGCTGCCGCCTATGATCCGGCTGCAGCCACTGCGGGAATTGGGCTCTCAAATCAATTTCCGAGTCGTCGACCTGGAGAAGGCTCTCGTTGGTGTTGCTGACTACAAGGGTCTGCTCGTCAATAGCTGTGCTGCGGTTCTACGAAGCCTTATCAAACAGACCGCCCTCAGCGATGAGGAAATCTCCACCCGCATACTGGCCGACGAATCGCTGCAGCAGCGCGCGAGCACATTGGGCGTCGAACTGTTGAAGCTCAATGTGGCGACTTCCAACCTGACTGAACCTGCTCAATTGGCTCATGCATTCAAGCAAGAGGGCATTGTCCTTGAAGGCACTCCGGCGGCCCTACTGGCGGCTCGGACCATCAATGGTGCATCTGGCCTAGCATCTTTGACGGCGGTCGATGACGATGCTCCGGCTGCTTAACTCGTCCGCACTATGCAGAAATCGACCTGCGGATCTCAGCTCTTGACATTTGCCCTTGTCAGAGCACAAATTTTGGGTGCGGCGCGAGGGAATCGAACCCCCAACCCGCTGATTAAGAGAAGCCAGCATAGGTGGCCCCAACGACGATTTTGCGCATGCTCGCGCGTAGGTGGTCGTTGACCGACAACTGTGGGACTCAGCGCGTTGCTTCACCGTTGCTATCGCACATGTGAGCGCGACTTCTTCCGTATCAGGGCAACTTCCTCTCGCCGCCACGGACGGGTTAGCGCGCGACGCCACGCTCGTCACAGGGAGGCGTCACGTCCACCGCGACCACCTTGAGCTCGGCATCGATGAGTCGAAGCGCTCGTTCCATCGCCGTCGGCTGTAGCCGGCCCACCCCACCGCCGTGCGGGTTGTTGAAGAAGATGACTAGCAGCATCAAGAAAGTGATGACGACCGTCACGCTTCCCATGAGCATGGCTTGCGTCACGGCGCTCTCACCCCGGTCGGCGAAGAACAACATGTACCCGAAGATCACCCCGCAGATCACAAAGAGAGCCAGCCACAAAGGCACGGGAATGATTCCCTCCGTCGAGTGGACCCGCGCGTTGCGCGCCTGCTCTCGATCGACCGTCTGATCCATCCAGCGGTCGTACGCAGACTGCTCGGTTGCGGTTTGTGGTTTGACTTTGGCGATCGTGCGGAACATCTCCGCACCCCAGGGGTTGATCGCGTCTCCAAGTGTTCCCGCGTCAACGGCGTCCCATTCGGCTCCCGCGACCGACCGCCCGTAACACACCAGTTCGCCGGTGAGCTGCTTAGCCGCGTCCGCTGGGAGGAACTGCGCCGTCTGGATCTGCTGCGCCACGATGGTTGCCTCGGCCTCAGCCCCTTTGCGTGCGTCGTCGTAAGACTGAAACGCGAGAAAGATAATGAAGCCCAGGAGCACGGAGAATCCAGTAGCCAGGACACCAAAAACACCGGAGGCGCGGTCACCGTCGGTGAAGTAGCTCCCTTCCGGAGCCCTTCGGCGCACAAAGAGCATCGCCGTCACGGTGATCGCCGCGACGCCAATGACGACGAGCAACCCCAGCGCGACGTTCATGCGTGCCTCCCTCGCTGGTGCGGCCCAGTATCCAGATCCTTCGCTTGGAACTCAGGCATGTTGGCACCTCACCTGTGGGAGCGTACCGGCGGACCCGTACGGCCTGCGTCGACATCACCGGGAACGTCTGGGAGTGGACTCGCGACGCCTATACCGGTGATCACGCCAGCCGCAGCAAGAACAGCGATCGCGACAATGAGCGCTACGAGTGATCAAGGGCGGCACAGACAAGGCGACTCGCGTCCCGTACGACTCCATCGTGTCCGCTCCAGCCCTCTGGGTCGTCACCCAGGACAGGTGAGATCTCGGCCATGAGGCGTCCGGCCGGCCTTCATGATCACGTGCAGTTGGCGATGGCTACTTGCTCCAGACCTGGGGCAGGTGTACGACTGGACGAGACCGTCGACCTTCATTCGCCGGTCACACTGGTGTGTTGGGACAATGGATCCCGGTCGAGCCTTGGCAGACTCGGGCCTGGCCGTGCACCGGATGTCGAGCGCGTCACGCGGCATGCGGGATCGCAGCATCCGACGTTGCGACGCACCCTGCCACGGCCGCCAGCGGAAGGAATCGGCATCAGCACCGCGGAAGTTCCAGAGAAGCAGGTGATCGAACATGCCCATGAGCCCGCGGAGGAACCCGAAAAGCGACCGCCGGGTCATGTACGGGAGACGGTAGTGATCGTCGTGCTGTCGATCACGGCGGTGCTCACGGCGTGGTGCGGCTTCGAGTCGTCAAAGTGGAGCGGGGAGATGTCCATCGCCTTCAGCCAGGCCTCGAGCGCCCGGATCGAGGCGGCGAGGCAGCAAGGGGTCGCCAATGCCGCCCGCCAGGCCGACCTCACCATATGGGGTGTGTACGTACAAGCGCGTGCTCAGCGCGACACCGCCCTTGCGGCGTACGTGGAGCGCCGCTTCACCGACCACTTCCGGGTGGCCTACCAAGCTTGGCTTGCTCAGAGGGAACCGACGACCGGTCCGTTCAAAATGAAGGAGTACGTCCCACCTGGAACGACCGAGGCCGTGGCTGCAGACCAGCGCGCCGACGGCCGTTTCGCTGATGCGCTCAGATTCAACCAGCGCGCGGACAACTACACGATCCTCACCGTGCTTTTCGCGCTGGTGTTGTTCTTCGCCGCTGCGTCGACGCGGTTGGGCCACCCACGAGCTCAATGGACCTTGCTCGGAGCCGCGATTACGTTTCTCGTCGCAGCCATGGTGATCCTGGCCACCTTCCCGATCGACTTCTGATCGACGTGCATGCAGGGCGGGACCGGTTCTGGTTCACCCCGGACGGGTGAGGCACTGGTGCCGCCAGTTACCGCAAGCTTGATCCAGTGCGACCCGACACCAGTCGTTTTCACCGGCCTACAGGTGCCGCCGGCATCACCGCATTTGCCGCCCGGCCCCAACCCCCGAAGCCGGCATCCGACCGGCGTGGGCGTACCTAAGTGGGGCTCCGCAGCGGGCCGATGTGATGGCCCCAGGTGCACCGGCTCTGTCCGATATGCAACGGCAAGGTCAGGAGGTCAATGAACATGACCGTCCCTGCGCCTCTCCTAACCGCTGCCTTCTGGCGCAGCCGGCGGTCGGCGGCGATCGCGGGAATCGTCTTCGGGGTGCTGCTGCTGGCGGCGATGACGATGCTCCGAATCGCCCTCTCCGCGGACAGCCTGCAGTCGCTGCGAACCGACCCGCAGCGTCGTACTCTTATCCGACTGAGCCTGCACCTTGTGCCGTTTGCCGGCATCGCCTTCCTGTGGTTCATCGGTGTCGTCCGCGACCAGCTCGGCGGGGTTGAGGATCGCTTGTTCTCCACGGTCTTTCTCGGCAGCGGGCTGCTCTTCGTGGCGATGCTGTTCGTCGGCGCGGGCACCTCGACCAGCCTGATGGCGACGCTGGCCGGAACGAGCGTCAACGCCGAGGTCTACGCGTTCGGCCGCAACACCATCCGGTCACTCTTCTCCGTCTACGCCATGCGGATGGCGGCAGTCTTCACGCTCGCGGTGAGCACGGTCGGGATCCGGACCTCTGCCGTGCCGCGCTGGGTCTGCTACCTCGGATACCTGGTCGGCCTGACCCTGCTGGTGGCCGCCGGCGCCTACCAATGGACCCAGCTCGTATTCCCTGCCTGGGTTCTGCTGGTCAGCCTGGTGATCCTCCTCGACCGCCCACTCAGCCACGACCGCCATCCCGCACGGGGAAGTTGAGCACTTACCTGCCTGCGTAAACACATTGGATCCCATCGATGGAGCACTCATGACTACGAGCACCATCCCCACCCACACCAGCGTCGAGGACCGTCAGGCGATCGGCGAACGGGCGCGCGAGCAAACGCCGCTGTCATCTCAGGCTGACTGGGAGCCGGCGCCCGCGCGGCCCGATCCGGTCGAGCTGCTGATCGAGCAGAACGTTACCCGGGAAGCCGATCTGGTGCCGGTGAGGCACGGCCGGATGACGGTCTCGCCGTTCACCTTCTACCGCGGGGCGGCGAAGGTGATGGCGACCGATCTCGCCACCACGCCGATGGCCGGCCTGGTGGTACAGCTCTGCGGCGACGCCCACCTGTCCAACTTCGGCGGCTTCGCCTCACCGGAGCGGCAGCTGCTGTTCGGCCTCAACGACTTCGATGAGACCTTGCCCGGGCCGTTCGAGTACGACCTCAAGCGGATGGCCGCCAGCTTCACCATTGCGGCCCGCAACAACGGCTTCACTCCCGCCGACGCGCGAGCGGTGACCGTCGAGTCGGTCAAGGCCTACCGGTTGGGGATGGCGGAGTTCGCCGCGATGCGCACCCTGGACATCTGGTACGCGCACATGTCCGAACAGCACATCCAAGACGCGATGCGGGCCGTCCAAGAAGCCTCGGTTGCCGTGAAACCGAACAAAGGCAAGACCGGTAAGAAAAAGCGAGGCGCCTCCAAGGCTGGCAAGGCGGACGCTGCCCTGGTCGCCAAAGCGGTCAAGAGCATGAATAAAACACTCCGCAAGGCCCACACCCGCGACAGCCTCGGCGCGTTGCCCAAGTTCGCCGAAGTCGTCGACGGCCGCCAGCGCATCGTCAGCCAACCACCCGTCATCATCCCGCTGCGAGACCTGGCGGCGAGTTACGAGATGACACCCGAGCAGGCGCGGAACGCGGTCGAGGAGCAGTTCCGCGTCTACAAGGCCACCCTCAGTAATGACCGCCGGCAAATGCTGGACAGATTCACCATGGTCGATGTGGCACGCAAGGTGGTCGGAGTCGGCAGCGTCGGCACCCGAGCGTGGATGGTGCTCCTGCAAGGCCGCGACAGCGCCGACCCCCTGTTCCTCCAGGTCAAGGAGGCCACCGGCTCCGTCCTCGAGGACCACCTGCCCAAGAGCCGCTACAACACCCCCGGGCAGCGAGTGGTGGAAGGTCAGCGGTTGATGCAGGCCGCCTCCGACATCTTCCTCGGCTGGACCAGGGGTGTCCAAGCCAACCGGTACTACTACTGGCGCCAGCTCCGCGACATGAAAGCGTCCGCGCTGGTCGAGCTCATGTCGCCGTTCGCGATGACGTTCTACGCTCGAATGTGCGGCTGGACTCTCGCCCGCGCCCACGCCCGATCCGGCGACCCCATCGCCATCGCCGAATACCTCGGCCCAGACGGCACCGTCGATAACGCCATCGCTGACTTCTCGGCCCGCTACGCCGACCAGAACCAACGCGACTACGACGCCTTCGTCAAGGCCATAGCCGACGGCCGGATCGAAGCCGTCACGGGCATCTAGCCATGTCCAGCAGGTCTTCACCCGGTAGGGGTGATGCGAGCCCCGGAGCGTTGGATGCAACGATGGCAGCAGGTACCGGCATGACGTGGGCGCCCTCGGAGTGGTCCGACGGTCCGCGTCTCATCACCCAAATTGGAGAATGTCTATGGACGAAGTCGATGCAGTCGATGAGCTGGGGCCGGTCGATTGGATTGTGGTCGAGTTCCCGGGCAGCAAGTTCAATGGACAAATTGCACCCGCGCTGCGAGATCTGGTCGAACGTGATCTGATCCGTGTACTCGACCTCCTGGTGTTGAAGAAAGATGCCGACGGCTCGCTTGAGGCATTTGAGCTTTCTGACCTGGATGAGGGAGAGATCGGAGGGTTGCGGACCTACGAGTCGGAGCTGGCGATGCTGCTCAGCGAGGAGGATGTGACCTCGCTCGCCGCCGCGATCGAGCCTGGCAGTTCGGCCGGCGTGCTCGTCTGGGAGAACACCTGGGCGGCGCCGTTCGCCTCTGCGGTGCGTCGTTCGG
>Ga0307288_10000726_pt1 | contig 10873 bp, 8 predicted proteins | sample ER_DNA_142_FD_194469 | JGI IMG/M metagenome (GOLD analysis project Ga0307288, IMG submission 194469) | Bulk soil microbial communities from the East River watershed near Crested Butte, Colorado, United States - ER_DNA_142 | ecosystem: Environmental > Terrestrial > Soil > Floodplain | place: USA...
GCACGTCAACGCGATCTTCGCCAAGCTCGGCATCTCGGCCGCGCCGGTCCACCGCAGGGTCGTCGCCGTACTCGCATTCCTCGAGAACGCGGCGCACGATTCGATTGACGGAGCACGGACGCGTCCGTAAGTACAGCACTGACAAGGGGCGCTCCGTCCAAACGGCGACTGAGTCTCGCACGAGGACCGGCTAGCGGTACACCACGCGTGCGTAAGTGGAACGGGATCGTGGCGGGGATTGTAAACAAGAGGCCAACGGGTGAGCGGCGGCAGCCCGCCGGCCGCTGACCCACCTGGAGGTGACGGCATGCAGGTATGACTACTCCGGTTCGGATCCATCGAAGTCGAGGGGCGGCAGTGCGACAAGGACATCGCCATCGAGGGTGGCCGGGTGCGGAAACGTAAGAAGAAGCCGTCGAAGCCATACCGCGATGAGTTCGGACATACTCCTCTGTCCGCTGACGAGGAGCTCCCCTGGGGCGGAGGCCGCCTGATCATCGGCACCGGCGCCTAGGGTTCGCTACCGATCAAGCCCGAGGTCGTCGAGGAGGTTCGTCGTCGGGGCGTGGACCTCTCCGCCCTCCCCACAGAGGACGCGTGCCGGCTGATTGCCAGCCTCGACCAGGAGTGAGGTCCACGCCGTACTTCATGTCACCTGCTGACGGGCACCGGACCCGCTCGTCGGGCCGCCTGCTCGTCTCAGGCCTTCTGGTCGTGCTCGGCTTCTGACTCGGGCGCTGCCCTACCCGCCGCCTGCCACAGGCAGACGGCCACGAGCAGGAGCCACACGATGAACAGGCCCACGCCGAATAGCGACGAGTTGCCCTCTACCGTCCGGCCGAGGACGCTGGACATCGAGCCGAGCACGAACACGCCGGCGGCGACGAGTCCCGCGACACCCAACCATGTGGGCAGTAGCCGGGTCCGTAGTCCGGCGAAAGAGACCGCCACGGTGAGCGCGGTAATGGTCCAGACGATCGGGATCCGACCCTGCAGATGGTTCAGCGCCAGTACGGCTGACTGATCGCCTGCATCGGCCACGCCGATCAGCGCGGTCTCGGCCGCCTGGGAGATGAACCCCATTGCGACGAACGCCGCCCCGCTCACCATGACGGCTGCGGCGAGAGTGTCCCGGCCCGCCTGCCGGATCAGGGATGTGAATGCGGCGATGAACACGATCACGGCCAGCAGCGCCAAGCCGACCGCAACCTCGCTGGCCAGCAACGCCGACCGGTGCGCGACGCTGAACGCTGAGATCCCCGCCGGTGTGGCGTCATCGGGTCCGAGTCCCTGCAGCAGCCGATGTATGACGTAGAGAACGTCGAAGACCAGCGCCCCCGGCGCCGCCGTACGCAGCGCCGAATTCTTGGCGACATCGATTGTCATGCCGATCATCATCAGGCAGACGCGCAGATACGCTCAGTCACCCCACGCTCTGTACCCGGGTCGTCCTCTGCGTCATGTTGTGAATAAACCCGGCGCCAAGACCAAAACTCATCGACAAACTCACACACGCTGCCCAGGCCATGATCGCACCTCATATACGAGGGACACGACACCCCATATCGGATCGCAGGACCGGCGGACAACCGGCCAGAATGATGCCGCCCGGCTCAATGGTTGTGCTCGGCGCAACACGCCTTCGGCGTGTTTGTCCAAACGCGACACGCGAGTGACCGGCAAGTAATACGATCACCGCGTTTGTGCGTCTCGATCGGGGGAAAGACATGCGACGTAGCCTCAAGACCGCGACGGTAGCCGCGGCACTGTTCACTTTGGGTGTAACGCCGGCGCTGGGTGCTGTCGTTCAGCGTACGGTCGCGAGTGGGGAAAGCCCCTTCGGATCCGGGCCGTGCAATACGCAGCCCCAAAATGGCACGCTGTATCTGAACTCAGAGGTGGAGCCGTGGATCGACGTCGACCCAACCAGTGCAGGCGACGCCGATGGGCCTGACTTCATTGGTGTCTATCAGCAGGATCGCTACTCGACCGGCGGGGCACGCGGGCTCGGAGCGAGCTTCTCAACAGATGGGGCCAAGAACTTCACCCAGTTAAACGCCAGTCAGCTGCCGAACTTCACCCAATGCGCCGGCAACTCGCTCTATGAGCGCGCCTCGGATCCTTGGGTGAGCTTCGGCCCCAACGGCGATGCGTATCAGATTTCGCTGTCCTTCAACGACACGAGGAATCTCGACAACGCGGTCCTCGTGAGCAAGTCGCCCGCCGGCAGCGGTCCTCGCGTATGGGACACCCCCATCACCCTTAAGCGCGACACGAACCCAGCCGTCTTCAACGACAAGGAGTCGATCACCGCCGACCAAAACGACGCAAAGAAGGTCTACGCAGTCTGGGACCGGCTGGTGTTCCCCAACGAACGCACCCGCGGTGACTCGCCGCTGAACACCGCGGCTTTCCGCGGACCGACATGGTTCGCGCGCACGACCAACGGCGGGACGACCTGGGAGACGGCGCGGCCCATATTCGATCCGGGTCAAAACGACCAGACGATCGGTAACCAGATCGTTGCCCTCGGCGACGGCAACCTCGTCAACATCATGACGGTGTTCGCCAACGACAACCGCAAGGGCCGACGCGGGGGAACAGTCGCCGTGCTGCGCTCTACCAACCAGGGCACCAGCTGGAGTGGCCAGATCAACATCTCCAGACTGGGAAGCGTCGGAGTGACCGATCCTGAGAACGGGGATCCCGTGCGGACCGGCGACATCATCCCGGAGATAGCCTCCGACGAGCGCGCTGGCAACGACGATGTCTATGCGGTCTGGCAGGACGCTCGGTTCAACGACTTCCAGCGCGACCAGGTCGCGTTCTCGCGTTCGACCGATGGTGGCCGCACCTGGTCGACGCCAGTGCGCATTAGCACCCACAACAACACCCAAGCGTTCACGCCGGCGATCCGCGTCGACCAGCACGGCAACATCGGCGTCACCTATTACGATTTCCGCAACAATGACCCTGCGACAACGGCACTCGAGACCGACGTGTGGTTCACGCGCTCGACTGACGGCGGGCAGACGTGGAGCGAGGAACGAGTCACCCGAACATCCTTTGACATGCGGAAGGCACCGAATGCCAACGGGCTTTTCGTCGGTGACTACGAGGGCCTGAGCGCGCTCGGAACGACCTTCTATCCGTTCTGGTCGGAATCACGTGCCGACGGTACTGACATCGTCGCCGCGACCCTGGGAGCGCCATTCGCGCCCGCGACCTACACACCCCCCACGACAGAAGGTGACCAGCCTGCCTCGGCCTTCCCCATCGTTAAGGGCAAACCGATCCCGCGGTGATGCATTGATGGCGGCCGCTCACACCCGTGGCCGCCATCAACTGACCGGTTCAGTGCGCTGCGGGCAGCCCGATTTGCTCTGACGAATGCGCCAACCTGGCCGACGAGCTCGACTCCAACGCGCACCCGCCGGACCCCGACGCACTGCGGAGCAGACCCGACGGCCGGCGGTCCTCATGCTCCAACCATCGTCTTGACCCGGTCGCTAGGGATCGGCCGGCACGCTGGAGCCGATCGTGCGCCAACACGTAGGGATCGACGACTGTGCGGTTCGGCCGTCTGCACTGAAGGACCCACTCCAGCCTCAATTGGCTCAGCAGGACGCGCGTAAGCTTCCGACATGACCGCCACGTGATCGACGCCCCCACCCTCTCCTGCACCTTCGCCAACGGTCTCCAGGTCAGTCCGAACTATCAGATCGTCGCCCGAACCCCATCCGTTCCCAAGCACTTTCCCTGCTTCTCGGAGCCGTGAGGCACGGCGACCTCACCGAGAATCTGGCACTTCAGTACCATGAGCGCCTCACCGAGCTGAAACTGCGGCTGCTCAGTCCGCTGCGGCCATCAAAGCGAGTCCTCAAGCGCGATCAGGCCCGAGCAACCGAGGTCACCACACCCGAGGCGTCGCGAGGTCGCGGGCCTACGGTGGCCGTCGAGTGGTGATGTGTTGGCCGGGTGGTTCGGCCATGCCTGATACAGCGCCAGCCATGGTCGCTGACGTCGAGCCAGCCACAGCCTCCGACGCTGCTACAGAGCCCGCGGACCGCGCTAGCGGAGGCAATCATTAAGAGGGACCGGCCGGAGCAGCCGCCGCGGCCTGGCAGCGGTAGGATGATCACCAGGTCCTCGTGCCAGCCGGAGCCAGTAGCTCAGCCGCTCGTCAGGCGCAGGAGCTGCAGGCCCTTGAGCGGGCGAGCGTCCGAATCCGGATAGGTGTGATCCTGGCCCACCTGTCCTGCCCCATCGATATGGTGGCTGATTTCAGGCCAGTGCTGAGCGCGTTGACGACGTCATCGCCGTCTCGTTGAGGGTGCGCAGCGTGGTCCGCATCGTGGTTGAATCACCGCCGCGCAAACACTGGCAATGTACCGGACTGACTGAAGCGGCCATGACCAGACGGGATTGCGTTAATCGGAACCGCTGATCCCGGCCCGCAGATCAGCCTTTGGGAAGCCGACGGGTGTCGCTGCCGAACGGCCACCCTTTCAGCTCGATGGACGCAACATGCGGCGGTTGATTGACTGAGCCGCAGCCGACCGCCTTGCGGGCCTGGTTGGGAGCGAGGTCAGCGAGCTCGGCGGTCGACCGCAAGGCTGGCGGAGGCCCGCGAGTTGGCCCGCCTGGATGGGCGCATTCGAGCCAAGAGGCGCGACGTAGCGCGACCGTGGGCCGCAGGGGCACCAGCCGACCGGCTCGGCAGCCTGCGAGGCGAGGATTCCCATGGGTGTCGAGCTAGCGGTCGCCAGTGTCCCGAACCGCCGCTGGTTGCCACCATTGAGCCAGCCGGCGGCGAACTGGCTGCGAGTCACGCAGAACGCCATGCACCAGCAGCCGCGGGTAGTCCTCTGACTCTCGAACAGTCTCGCCAGGTCAGTCACGTCTTTCGGTCCCACGGGCCGAGTGTCGATGTCTGCTCTCACGAACAGGAGGCTACCCAGACCCGGTCGCAGCCGACCCCGTCAGCGGGCGTCGGCGAGGCCAGTCTGGTCTATGGCTCGGGGGCCGATCCCAAGCCCCGGCCGGCGAGAGCCAAGCTCGCGCGACAGGATGACCGAGGTCGGGCCACGATGAGGCGAGAGTCATTGCGGATGGCGAAGATTGCAACCAATCGTCGAGTCAACCCCAGTCGGGCTCGATGGAAGTGGCGCCGAGCAGCGGATTCTTTAGTGGCGTTCCAGTCGATACTTTCGCACCTGCACGACTGCGGAGGAATGAGGGAAGGCGCAGGGAAGGTGGGCCTTCTAGCGTCGCCGCTGTCAAGGTCCACCAACCGAACGGAGTTCCAACATGACCACAACGACGGTTCGGCGACCTGCTCGCAACGGCGTCGACGTCCCGACCTTGTTCGCCACCCTCGACGCGGTCAAGGGTGCGCCGCAGATCGCCCAGTTCCAGTTCCGCGCAACGAACGAATGGATCAGCGGCACCCACAACCGCTCATCCATCCGAGGCTTTTACGGCGCCGGACAGGAGGATACCTCCCGCCCAGTCCCGTTCAGCTACGATGCCGATCACCCAGCGGTGCTCGTGGGATCGAACCAAGGTCCCACGCCGATCGAGTTCCTGCTACCTGCCATCGCCGCCTGCCTCACGTCAGGCCTTGCAAATATTGCCGCCGCCCGAGGCATCGCGCTGCGGAGGGTCTCCTCGACCGTCGAGGGTGACATCGACCTGCTCGGGATTCTCGGGCTCTCCGACGTTGTTCGCAACGGCTATCGGCAGATCCGTGTGCATTTCGACGTTGAGGGTGATGCGTCGCCGGAACAGCTGAGCGCGCTCGTCGAGCAGTCTCGGCGGCGTTCCGCTGTCTACGACGTGTTGGTCAACGGCACCGATGTGCAGATCGATGTCAGCACCCCCTGACCTCCGCCGTGCCTGGGATGTGATCATCATCGGCGGCCGGGTGGCTGGCGCCTCGGCGGCCCTGCTGCTCGCCCGCGCCGGTATGCGGGTGTTGGTCGTCGAACGCGCGCGCCGCGGCGCGGACACCGTGTCCACTCATGCCCTCATGCGTGGCGGAGTCCTGCAGCTGCACCGCTGGGGCCTGCTGGATCGGGTAGCCGCCACCGGCGCACCACCGGTCCGCCGGGTCACCTTTCACTATGGCCATGACTCGATGCCCGTCACGTTGAAGCCGTACGCCGGGGTGGATGCGCTGTACGCTCCCCGGCGAACTGTCCTTGACGCTCTGCTGGTCGGCGCCGCCGAGGAGGCCGGCGCAAGGTTCGGTTTCGGACTGGCGATGACCGACGTGGCTCGAGATCGTGCCGGGCGGGTTGTCGGTGTCGTTGTGCATGACCACCTCGGCGCGACGTGGACTGAACGCGCGGGGCTGGTCGTGGGAGCTGACGGGCGCAGCTCGCTGGTGGCCAGGCAAGTTGGCGCGGCCACCGTCGTCGCCGGCGGCCATGCCGCAGCGTACGTCTATGGGTACTGGCCCGCAGCGGACCTGGACGGCTACCACTGGTACTACGGCGACGGGCTCTCCGCGGGCGTGATCCCGACGAACGACGGCATGGCCTGTGTGTTCGCCGCCGGCCCGGCGGCGGTGCTGGCGGCGCGGATGCGCCACAGTCGCCCGCTGGATGCGGTGCGCGGGCTCTTGGCGCGGCTCGACTGCAGGCTTACCGACCTCACCTCAAGCGCGCCGCTAGGGCCGGTCCGATTCTTCCGCGGCCTGCCAGCCCGATTGCGACGGCCGCATGGACCGGGCTGGGCGCTGGTCGGGGATGCCGGGTGGTGGAAGGATCCGCTGTCCACCTACGGAATCACCGACGCGTTCCGCGACGCCGAGTTGCTGGCCGGGGCGGTCGTCGCAGGTGCCGCGTCGGACCACGCGATGCGGATCGTCCTCAGCCGCTACCAGGCTGAACGTGACCGCCTGGCGTTGCCGATGCATCCGATCGTCGACCGGCTCGCCTCCCATCAGTGGGACTTGACCCAAGTGCAACAGCTGCTCCGCGAGCTCTCGTCCGTGATGGCAGACGACGTGGAGGGCATTCGGGCCTTCGGTCCCGTTGGCGTTTCGGTCCCAACCGCCTGACCCTGCCACGACCAAGGGAGTTACATTCGCTGTGGAGCAACCATGAACGTGGAGATCGACCTGCTGGGCGGTTTCGCTGTCCGGGTCGACGGGCGGCCAATTCCTTCCGCGGAGTGGCGCCGCCGACAGGCCGCCTCGCTTGTCAAACTGCTCGCGCTGGCGCCCCGCCGCACGCTGCACCGGGAGCAAGTGATCGACGCGTTGTGGCCTGACAACGCGATCGATGATGCCGGCCCGCGGCTGCACAAGGCGGCGCACTTTGCCCGCCGTTCGCTGAGCGACTCGAGCGCGCTGGTCTTGTCGGGGGACACCGTTTCGCTGTTTCCCGACGCCCAGGTGATCGTAGACGTCGACGAGTTCGAGCGCAGTGCCAAGCAGGCTATCGCTGCCCTGGACCGCGATCCCGATGGAGGGGCAGCCGCGGCCGCCACCGCTGCCGACGGGTGGGCCGGCGAGCTCCTTCCTGATGACCCGTACGAGGTCTGGCTGGAAGGTCCGCGGGACCGTTTGCGGCAGCTTCATCAAGAGCTGCTGCGGCGATCCGGTCGGTGGGGCGAGCTCGCCCTGGCCGACCCGGCCGACGAGGAAGCCAGCCTCGCCTGTGCCCGGCAGCTTGCTGAGAGCGGCAACCGAGGAGCCGCGCTTCGCCAGTTAGAGCGGTTGGAGCGGGCGCTTCGCCGCGAACTGGGCGTCAGGCCTGGACCTGCGGTGGTATCACTACGGGCCGAGTTGCTCGCATCCGACGCTCCCGAGACGCAGCGTCGTCCGGCGAGGGTGCTCTTCGGGCGTGACGCCGAGCTACGCCGGATCGACCGGTTGATCGTCGCGGCCAGCACCGGCGAAGGGCGGACGCTCTTCGTGTCCGGGCCCGCTGGCATCGGCAAGACTGCCGTGCTGCGGTGGCTCGACCGCCGCGTGCAGGAGCGCGGGTTGCGTGTGGGCGTGGGCGCGGCCGCGGCCTTGGAGGGTGCCTGGCCGTACGCGCCGGTGCTGGAAGCTCTCGCGGATCTGTGCCGGCGCTACCCGGCGCTGCTCGACAACCTGGCCGACGAGTACCGAAGCGAGATCGAGGGAGCGCTGCGGGGCAGCTCACCTGAGTGGGTAGGTGAGAGCCGTCACCAACGACTGTTCGTTAGCGCCGCCGAACTGCTGCGACTTGCCGCGTCCGGCGGGGGCGCGGTGCTCATCGTGGATGATGCCCACGACGCCGACGAGGCGAGCCTGCGGCTGTTGCACTATCTGTCGCGCGCCGCGGTCGGCGAGCGGATTCTGATCGTGGTCGCGCACCGGCCGTGGCCGCTGCGACCGGCGATGGACACGATGCGTCGAAGCCTGATCGGTCGCGGCACCTCGGTGCCACTCGATCTAGGTCAGCTCCCCGGCGAAGACATTCGGCGGCTGGCGAGCCACGCCGTCGGCGAAGACCGGGTCCTTCTGGAACGCGTCGTGAAGCTTGCCGGCGGCAACCCGTTCGCGGCCATCGAGCTGGCCCGCACGGCCGCGTCCGGCGATGATCGAGGTGGCCCGACCGGTGCCCTCGTGCTGCGCGGTCTTGGCGATGCGGCCGTCTCTGCCTTGACCAAGGTCGCAGTGTTGGGAGCCGAGTTCGACACCGATGAATACGTCGCCGTAGCCGGGGTCGGCGAGGCGCAGGCCTACGCGCTCCTCGACGAGGCGCTCGCCGGCGGTGTGATCGAGCGAATGGCAGCCGGCTACCGCTTCCAGCACTCGCTCGTCCGGGACGCCCTACTCGACGGGCTGCCGCCGCACCAGCTGCTCCCACTGCATCGTCGCGCGGCCGAGGCGCTGCGCAGCCTCAGCGCGTCCCCGGCGCGGATCGCCCACCAACTGCTGCAGGCCGGCGATGTCGGCGCCGCTGCACCGATCCTGCTGCAGGCCGCCCGAACCGAAGCGGCCATCGGCGCGTACCGCGACGCCTTGTCATTGATCGACACTGTCCGCCAAGATGTCCGGGACCCCGAACGGGGGCCGCTGCTGGGGTTGCGTGCCGACATGCTGATGGCCACCGGTGACGCGGGCGCCGTGGCAGCGTACCGCGAGGCGTTGTCGGCCACCGACGACCCTGCTGAGCATCGGCGGTTGCTGCCGCGGCTGGCGAGGGCCGCCACCTTCGCCGGCGATTACGCCACCGCGGCTGAAGCGCTGGAGGGACTGGAGCCGGACGGGTCCGCCGATGATGCCGCGCTCCTTCTGGCGCGCGGCAACCTCGCCTATTTCACAGGCGATCTGGTAGCCGCTGAGGCTGCTGCCGATGAGGCGCGTCGCCGTCTTGCATTTGCCGATCTGGCCGATTGGCGCCTATACGACCTCATCACGCTGCAGGGATTGATCGCCCATCTGCGTGGCGAGTGGTTTTCGCGGCTCGCTGTGGAGCTCCGCGCCAGTGCTGAGCGGCCGGACATGGCGCGGGCGATGTTTGACAGCCACTTGTGCGTAGGGGAATACCTCCTGTACGGGCCTACGCCGTACGAGGAAGTCCTCGCTCTCGCCGCCAAGTTGCGCGCGTCGGCGCGGCGATCAGGCGTGCTACGGGCCGTCGCCTTCGCCACCGCCCTGCGCGGCGAGGCCGCGCTCCTCTCCGGTGACCTGACCCTTGCCGATACCGAGCTGACTGAGGCTGCCGAGCTGCACCATGACATCGGATCCACCGCCGGCGAGGCGCACAGCCTGCAGCGGCTCGCCGAGGTGCGCCTCGCTCAGGGAGACCGTGCCGAAGCTCAGCAGCTGCTTCGCCGGGCTCTGCCGCTCGCCCGCTGGTCGGCGACAGCTCTGCATCTGCTCCAGCGCGTGTACGGGACCATGATTCGCGCTGCGCCGGACGTAGAAACAGCCCGTGCCGTCGTCGACCAGGCCATGTCCACTGTCGGTCAGGAAGATGCGTGTCCCTTCTGTTCCATCATGCTCGCCGTGCCAGCCGCGATCGCCTGTGCTGACGCCGGCGACCTAGACGATGCCCGCCACCATCTGTCGATCGCTGAGCGCTCGGCCGCATTGTGGAAGGGGTCCGCATGGCAGGCATCGATAGCCGAAGCCCGCGCGCACCTGTACCGCGCGGAGGGTGATGCTGAAACCGCGCGCCGTCGGTTGCGCGAGGCGGCCGAACTCTTCGCCGCCGCTGGTCAACCGCTCGACGTAGACCGCTGTCTCGCCTGACGTCCTCGCCAACTCACCACCTTGGTGGGTCCCTCCGCGCCGCGTCAGGGAAGCCGCCCGGAATGTCGCGGGAAGACGAGGGACGTAGCGTCAAATTCGAGCGCGGGAGGAGGTGACACGGTGGTTGCGGAGCTGCTCGGATGGTTCGGGGCCGGTCTCTCCTGCGTGATCAGCCTGCCGCAGGTTGTCCGGACAATGCGCGCCAAGCGGCTCGACGGCATCTCCTTCGCCACCTACTGGCTTGTCTTGGCCAACGCTGCAGCATGGACCGCCTGGTCGCTGCTCACCGGCGAATACGCCGCGGGAGTCCCGGCCCTGGTCAACGGCCCGGCTGCGATCGTGATCTTGCATCGACTTCTCGCCACTCGCCATACCGCTCGTCGGAGCGAGTTCGATACCGAGGTTCGCGAAACGCCGCCCGCCCGATTCACTGACACCCGGCGGCAATCGCCTCCCCGTCAAATCGAAGCGGCCACACCGCACCTCACAGGGCGCGTCGTTGGGCGACTGTAGGGCATGCGGGCATTCCGTCCCTCCTTCCTACTGGAGGGAGGGAAGGATTCCCATGGGTCGGCATCGAACCGGGGTGTGCCGCAAGCGACCCCGCTTTCGGGCCGTCGCGGCACCCTCAGG
>Ga0307288_10000727_pt1 | contig 10872 bp, 8 predicted proteins | sample ER_DNA_142_FD_194469 | JGI IMG/M metagenome (GOLD analysis project Ga0307288, IMG submission 194469) | Bulk soil microbial communities from the East River watershed near Crested Butte, Colorado, United States - ER_DNA_142 | ecosystem: Environmental > Terrestrial > Soil > Floodplain | place: USA...
CGTCGTCGGCGTGCCGATCCTGCGGCTGCGCGGCCACCAGCTGGCGTTCGCCACCCTGGCCCTGCAACTCATCCTGCTGTCGCTGCTCGGCGACGCGACGTGGGCCGGCGGGGCCATCGGCCTGCAGGGCATCCCGCACCTCTCGATCGCCGGCGTGGAACTCGACCAGGACATCGACTACGCCTACCTGACCTGGGCCGGCGTCGCGATCACGATGGTCGTGGCCCACAATCTGATCTCCTCGCGGACCGGCCGAGGGCTGCGTGCACTGGCGACGAGCGAGACCGCCGCGGCGGCCAGCGGGGTGCCGGTCGGACGGTACCGGCTGCTCGTCTTCGCCGTGTCGGCCGCGTTCGCCGGTCTGGCCGGAGGCATCTACGCCTCCTTCGTCGGCTACCTCGCGCCGGGCTCGTTCCCGGTCCTGCTCTCGGTGCAGTTCGTCGTGATGGCCGTCGTCGGCGGCCTCGGCACCATCTGGGGTGGCCTGGTCGGCGCGGCGGCGGTCACGCTGCTCGTCCAACTGCTCACCGACATCGGCACCCGCCCCGGAATGCCGAGCTACGCGCCCAGCGTGCTCTCCTACGCCGTGTACGCCGTCCTTCTCGTGCTGGTCGTCCTCTTCCTGCCGCAGGGCCTGGTGCCGGCCGTGCGGAAATGGCTGCCGTGGCACCGCCCCGTCGTTTCGGCCCGCGCGGAACCGCCTCGCACACCCGCCACGCCCGGCGAGCCTTCATCCACCGCGACCAAGGCTCGATCGCCAGGCGGCCCCTCGGCCTGACCGCCCCACCCGGAGGTAATCGTGATCCGAAGACTCGCCACCGCCGTCGTGCTCGCCGCCACCCTGGTCGCGGGGCTGTCGCCCGGCGTCGCCACCGCCGCACCGGCCACGACCCACTACACCGGCGCCCTGCGCGACGGCGGCAGCTGGGTCGCCGACGTGCCCGCCGACTGGAACGGCACCCTCGTGCTCTACAGCCACGGCTTCGGCGCGCTGCAAGCCGTCGACGCCCCCAACCCCGAGGTACAGCAGGCGATGCTGGACCGCGGCTACGCCCTCGTCGGCTCCTCCTACGACCCGAACGGCTCCCTCTGGGCGCTTGACAGCGCCACCCGCGACCAGTTCGAAAGCCTCGCCGCGATCACCCGGATCATCGGTCGGCCCCGCCTCACCCTCGCCCTCGGCACCTCCATGGGCGGCCTGGTCAGCGGCCAGGAAGCCCAGATCGGCGGGCACCGGCTCGACGGCGCCGTGTCCACCTGCGGCCTGATGGCCGGCGGCATCAATCTGAACAACTACCAGCTCGACGGCACGTACGCGCTCAACCAGCTGCTGCGCCCCGACCAGCCGGCCAAGCTCGTCGGCTACGCCAGCCCCGCCGAGGGCGCCACGGCGGCGGCCGTCCTGTCCGCCACCGCCACCGCCGCCCGCGGGACCACGGCCGGCCGCGCCCGGGTCGCGCTCGCCACCGCGCTGCTGAACATGCCCACCTGGTCCAACGGACAGGCCCAGCCGCCCGCGCCGCGAGACGCCGAAGGCATCGCCACCGCCCAGTACGAGTGGCTCACCGCGGCCCTGCCGTTCATCATGCCGGCGCGGTACTTCATCGAACTCTCCGCGGGCGGAAACGCCTCCTGGAACACCGGCGTCGACTACGCGACGCTGATGGCCCGCTCCCCGCACCGCGAGACCGTCCGTGCCCTCTACCGCACCGCCGGCCTGGACCTACGCGCCGACCTGGACAACCTCACCCGGCACGCCGTCATCCGCGCCGACAGCACCGCGGTCCGGGCCCTGGCCCGCAGCTCCACGCTCAGCGGCCGGCTCGACATGCCGAACCTGACCATGCACACGCTCTACGACCAGCTCGCCCCCGTCGAGTTCGAGGAACAGTACGCCCGCCAGGTGCACGCGGCCGGCGACCAGCGACTGCTGCGCCAGGCCTACGTCAACCGCCGCAGCCACTGCGCCTTCACACCGAGCGAGATCATCGCCGCCGTGCGGGCTGTCGAACATCGTGCGACCACCGGCCGCTGGGACCGGGCCGCCACCACCCGGCACCTGCAGGCCGACGCCCAAGCCCTCGATCTTGGTGACAATCCCGCCTTCGTCGACTACCGACCGGGCCGGTTCGTCAACGACCGACGCCTGCCTGGACAGCGCGGCAGGCTTGTCGAGTGAGTGCGCCACCAACTCGGGGTGCTGCAGCGCCAACTCGCGCGCGGCGGGTCCGTTTCGATCGGGTCGAACGGGCGGAGTCAGCGTCGCCCGAAGACTCAAGCCGACCGGCTCGCGACCGATACGGTCACCGTGACGGTCCGCAACGGTGCAGGTACGGTAGGTGCTTTTGCGCCTGCCGCCACCCGGGATGATCAGATACAGCTGAGCATCGACCTCAACGAGGCTGTGACCCACGACATCCCTTCGGTCGCGCAACTCCTGGCGATCATCCAGGACCGGCTGAGTGGGCCGTGCGACGTGCACGCCGCGACCGTTCTCACGGTCGACCCCGACGACGGCACCCTGGCAGTCGCCGCCACCCACGGAGACGCGGCACCCGACGATGTGACGACCGCCGCGCAGGCACTCCGCTCGTTTGCGGGCACGACCCGGGTGCTCGACGGCGAACGGACCGCGATCCGGCTGCGCATCTGCGGCCAGACCGTCGGCATCCTGGTGCTGACCGGCACTCGCATCACCGCGCTGCGCACCGACGTGGCGGCCTCGATCGCCCTGCAACTGGCCTCCGCGCTCCACGTCCTCGCCGCCGAGCAGCATCGCCAGCACGTCGCCCACACCACGACGACGATCCACCGACTCTTCGATGACGGGACCGCGGCCACGAGCGTCGAGGACGCCGGCACGCTGCTGGCCCGCGCCACCGGCGAGGCCTTCCGCACCGAATACGCGGCAGTGACTCTGGTCGGCCCGGATGGCCTGATCTACTTCGCGGTGGGCGTCGGCATCGACGAGCAGATGAACGAACAGCTCAGGCGCACCATGATCGGCAAGACGGCCGCAGAATCCCCTCTGTGGCAGGCGATGCAGAAGCACGGGCCGCTACTGATCGACGACATCCACCAGACCACAGTGCGCCAGGGTGGCTTCGCCCAGACGATGAAGCTCCGGTCGTTCGTCGTGATGCCGCTGCTGTCCGCCGCCGGCCCGGTCGGCATGGTCCTGTGCGGCGACTCCAGCGGCACCCGGCGCTGGAGCCGCCGCGACCACACGCTTGCCCGGCGGATCGCGGTCGAGGGCGCTCTGATCGTCGACAGCGCCCGCATGCGACAGGACGCCGCCCGCCACATCGCCGAGCTGACCAGGCAGGCGCAACACGACGCGCTGACCGGGCTGCCGAACCGCACACGACTGATGGAACGCGCCGGGCAGGCGGCCGAGATCGCGATGGCGACCAACACCCGGATCGCTCTGCTCATGCTCGACCTGGACGGCTTCAAGCAGATCAACGACACGCTCGGGCACCACTGCGGAGATGCCCTGCTGCACGTCGTCGGCCGGCGTCTGCAGGAAGCCGTGCGCGACCACGACGTGGTAGCTCGGCTGGGCGGCGACGAGTTCGCCATCCTGCTCACCCACGACCCGGACGAGGGCTCGGCGTTCGAGATCGCCGAGCGGATCCACACCCGGCTGCGCGAGCCGTTCGACATCGAGGGCGCAGACATCAGGGTCGGCGCGAGCATCGGCATCTCGCACTTCCCCACCGACGCGGACGACATAGCCGCGCTGATGCGCGGTGCCGACACGGCCATGTACGAGGCCAAGCGCGCCGGAGGCGGAGTCCGGCTGACCCGCTGACGACGCGGGGTGCGCCGGCGGCTACAGGACCAGCACGATCTTGCCGCGGAGGTGGCCGGCCTCGAAGCGGCGGTGGGCTTCGGCCGCGTCTTCCAATGGCACCGTCGCCGCTACCCGGGTGCGAAGTCGGCCTTGCGCCACGGCCTCGATGAGCTGACCCAGCGCCGGCCGGTCCACCTGCACCAGCACCACCTCCTGACGCACCTGCCGGGCCGGGTCGACCGGCGGGGTCGGGCGCGTACTCACCAGCACACCGCCGGGAGCGACCGCCGCGCCGGCCGGCTCGCCCACGGGCACCGCGTCCAGCACGGCCGGTGCCGGCCCGGCCGACGTCAGGTCCGCCGAACGCGGGATCACGGTGTCCACCCCCAGGCTGCGCACCCATTCCTCGTCGTCGTAGGTGGCCGAGGCGTACACGGTGTGCCCCGCACGCACCGCCAGTTGAGCGGCGAAGCCGCCCACCGCGCCGCTCGCGCCGGTCACGAGCACCGTGCTGGGTTCTGACAAGGCCATGATGTCGAGCGCCCGGCGTGCCGTCAGCGCGTTGAGCGGCACGGTCGCGGCGACGACGAGGTCCAGGCCTGCCGGCACCGGCACCAGCCATTCGGCGTCCGCAGCCACCAGTTCGGCGTATCCGCCGACGGTTCCCCGGGTCAGGAACCACGGGATCATCCCGGCGACCGAGTCGCCCACGCCGAGACCGGTCACGTCGTCGCCGACCGCCACCACCTCACCGGCGATGTCCCAGCCGGGCAGGAACGGCGGCGGCACCGGGCCTCCCGGGATCTGCCCCACCCGGGCGGCGATGTCCGCGGGATGCACACACGCGGCCCGGACCCGCACCAGCACCTCGCCGGCAGCAGGGACCGGATCGGGTTGCTCGACCAGCTCAAGGACCTCCGGCCCGCCCAACGCAGTGACCATCGCCGCCCGCATAAATGCCTCCCTCTGTCCTCGACATCCTACGAGCAGCACAGACCTCAAGGCACGAATGCAGCTCCACTCACCTTTGACTCTCCAATGTCGACCGGACAGGCCTAGGGTGTACCTCGCCTATCTGCTCCTGTCGATTGAGGAGAACCATTCGTGGGACTGACACGTAAACAGATGCTCGGCCTGATGGGAGCGGCGACGGCCGGAACCGTTGCGACCACGCTCGCCGGGTCCGCCGCTGAGGCGGCCGCCCGGGGAACCACCGCCGGTATCCCCGACCAGCAGGTGATCCGCCGCGACGTGTGCGTCATCGGCGGCGGCTCGGCCGGCACCTATCTCGCTGTACGCCTCGGCGACCTGGGCCAGAGCGTCGCCGTGGTGGAATCCAAGAGCCGCCTCGGCGGCCACTGCGAGACCTACCATGACCCCGCGACGGGGGGCACCGTCGACATCGGCGTCATTGTCTTCGAGGACCAGCCGCTGGTCCGTAGCTACTTCGACCGGTTCGGCGTCGGCCTCACCACGCTCGGCGGCTTCGGCGGTAACACCACACATGTCGACTTCCGTACCGGACGCACGGTCGACTACAACCAGCCGCCACCCACCGCCCTGCCCGCGTACCATCAGTTGATCAGCCAGTACGGCCCGATCGACACGTTCCTCGACCTGCCGGACCCCGTACCGCACGACCTCGTCGCACCGTTTCGCGAGTTCGTCGCGAAATACGACGTCGGCTCGGTCGTGCCTCTCGTCTTCCAGTACGGCCAAGGCATCGGCGACATCCTCGGCCTGCCCGCGCTGTACGCGATCAACACCTTCGGCCAGGGCGTCGTCGGCAACATTCTCGGCGGCACGTTCCTCACCACCGCCGCCCACAACAACAGCCTGCTGTACGAACGCGCCACCGCCCACCTCGGCGACGACGTGCTGCTCGACTCGCAGGTGCTGCGGGTCGACCGGTCCGCGTCCGGCGTACGGGTGCTGGTGGCCACCCCGCACGGCCCGCGCCTGATCCTGGCCCGCAAGCTCGTCGTCACCAGCCCGCCCCTGCTCCGCAACTTCGCCGGTTTCGATCTCGACGCGGCCGAGCGCAGCGTGTTCGGCGAGTTCATCAGCGGCGCCTACTACACCGGCGTGGCCCGCCTGTCCGGCCTGCCCGACGGGGTCGACCTGGCGAACGCGGCGGCGGGCACGCCGTACCAGCTGCCGCCGTTGCCCGGAATCTACGGTGTCAGCCCGACCGGCATCCCGGGCCTGTACAACGTCAAGTACGGCAGCCCGGCACCGTTGCCCGAGGCCCTGGTCCGGCGCAGCATCCGGGCCGACATCGAGCGGCTGGCGAAGGCCGGGACCCACCCCGTGGTTTTCGAGGACCTCGAGGTGTTCGCCAGCCACGCTCCCTTCGAACTGCACGTCACCCCGCAGGCCATTGCGGGCGGCTTCTACCGCCGGTTGAACGCGCTGCAAGGCCACAACCACACCTACTACTCGGGCGCGGCCTTCAACTCGCACAACTCGACCCGAATCTGGAACGCGGCCGAGGTGCTCCTGGAGTCCATCGCCGCCTGACCGAGCGGCCCGAGCACCCGTGGCGGCCCGTGGAGAACGCATTCCCCGGGCCGCCACGGGTGTGTCGGCTCATCCGGGCCGAGGACTCAGATTCCCTCGCCCAGCAGTGTGTCGGGATCGAACAGGTCCATTTCCATCCGGGCTGTCAGGTCGGCGTCGATCAGCTGCGCGACCAACCCCGCCTGGGTGCTGATCATCAGCTCGCGCAGGTCCTCGACGGCGGCCAGCGTGATCAGCGGCACGCCTGCCACGGGCGCCGGCTCCGGTCCGTACAGCACAGCGTGCGGTACGGCGACATCGATGACGCCGCGGTGCGGCGGGTACACGTACCACCGGTAACCCGACGGCAGGGCGATCGCGACCGCCGACTCGGGCTGCAGGACGTGGATGCTGATGCCGTCGCGGCCGCCGAGCAGCCGGTCCACGGCCTGGTACAGCGAGTCAACCGGTGACTCCGACGCGGCGGCGGCCGCACAGCGCTCCCGCCCCGGGACATCGGGACCCGACATCGGCACCTCCTCCCTCGTCTCGGCCGGATTCGACCGGTCAGTCAGCGCACCGGCGCGCGCAGCAGCGCCGGCCTACGGGCGCTCGGATGGCGCACGACCGCGCTCGACCTCATCAACGGTCGGCGCTCGGCAAACTTGAACGATTCACCGCCGGAGAATCCGCCCAGTACCGGTGCGGCCGAACCTGCGCCCCGGGGGGCGCGCGATGATCATGGTCCGGCCGCCCTCAGCGCGCGTGCCCCTTCTTTCCGGACTCGACGCGCCCCCTCTCCACGGGCGGCCGGCCGACCGCCGTTCGTCCCACGGTTTCTCGCGAGGGGTGGGCGCTCGGTCTCCGTAATACAGGTTGAGACATTCGATTCGGAGGTGGCGTGATGGCAACGGTGACCGCGCAGGCTGTGATGAGAGCCGATCCCGCCGAGCTGTGGTCGTTGTGGACGGACCCGGCGCGGATGTCCGGCTGGCTGCCGGTGAAAGCGCAGGGCGGGCCGCTGCGCGAGGGCGCCTCGTTCGCCTGGCACGCCGACGCGCCGTTCGTCGTCGGAGTGCGGACGACCGGGCGGGTCCGCCGGCTGGACGCCGGACGAACGCTCGAACTGGAGCTCGACATGCGGTTCTCGCCGACCCCGTCGAGGGTCACCGTCGAGCTGATCGCGTCGCCGGGCGGCGGCTCGACGACGGTCGCCATCCGGCACGACGACCTTCCCGACGACGATCTGAGCCTGTTCGAGACCAACGGCTACGGCCACTACTGGCTTCAGCACCTGGAGAGTCTGACCGCGTATGCGGAGCGACGGCCGTCCGACCACCACCATCACGTGCACGTCGGCGTCTATTTCGTCGGCGGCCACCCGAACGCGGGCGTGCTGGTCGGTGGCGTCGTCCGGGACTCGCCGGTCCACCGCGCCGGCTTGCGCGCCGGTGACGTGGTGACCGCCGTCGACGGCATTCCGGTGCGCTCGATCGTGGAGTTCGACACCTGGCTGGATGCCGTCGTCCCCGGGGCGACGGCTCGCTTCTCACTCTTGCGGACCGACCTTCTGGTCCGTATCCCCCACGACCCGGAAGAGCACGAAGGAGGTGAATCTAATGGCCAACGCGATGACCGCGTTCGACTGGGACCTCGGTGAGGCGACGCAGGACGAGCGTGACTACCCGGTTCTGCTCAGCAACGTGTACTGATGCCGGAACGCCGGTGGGGCCGGCCGGCCCCACCGGCGCCGCGACCAACGGGGGGAAGACCATGACGTCGGCGATCACGCGGATCCTGGACGGCACTCTCGTGCTGGCGACCGCTACGGCAGAGACCTCCGACGGCCCCTTCACCGCGGGAGCGTGCGGCTTCACCGAGCAGGATGCCGCGGTCCGGGCTCGCAGCGAGCTGGTGGAACGCACGACGCTGCTGAGTAAGGGGCCACGCCTGGTGGTGCGGGATCCGGACGGTGGACGGAGGGTTCCCGTCATCGAGGCGCCGACACCCGCGACCGGCTGGGTCCGCGCCGAACCCTTGCAGGGCGATGAAACGGTGTGGCTTCCGGCCGACCTGGTGCTGTTGCGCTGGCACGACTCACGGCCGCTGCCTGTCCAGCAGACGTCCGTCGGCAGCGCCGCCCACTCCGACCGGGACAAGGCGATCGCGGCCGGCGCCCGGGAATGCCTGGAGAGGTACGCGATCCGGCGCGTCTGGTCGGGCAGGGCCGAGCTGATCCGGCTCACCCGAGAACTGGACGATGCGGTCCCGGACGAGCTGTCGACGTCCCTGCGGCGCCAGGGACTCAGTGCCTCGGCATGGCTGATCGCCTCGGTGCTTCCGGTCGCGGTGGTGGTCGTCATGGTGGGCAGCACCCAGCGTCGGGCGACCTTCGGGGCTTGCTGTGCACCGACCATCGAGAGTGGACTCCGGCACGCGCTGTGCGAGGCGATCGGCGTCCGTGCCGCGCTCGCCTCGTCCCGCAAGCTGCAGGACAGCTTCGCGACACCCGGCGACGAGGTCGACCACGCCTTGTGCGCCTCCGCCTTTCAGGATGCGTTCGCGGCCTTCCTGCAACGGCTGACCGTCTCTGACGACCTCACCGACGCGCCGATGATCGAGGCCGGTGCCGTCGCTCACCTCGAGGGGAAGAACCCGGTCGTCGTGGACCTCGGCCGCCACGACGACCTGCACATCGTCAAGGTCGTCGTACCGGCACCGGAGTTCTTCGTACCTCGCCGGGCGCGCGGCTACGTGCTGAACCCAGGCTATTTGGAGTAGCGATGCAGACAACCGCGCGCGCCGTCATCGCCGCGTACCCCAGGGACCCGTCGCAATCACTCACCCTGCTCGCGCCCTGGGCGCCGGGCGTCGCCCCACGCCGCCGCCGCTGGGCTTCCTACCTCACCGGCGACCAGACCGACGAGGCGCCGCTGGCCACCCGTTTCGTGTCTCTCCTCGCGGAGGCCGGCGACGAGGAGGGCGGCGAGGAGGGCGGCGACGTCGCGTGGCCGGCGACGCTGTACCCCCACGGCTTCCGCCGCCAGGTCATGCGGCACTGCGGCCTCGCCTCCGAGACGGAACCAGACGTGCGGACGGGCGGCCGCCTCCGCACGGCCCTGACGTGGAACTCGATGTCGCTCTACCGGAAAACCGTCGAGGCGTTCGGCCGGTACGCGCGGTCCGTGCGGGTCGAGCCGCACCTGACCTACGAGGTGACCCGGGCGGCGTATCAGGTGGACCCGGCCCGCGCTGTCCAGGCGTTCGCCGCGCTGTCCACGCCGGAGTGCCCCTCGGCCGCGATCCGGCTGAACGCCGCCTCCCGGCTCGTCGCCCACTACGCGCGCCGCAGCGACGACCTCGACGCATGCGGCCACTGGACCCGCGTGTCGACGACCATGGCGGCCGAGATCGGCACGGCTTCCGACTTCGCCATCCCGCTGGCGGTCAGCCGCGTGTACCGGGCCGCCGCGCTGTACCACTCGCGGCGGCGCGACGCGGCCGCGGTGACCCGGACGCTGCAGGCCGCGGCCGCCGCCAACGAGGCCGCCGTGCCGCTGGCCGGCACCGATCTGCGACGGCTGGAGCTCGCCCAGAACGAGCGGCTCATCCACGAGGCGGCGCTCAAGGCATTCGTCGCCACGGCCGGCCGGCTGGACCCCTTCGGCGCCGACAGGTCCGCGGACCGGCTGACCGGCCTCGATCCCTGGGACCCGTACACCCGTCTGACCGTCGGCGACGCGCGGTGGATTCTCGGCGCTGACGAGCAGGCCCTCGCCAGCTACGACGTCGCGGCCTCGATGGGCTCCCTCGCCGGGGCGATCGCGGCGCACCACGGCGCGGTCGTCTGCGCCCGGACCGGGCGGCGCGTCGAGGCCGGGCGCTGGCTGGCCCGGGCGGTCGAGCTCGACCCGGCCGCGACCGTGGCGGAGCTCAGCGGTGACTGAGCAGACCCCGACTAGGGCCTCCGCCGACGCGCCGCTGCGCTCCCTGAGGTACGCGAACGCGTTGTCGCTGACCGGAGGCGAGGGCTACGAGATCACGCTGCTGCTGCTCGCCTCCGCCGCGTACGGGCGCCTGCTCGACGTCGGCTGGCTCGGCCTGGTGTTCACCCTGCCGGCGATCGTGTCGGGTCCCCTGGTCGGCGCATGGCTGGACCGGGCCGGCACCGCCCGCGGGTCGGCGATGCGGGTCTCCGACGTGGTGCGCGCCGTGCTCGCCACCGGGATGGCGCTGTGGCTGTCGGCGGTGCCCGCCGGCGCCGTGCCCGTGTACGTCGGCGCCGCTCTGATCACCGTCTTCGATGTGGTCTTCAGCACCGCGCTGCGGGCCGGCCTGCCCGGACTGCTGCGCGGCGACGAGACGGGCGGGCAGCGCCTGCGCCGGGCCAACGCCATGCTGACCTCGCAGACCACGCTCGCGCAGATCGTGGCGCCGCCGTTGTTCGTATTCGCGCTGCAGTACCTGTCCCCGGTCGTGGTCATCCTGCTGAACGCGGTCACCTACCTCGCGTCGTATGTCCTGCTGCGCCGCTACGCCGCGGCGGTCGACGCGACCGCGGACACCCGTCCGGCCCA
>Ga0307288_10000731_pt1 | contig 10842 bp, 11 predicted proteins | sample ER_DNA_142_FD_194469 | JGI IMG/M metagenome (GOLD analysis project Ga0307288, IMG submission 194469) | Bulk soil microbial communities from the East River watershed near Crested Butte, Colorado, United States - ER_DNA_142 | ecosystem: Environmental > Terrestrial > Soil > Floodplain | place...
CATCCCAGGTCACCATGGCATGGAAGAGGTCAGGGGTTCGAGTCCCCTAAGCTCCACCATGTGATGTCGCAAGACATAGGAAACACCTCGAACCCCTAACGCGGCTTTGGTCGTGGCTTGCGGACACCTTGGGTTTGGTAATCCACGGCTGGGTTGAGGATTAGCTCGCGTATCAACTCGCCTGTGCTGGCGTGGATGATGCGGATGTCATAGCCGTTGATGAGCATCAGGACGGGGGTTCGGGCATGGGTTCGGCCGATGCCGATGTGGTGCAGCCGGCCGTTGTAGCGGAGGCTGAGTTTGCCGTCGGTGTCGATGATGTCGCGGCGGACCCGTGGTTGGGGTTCGGCTTGGGTTGAGGCCAGCGGTGCAGCTTTCGGCCTGGCCTGGTAGGCGGCCCAAGGGGTGCGGCGGTTCAGGGAGCGGTGCGGCCGCCGGGTGTTGTAGTAAGTCAAGAAGGTGTCGCAGAGGGCCTGCAGTTCGGCGAGGGTGGCGGGTTGTCTGGGTTGCGCCCGGAGCCATTTCTTCAACGTTTGCTGGAAGCGTTCCACCTTCCCGCAGGTGGTGGGGTGGTTCGGTTTGGAGTGCTTCTCGATCACGCGGAGATGGCGGAGTTCGGCTTGGAAGCCGTTGAGAGTGTGGCGGCCGGCGCGGCCGCCGGCGAAGCGAGTGGTGAAGACCATGCCGTTATCCGACAACACCGAGGACGGTATGCCCTGGTCAGCGACCGCTTGCCGGAACACCGCCACCACCGCCGGCCCGGTGACCGGTTCGTGGCAGGTGATCGAGACGGCGTAGCGGGAGTGGTCATCCAGGAAGGACAAGATCTCCACGTCGACTCCCGATGACCCGTCTGGCTGGATGAGCCGGTAGTGGGTGAAATCGACCTGCCACATTTCGTTGGGCTGCTCGGCGGCGAACCGCACATAGGCCGCCTTCGGTTTCTTTGCCGGTTCCGGGGCGATCAGCCCGTTGCGTTTCAAAGTGCGCCAGATCGTGGCTGCCGACACCTGCAGCTGGTGGTGCTCGGCCAGGTGCCAGGCGATGGTGTGCGGCCCGGCATCTAACCCCTGCCGCGTCAGCTCACCACGCAGCTGAATGATCAACTCAACCGTCGAGGCTGAGATCGCGTTCCGGCTGGTCCGAGGGCGTCGTGATCGGCGCTCAAACGCGGCCTCGCCCTCAACTCGATATCGAGCGACTAGACGGCTCACCCAACCCGGCGACACCTTGTAATTGCGCGCCGTCTCGCGGACTCCCCGACCTTCGACGACAACAGCGGTAATGACCAAGCGGGCCTTCGACACCCCCAGACTCAAGCTGGGCTGTGTTTCCTATGTCATGCGACATGTGTTTCCTATGTCCTGAAACAGGACACCCTAAGCTCCACCATTCAAGGCCCTTGTCAGGCGGTCTTTCGTCATTATGGTCGAGGCCTTGTGGCAGTTAGGTCTGACTTCTGCTTACCAATCTGCTTACCAATGTGGTCGCGGATCCGGTGGATATGCATGACACCACCCACCCGCCGGTCAGAAGCGGACTGTGCGGCGAGCAGCCAAGGTCGGCCACCACGCGACTTAAGCGGCGTCCGGGTCTCTAGGGGATCGGCTCGCGGACATAGCTGCGTGTGACGTCGATCCCGATGACCTCCGCCCTGCCAACCGATTCGAGGCCGAGCGCCTCGGCGACGAACTGACCATTGGGCTGGCATGCACTAGTGAGCGATCCTCGATGGCGCGAAGTATCAGCGCTGCGACGTCGCCTCTCGTCACTGAGCTGCTTGGCCCGAGCCGGAGCGACCCTGTCCGGGCGGCCTGCGTCGGACCGCCGTCCACGACTGGCGGGATACGGATCAGGGTCCAGTCGATGTCATGGGTCCGCTGCAGCATGACCCCGAGGGCGCGGGATCGCCGGACAAGCGACGGGCTACGCAGGTGTAGAAAGGCGCTGACGATGTGCTTCCCCAGGTTGTTCGGGTCGCCCGGGAACGTGAGGTGAAATCCCTGCACGGCCACCAGTCGATGGACGTTCGAGGCCCGCATTGCGGCCAGGATGTTGGCGGTCCCGTCGTCGAGGCTCGGCGTCCCGTGGTACCCCCCGAGGGTTGAGAGCACGGCGGCGCAGCCAGCAACAGTCTTTGCGACGGCTGCGATGTCGAGTGCGTCGCCGGTCACCACCTCGACACCTGGACCGCGCGCGTTGAACTTGCTCGGATCCCGAACGAGCAGCTGCAGTTCGTATCCTTTGTCGACTGCCATCCGCACCAGCGCCTGTCCGACGTAGCCCGTGCCACCGAATACTGCAAGCTTCATAATTCCCTCCCAGATCTCGAATGATCTACTGACCGTAGGAGACCGCCGGGCGAAAGGACATTCCAGATTCCTGGTATTTGCTACAGGGCATTAACGGCCCCGAGGCCGTCTCAGCGCCCGACCGGCGGCAGGGTCTACGAGAGTCCTACGAATCTTCAGGGGCGGGCGAGGCTGGTCAGACTCGCCATCCACTAGATGAGGCAGACTCCTCGCGACGTACCGAACCCGGCGTGCTGTAAGGCTGGCCTCGCAGGGGTTTGTGGTTGAGGTTGCGGCGTTCGTTGTCGCGGAAGCGCGGCTCATAGTGCGCGTAGAAGACTTTGGCCACAAGCTCTCGGCGACTGTGTACGGCGGTCTTGTCGAAGATACTTTTCAGGTGTTCTTGGACGGTGTGCACTGATACCACAAGTTCCTGCGCAATTTCGCTCGTCGAGCGACCCTGCAGGATGAGCCTCGTGATGTCCTGCTCGCGAGCGGTCAGCCCGTATGCCGACATCAGCAAGGGATAAATGCGAGCCGGGTGCGCGGGTTCGATGATCACTGCGACCCGCCGTGAGACGCCGGTGGTGAGAGCTGCGCCATGTAACACCATCCAGATACCGCTTCGAGAGAGCACTCGTGCGACCGCGACCTCGCCGGGGCGGTTGCGCCCATCACCGGTCCGCAACGCCTGCCCGGCAACGGCGAGCACCGCGGACGGGATTTGCCCAGCGTCCCAGTCTCCATCGGGTAAATCTGTCATCCAGCGTGAGACACCCGGCGTGGCTGTCTCGATCTCCCACCGTTCGGTGATGATCAGCAGCCCCGGGGCGTCCAGATCCTCCGGATCAGTCGCCTCACCCAACAGCAAAGCTCGCCGGGCGCCGTCGGCCAGGTGGGTCGCAGCGGCTTGCAGGAACGACTTCTCGGACTCATTGAACAGTGGCCGATCCGGTTCGCGGTAGAGCCCTAGAACCCCCCAAACCGGTCCCGACTTAGACCGTAGCCGGATCAGTAGTTCCTGATCACCACCCATGATCATGTTGCGTTGCCAACGCCTGGTGCCAGTGGGATCGCCACCTGCAGCCTCGTGCAGCGTGCTGAGGCCAGACGTTGAGCGCAGCACGTCGTTGATCTGGTTGACGTCTTCGTTGTAGTACTCGCCCGCCAGCCATTCGGCGGGGAACTCGGTCAGCCCTTCTTGGACATGGCTCGTGATCAGCAGCGATGCCGGATCGACGGTGTACCAGCAGGGTGTCATGTAGTGCGGTACGAACTTGGCGATTACCTCGGTAGCGGAATGCCACAGGCTGACCAGGTCGGTGGGCTGTCCGGCGAGGGCGGCGATTCGGTCGACGCCCGGCTGCCACGCCGGGGTTCTCATTTCGTCAGCTTAGGTATCGCCGAGTGTTGGGCGAAATACCAGATATCTGGAATGGTGCCGCCCACCTCCGGCTCCTAGCGTGGCTGCCATGACTGAACACCTGGATGCACGCGTCCATGCTTCAGCGTCGACCCCCCGGAGGTGCTGAGAAATGAACACACGCCTAGACGAGATCGCTTCACGGATTTACAGGGTTTCGGTCTACATCCCCGAAGCGGACTTCATGTTCAACCAATTCCTGGTCGACGGCGATGAGCCACTGCTGTTTCACACGGGGCCGCGACGACTGTTCCCGATCGTTTCGCAGGCGATCAACCAGGTGCGGCCGGTCGAGGAATTGCGCTGGATAACGTTCGGTCACCTGGAGGCCGATGAGTGCGGCTCGATGAACCTGTTCCTGGCCGCGGCTCCGCACGCCCAGGTCGCACATGGGCGGATCGGTTGCGAGGTCAATATTGATGATCTCGCCGACCGCCCGCCGCGGCCTCTCGACAGCGGGGACGTGATCGATATCGGCGCCCATCGGCTCCGCTACTTCGCCACACCGCACGTCCCGCACGCCTGGGACGCGGGCGTTTACTACGACGAGACCACCGGCACCCTGCTGTGTGGCGACCTGTTTACTGCGGTAGGCAAGAGCAAGGCTCTGGTCAGCAGCGAGCTGGTCGGCCCGGCCCTGCTTGCCGAGGACATGTTCGCGGCCACCTGCCTGACCCCACAAACAGGCGCCACGATGCGTCGTCTCGCCGAACTGGCGCCAACCACCCTGGCGCTGATGCACGGCCCCTCCTACGCCGGGGACGGGGCCACCCAATTGCGCGGCCTCGCCGACGCGTACGACGAACGGCTTCGCATCGAGGGCGAGCAGCTCCGCCCTCCCGTGCAACGTCCCGGAGCAGTCAAGATCACCTAACCGTCGAGAGATACCACGGCGCAAGCCGCCCAGGTGCTCCGTGGTCCTGCGCACGCCCACTTCTAGGTAAGCTGCCCATCCAACGCCCAGAGCGGCATCTGTCCACTGTCGGCCAACCACTAGTCAAGCTGCTCACTTGAGCGACCTCGAAAACACGTACCAACGTATGTGTGTGCAGTTCCGGGACTGTCGGCTTAACGGTGGAAGTGTGCAACTGACGAAGGCCTATGACACGGCGAATGCCTGGGTGGGCACTTCGACGTCTCTCACTGCACCTTCCAGCTCGAGCCGGTTGGCCATCAAGAGCACGAGGCCGCCCACCGCGCATGATCAATCCTCGGTTGCTGAGGGACCCGCCGAGGCCCGTGGTACAACCATGACCGGGAGTCGTGAGCGTCGGACCAGGCGTGCCGAGACGCCACCGAGCAGCACCCGGCGGATCGGACCGTAGCCACGGGACCCACAGACGAGCATGTCCACCTCGTCGGGCCCCAGTTCTGCCAGTCGCTCAACCACATCACCCTCGACAACGACCGCCTCCGGCTCGAGTTGCGGCGGCACCCCGGCGGCCGCGTAGTCCAGCGCCTGAGTGTACGAAGCGCGGGCAGCGTCGTAGAACACCTGCTCGTCCCGGCGGCCCGCGATGTAGGAGTAGTGCTCCGTCGAACGGGCCATAACGCTGTACAACACCAGTCGAGCTGGGATCCGGCTGGCCGCGCGGACCGCGGCACGGAGCGCCTCGTGGCCGTCCTTCGTGTCGATGAACGCCACGCCGATCTTGGAGATCACCCCGCCATCGGATGCCTGCCAGGCCTCGGGGACCACGCAGACCGGCACGGTGGCTCCGTACAGCAAACGGTTGGCGACGCTGCCGAGCCGGCCGCCGGTTGCTTCGTCCTTGCGGCCGCCGCCGACCAGCACCGCCGCCGCCTCGACATCCTCGGCAAGGTCGGCGAGACCACGGGCCGCTGACGTCGAAGCGACAAGGCGGTAGATGGCCGCGTCACCGGCGGCGGCCTGCGCCTTGTCCAGGGTCTCCTGGCCGAGCTTGCGTACGTACGCCGCCCACTCGGCGTCGACGCGACCCGCTCCGAGTGGGTGCTCCTCAGGGTAGACAGTGGCCACGACAGGCACGTCGCCGGTGGACCGGCACCATGTCAACCCGAAGGCGACAGCGTCCTCGGCGGCATCCGACCCGTCGTACCCGATGACGACGCGCCAGGCCATGTCACGCGCTCCCGCCGGATCCCGCCTCTGGCACCTTCTCCTCCGGTTCCTCGTCGGGCAGGTCCGGTACGTCTGCGTAGTGGTGCCGCAGCCTGGAGTGCGAGTACCCGTAGGCGAGATAGATCACGAGCCCGACCACGAGCCATCCGACGAACCTGATGTAGGTGGCCAATGGCAGCCCGGTGATCAGGTAGAGGCACAGCACGATCCCGATCGGGCACCAGATGTAGGGGATCGGGACCTTGAAGGGCCGTTCCATGTCCGGCCGCGTCCTCCTCAGCACCATCACACCGATGTTGACGATGATGAATGCGAACAGCGTGCCGATGTTGACCATCTCCACGATCCAGGTCAATGGCAATAACGCGGCGACGAGAGCGGCGAAAATGCCGAACCCGAGGGTCAGCTTGGCCGGCGTCCCGGTACGCGCATTGATGGTTGCCCAGGACTCCGGCACGAGCCCGTCGCGGGCCATCGCGAAGAAGATCCGGGTCTGGCCGTAGAGGATCACGAGCAGCACGCTGGTGATGGCCACCAGCGCTCCGAACGCGGTCAGCGCGGCCGCCCAAGGAAGGCCGGCACCCTCTTCGAGGGCCTCCGACAGCGGCGCCTCGCTCGCGCCCAACTGGGCTGCGGGCAAAGCGCCGACGGCCGCAACCGACACCAGCACGTAGATGATGGTGCAGATCGCCAGCGAGCCGATGATCGCGATCGGCAGGTCACGCTTGGGGTTCTTTGCCTCCTCGCTTCCAGTGGCCACGGCGTCGAAGCCGATGTAGGCGAAGAAGATCAGGGCCGCTGCAGTGAGCACTCCGCCAGAGCCCTGCGGCGCGAACGGGTGCAGGTTGTCGGCGTTGAAGGCGGTGAACGCCAGGCCGATGAACATGGCCAGCACGGCGAGCTTGATGAACACCATGACGGTGTTCAAGTTGGCGGTCTCCTTGACTCCGCGCATCAGCAACAGCGTGATGAGCAACACGATCACGACCGCAGGAATGTTGATGCCGCCCTCGTCAAGGGAGGTCGTGAACCTCTCCGGCAGCGCGACGCCGAACGCGGTTTCCAGGAAGGCGTTGAAGTTGCGGCCCCAACCGACGGCGATCGCCGCCACGGACACGCCGTACTCGAGGATCAGGTCCCACCCGATGGTCCACGCCACAACCTCGCCGAGCGTGGCATAGGCATAGGTGTACGCGCTGCCCGACACTGGGATCGATGACGCCAACTCGGCGTACGACAGCGCGGAGAAGAGGCAGACGACTGCCGCCAGCACAAAGGACAAGATCACCGCCGGGCCGGCCTCCCGGAGCCCCTCGCCTACAATGACGAAGATCCCCGTGCCGACGATAGCGCCGACCCCGAGAGCAGTGAGGGAAAGCGGTCCCACTGCTCGCTTGAGCTCGTGACCGCTCTCGTGCGTCTCCTCGACCAGGGACGAGACGGGACGGATGTGGAACAGGTGTGCCTTGGTGTAGCGGACCATCATGTCCTCCACTGAGTGGCTCTCTTTTGCATGCTAAACCCGGTGCCGGGACGTGGGAAGAGGATGCCGCTCCCGCTACCCATCCCTCCAGGGACTGTCGGTGGCTGTTGCGATGCTGGCCATTATGACGACGCAGTACTACACGGCCAGCAGCATCGACGGCTTGATCGCGGACTCGGAGAACTCACTCAGCTGGCACTTCCAGTTCAGCGAGCCGAGCGGGGTGGAGGATGAGTATCCGCGGTTCATTGCCGAAGTTTGGCGCGATGGCGATGGGCTCCACGACGTACGAGTGGATCGCCAGCACACCGGCTTTCTGAGTGAGCCGAGCAAGTGGCGTGGGGTTCCTGATGTTCTCGCCGACCGAGAAGGGCAAGCGTACCCAGGACGCCCTATCCAACAACACGCCCACCACGATGCTGACTCCCACCACAAAGCGTTACGACCTCACTGGAGGAGTCGTTGACAGTTGTCCTGCAGGCTGGTCGGCATCTTCTGCCGCTCGCTTCGTTCCACAACAGGGGCGATGGATGAACGACGGAGCTGTGGGCGTCTGCCCGCGCTAGCCGAATGACGGGTTGCTTACCAATCTGCTTACCAATCGGTCCGTTTCCCGCGGGACAGAGGCGCACGTGGGCGACCGTTCGCCACGCTCACGACCCGGTATTCGAAGCAGCGGGTTGTCGATGGCATGGAAGAGGTCAGGGGTTCGAATCCCCTAAGCTCCACCATTAGCACTTATTTTCGATTAGCGGCTCTACAGGGCCGCTTTTCGTGTTTCGCACAACAGTTGTTAGTTATGGACATCCGTTAGCTTGATATTCGAACGTATGTTGCCCACCGAAAACTCCAAATGAGCAACAAGATCGTAGGAAGGGGGACATGGCAAAAACTAATTACCTCATCGAGGGTCTGTCTGGGACCGGAAAATCATCTGTTTGTGACGAACTGGCACGCCGTGGTTACCCTGCCATACATACGGATCGTACCTGGGCATACTCTGCTGACCCAACCACTGGTCTCCCAGGTGGTCCCGCTCACCACGATAATTGGAAGTGGGATAAGGCTAAAGCAATTGAAGCCTTGGAAAGTGCCGTGCCCCGATATCCTATTCGTATGCGGTAGCAGCCGAAATCCCGACGATTCCTGCCCTTCTTTGGTAAAGTCTTCAACCTAAAGATCGATGATGACACGATGAGGTGCAGGCTAAAGGAGCGGACCAATAACGAATTTGATAAGAAGCCCTAAGAAGTCAGACTCATGTTGGCGCTCAACCGTAGAGATGAAAAGCCAGCGGGAGCGATCGATATCGATGCCACTAATCCGCTGAAGAATGTTGTCGACGAAATCCTTGGCCATTGTGGGCTCCAGGCGCCCGACGAAGGCTAGGTTGGGTGCTGATTGCCTTATCTCTCAAAGGCTCCACCAAGCCCACCCACCCGTACCATACTTTCCGAATGAGTTATTACCTACTCGAGTACGCCCTGATTGATGACTATCTAGCTCGGCGCGCAGCCTTCCGGGACACGCATCTTAGGCTCGCCCGGGAAGCGCATGGTCGCGGAGACCTGATCCTGGCAGGTGCCCTTGCCGAGCCGGCTGATCGAGCGGTTCTGGTTTGGCGGACCGACGATCGCGCCGTTGTTGAGCGCTTCGCTAATGATGATCCTTACGTTCAGAATGGCTTGGTCACCTCATGGGCCATCCGACCATGGACTGTCGTCATCGGTGAGGGGCCTGGACAGAGCTGATGCCAGCCCTTGGTGAGCCGTCGAGGATGAATTTGCTTTAGTCCAGTGGCTACGTATCTGGTCGCCAGGTCATCTACTCCTAGTGGATGTGACGGTGAAGTGGTGGCGTGCAGGCGCTTCGTCGTCGGTGATCGCGGGGACGCACCGACGCGCCGCACGGAAAGGTCGGCCAAGGTGCGAAGGATGGGCTAGCTTTCCTTCAGCCCGGCGTCCAACCAGTCACGTGTCGCCCAAGCGCTCTGTTCGCCGCTCGAAGGAACACGCGTGGGACGTTCAGCGCTGACCTTGCTCGCGAGTTTATCGTGCGTCTGCGTGCTCGGCGCCGGTTGTGGGAGCATGCAGTCGCCCGGCAGCGTTGCGTCCAGCGGCGTACCAAGCAACTCGATTCCGAGTGCATCCCCGACCAAGCCGAAGCCGGCAGCCGACTCTGACTTCGATCCGAAGAACTTCAACCACTCGCTCGAGATCACCAATCAGTACTTCCCGATGGTCTCGGGGACCCGGTTGCATTGGAAGGGCCATGCCTTCGACGAAGATGACGGCAGCCGAATTGAGCGGGAGATCGACTTCACGGTCAGTGATCTGACCAAGGTGATTGACGGAGTGCAGACCCGCGTCGCATGGGAACGCGACTACAGCGATGGGGAGATGGAGGAGGTCGAACTCACCTACTACGCTCAGGATGACTTTGGGACGGTCTGGTATTTCGGCGAGTACTCAGAAGAGCTCGACAACGGTAAGATCGACGACTCGCCGGCCTGGCTGGGTGGCCAGCAGAAGGCGCGGCCGGGCATCGCCATGCAAGACCAGCCCGCCACGGGTACCAAGGACTACGCCGAAGGCTGGGGTCCGGCGGTGGAGTGGAATGACCGCGCCAAGGTCGATCAGGTGGGTATCTCGAATTGTGTAGCAACAGGCTGCTACCACGACGTCGTGGTGATCGCCGAGTTCAACCCCGATGAGCCCGGGAAGACTCAACTCAAGTACTACGCTCCAGGTGTCGGCGGTATCCGCACCGGCTGGCGCGGCAAGAATGAGAAAGAGCGCGAGGAGCTGGAGCTGACGTCGGGGCCCAGGTTAAGTGATGCGGAACTCGCAAGCGTCGACAAGGCAGTGTTGGCTGAGGAGAAGCGGGCCTATTCACGGCGCCCGCAGGTGTTCGGGCCGACCGCGCACATGGAGAAGGGTTGAGCCGACCCTGTTTTGCTTCTCAGTCGTAGTGAGGGATTTAACCTCACTGCTCAGCTGAGGCCCATAATCTGAGGACGTGCGGATCCCGGGGCCGCTGACCAAGCTCAGCCGACCGTTACGGTGGCAAGCCATGACTTCGCCCTCCATACGGTTGGTCGTCCCGTATTTCGGCCCGCGCCCGGCATACTTTCCGTTGGTGGTGCGGAGCATGGCGGCCAACCCGGACGTGTCCTGGCTGCTGCTGACTGAGCAGCCGGTGCCGGACGCGCCGCCCAACGTTGCGGTGCAGCTGTGTGAGTTTGAGGCCCTCGCTAAGCGCATCCGGAGCCACTTCGAGTTCGAGATCTCGCTGGAGCGGCCGTACAAGCTGTGCGACTTCCGACCGGCCTTCGGCGAGATCTTCGCTGACGAACTGACCGGCTACGACTTCTGGGGGCACTGCGATCTCGACGTAGTCTTCGGCCGGATCCGCGGGCACTTGCCGGCTGCGGCGTTCGAGGCCGACAAGATCCTGTTCAACGGCAACTTCAGCCTCTACCGGAACACCGCGGAGACGGCCGGCTGGTACCGGCACGAGGTCGGCAAGGTCAGCTACCGGGACG
>Ga0307288_10000733_pt1 | contig 10838 bp, 6 predicted proteins | sample ER_DNA_142_FD_194469 | JGI IMG/M metagenome (GOLD analysis project Ga0307288, IMG submission 194469) | Bulk soil microbial communities from the East River watershed near Crested Butte, Colorado, United States - ER_DNA_142 | ecosystem: Environmental > Terrestrial > Soil > Floodplain | place: USA...
GGCCGACCCGCCGGGCGCGGTGGATCCCAACGTGCTGGCCGAGCTGCTCGCCGACGCGACCCGGATGTGGGACGACGACTTCTCCCTGGTGCTGGAGCGCAAGCTGGGTGAGGAGCCGGCCAAGGACCTCTTCGGTCGCTACGCGGCCGCGTTCCCGGACAGCTACAAGGACGGGCACACGCCGTACGAGGCGGTGCAGGACATCGCCAAGCTGGAGCTGCTGGAGGAGTCCGGCCAGCTCGAGATGCACCTGTACCGCAAGCGCCACCTCAACCGCGACGGCAATGCCGAGCCCGACGACGCCGATGTGCGGTTCAAGGTCTTCCGGTACGGCGAGCCGATGATGCTCTCCGCCGTCCTGCCGGTGCTGCACTCGCTGGGCGCCCAGGTCGTCGACGAGCGGCCGTACGAGGTGCGCCGCCCGGACGGCACCGTCTACCTCTACGACTTCGGTCTGCTCCCGCCGGCCGCGCACCGGGAGCTCGCCGAGGTGCGCCCGCAGGTGGAGAACGCCTTCGCCGCGGCCTGGCGGGGCGAGGCGGAGGTGGACGGCTTCAACGAGCTGGTGCTGCGCGCCGGGCTGACCTGGCGGCAGGTCGTGGTGCTGCGGGCGTACGCGAAATATCAGCGGCAGACCGGCAACGTCTTCTCCCAGCGGTACGTGGAGTCCACCTTCATCGCCTATCCGGAGATCGCCCGGCTGCTGGTGCAGCTCTTCGAGGCGCGGTTCTCGCCGCGGCTGGAGCTGGCCGGGGACGAGCGGGAACGCCGCGGCGCCGAGCTGGTCGAGCAGATCACCACCCTGCTGGACGACGTCGACAGCCTCGACCAGGACCGCATCCTGCGCTCCTATCTGACGTTGATCCAGGCCACCCTGCGCACGAGCTTCTTCCAGCGCAGCGCCGACTCGCGCCCGAAGTCCTACGTGGCGTTCAAGCTGGACCCGCAGGCCATCCCGGACCTGCCGGCGCCCCGGCCGAAGTACGAGATCTTCGTGTACTCGCCGCGCTTCGAGGGCGTGCACCTGCGCTTCGGCGCGGTCGCCCGCGGCGGCCTGCGCTGGTCGGACCGGCGCGAGGACTTCCGCACCGAGGTGCTGGGCCTGGTGAAGGCCCAGATGGTGAAGAACGCGGTGATCGTGCCGGTCGGCGCCAAGGGCGGCTTCGTCCTCAAGCAGAAGCCGGGCGACCGCGACGAGGCCGTCGCGTGTTACCGCCTGTTTATCGGCGCGCTGCTCGACGTCACCGACAACATCCACAGCGACAAGATCGTGCCGCCGGTGGACGTGGTCCGGCACGACGGGGACGACCCGTACCTGGTGGTGGCGGCCGACAAGGGCACGGCGACGTTCTCCGACATCGCCAACGAGATCTCGGTGAGCAAGGACTTCTGGCTGGGCGACGCGTTCGCCTCCGGCGGGTCGGCGGGCTACGACCACAAGAAGATGGGCATCACCGCCCGCGGCGCGTGGGAATCGGTCAAGAAGCACTTCCGTGATCTGGGCACCGACACCCAGTCGCAGGACTTCACCGTGGTGGGTGTCGGCGACATGTCCGGCGACGTCTTCGGCAACGGGATGCTGCTCAGCGAGCACATCCGGCTGGTGGCCGCGTTCGACCACCGGCACATCTTCCTGGACCCCGATCCGGACGCCGCGACGTCGTACGCCGAGCGCCGCCGGCTGTTCGAGCTGCCGCGCTCCTCGTGGGCCGACTACGACGCCGCGCTGATCAGCGAGGGCGGCGGCGTCCACCCGCGATCGGCCAAGTCCATCCCCGTCACGCCGCAGGTCCGGGCCGCGCTGGGGCTGGGCGACGCGACGGCGGTGAGCCCCGCCGAGCTGATGCGCGCCATCCTGGCCGCGCCCGTCGACCTGCTCTTCAACGGCGGCATCGGCACCTACGTGAAGGGAAGCACCGAGACCCATGCCGACGTGGGCGACAAGGCCAACGACGCCATCCGGGTCAACGGCTACGAGATCCGCGCCAAGGTGGTCGGCGAGGGCGGCAACCTGGGCCTCACCCAGCGTGGCCGGATCGAGTACGCCCGCGTCGGCGGCCCGCCGGACGACACCGGTTCCGGGCGCGGCGGCCGGATCTTCACCGACTTCATCGACAACACGGCCGGGGTCGACTGCTCCGACCACGAGGTGAACATCAAGATTCTGCTCGGTGGGGCGGTGACCGACGGCGAGCTGACCCTGCCCGACCGCGACGAGCTGCTGGCGGCGATGACCGACGAGGTCGCGGCGCTGGTCCTGCGGGACAACTACGAGCAGGCCACCGCGCTGGGCAACGCCCGGTCGCAGGCCCACTCGCTGCTGCCGGTGCATCGCCGGATGCTCACCACGCTCGAGCAGTCCGGCCAGCTCAACCGCGAGCTGGAGGCCTTGCCCAGCGACAAGGAGCTGGCCGCCCGCTACGAGGCCGGCGACGGGCTCACCGCGCCGGAGTTCGCGGTGCTGCTGGCGTACGTCAAGATCTCGCTGGAACGCCAGGTCCTCGCCGACGTCCTGGTGGACGAGACCTGGACCGACGACGTCCTGGCCCGGTACTTCCCCACCCCGCTGCGCGAGCGCTACGCGGCCCGGATGGCCGGTCACCGGCTGCGGCGCGAGATCATCTCGACGGCGCTGGTCAACGAGGTGGTCAACCGCGGCGGAACGTCGTTCGTGTTCCGGGCGATGGAGGAGAGCGGCGCGTCGGCGGCCGACGTGATCCGGGCGTACGTGGTGGTCCGTGACGTCTACGGCATGCCTGAGCTGTGGGCGGCCGCGGAGAGCATGGACAACGAGGTGCCGACGGCGGCGCAGACGCTGGTCTATCTGGAGGCCCGGCGGCTGCTCGACCGGGCGGTTCGCTGGCTGGTCAGCAACCGCCGCTCGCCGATCGACGTGGCGGGCGAGATCACCCGGCTGCGTCCGGGCGTGGAGGCGCTGCTCCACGAGCTCCCCACGGTGCTCATCGGCAAGGAGCGCGATTCGCTGGAGACCCACGTGGCCGAGCTCACGGAACGCGGCATCCCGGTCGACCTGGCCGGCGCTGTCTCGCGGGTGGTGTACGGCTTCGGCCTGCTCGACATCCTCGAGACCGCCCGCTCGACCGGCCACGACATGATCGAGGTGGCGAAGGTCTACTTCGTCATCTCCGAGCGCTTCCAGATCGACGTGCTGCTGTCGCACATCTCCCGCCTGCCCCGCGGCGACCGCTGGCAGACCCTGGCACGGATGGCCCTGCGCTACGACCTGTACGCGGCGCTGGCCGGGCTGACGGCGGAGGTGCTGCAGTCCACTCCGGCGTCGGCGGCACCGGAGGACCGGCTGGCGGAGTGGGAGCAGGTGAACGCGGCCTCGATGGCCCGCACCGGAAACGCGATGGGCAACGTGGAGGAGGCCCCGGCCGATCTGGCGGCGCTGTCGGTGCTGCTCCGGCAGATCCGCACGCTGGTCAAGACCTCGTCGGCGGGGTGACGGCAGTACCCCCGAGGGGTATATGCTGGTGGCATGACGCAGCGGATCGAGCTGGACATCGGCGGGATGACCTGCGCCGCCTGCGCCAACCGGATCGAGAAGAAGCTCAACCGGCTCGACGGCGTCGTCGCCACGGTCAACTACGCGACCGAGAAGGCGCGAGCCGTGGTGCCGGCCGGGCTCACCGCCGCCGATCTCATCGCGGTGGTGGAGAAGACCGGATACACCGCCGTCCAGCCGCAGGCCCAGCCGGTCGCCGACGCTCCGCCGGCCGACCCGCTGCGCACCCGGCTGCTGGTCTCCGTCGCGCTCAGCGTGCCCGTCATCGTGCTCGCCATGGTGCCTGCGTGGCAGTTCACCTACTGGCAGTGGCTGTCGCTGACCCTCGCCGCCCCGGTCGTCGTCTACGGTGGCTGGCCGTTCCACCGCTCGGCGTTCGTCAACCTGCGGCACGGCGCCGCCACGATGGACACCCTCGTCTCGATCGGCACTCTCGCCGCCTTCCTCTGGTCGCTCTGGGCGCTCTTCCTCGGCGACGCCGGCGTCCCGGGCATGCGGCACCCTTTCGAGCTGCGGGCCGGCTCGGACGGCGACGCCCTCTATCTGGAGGCCGCCGCAGGGGTCACCGCCTTCCTGCTCGCCGGGCGCTACGCCGAGGCCCGCGCCAAGCGCCGGGCCGGCGACGCGCTGCGGTCGTTGCTCGCCCTCGGCGCCAAGACCGTCACCCTGGCCGACGGCCGCGAGATCCCGGCGGAGCTGGTGCACGCCGGCGACGTTTTCCAGGTACGCCCGGGCGAGAAGGTAGCCACCGACGGCGTGGTGGTCGACGGCGCCTCGGCCGTGGACCAGAGTCTGCTCACCGGTGAGGCGGCGCCGGTCGAGGTCGGCGTGGGCGACCAGGTCACCGGCGGTACGGTCAACGCCGGCGGCCGTCTCGTCGTGCGCGCCACCCGCGTCGGCGCCGACACCCAGCTGGCGCAGATGGCCCGGCTGGTCGAGGAGGCGCAGGACGGCAAGGCGGCCGTACAGCGGCTGGCCGACCGGATCTCGGGGGTCTTCGTGCCCGTGGTGATCGCCATCGCCGTCGGGACGCTGGGCTACTGGCTCGGCGCCGGGCAGGGGACCACGGCCGCGTTCACCGCCGCGGTCGCCGTACTCATCATCGCCTGCCCCTGCGCCCTCGGCCTGGCCACCCCGACCGCCCTGCTGGTCGGCACCGGCCGGGGCGCGCAGCTCGGCATCCTGATCCGCGGGGTCGAGGCGCTCGAGTCCACCCGGCGGATCGACACGATCGTGCTGGACAAGACCGGCACGGTGACCACCGGGGTCATGACCGTCTCCCAAGTCGTTGCCGAGCCGGGCCAGGACGCCGACGAGGTGCTGCGGCTGGCCGGCGCCGTCGAGGCGGCCTCCGAGCATCCGCTCGGCCGGGCGATCACCCGGGCCGCCGCGGGGCGCGGCTCGCTGCCCGCGGTCACCGATTTCCGTGCGACCGCGGGCGTCGGCGTGCGTGGCGTCGTCGAGGGCGCCGTGGTCGAGGTCGCCCGGGGCGTGGGGGACTCGGGGGAGACCTGGGTCGAGGTCCGCGTCGGCGGCGCGGTCCTGGGGCGCCTCGCCCTGGCCGATGCGGTACGCCCGACGAGCGTCGCCGCCGTTCGCCGCCTGCGCGCACTGGGGCTGGAGCCGGTCCTGGTCACCGGCGACGCCCCGGCGGTGGCCGAGGCGGTCGCGGCGCAGGTGGGGATCTCCGAGGTCATCGCCGGTGTGTTGCCGGCGGGCAAGGTCGACGTGGTCAAGCAACTGCAGGCGGGGGGCAGGTCGGTCGCGATGGTCGGCGACGGGGTGAACGACGCCGCCGCGCTGGCGCAGGCCGACCTGGGTGTGGCGATGGGCGCGGGCGCCGACGTGGCGATCGAGGCGTCGGACCTGACGTTGATGCGGGGTGACCTGACCGCGGCCGTGGACGCCGTACGGCTGGCGCGGCGCACCGGGGCCATCATCCGGGGCAACCTGTTCTGGGCGTTCGCGTACAACGTGGCGGCGCTGCCGCTCGCCGCGGCCGGTCTGCTCAATCCGATGATCGCCGGCGCGGCGATGGCGCTCAGCTCGCTCTTCGTGGTGGCGAACAGCCTGCGGCTGCGTCGCTTCCGGCCGGTGGCGGTGTGAGCCGGGCGCCTGACCCGACGATTGCTCCCGAAATCATCGGGGCGCCCGGCTCACCATCCGTGCCGCAGGGGCCCTTCGAACCGGTCCCGAGGTTCGAAGTCCTGCGACATCCCCAGATCCACCTGCAGTAGTGACGCTACGTGGCGATAGCGACCCAGGAGAAGCGGTACGTATGCGAAATGTCCGTTCGGGTGGCCCACCCTGGGCGGTAGATCCGGCGATACCGCTTTCCGGGTCGCAAACCTCTCCCGCCGAGCGCGCGCGGCAGTCGACTTAGTTACGCTGTGTAGTAATGGCAATTCTTACGTAGCGTCATCAGTCGTCGTCACGGATGGTGTTGAGCAGCGCCAGCACCTGGCGCAGCGCGGGCCGCAGCACGCGCAGCCGGGACAGCCCCACCAGCCGGTCCACCAGCGGCACCACGCCGTCGATCAGGCGTCGGGTGCGGCGCTGGCCGGGGGAGCGGTCGTAGACCCAGAACAGAACCACGCCCATCCAGCCGAGCCAGAGCAGTTCCGGCAACTCCTTGCGCAGCTCCGGGTCGAGCTTCACGGAGGAGCCGTCGACCACGTCCCGGAAGATCGCGATGGCGGCCTCCCGGGCGGGCGACGACTCCCGGGAGAACGGGCTCAGCGGCGAGGACGGCTCGGCGGCGGTCTTGAAGAACGTGGCGGCGAACGAGTGGTACGGCTGGTTGACGTCGATCCCGGCGTGCAGCACCCCGCGCAGCCGGGCGGCGAAGTCCTTCTCATCCGCCAGCACGACCTCGGCCGCGTCGCGGTGCGCGGCCTGGTTGCGGTCGTAGAACCCCTGGATCAGGTGTTCCTTGGAGTCGAAGTAGTAGTAGGCGTTGCCGACCGCCACCCCCGCCTCCTTGGCGATGGCCCGCATGGTGGTCTCGGTGTAACCCCGCTCCCGGAACAACCGCAGCGCTGTCTCCAGGATGAGCTGCCGGGTCTGCTCGCCGCGGGCCCGCCGTGGCTTCTCCTCGGCCGCCTCGCCCTTGTCGTCTTCGCCCCTGTCGGCGGCCGGCTGGTCGGCGGCGGGGTCAGCGGCACTGGTCGTCACACACGTCACCGTAGTCGCCCGACCGCGTGGACTGCCGGACGGCGGCGGCCGCCGCGATGAAGCGGCGCGCCGCCGGCAGCAGCCGTGGTGAGCCGAGCCGTTCCGCCATCCCGCGGTAGTCCGCCAGCGCCCACAGGCAGGCCAGCCATGCTCCGTCCGACACGTAGACCAGGCCGCCGTCGGTGATCACGGTCAGATCGCGCAGCGTCGCGGCATGGTCCAGCCCGGGGAAGCGCCGCCGAGCCTCCGCCGACCCGGCGGGCACGAACCGCAACGGTACGAGCTGAGCGCGCCCCGCCAGCCAGCGACGCGCGGCGCGGCAGATCGGGCAGCCCTGGTCGTAGAGCACCGTGAGGTAGCCGACCCGGCCGGCCCCGTGGCCGGCCGGATCGGTGGTCTGCGTCATGCCGGCGCCGGCGGCGGAACCGGACCGGTCCCGGCAGTGCGATAACCGCCCGGGTGGCCCGGTCCGCCGGGGCCGCCCGCCTGGGGAGGCATCGGCAGGCGGCCCGCGGGCGGCAGCGGCGGCATCCCATGCTGCTGGCGCAGGCGCGCCCGCCGGTAGCGCCCGAGGAGGTACACGTTGCACACATGCAGCACCCCGAGCACCAGCAGCACGAGTCCGATCTTGTACGACAGCGTCTCCAGCGCCCCCGCCGCGTCCGGCACCCGGGCGCCCGACCGCATCGCCACCGCCACGTAGCCCAGGTTGAGCAGGTAGAAGCCCATCACCAGGAGCTGGTTCACCGCGCGCGCCAGGCGGCTGTCGGCGAAGACGTCGTCGAGGAACACCAAGCCGTTGCGGGACAGCGTGGTCGCCACCCAGACCGTCAGCGCGACGCTGACGAGCAGGTAGCCGAGGTACATCCAGACCTTGGGGTCCACGGCCTTCGCCTCTCCTTGAACACGTTCAACTAATGTCCCGCCCAGCGTAGGACAGTAATTGAACGCGTTCAAGGAGATCTGACGCACAGTGCATGGCGCCGGCGGGTGGCGGCCCGCCGCTGCCCGTCCGGGGAGCCTCAGCCCGGCGCGGTCAGTCCCAGGGCCTCCGCTGCCGCGCGGCCGTTGGCGTGACTCGCGCCGTACGTGGTCACGAAGGCTCGCGCCCCCACGGGCCGCCAACTCGACGGCCAGCCCATCTCCACCACGCCGACGGGACGGCGGGCCGCGAGCGCTTCGATCAGCACGCGCGCCGCCTCGCTGCGATGGGTGTGGCGCCCGACGAAGACGATCGGCCGGGGCCCCGCTTGCTCGGCCAGCGCCCCGGGCGAGGCGTCGGCGGGAACCACCGACACCAGCTCGGTCCCGTCCAGGTGCGGCCGCAGCCCCCACGGCACCCGGCCCTCGGCGATCGAGTGGCCGGACTCGAGCTGGACCACCAGCGGACCGGCGAGCTCCAGCAGGGAGCCCTCGACCCGGACCGCCCGGCGGGCGGCCGCGTATCCCAGCTCCGCGTCGTGGTGCCGGGGCCGCACGGGCCGCCGGGTCCACGAGGCGAGAGCCGCCGTCCGTTGCGCCGCCTCCTCCAGCCGGGGCAGCGTCAGCCTGCCGTCGCCCACCCCCGCGACGATCTCCGATGCCACCAGCTCGACCACCTCGAGGCTCACCCGCGCCCCGATGCACAACAGGTCCGCGCCGGCCCCGAGCGCCAGCACCGCGGCTTCGCCGATGCCGCCGGCGGCCAGCGTCGCACCCTTCATCTCCAGCGCGTCGGTGATCACGGCGCCGTGGAAGCCGTACTCGCCGCGGAGCAGGTCGGTCAGCGCCGCGTGGCTGAAGGTGGCCGGGTCCGCGCCGGTCAGGGCGGGCACCCGGATGTGCGCGGTCATGATCGCCTGCGTCCCCGCCGCCACCGCCGCCGCGAACGGGGGCAGATCGCGTTGCCGCAGCACCGCGGGCTCGGCGTCCACCGTGGGCAGTTCGAGGTGCGAGTCGGCCCGGGTGGCGCCGTGGCCGGGGAAGTGCTTCGCGCAGGCGGCGACGCCGGTGGACTGCAGACCCGCGATGGCGGCGGCCGCATGCCGGGCCACCCGTGCCGGGTCCGCGCCGAACGAGCGGGTGCCGATGATCGGGTTGTCCGCGGCGGTGTTCACGTCGACCGTCGGAGCGAGGTCGAGGTTGATCCCGGCGCCGACCAGGTCGGCGCCGATGGCCGCGTACAGGGTGCGGGTGAGCTCCGGGTCGTCGATCGTGCCGAGGGCGGCGTTACCGGGGTACGGGCTGCCGGTCCGGTGTGCCAGCCGGGTGACGTCACCGCCCTCCTCGTCGATCGCGATCAGGACGTCCGGCCGTGCCGCGCGCAGCTCCGCCGTCAGCCGGCCGACCTGGGCCGGCGCCACGACGTTGGTGCCGAACAGGGTGTGCCCGGCCAGGCCCTCCGTGAGCAAGCGGCACGCCCACTCGGGTGCGCTCGGACCGGCGAAGGCGGCGAGCAGCGTGCGCAGGGCCAGGCGGCGGAGGCCCGGGTCGATCGCCATGATTTCCTTCCTCGGATCCGATCTGGTTTTCCGGCCGGCCGGACTGCATGATCGTCAGAGGTCCGTCGGGGACGTGGCGCCACCAGTCTGCCTGCTGACCGTTACGCTGCGGCTACATGATCTGCGCCGGTGACAGCAATAGGAAACAATCCTAAATACCAAGGGACTCAGTTATGGCCGCCACCCGCCTGCCGGGCACACCTCGACTGCTGCGAGCGCTCAACGACCGTGCCGCGCTTGAGCTGTTGCTCGCGAAGGGCCCGCTGACCCGCGCCCAGCTCGGCGAGATGACCGGTCTCAGCAAGGTGACCGCCTCGCAGCTGGTCGAGCGCCTGGAGGAGCGGGGCCTGGTGCGCCGCGTCGGCGAGCAGGCCGGCGGCCGTGGGCCGAACGCACAGCTGTACGCCGTGACACCGGGCAGCGCGCACGTCATCGGCGTCGAGGTGCTGCCGGACCGGGTGATCGCGGCCTGCGCCGACATCACCGGCGAGGTGGTCGGCCGCAGTGAACAGTCCACCGAGGACAGCGACGACCCGGTCCGCGCCGTGCACAGTGCCGTCGTGCAGGCGGCCGGCCGCGGCGGCACCGACATGCAGTCCGTACGCCGGGTGGTGCTCGGCACCCCCGGCCTGGTCGACCCGCGTACCAGCGAGGTCTCGTTCGCGTTCGACCTGCCCCGCTGGCACCGCGGCCTGCTGGCCGAGCTGCGCAAGGACCTGAGCACCCCGGTCGTCTTCGGCAACGACGTGAACCTGGTCGCCATCGCCGAGCAGCACGTCGGCGCCGCCAGGGGGGTCGACGACTTCGTTCTGATCTGGGTGGGCCGGGGCGTGGGCCTCGCCACGGTGATCGGTGGGCGGCTGCACCAGGGCAGCACCGGCGCGGCCGGCGAGATCGGCTACCTGCCGGTGGCCGGCGCGGAGATCCCCCGCAACGTCACCAAGCGCGGCGCCAAGGGCGCGTTCCAGACCCTGGTCGCCTCGGACGCGGCGAAGGCGATCGGCAAGAAGTACGGTTTCCGCGGCAACGAGTCCGCCGACGTCGTACGTGCCGCCGTCGCCGCCGGTCCGGCGGGCGAGCCCCTGCTGGACGAGCTGGCGGCCCGCCTCGCCCTGGGCGTCGCGGCCACCTGCGTCGTGCTGGACCCGCCGCTGGTGGTGCTCGCCGGCGAGGTCAGCCAGGCGGGCGGGCCGGCCCTGGCCGAGCGGGTCGCGAACGAGGTCGCCGCGATCACGCTGGTGGCGCCGAAGGTCGTGATCAGCGAGGTCGCCGTCGAGCCGATCCTCAACGGCGCGCTGCTGACGGCGCTCGAGTCGGTCCGCGAGGAAGTCTTCGGATCCACCACCGCTTAGCCGGGCACGGCGTCCGGGGTCCCGGTCACTGCATGGTTGGATGGATGCGTGCTCGAGGCAGCGACTGCGACCCCCACCCCACCTGACGACGACACCGTCATCTCCTTCGACCGGGTGAGCGTCATCCGCGGCGGCAACTACCTGCTGCGCGGGCTCTCCTGGCAGGTCGAGCTGGACGAGCGATGGGTCGTGCTGGGCCCGAACGGCGCCGGCAAGACCACGCTGCTCAACCTCGCGTCCGCCCGGCTGCACCCGTCGCGCGGCACCGCCTGGATCCTCGGTGAGCGGCTGGGGCGTACGGAC
>Ga0307288_10000736_pt1 | contig 10825 bp, 10 predicted proteins | sample ER_DNA_142_FD_194469 | JGI IMG/M metagenome (GOLD analysis project Ga0307288, IMG submission 194469) | Bulk soil microbial communities from the East River watershed near Crested Butte, Colorado, United States - ER_DNA_142 | ecosystem: Environmental > Terrestrial > Soil > Floodplain | place...
GGCCAGCGGGCGTTGGCCGACGCGATCGATCTGCGCCTGTTCCGGTGAGGCGCGCTCACTCGGGGTAGGGCAGGGACAGCGGGTGGCGGTCCGCATCGCGCGCCGCCAGCCGGTGCACCGCATGCCGGTACTGCGCTCCGGTGATCTCGCCGTCGAGCAGTTGCCGGGCCAGCACTCCTTCGAGAGTTTCCGGCTCGAACGGCGCGGCCACCGGCGGGGCGGCCTCGATCGGCTCGTCCGCCGGAGCCGAGCTCGTGTCGGCGACCGCCGACCAGACGGTCACCGCGACCATCGCCACCAGCGTGACCGCCAACAGCACCAGGAAAATCATCGTTGTTCACCGCCTCCGGTCGCCATCCTGAACCCCGGGCGGACCCGCGGGACAGAGCCGAACGTCCCAATCCGGTCCGCCCGGTTCAGCATTTGCCGCGCACCACCACCACCGGGCAGCGGGCGTGGTGCACGCAGTGCCGGCTGACCGAGCCGAGCTGCGTACCCGTGAAGGTGCCGTGTCCGCGGCACCCCACCACGAGCAAACCCGCTCGCGCGGACATGTCGAGGAGCGCCTGCGCCGGATGACCGGCCACCACGGTCTCCACGACCGGGACGTCCGGGTCGCCGTCGTCGAACGCCCCGCGGACCGACTCGCTGACCACCCTGCCGGCAGTCGCGGCGAGCTCCTCGTAGGGCATCGCCATCGCCGGACCGAAGACAGCCGGCACCTCCCACGCCGTCAGCGCCTGCAACCGGGCGCCGGTACGGCGGGCCTGCGTCACCGCCCAGCGCAGGGCCACCTGCGACGACGGCGAGCCGTCCACGCCCACGACGATGTCGGTGTCGCGCACCTCGGTGGCGTTGCGTTCCCGCAGCACCATGACGTACCTCCCTCGCCGGAGCTCCGGGAGCCACCCCGGCTCCTCTACCATCCGTCACGGGAGGTGGCACCGGCCAGCGCGGCACCCCTGCGGGCGACGGCCTCCGGTCGGATGGGCTGGTGGCGTGGAAGGCGCGGCGAACGGCGCCACGGGCGAACGGTCAGCCGTGCTCGGCCCAGTCGCCGAGGGTCCAGTCGCGGACCTCCGGCATGTCCTCCAGGTGCTCCACCACGTACGCCTCGTGCCGGGCCAGCTGCTGCTCGCACCAGGCCTTGAGATCGGTGGCGCCGTGCGGCAGCCGACGGGAGTTGTTGATCGCGTCCATCACCAGGTGGTAACGCGACGCCTGGTTACGCACGGTCATGTCGAACGGGGTCGTGGTCGTGCCCTGCTCGATGAACCCCCGGACCCGGAACCGGTCGGCGTCCGGCCGCCCGTGCACCAACTGGTGAATCGCGCCCGGATAGCCGTGGAACGAGAACACCACGTCGACCGTGTCGGTGAACAACTCGGTGAACATCGTGGAACCCATCCCGTGCGGATGATCCTTCGGGCGCGGCAACGTCATCAGATCCACCACGTTGACCACCCGAACCTTCAGACCGGGCAACCGCTGCTTGAGGATCTGCGCCGCCGCCACCGTCTCCATGGTGACCACATCACCGGCACAGGCCAGCACGATGTCCGGATCGCTGGTGCCGTCGTCGGTACCCGCCCAGTCCCAGATACCGGCACCCCGCGTGCAGTGCTCGACCGCCTCATCCATGGTCAGGAACTGCAACTGCGGCTGCTTGTCGATGACGATCAGATTGATGTACGACCGCGACCGGAAACAGTGATCGGCCACCGACAACAACGTGTTGGCATCCGGCGGCAGATACACCCGCGCCACGTCGCCACGCTGGGTCAGCACCACCTGGATCAGACCAGGGCCCTGATGCGAGAAGCCGTTGTGGTCATTGCGCCAGGCCGTCGACGTGAGCAGCACGTTCAGGCTCGGCACCGGGGCCCGCCACGGCAGATGCCTGGCCTCCTGCAGCCATTTGCCGTGCTGCACCGTCTGCGACGCGCTCACCATCGCGAACGCCTCATAGGTGGCGAACATGCCATGCCGGCCGGTGAGGTTGTAGCCCTCCAACCACCCGTGACAGAGGTGCTCGGACAGCACCTCCATCACCCGGCCATGACGGCTGATCTTCACGTCCTCGTCCGTGACGTGCTCCATGAAGCCGCGGTCGGAGACCTCGAAGATGGCACCGAGGCGGTTGCTGTTGGTCTCGTCGGGACAGAACAGCCGGAAGGTCGAAGGGTTGCGCCGGTAGATGTCGCGCATCAGTTCGCCCAGCTTGCGGGTGGACTCCGCCCGCTCGGCCGCCGGCCGTGTCACGGGGACGGCGTAGTCGCGGAAGTCCGGGATGTCGAGATCCCGGGTGAGCCGGCCGCCGTTGCCGTGTGGGCTGGCGCTCATCCGCAAGTCACCGTCGGGCGCCAGGTCGCGCACTGACTGGACCGGGGCGCCGGTGGCGTCGAAGAGCTCCTCCGGGCGGTACGAGCGCAGCCAGGTGTCGAGGATCGCCAGGTGATCGGGATTGTCCCGGACCCCGGAGAGCGGGACCTGGTGGGAACGCCAGGTGCCGGTGACCTGGATGCCGTCGACCTTTTCCGGGCCGGTCCAGCCCTTCGGCGAGCGCAGGATGATCAGTGGCCAGCGGGGTCGCGTACCGTCCCACCCGCCGTCGCGGGCGGCCCGCTGGATGTGTCGGATCTTGCCCCAGGCCTCGGCCAGCGCCGCGGCGAAGCGGTGGTGCATGCCGGGCAGGTCCGCCCCCTCCACCTCCAGGATCTCGTAGCCGTGGCCGTACAGCAGCGCGCGCACCTCGGCCGGGTCCTTGCGGGCCAGCACGGTGGGTCCGGCGATCTTGGCTCCGTTGAGGTGCAGGATCGGCAGGACGGCGCCGTCGTGCTCCGGGTTGATGAAGGAGACTCCCTTCCAGGAGCCCTCCAGCGGTCCGGTCTCGGCCTCGCCGTCGCCGACCACCGCGATCGCGAGCAGGTCGGGGTTGTCCATCACCGCGCCGAAGGCGTGGACCAGCACGTAGCCGAGCTCGCCGCCCTCGTGGATCGAGCCCGGGGTCGTCACCGACACGTGGCTGGGGATGCCGCCCGGGCTGGAGAACTGCCGGAACAGCCGCAGCATGCCCGCCTCGTCCAGGGAGACCTCCGGATAGATCTCGCTGTAGGCGCCCTCCAGGTAGCCGGCGGCGACCAGCGCCGGGCCGCCGTGCCCCGGCCCGGTCAGGTAGATGGCCTGTTGGCCGGTACGCCGAATCAGTCGCGACATGTGCGCGTAGATCAGCGACAGTCCGGGGCTGGTACCCCAGTGCCCGAGCAGCCGCGGCTTGATGTGCTCGGGCCTCAGCGGCTCCCGCAGCAGCGGATTGTCGCCGAGATAGATCTGGCCGATGGTCAGGTAGTTGTTGGCGCGCCACCAGGCGTCCAACTGGGCGATCTCGGAGTCGTCGGGAGCGGCGAGCGCCCGCACCAACTCGTCCTCGCGGGCGCCCGTCAGGTGTTCCGATACGGCGGTCACGTTTTCCCCCGGGTGCTTGCGGCGCTCAGCGGTCGCCGAGCGGTTTGGTGGCCGGCACAGCGGCCTGCGTACGCCGGTCCAGGCCCGATTCGGCCAGCAGGCTGGAGACGTAGTTTTTCATGGTCTTCTCCGCCAGGACCATTTTCCCGGCAATCTCCCGATTGGTCAGGCCTTCCGCCACGAAGTCCAGGATGCGGCGCGCCTGCTCGGTCAGCGACGCCGGCTCCCGCGGCCGCTGCACGCCGCGCCGGATGGGCCGAGCCCGACTTGCCGACCACCTCGAAGGTCCCGGTAAGCGCGGCCGAGCCGCCCGGACACCGATGAATTCTCCTCGGCGCGACGGTCTCGACTCACATGACAGCCATCGTTACCGGAGCCGGCCGCGGATTCGGCCGGGCAATCGCCACCGCCCTGCACGAGACCGGCCGGCGGGTGATCGGCGTTTCCCGTAAGCCGGTCGAGGACGTCCCCTACGAAGTCGTGGTCGCCGACGCCGCCGATCCGAGCGTCGCGGGTGGGCTGGTCGAGCGGCACCGGCCGCGGGTGCTGGTACTCAACGCCGGGGTGATCCCGGCGATGGGACAGCTCGACGAGCTCAGCTGGGCGCAGTTCGAACGCAACTGGCAGGTCGACACCCGGCACGTCTTCGAGTGGACCAAGGCGGCCCTGCGCCGGCCACTCGAGCCGGGCAGCATCGTCGTCGCCATGTCGAGCGGCGCGGCACGCCGCGGCTCACCGCTCAGCGGCGGGTACGCCGGCGCGAAGGCGACGATCCGGTTCATCGCCACCTACGGCGCCGACGAGTCGGCCCGGCGGGGGCTGGGGTTGCGCTTCGCGACGGTGCTGCCGCCGCTGACCCCGGCGACCGCGCTCGGCCGCGCCGGGGTGGCCGGGTACGCGGCCCGCAACGGCACGCAACCCGACTACCGGGTCACCGTGACGGCCGGGCAGGTCGCCGACCACGTCCTCGGCCTCATCGCCGGCTCCGAGGCGTACGCGGAAAGCGACGTGACCGGGTGACACTGGCCGGTATGGACTTCGCCACGGCCGCCGAGCCGCTGCGGACCGAGCTGCTGGCGCACTGCTACCGGCTGCTCGGTTCGGTGCACGACGCCGAGGACGCGGTGCAGGAGACCTACGTGCGGGCGTGGCGCGCGTACGACCGGTTCGAGGGCCGGTCGTCGTTGCGCCGCTGGCTGTACGCGATCGCGACCCGGACCAGCCTGACCGCGATCGAGCAGCGCTCCCGGCGCACGCACAGGCTGGAGCCGCTGCCCGACTCCCTGGTCAGCGACGACGACCCGGCGGTGGAGGTCACCGCCCGGGCCGGCGTCCGGCTCGCGCTGGTCGCCGCCCTGCAGCACCTGCCCGCCCGCCAGCGCGCCGTCCTGGTTCTGCGGGACGTGCTGCAATGGCCGGCGGCCGAGGTGGCACAGATGCTCGACATGACCGGCGCCGCCGTGAACAGTGCGCTCCAGCGCGCCCGTGCCACGCTCAAGGAGCTCGACCTGGACCTCGATGAGGTCGCCGAGCCGCCGGACACGGCGGTGCTCGACCGCTATGCGGAGGCGTTCGAGAGTGCGGACCTGAGGCGGCTGGTCGGCCTGGTCCGCGACGACGTCGTGCTCGAGATGCCGCCGCTACCGGGCATCTACCGCGGACGCGAGGCGGTGCTGGACTTCCTCGCCGGGAAGGTGCACGGCCGCACCTGGCGGCTGGTCGCGACCCGCGCAAACGGCCATGCGGCCTTCGAGTGCCACCTGCCCGAAGGGCTGCACGCGCTGCACGTGCTGACGTTCCGGGCCGGCCGGATCGCCCGCATCACCGTGTTCCTCGAGCAGTGAGTCGAATCCGATCGCGCCCACGGGCCGGGCTGTGTGATCGTGACCCATGCCCCAACCGATCCTGCACACCGACCGGCTGCTGCTGGTGCCGCTCGCGGACCGGCACCTCGACCTCGAGGTCGACCTCGACGCCGACGCGGAGGTGCTGCGCTACATCTACGGCCGGGCGCGCTCCCGGGACGAGGTGGTCGCCTCCCATGCCGAGCGGATGGCCCTGGGCGCCGAGGTGGACGGGCTGGGCTACTGGATGGCGTACGCGTCCTCCGGCGACGCGGAGCAGGCAGAGTTCGTCGCTCTGATGATGCTTCCGCCGGCACACGGCCCCGACCAGCCGGACGATCCCGCCGTCGCGGAACTGGGATACCGGGTGGTCCGCCGGCACTGGCGGAAGGGTTTCGCCAGCGAGGCGTCGCGGGCCCTGCTGCGGCACGCCTTCTCCACGGTCGGGCAGCGCCGGGTGATCGCTCAGACCATGGCCGTGAACGCCGGATCGCGGGCCGTGATGGCGGCGGTCGGGATGCGGTACGTGCGCACGTACTTCCCCGTCTGGGACCATCCGCTGCCGGGGGCCGAGCTGGGTGAGGTCGAGTACGAGATGACCCGCGAGATGTGGCACGGGAGCCGGGGCCGCCCTGCCGGTACCGGCGGCAGCACGCTCAGCCCGGCAGGCTGACCGGCTCTCCGGTCGCCGATCCGACCAGGTAGCGCTGCACCGTCGGCGCGATCCAGGCGATGAGCTCCGCGCGGGTGAGGGCCACGACGGGCGGGAGTTTCAGCACGTACCGACACAGCGCCAGGCCGAGGACCTGGGTCGAGATCAGGCCGGCCCGGCTGTGCGGCTGGTCCGGCGCGAGACGCTCGGCGAGCGGTTCGAGCTGCGCCGCGAAGATCTCCCGCATGCGCTCGGCGGCGACCGGATTCGTCACGCCGGCCCGCAGCAGGGCCATCAGGGTCTCGTCGCCCTCCCAGCGGTCCAGGAAGTGGCCGACCAGGACCACGGCCAACTGCTCCACCGGTACGCCGGACAGCTCGGGCAGGCGCAGGTCGAACTCCGCGGCGGCGGCGAACAGCCGTTCCTTGTTGCCGTAGTAGCGCATGACCATCGACGGGTCGATGGCCGCGTCCGCCGCGATCGAACGGATGGTGGCCCGCTCGTACCCGTCGGCGGCGAATCGCTCGCGGGCCGCCCGCAGGATCGCCGCCCGGGTGGCGTCGGAACGCCGTGGTCGCTCATCGGTCTGGCTCATGCCTACAAGTGTAGGCCAACACGTGTTGACGACAACTCCCGGCAGGGTTATGTTGTCAACACATGTTGGCAAACGATCGTTGGCAGGTGACTCCGATGCTTCCCGCAACCACCGATGTCCTGATCGTCGGCGCAGGTCCCGTGGGCCTGGCCACGGCCGCCGCGCTCGCCCGGGCCGGCGTCGACGTCACGGTCGTCGACCGGGCGCCGAGCGCCGCCCACACCAGCCGCGCCGCGGTCGTGCACGCGCACACCCTCGAGGTCCTCGACCGCATCGGCGCGGCGACGCCCCTGGTCGCAGCCGGCATCCCGGCGCCGCGCTTCACCATCCGCGACCGCGACCGCACCCTCGTCCCGGTCACCTTCGCCGGCCTGCCGACGCGGTACCCGTACGCGTTGATGGTGCCGCAGTCCACCACCGAGGCCGTGCTGCACGACCGGCTGACGGCCGCCGGCGGCCGGGTCGTGCGTGGCTGCGAAGCCGTGGCACTGACCGACCACACGGTGACCTTCGCCGGCGGCGAGCGGGTGACGGCCCGGTACGTGGTCGCGGCGGACGGCATGCACAGCACCATCCGCGGCCTGGCCGGCATCGGCTTCGGCCCCGATGCGCCACCAACCGACCTGTCCGCGGGGTCATCCGGCGGCGGGTCCGGCCCTTCGTCCCCCGCTTCGTCCCCCGCCTCGTCCGACGCCGGCCCGACCGGCACGTCGCCGGCCGACCGATCCGGCACGTCGCCGGCCGACCGATCCGGCACGTCGCCGGCCGACCGATCCGGCACGTCGCCGGCTGACCGATCCGGCACGTCGCCGGCTGACCGATCCGGCGGGCCGTCCGGCGGGCGGTCCGGCGGGCGGTCCGGCGGGCGGTCCGGCGATTCGTCAGGCGGCGAGTCGTTCGCGCTCGCCGACGTCAAGGTCGACGGCGGACCGCCCCGCGACGAGGTCGTCCTGTACTTCTCCCGCGCGGGCCTGCTGGTCTGGGCGCCGCTGCCCGACGGGACGGTCCGGATCGTGGCCGCCGTCGACGACGCGCCCGAACACCCGGATGCCGCGTACGTCCAAGCACTGCTGGACGACCGAGGGCCGCTGCGGTCCCGGGCGCGCGTGACCGACGTGGTGTGGGGATCCCGCTTCCGCGTGCGGCACCGCGTGGCGGACCGCTTCCGCGCCGGGCCGGTCCTGCTGGCCGGCGACGCCGGCCACGTACACAGCCCGGCCGGCGGCCAGGGCATGAACCTCGGCCTCAAGGACGCCCTCGCGCTGGCCGACGCCCTCACCGAGACCCTGCGGTCCGGCTCCGAAACGGCCTTGGACCGGTACGCCGCGGAGCGCCGCCCGGTGGCACAGTCGGTGGTCCGGTTCGCCGCCCAGCTGACCCGGCTGGCGACCGTGCCCGCCCCCGTACGCCCGATCCGCAACGCGCTGCTGTCGGCGCTGGCCCACGTGCCGGCGTTCCGCCGCCGCCTCGCCTACCGCCTCTCCGGCCTGGACCAGCGCCTCCCGCATGCCGCCGGCGCCCCGGTTGGGGAAGAATCGACCCATGAAACCGACCGCACCGCACCACGGGCCTGATCCCCGGCCCGATCTGGAGGCTCGCGATCGAGACGCCGCCGGTCGGCCCCGCAACGCCCGTCCCCGCGACGGCCTGGGCCGGCCCCTTCCCAAGGGCATGACCGGCGTGCCTACCACTCCCGACGACCTGGTCCTGCCGCCCGACCAGGCACTCCGCGAAGCGCAGCGGCTGCTCGAGCAGGGTCGCCCGTTCCACGCCCACGAGGTGCTGGAGGGAACCTGGAAGGCCGCCGGCGAAGCCGACCGGGAGTTCTGGCGCGGCATGGCCCAGCTCGCCGTGGGCCTGACACACGCCCACCGGGGAAACGCGGCGGGAGCGTCCCGTTTGCTGCTGCGCGCCGCGGACCGGATCGAACCCTACGCCGCGAAGCCACCGCACGGCGTACCCGTGACAGCGCTGACCACGTGGGCGAGGCAAACAGCGGAGCTGGTCGGCCGCGGTGACGGAAGCCTGTCGGAGAAGGCGCTGATCCCCACCCTGGTCGGCCGGTCCGAGGACCGCGGCTGAGAGATTTCTGCCCGTTCCATGCGTGAAGCTCAGCGCACGGTCCTGGCCCGGTCCCGAGGCGGCGGCGTTCGGCGTGCAGCACAGCGGACAGGCGGGCCGGCGGTGAATTGCTCTGTGAAAGTCCACTTCCTACCGGGATCCTGCGTTCTTTCGGGCATCACGACAGGCTCGGCGTGCCCATATACGACAGCCCCAACCGCCACTCTGTGCATTCCGGCCGGTACCCGGAAAGCCGCACTTCACGATCAGCAAGCCATTTTCATCGTGACAGTGCGGGTCACGGAGTCCTACGGAGTCTGATGTGGACTGGGCTGTCCACCCGGACCTTGAACCACCTCGCCGGCCTCATCCGCCGCCACCGCGACCAACGCCGGTCCCGGTGGCGGCGCCTCGACCCCGGCCGCCAAGCCCTGCTCGCCCTGGCCCACCTGCGCAACGGCGACACCTACACCCGGCTGGCCAGCGGATTCGAGATCACCGGGTTGGGTACCTGGCGCGCTGACGAGATCCCGGCGACCCTGCCCGCGCAGGCGTGGCAACCGCTGTCCTGCGGCCCAGGGGGCGAAAGGCGACCGCTTCTACGACTGGGCTCTGCTCGCCCTGACCCCGCCGCCCGGCACCCAGGCCGACGGCTGCTGGTGGCCGCTGATCCGCCGCCACCGCCGCCACCGCCGCCATGGTGAGCTGGCATTCTACCGCTGTTACGCCCCAACGCCGGTGCCGTTGCACGTCCTGGTCACCCTCGCCGGCCGGCGTTGGAGCGTCAAGGAATCCTTTCAAGCCGGAAAGGGCCTGGCCGGCCCCGACGAGCACCAACACCGCCGCTGGCAGCCGTGGCGACGCTGGACGATCTTCGCGATGCTCGCCCACGCCTTGCTCGCCGTCACCACCGCCGAGCAGGCCAGCATCCCGCCTCCGGATAGCCTCATCGCATTGAGCTGCAACGAAAACCGGCGTCTGCTCGTCGTCCACGTCATCGCACCCACCCGCCGTATCGCCTGCCGGACACCTGGTCAACCTGGCGACGCCGGCACCAACACCGCGCAAAATCAGCCACTACCAGCACCAACATCCATAACCACGATCTACGGCTGGAGTACTAGACCGATCTTGCGATTGAGGGTGGGTGAGCTAGGGCGTTGGGGTTCGCCGATGCGTGGGATGCGGTGGGGCGGGTGAGCCTGGCAGGGTGGGTCCATGTCGGACGTCACCGAGGCCGCGTACCTGTCCATGCTCGAATCGGAGCAAGCGCGTGCACTGGCCCGGGTGAACGCCCCCGGAATGGAGGCATTGCACCGGTATCTATCCGCCGGGCAGGCGGTGGCCTTCCTGGGCGCGGGAGTGTCGGTGCCGCTGTACCCACTGTGGTCGGGGTTGATCGGCGAACTGGTGAACGCCGCGGCGCATCGGTTGAGCGACGCGCAGGCGGCGACCTGCCGGGCGTTGGCCGGGCAGGCGCCGGAGGAGGTGGTGGAGATCCTGCGCCGGCAGTTGGGTCCGCCGCAGTTTCGGGAGGCGCTGCGGGAGGCGTTTCGGGTCCGCACCGATCCGGTGTCGGGTCGGACGTGGACGCCGGTGCAGGAGTTGGTGTGCCGGTGCCCGTTCAAGGCGGTGGTGACCACCAACTACGACCCGGGGATCGTCGACGCCCGCAACCGGGTACGCCCGCACGCGGTGGCGACCGGGTTCACGTCCTGGACGGACGAGGACGCGCTGGACCGGTGGCGCACCGGGGACATCTTCGGCGATGGGGAGTTGCCGGTGCTGTACGCCCACGGTCGGCACAACCAGCCGGAGCACATGGTGCTGGCCGCCACGGAGTACCGGCGGGCGTACACCGGCACGCTGTCGCGGGTGCTGGCTCAGATGGTGGACGCCGGGCATCTGGTGTGGATCGGGTTCAGCTTCGCCGACCAGCGGATCGCGGCGATCCTGCGGGAGGTCGCCCAGGCTTCTGGCACTCGGATGGAACCGGGAGCAGCGCCGCGGCACGTGGCGATCCTGCCGTGGGACCCGCAGGCGGCCGACAACGACCCGGGTGTGCTGGCGCAGCGGGCCGAGATCGGCTACGGCGCCCAAGTGGTGTTCTACCCGGCACCGGGCGGGAACCACGCCGCGTTGCCGGCCTTGCTGGCCGACCTGGTCGACCCGCGCAATCCACCCGTTGCGGCCCTGCCGGACCCGCCG
>Ga0307288_10000742_pt1 | contig 10782 bp, 9 predicted proteins | sample ER_DNA_142_FD_194469 | JGI IMG/M metagenome (GOLD analysis project Ga0307288, IMG submission 194469) | Bulk soil microbial communities from the East River watershed near Crested Butte, Colorado, United States - ER_DNA_142 | ecosystem: Environmental > Terrestrial > Soil > Floodplain | place: USA...
CGGATGGCAAGCGAGGGCTACAGCGCGCTGTCGATCGAGGCTGCCATGACTCGAGGTGCGTGCTTCAGCTCCACCGAATCTGATGAAGACAAGGATCGGGCGGAAGCCCGGTTGATCATCGATCGAGCATTGGCGCGGCTGGACGAGTCCGAACGCCGGCTGATCTGGTTGCGCTTCTTCGAGCAACGGTCGCAGTCCGACATCGCCAATGAGCTTGGCATCAGCCAGATGCAGGTATCCCGGCTGCTCTCCCGGCTTTTGCTCAAGCTACGCAGCATCATCGGCATGCCGGACAAACTCGCTGCCGCCTCGTAGGGTTCAGACTCCAGTCAGAATCTGGGCAACAAGATCACGGCGGCTTCGTACGCCAGTCTTGTCGAAGATCGACTTCAGATGATCTTTGACTGTGTACGCAGACAAGTGCAGTTGTGCCGCGATCGCTTTGGTAGACGTGCCGCGCAGTACCCCGCAGCGCGATCTCGGATTCCCTTCCTGTGAGCCCCAGGGAGCTCAGGATCAGCGGCGCATTGCTACCCGGATGGGCCGGTTCAATGATCACGGCAATCTGGTCATCGGCGGTGCCATGCAGAGAAGTCCCGTGGACCAGCAGCCAGCCGCCGCTCTTAGTCCGTACCCGTAGCGTCTGGGAGGCATCGGGCCTGGCTGTGCCATGGTCGATGCTTTGCAGGCTGGATGCCGCTGCATAGACGGCCGCCGGCAGACGCGGTGAGCTGGAGGAGTAATCGGCGATGTCGGCCAGCAAGCGTTCGGCCTCACCGGTTATGGCGGCCAACGTGGGGTCGGGATGCAAGACGACGACACCAGGAGCAACAGCCGCCATCTCGTCGGTCCCTTGTGCAGCAAGGCTAAGCCGGCAACCGGTTCCGAGACTGGCAGTGAGGCGTTCGATCAGGCGTACATCTGCCGATGAGAACCCGTACGGCGAGTCGGCTCGATGCAGGCAAAGGTAGCCCCAGCAGCCGGAGGGTGTGACGAGCGCGGCTCGGAGTTCATCACCGAGGCCCAGCGGCGCCATGATGTCGCGATATCGGGCGCTGGCATGGCGATCACCGCGAGTGGCCGTGTCGAGCGTCGCCACATGGCGGGCGCCAGTGGCCAACGACTGAAACTTGTTCACATCGTCATGGCCGAACTCATTGTGAACGAACTGATCGGCCACATCGACGAGTGGATCTTCGGCGAACGTGCCGGTGAACAGCAGCGTTCCCGGGTCTGCCGTGGCGAGGAAGACGGCGTCGACCGGAAGCAACGCATGGATGGCCCGCACTACTTCCGCCTGAAACGCCGCGCCGCGCAGTCCTGAGGAGCAGCGGCGCACTAGATCATCCACGCGCCGCGCGACGGCGCGGCTTGCTTCCACAACACCATCCTCCTCCGGATCAGCGTCGAGAAACATCCCACCTTGGAGGGATGGTGGAGCGCCTGCGGCCGGCCGACGATTGCGGCATGAGTATCACAAGCAACAAGCAGATCGTTGCGGAGTTCATCTCCGCCCTCTTCACCAACGGTGACCTGACGGCCGTCGACCGCTATCTCGATCCGGCGTTCATCAACCATGACCCGCCGCTGCCCGGTGCCCCCGATGGGCCGGAAGGCATGCGGCAGGCGGCTGACGTCGTCCGCCGCGGCTTCCCTGACTGGCGCAGCGACGAGCAACACATGATCGCCGAAGCTGATCTTGTTGCGGAGCATTTCGTTGCGCATGGCACCCACCGCGGCTCCGTGATGGGTGAATCACCCACCGGGCGAGAGGTGTGGCTACGGGGAGTCAATATCTTTCGCATTGCCGACGGCAAGATCGTGGAACGCTGGGGACGGCTTGACGATCTTGGGCTGCTGCAGCAGCTCGGACTGTCGTCACAGCCGGCTTAGGCCAATTAGGTAGCTGATTCGGTTGGCAGCCGGCCCGTGGAGACCAGCCGTTGGGCCACCTCACCGATCTTGCTCTGAGTGTCTCGGGCCGCTCGGCGAAGCCTGTTGAAGGCGGTCATCGAGTCGACCTGATCGCGTGCCATCAAATAGCCGACGCCGCGCTCAATGATGACCCGATAGTCAAGTGCGTACTGCAGCTGGGCCGCCAGCTCGCCTGCATTGTGGGCGGCCACGGCATTGGCCAGAGTGGATTCGACCAGGTCGCGATATCTAGCCAAAGCTTGACACTCATCGTCTTCCCAGATATGCGGGTGGTCGTAGAAGACATCGAGGGTCCCAACAGTGACCCCACCTAGGCGCACCGGCAGACCCAGGACGGCGCGTACCCGGTGGGGACGAATCGCAGAGGCGAGATCAGGCCAACGCCCTTCGACGGTAACGTCGCTGCTGGCTACGACGGTGTTGTTGACAAAGGCCTCGGTACAGGGACCTTGCCCTGTGTCACTTTCCGCCACTTCGAGTATCTGGCCCCGCCCCTCCGATGCGGCGACATAACGCGGGACGTTCTGTTCATCGGCCAGCATGATGCCGCTGCCCGTGACACCAAAGAGGTCCACGCACGCCTCGGTCACTTGCCGCAATGCCTCGACTACGGCAATGCCAGGCTCGCCTATGGTGGTGAGCCGGCGCAGGCTGGCACCGAGGGCCTCGGGATCAATCGGCATGGCCTGACGAATTTGGAAACATGCAGGGTGCCGGCGCTCTCAAGATTGCAGTGGTCATCGTGCTCGATCATGGTCTACCAGCGCAGACGTGTCGAGCCCGACTACCGCGAGCATTGGCCGTTGGGCTGCTGACCGCCGCCTAAAGCAGCAATCAGGCTTACGCCGTCGGGCAGGTGCGATTCCATTGCATTCAGGATTGCAGCCTCCGCGGGGCCGAGTTGACCGCAATGTGCGTTGATCATGGCCTGGGCGATGTCGCGGACCTTGACGTGGCCATTTTGGGACAGGCGGACGAGCAGTGACCAGGCTCGCTCGGGGCTGATGGCGAAGCGCTGCGCGAGCAGGCCGATCGCCACTCCGATCTGCTGCCTGCGTGCCAGTGCGTCCTTAAGCTGCGCGATCTCGGCTTCCAACTGCGCCACTCGAGAGCTAGCCTCGAGAATCTCAAGGACTGATACAACCTCTGTTGGCGGCGGCTGCGAGACCATGCGTCACCTCGAAGACGTCACGTCCGCAGACACAGGGCGGAGACCGATAGAAGACCAAATGTGAGTGTAGCCGCCCTCTGAAAAAGCCGCAGTACAAAGGGAACGGCCCCGCAGCATGTCTGCTCAGCTACGGGGCCTGGATGGCGATAGATCCTAGGTTCCGCTCGCCACCCTGTCTGCGACATACCCATTCGGCAGAGAAGCCAACGTCCGAACCGAAAACGAACTGTCGCTGATTGACCCTCCGCAGCATACGTGAGCCCCTTTGCACGGCGTCATTGATCGCTTTCATGATCATTTGGGCTGCCAGGCGAGTTGCGCTTTATAGCCAAAGTCGCCTATGCTGCAAGAAGATTTAGCGCAGATTGACGCTGCTTTCTCAGGGACTTCTTCGCTCTTTGGGTAATCAGAGGGATTGCTAGAGCGGCGTTACGAGTGCTTACATCGAACGTGGCCGAGAAGCGCGCCACACCCGTAGTTCATTACGAAGGGTGTCGCGCTTATGGCGATCTCCGAAGTTTCTTTCACTTCTCCTAACCAACAGACGTCGCGCGAAGAACTCGCCGAACGTACCCACAACCTTCTTCTTGAGGCTGAGACCGCTGGCCCGGCCAGGCGTCAACAGATCCTTGACGAGGTCGTCTGCTCGCACCTGTGGTTGGCCGGAACGCTCGCCCGCCGGTTCTTACATCGCGGCGAGGACGAGGAGGACCTGCTGCAGGTCGCCTGCACAGGACTGGTCGAAGCGTGCCATCGATTTGACCCGCGTCAAGGGTCGTTCGTTGGCTTTGCCGTGCCGACCATCACCGGCGTACTCAAGCGGCACTTTCGTGATCATGGCTGGGTGGTACGCCCGCCACGGCCAACTCAGGAGCTGGCGTCGACCATCTGGCGGCAGTGGCCGACGCTGGTCCAGCAGATGGGCGCCGTGCCGCGAGCCCGAGATCTCGCGAATGAACTTGGCGCGCCGGTCGGTGCAGTGCAGCAGGCCCGCTTCGCAAGCCAGGGCTACAGCGCCTCCTCGATTGACGCGGCAATGTCGCGAGGGATTTACTTCTGCTCCAACGAGACCGACGAGGATATTGACCGTACCGAAGCCCGGCTGATCATCGACGGCGCTATGGGAAACCTCGATGACGACGAGCGGCGCCTGATCCGGCTGCGATTCTATGAACAGCGCTCCCAAGCCGAGATCGCCGAGGAGATAGGGACGAGCCAGATGCAGGTATCCCGGTTGCTGTCCCGGCTCATGATCAAGATGCGCATGATCATCGACGCACCGGAAACGCTGGCCGTCGCCTCGTAATTTGATTTGGGGTGTGAGTCCGGCCGAGTCCGTTAACTCGGCGTGGGCTCTAGGAGTGTCGGCTCCAAGAATTAGGGGTGTATGGCGTCGCGCTACTGGCGCATTGTCTGATCCGTAGCTCCCCGGATCGCCATAGCGTGCAAGGACCGGCGCGGTGTACGCCGCCCGGCATTCCCCCCGGTCCCCCAAGTTCAAGGGAGCACACCATGTATCCAAATCCTCGTCAGCTGCGGCGCGGCCTGACCTCAGCCGCCAGCCTGGCGGCATTCACCCTCGCTCTCGCCGCCTGCGGAGCTGGCGGCTCCTCGGCGTACGGCGCCGGCGGTGGTTACGGGGCGGCACCCGCCACGCCTAGCGCAGTGGGAACCGCCGCCACGGTCGATCTGCGCGCCTCCAGCCTGGGCCAGATTGTCGTCGATGCCCAGGGAAGAACGCTCTATCTGTTCGAGGCGGACAAGGGCGGCAAGTCGGCATGCGACGGCCCATGCGCAACCGCCTGGCCGCCATACCTCAGCAACGGCGCCCCACAGGCCGGCACCGGCGCCTCCGGCGGCCTGATCGGCACCACCTTCCGAGGCGACGGAACGACCCAGGTGACGTACGGGGGCCACCCGCTCTATTACTTTGTCGGCGACAAGGCGCCCGGCGACGTCACCGGGCAAGATATCGATCAGTTCGGCGCCAAATGGTACGTCCTCGACAAGGCCGGCACGAAGATCGACAACGACTGATTGAGAGCTACTCGCTCAGGCGTCCGGCGACACAACGCCGAGCCTATGCGCAATTGTCGCCGCCTCCACCCGGTTCGTGACGCCCAGCTTGCTCAAGATATTGGAGACGTGAAGCGTGGCGGTCTTCGGGCTGATGAAGAGCGTCTCCGCGATCTGACGATTAGTACGCCCGGTCGCGAGCAAGGCGAGGACCTCCCGTTCCCGGACGGTGAGACCGAGCCGGGCGAGCGGTGACGGCTCAGAGATGATCTTGGTCGGAGCGTCGATTTCGAGATTGAGGCGGCCACGGCGCCCCAGGCCCTCGATTTCGGTGCAGAGGGGCAGTGCTCCTAGGGCTCTTGCCGTCGCGTACGCGGTGCGCAGCGACACCTCCACTCGCTCCCGCGAGACACCGGCCAGCAGCAGCGCCTCAGCCTCGCGATAGCGGGCATACGCAGCGCGGTGTGGCTCCGCGAGCCGCTCCCAGGCTTCTGCAGCCACCTTCCACATGTCGGGCTCGTTGCGCCCCCCGAGCCTCGCCCGTTCGGCGCTGCCGATCGCCGCATATGCGGCGGTGTGAGGCGTCGGAGCCGCGGCGTAGGCCTCGGTTGGTGACATTCGCTCGGCCAGCTCCATTCCCAGCGCGTTGCCGAGCTGGCACGCCTCGAGCACGTCGTCTTCGTTGCGATGTGCCCGGGCGAGCTCGGCACGATTCGCCGCGGCACGCACTCCCAGCGCGTAGAGCGGCGCCGCGAAGCCAAGATCGGTGCCGGTCAATCGAAGTCCCTCCGACACTGCAGCATTGGCGTCAGCCAGCCGCCCTTCCAACAACGCCAACTCGGCAGTCGCCGAAAACAGCGGCCCGGCCAACCAGGGCTGCTTGACGGTCTGCACGTACGCGTCGCGGGCCTCGGCCAGATGTTCTGCGGCTGCGGAGGCCCGACCTCTCGCAATGTCCAGCTCGCTCCGTGCCGTGCAGATGAAGACTCGGGTAGCGGCGAGTTCGGGGGCCACTCGATCCGCAGCGCGCTGCAACAGCAGGTCGGCTTCGTCCCATCGACCAAGCGCGAACACCGCCCGCCCGGCGGTCGCGGTGAGGAACGGGCTGTGCCACCGACCGAGCCCGTGGCTCGCCGCTGAATCCGCGCCCTGCAACGCCACCGTGGCCGCGGCCTCGAACTCACCAAACGACACCAACAGGCCGGAAAGCGTCGCCGTGCAGCGCGCCACCTCGTCAACCCTGCCGACAGCCTCGGCGATCCGGCGAGCCTCGCGCAGCTCCGCCACACCGGCCTCAAGATCACCCAGAAACGCCAGATCAACGCCATGGACACGGTGCGCATCGCCCTCTTGGGCGAGGGCGCCGACCTCGCGGGCGATCTTGATCGCCTCTTCGCACAACTCCGCAGACTCTCGATGACGCCCTTGCCCCATCAGCGCCTCCCCGAGAGCCGCCAGCACCTGTGCTCGCTCGGCTCGCGGTGGATCGGCAGGTACGAGCCGTGCAGCCGCTTCGTACTCCGCGACCGCTCCATGTCCGCCGGTGGCGTTGAGATAGCCGCCGAGCTGGGCGTGCAGTAGACCGGCACGCACGGGAAGTATGGCCTCGTCGACAACGGCCAGAGTTGCCCGAGTCAAGGCGATCGCACGATTTGGATCGCCGGCGAGATAGGCCGCTTCCGCGGTGTGCTGCAGTACTGCGGCGTGATCGAGCTCCAGCTGATCAACAGGATCGGGCACTTGATCCCACAGTTCGAGTGCAGTCTCGAAGTGCCGCTGGGCATCGGCGAATCCGTACGCCGCCTCGGACTGCAGCCCGGCCTGCACGGCAGCCGGCAGTGCCCGTGCCGGCTGATGAGCCCTGACCCAGTGATAGGCCAGTCTGGCCGACGTGGTGCCGCGGTTGGGATCGCCCAGGTCTGGGCGTTCGGTGAGCACCCGAGCAAACGCCGCGTGTAGTTGAGCACGCTCCCCCGGCAGCAGATCGCCGTACAGCGCCTCTTGGCTGAGGGCGTGCCGGAAGGAGTACGTCTCGGTGGCGGGATCTGGAACCAGCACTTGATGCGCAACGGTCTCGCGTAAGGCTGCTAGCAAGTTGGGCTCAGGCAGGTCGCTAACAGCGGCGAGCAGCTGGTGTGGGACAGGACCGCTCGCCGCAGCGGCGATCCGGAGGGTCGCCTGCGCATCCTCGGACAGGATCTGGACGCGGCTCAGCAGCACATTCTCCAGGCTCGGCGGCAGCTGTGGATTGCCGTTCTCTTCCTGAGCTGCGGCCAGCAGCTCCTCGGCAAAGAACGCATTGCCCCCGGAGCGCCGGTAGATCCGCTCGACCAGGTCGTCGGCGGGACTGCTTCCCACGTTGCCTTGAAGCAGGTCTGCGATTTCGGCTCGGTTGAAGCGATCGACGTCCAGTCGCTCCACTCGGCCGCTGCGGTCGAGCTCGGCGAGGAAGGGACGGAGCGGATGACGGCGGTGTACGTCATCGGTGCGGTACGTCATAACGAGGAGTGGCGCCGACCCTAGGTTGCGGACGAGGAAGGTGAGCAGGTCCAGGGTTGAGCGGTCGGCCCAATGCAGGTCCTCGATCACTAGCGCCGTTGGGGCTCGTTCCGCGAGACGTTCCAGTAGCACCAGGAACGCCTCAAACAGCCTGGCCTGGGATGTCGAACCAACCGTTAGGGACGCCGGCGACTCCTCGGAATGATCATGATCGGTCGGGCCCAATTCGGGAAGCATCCGGGCGAGGAGCAGCTGTCCGGGACCGACCAATTCAGCGATAGCCGCGGGGTCGAGCCCGTGGTCCGTGATACGGGGCCCGAGGCCTCGCAGCGCTTGGATCACGGGCCCGTACGGCAATGACCCCTCGCCTAGGTCGATGCAGCCACCCAGGAGTACTTGGCCACCGGCATGGCTGACTTGCTCGCCAAACCGGGTCACCAGTCGGGTCTTGCCGACGCCTGCTTCGCCGGCTATGCACAGCGCGATTGCATCGCCGGCCTGGGCGGCGTCGAAGGCAGCGTGCAGACGACCGAGCTCAGCTGCGCGACCGACGAAGTGCGAGGCCGCGACGGTCCTCGCCATGGCGAAGAGTATGCGCCGTACCGCTTCGGATTGGAACCGGCCGGCGGAGGGCCCATCACCCATGGCACCTCCACCAGCCGGCATGAGAATCATTGAGCAGCTCCGATCAGTAGTCGGGGAATGGCAGCAACACCGTAGGTTTTGATGCATCGCCAGCGGATCGGACGAAGCTTGTAGATTCCGGAGCTCGGCACTCCAACTTTTCGGGGTAAGGCGTCCTAACCGAAGACGAAGCGAGGGCTCCTACATTTCCAAGATCAGCTACGGGCGCGGCGTTTTGCTTAGAGGACGGCTGGGAATATCAGACGCATGACTTTCGATCCCCACTACGCCATCGTCACAGCTTCCGATTCCGGTATCGGCAAGGCGACTGCCGTCGCGCTGGCCGAAGCCGGTATGGATATCGGAATTACCTGGCACTCGGACTCTCAAGGAGCCGAGGAAACCGCCGAGGAAGTGCGATCCAAGGGACGCAAGGCCGTTGTCAAGCAGTTGGATTACACCGATCTGCCGTCATGCGCCGTAATGATTGACATGCTGATCGATGATCTCGGCGGACTCGACGTCTTCGTCAACAACGCCGGTGCGGGAGATTCGACTCTGCTGGTGGACACCTCCTACGACGACTGGCGAAAGATCATCGCCACGAACTTAGACGGCACCTTCGTCTGCATGCGGCAGGCTGCGCGGCACATGGTCAAGGCCGGTAACGGCGGCCGGCTGATCGCGGTCACCAGCGTCCACGAGCATCAGCCCCGAGTCGGATCCGGGCCGTACGACGCGGCCAAGCATGGCATCGGCGGATTGATCAAGACCTTCGCTTTGGAGCTGGGCCAATATCAGATCACCGCAAACGCCGTCGCCCCGGGCGAGATCGCGACCCCGATGACCGGCCAAGACGACCAAGATCCACGCCAGGAAGAGCGGCTCGGCATCCCGCTCGGTCGGCCCGGCGACGCCCGCGAGATTGCTGCGGTGATTGCCTTCCTCGCCAGTCCACAAGCTAGTTACGTCACCGGAGCCTCGTGGGTAGTCGACGGCGGCATGCTGCAGATGGGCCCGCAGGCCGGCTCCCATCTGACCAGCGCTGACTGGCGCAAGCCGTAAGACGTCGATGAGGGCTGTTACCTGGCAAGGGCGCCGCAACGTCTCAGTGGACGACGTCGAAGATCCGATCATCAAAGAGCCCAACGACGCGATCATCAAGGTCACTAGCACCAACATCTGCGGCTCCGATCTCCATCTGTACGAGACGATGGGCGCTTTCATGAGTCCCGGTGACGTCCTGGGTCACGAGTCAATCGGCATCGTGCTCGAGGTCGGCCGCGACATCACACAGATCCGTCCCGGTGATCGGGTCGTCATCCCCTTCCAGATCTCCTGCGGTCACTGCTGGATGTGCGAACGCTCTCTCTACACCCAATGCGAGACGACCCAGGTACGCGGCGAGGGTAGCGGTGCCGCGCTGTTCGGCTACTCCAAGCTGTACGGTCGGGTGCCTGGCGGCCAAGCCGAGTACCTCCGGGTACCCGAAGCCCAGTTCACCCACATCCTCGTTCCGGAAGGACCACCGGACGACCGCTTCATCTATCTTTCTGACGTGCTGCCAACCGCCTGGCAGGCCGTGGAGTACGCCGGCGTACCCGACGGCGGCTCGCTGCTGATCTTGGGGCTTGGACCGATCGGCGACATGGCAAGCCGGATCGCTCAGCAGAAATGGATCGACACGATCATTGCCGTGGATCTGGTGGATGAGCGGTTGGCTCGAGCCATTGCACGCGGCATCCAGGTGATCGATCTCCGGGAGCACGAAGATGATCTTGCTGATGTGGTCCGTGAGCTGACCGACGGCCGAGGTCCGGATTCAGTGATCGACGCGGTCGGCATGGAGGCCCACGGTTCACCTACCGCTGCGGCTGCCCAGCGAGTCACAGCCCACCTACCCGATGCGCTTACCGAGCCCCTCATGAAGAAGGCGGGCCTCGATCGGCTCGCCGCGGTCTATACCGCGATCGAGACCGTACGCCGCGGCGGAACGGTCTCACTGTCCGGTGTCTACGGCGGCATGGCGGATCCGATGCCGATGATGAAGTTGTTCGACAAGCAGATCCAGCTCCGGATGGGTCAGGCCAATGTGAAGCGCTGGATTCCCGACATCATGCCGTTCCTGACCGAGGACGATCCGCTCGGTGTCGAGGAGTTCGCTACCCACCGGCTGCCGCTTGCCGAAGCCCCGGCGGCGTACGAGATGTTCCAGCGCAAGGCCGAGGGCGCCGTCAAGATCATGCTCAAGCCGTGGGTGTGAGCCGGTCATGCTCATACCCGCATTCTTGTTTACGTTCTAAACCGGAGGGTACCCAGAGGACCTAACCACAATTGATCCGATTGGAGAATGTCGTGACTAGCTCTAGCTACGATCCGACTGGCCGGCCAGGAGAGCCAGGCACAGGTCCATACGACACCGAGCAACCTGACCCCCTCGGCGGGACAACGCAGACCGGCAATTTCGCCGAATCCGAGGTGGACTATGCATCGACCGAGGGTGCGCGCGATTACAGCGACCCGGCCGATTCAGGAGC
>Ga0307288_10000743_pt1 | contig 10765 bp, 6 predicted proteins | sample ER_DNA_142_FD_194469 | JGI IMG/M metagenome (GOLD analysis project Ga0307288, IMG submission 194469) | Bulk soil microbial communities from the East River watershed near Crested Butte, Colorado, United States - ER_DNA_142 | ecosystem: Environmental > Terrestrial > Soil > Floodplain | place: USA...
CCGGCCCGAGCACACCCTCGCCTCGTACGAGCTGGCCGCCCGGATGGGTGCCGACTTCATCGAGCCCGACCTGGTCGCCACCAGAGACCACGTGCTGGTCGCCCGGCACGAGCCGGAGATCGGCGGGACCACCGACGTCGCGTCGCGACCCGAGTTCGCCTCCCGCCGGCGCACCGTGCTGCTCGACGGCGTGCCCGTGACCGGCTGGTTCACCCACGACTTCACCCTGGCCGAGCTCAAGACCCTGCGTGCCGTCGAGCGCATCCCGCAGCTGCGCCAGCACAACACGCTCTACAACGGACTCTTCGAGGTGCCGACCTTTCAGGAGGTGCTGGACCTGCGCACGCGGCTCAGCAGGGAGCTGGACCGCGAGATCGGCGTCTTCCCGGAGACCAAGCACCCGACCTACTTCCGCCGCCTGGGCCTCGAGCTGGAGGCGCCGCTGGTGCGCGCGCTGCGCCGCAACGGGCTGGACCGGGCCGGCGCCAAGGTGTTCGTGCAGTCGTTCGAGGCGACGAACCTCGCGGCGCTGCGTGCCGAGTACCGGCTGCGGGCGCCACTGGTGTTCCTGACCAGCGCGGCCGGCGCGCCGTTCGACGACCCGACGACCTACGCCGAGTACCTCACCCCGGCCGGCCTGCGGCAGCTGTCCCGCCTCGTCGACGGCATCGGCCCGGACAAGGTCCAGGTCATCCCGCGCCGGGCCGACGACACCCTCGGTACCCCGACCAGCCTCGTGGCCGACGCGCACGCGGCCGGGCTCAAGGTGTTCCCGTACACGTTCCGGGCCGAGAATCAGTTCCTGCCGGCGGACTACCGGGTCGGCGCCGACCCGGCGTTCTACGGCCGGGCGATCGACGAGCAGGTCACCTTCCTGCGGACGGGGCTGGACGGCCTGTTCACCGACCAGCCCGACATCGGCGTACTGGCCCGCGCCGCCGTGTTCGCGCGCGTCTGACCGGCCCGGCCGGCCATCACGCCGGACCCGCCACCCGGCGGGCCAGCTCGGTGCGCGAGCGCACCCCCAGCCGCGCGAAGACGTTGCGCAGATGGTGGTCGATCGTGCGAGGGCTGAGGAACAGCTGCTGGGCGATCTCCCGGTTGGTGGCGCCCTCGGCCACCAGCCGGGCGATCCGTTCCTGCTGGGCGGTCAGCTCGCGGGCCCCGCCCCGCTCCGGCGGTACGGGCGCCCCCGCGGCTCGCAGCTCCACATCGGCCTGCGCCGCCCACGGCTCCGCCTGCAACAGCCGGAAGGTCTCGACCGCGCTGAGCAGATGCTCGCGCGCCGCCCCCGGTCTGCGCCGCCGCCGCAGGTCCCGGCCGAACAGCAGCTCGGTGTGCGCGCGGGCGAAGTCGGCGTCGCCCCGGTCGTGCTGGCGCAGTGCCTCCCGGAAGTGCTCCTCGGCGGTCTGCGGTTCCGCCGAACGCAGCGCGCGGCACCGTGAGCGCAAAGCCAGCCAGGCGGGCTGACCGGTGCCGGCGGTCCACCGGTCGAACGGTTCGAAGGCCCGGTCCAGCGCCACTGTCGCGCTGTCCCGCCGGTCCGTGCGCGACGGTGGCTCGCAGCGCCAGACCGCCTCGATGAGATGCGGGGTGGCCGCCACCTGCACGATGAGATTGCCCCGGCCGGACGCCGTGACGACGATCGCGCCGAGTCGCTCGACGGTACGGCGGGGTCTGCCCTCCACCAGGTCCAGCAGCGCGAGCGCCCATTGACACAGCGCCCGCGCCTCGCCGGGCCCCTGCACTGTGTCCTGCGCGCCGGCCTCGCGGATCCGCAGCACGCAGCTCTCCCGGTCGCCGACCAGCGCGGCGATGACCGCGAGGATGCCGAGATGGCTCTGCGCCAGGGCGGGCTGGCCGGTGACCCGGGCCAGCGCCGCCCCCTCGGTCGCGGCGACGGTGGCCGCCTCGTGGTGCCCGGCGGCGAGCCCGGCGAACGCGACGACCTCGAGCCCCTGCGGCACCAGCGTGACCTGTCCGCGGTCGCGGGCCAGCGTGACCGCCCGGCCGGCCAGGGTGCGCGCACAGCGGTCGTCGCCGACCAGCACCCCGGCGCCGGCGGCACGGATGAGCGCGGCGGGCTCGTCCACGTCCGCGGCGAGCCGCAGGACGTCCCGCAGGCGGGCGAACGCCGTGTGGTGCTCCCCCGCGTACATGCCGGCGAGGCCCGCCACCTGCTGATAGGCGAGCGCGACCGGGGCCGGCTCGTCGCCGCGGCGCAGGGCGAGGGCGCGCCGGGCGACCTCGCGGTAGCGGCCGTGCTCGCCCGCCAGGTGCACCGCCTCACCGGCCAGCAGCAGGGTTTCCAGGGCGGCCGGCACGTCGTCCGGCACCAGCCGCGCGGCCGCGTCGAGCAGGATGTCGCGGGCGGTGACCGGGTCACCCTCGCGCAGTTCCATCTCGCCGGCGAGGCGCCCGGCCCGGGCCCGGACCTCGGTGCGGCGGCTGACGCGGCGCAGCAGCAGCCCGGCCTGCTGGCGCTCCCCCGCCAGCCAGGCCTGGTGGGCGGCCGCGACCAGCGCACCGGCGGCGACCTCGCCGTCCGTGGTCAGCTCGGCGGCATACCGGTACGCGGCCGCGGCGGTCCGTGGAGGTCCCTCGGCGGCCGCGGCGCGCAGGTCGCGGGAGAGCACCTCGTGCGTGCCGACGGTGGCCGCCGCCCGGTGCACGAGCCCGCGCAGCCGTGCGCCGCGCCGGTCCAGCACGTCGGCGAGCAGCGCGTGCGCCGAGCGCCGGCGGGCCAGGGGCGCGTCGTAGTAGACGACCGCGCGCAGCACCGCCGGGGTGAACTGCACCGCCTCGGAGGTGACGGAGGCCAGGCCCGCCTGCTCGGCGACCGCCAGGTCCTCGGCGGCGCCGGCGGCCAGCAGCTCCCCCGGGGTGAGGTCCGGGTCGGTGGCGGCGAGCAGCAGGGCGGCGCGGGTACGGGCGGGCAGGGTGGCGAGCGCGGCACGGCACCGGCGGCCGACCTGAGAAGTGGCGGGCAGCGTGCAGGGCGGCGGCTGGGTGCCGCGTAGCTGCTCGGGGCTCAGTGCGCCCGCGAGCTCGCGCAGCACGGCGGGGTCTCCCCCGGCCAGGCCGAGCACCGCGTCGGCGACCTCCGCCGGCAGGCCCGGGACCAGGGCGGCCAGCAGGTCGGGGCCCTCGGTGTCGGCACGCGCCGCGGTCCCGCCGTACCGGAAGGCTTCTTGCACTATCGGTGCAATTACCATGCGACACAGTGTCGGTCGCCCCGGGCCGCCGGGGCAAGGCCGGTGATTTCACCGATGTGTCAAAAGTGTTGCGCGCAGCGGGAACTCGGGGGTTCGTCCGCCGCCGTGGGCTCAGGCCGGCTTGATCCAGTCGAAGGTGCGCTCGACGGCGCGCCGCCAGTTGTCGTACTCGCGCTCGCGCAGGGCGGGGTCCATGGCCGGCATCCACTGGGCCGCCCGGTGCCAGTTGTGTCGCAGGTCCGCCAGATCGGGCCAGTGCCCGACGGCCAGGCCCGCGGCGTACGCGGCACCCAGCGACACCGTCTCGCTGGCCATCGGCCGGACCACCGGCACGTCCAGCACGTCGGCGATGAACTGCATGAGCAGGTTGTCCGCGGTCATCCCGCCGTCCACCTTGAGCGTGGTCAGGGCCAGGCCCGAGTCGGCGTTCATCGCGTCGACCACCTCGCGGGTCTGCCAGGCGGTCGCCTCCAGCACCGCCCGGGCCAGGTGCCCCTTGGTGATGTACGAGGTCAGTCCCACGACCACCCCCCGCGCCTCGCTGCGCCAGTGCGGGGCGTACAGGCCGGAGAAGGCCGGGACGATGTAACAACCGCCGTTGTCGCCGACCGTCCGGGCCAGGGTCTCGATCTCGGGCGCGCTGGTGATCAGGCCGAGCTGGTCGCGGAACCACTGCACCAGCGAGCCGGTGATCGCGATCGAGCCCTCCAGGGCGTACTGGGCCGGCTCGCCGGCGAGTTGGTACGCGACCGTGCTGAGCAGCCCGTGGGTCGAGCGGACCAGCTCCGTACCGGTATTGAGCAGCAGGAAGCTGCCGGTGCCGTACGTGCACTTGGCCTCGCCCGGCGCAAAGCAGGTCTGCCCGAACAGGGCCGCCTGCTGATCGCCGAGCGCCGCACCGATGCGCACTCCGGGGAACGCCGCCGTCGCGGTGCCGAACACCCCGACCGACGGTCGGACCTCCGGCAGGATCTCCATGGGCACGCCGAAGAACTCGCACGCCTGCGCGGACCACCGCTGGGTGCGCACGTCGAGCAGCATCGTGCGGCTGGCGTTGGTCACGTCGGTGACGTGCAGGCCACCGGTGAGGTTCCAGATCAGCCAGGTCTCCATCGTGCCGAACAGCACGTCACCGCGCTCGGCGCGCTCGCGCAGGCCCGGCATGTGGTTGAGGATCCAGTTCAGCCGCGGCCCGGAGAAGTACGTGGCCAGCGGCAGCCCGCTGCGGTGCTGCACCTCGTCGGCGCCCGGCGTGCCCAGCAGCGTGTTGACCAGCGTGTCCGTGCGGGTGTCCTGCCACACCACCGCCCGGCCGATCGGCACCCCGGTGTGCCGGTCCCACAGCACGGTGGTCTCCCGCTGGTTGGCGATGCCCAGGGCGGCGACCTCGTCGGTGCTGATCCCGGCCCGGCTCAGCGCCAGCGGGGCGAGCCGCTTCACGTTGCGCCAGATCTCCGCCGCGTCGTGCTCCACCCAGCCGGGGCGGGGGAAGTACTGCTTGTGCTCCTGCTGGGCCAGGGAGACGAGCTGGCCGCGCCGGTCGAAGACGATGCACCGCGTCGACGTGGTGCCCTGGTCGATCGCGATGACGTAGCGCTCGGTCATGGTTCCCCCTGGTCCTGCGCGCCAACGATCGTGCATGGGTGTCCGCCGCCGGTGGAATCAGTGCCGGGCGGCCCCGAGGTCCCGCGAGACCGCGCGGGCGGCGTCGCGGACGTAGCCGACCAGTCGCTGATGCGGCCGGTACCGGGTGTCGCAGATCCGTTCGACCAGCCCGGAGATGCCGATCGCGCCGACCACCAGGCCGCCGTACCCCCGGATCGGCGCGGCGATCGCCGCCTGCCCGAGGGTGAGCTCCTCGACCTCGGCGCCCCAGCCGGCCGCACGCACCTGGTCGAGGGCGGCGGCCAGCTCGGGCGGCGCCACCACCGTGCGCCGGGTGAACCGCTCGAGCTCCCCGGGCGGCGGAGCCGACCGGTACGCGAGCAGCACCTTGCCCAGGGCGGTGGCGTGCAGCGGCAGCAGCGTGCCGATGTCCAGGGTCTGGAACGTGTCGTCGGGCCGGAAGACGTGGTGCACGACCAGCACTCGTCCCTCCAGGACGGTGCCGATCCGGACGGCCTCGCCGCTGCGCGCGGCGAGCGGGTCCGCCCAGTTGATCGAGCGCGAACGCAGCTCGTTGATGTCGAGATAGCTGGTGCCCAGGTGCAACAGGGCCGCGCCGAGCTGGTAGCGGCCCGACACCCGGTCCTGTTCGACGAAGCCGACGTGCTGCAGCGTGCGCAGAATGCCGTGGGTGGTGCCCTTCGCCAGGTCGAGGGACCGGGCGATCTCGCCGAGCCCGAGCCGGCCCGTGCCACCGGCGAGCATCCGCAGGATCGCGGCCGCTCGTTCGATGGACTGCACCGTCCCCGGCATGTTTCCAGATGCTATGCCACCGCGTTACGGCACGCTCACGGTGCGTTCGACAATGCCGAACGGCGTTCATTGCCCGACCCGCCGGCCGTCCCTACGGTCGGTGCACATCGGACCCAGGAGGGCACATGGCAGCACGACTGAAGATTCCGGGACTTGTCGGCGAGCTCGCCGCCGAGTTCGCCGGGACCATGATCCTCATTCTTTTCGGCGTCGGCGTGGTCGCGCAGGTGGTGGGCGGCGGCATCGGCGACCACGACAGCATCGCCTGGGCCTGGGGTCTGGGCGTCACGCTCGGCGTCTACGTCGCGGGCCGGATCAGCGGGGCGCATCTCAACCCCGCGGTCACCGTCGCGCTCGCGGTCTTCAAGGGATTCTCGTGGCGCAAGGTCGCGCCGTACTCGCTCGCGCAGATCCTCGGCGCCTTCGTCGCCGCACTGCTGGTGCGGTGGAACTACACCGAGGTGCTGCACGCGACGGACCCCGGCCTGACCATCAAGACCCAGGGCGTCTTCTCCACCCTGCCGGGCAACGGGACCCTGCCGGTCGACGAGTGGGGCGCGCTGCGCGACCAGGTCATCGGCACCGCCATCCTGCTGTTCCTGATCCTGGCGATCACGGACGTCGCCGGCACCCCGCCGGGCGCCAACCTGGCGCCGTTCATCATCGGCCTGATCGTGGTCGCGATCGGCATGGCGTGGGGCACGAACGCCGGCTATGCGATCAACCCCGCCCGTGACCTCGGGCCGCGACTCGCGAGCTTCTTCACGGGATACGGTGGCGCGTTCCGCGACCAGACGGGTTATCTGTACTTCTGGATTCCGATCGTCGGTCCTCTCGTCGGCGGGGTCCTGGGCGCCGCGCTCTACCAGGGACTGGTCGGCCGGTTCCTGCCGACCGCCGAACCCCCGGAGCCGGGCCGGCTCCCCACCCCAGAACCCGAGCGTATGGAGGCAACCCGTGGCTGACTTCGTCGGTGCCGTCGATCAGGGCACCACCAGCACCCGCTTCATGATCTTCGATCACGGTGGCAACGAGGTCGGCCGGCACCAGCTCGAGCACGAGCAGATCCTGCCGCAGGCGGGCTGGGTCGAGCACAACCCGATCGAGATCTGGGACCGGACGGTCTCCGTCATCCGCACCGCCATGCAGAAGGCGAAGCTGCAGGCGAGCGACCTGGCCGCGCTCGGCATCACCAACCAGCGCGAGACCAGCGTGGTGTGGGACCGGCGCACCGGCCGGCCGTACTACAACGCGATCGTCTGGCAGGACACCCGCACCGACCGGATCGCCTCGGCGCTGGATCGCGACGGGCGCGGCGACGTGATCCGCCGCAAGGCCGGTCTACCGCCGGCGACATACTTCTCCGGCGGCAAGATCCAGTGGATCCTGGAGAACGTCGACGGGGTCCGGGCGGCGGCCGAGCGCGGCGACGCGATCTTCGGCAACACCGACAGCTGGCTGCTCTGGCACCTCACCGGCGGGGTGGACGGCGGCAACCACATCACCGATGTGACCAATGCCAGCCGTACCATGCTGATGAACCTGGAGACCCTCGACTGGGACGACGAGCTGCTGTCGTTCTTCGGCATCCCGCGGCAGATGCTGCCGGAGATCCGGCCGTCGTCCGACCCGAACACCTACGGGACGGCCCACGCGCCGGGCCCGCTGGGCGGCGACGTCCCGCTCACCGGCGACCTCGGTGACCAGCAGGCGGCCATGTTCGGCCAGGTCTGCTTCGCGCCGGGCGAGGCCAAGAACACCTACGGTACGGGCAACTTAATGCTGCTCAACACCGGTACGGAACTCGTACGCTCGAACAACGGCCTGCTCACCACGGTGTGCTACAAGTTCGGCGACGCCGCACCCGTGTACGCCTTGGAGGGCTCGATCGCGGTGACCGGCTCGGCCGTGCAGTGGCTGCGCGACCAGCTGCACGTCATCAACTCGGCGGAAGAGAGCGAGACGCTGGCGTCCTCCGTGCCGGACAACGGCGGCGTCTGCTTCGTGCCGGCGTTCTCCGGGCTGTTCGCGCCGTACTGGCGCTCGGACGCCCGCGGCGCGATCGTCGGGCTGTCGCGTTTCAACACCGACGCGCACATCGCCCGGGCCACCCTCGAGTCGATCTGCTACCAGAGCCGCGACGTGGTCGAGGCGATGGCGCAGGACTCGGGCGTGACGCTGGACGTGCTCAAGGTGGACGGCGGCATCACCGTCAACAACCTGTGCATGCAGATCCAGGCCGACGTGCTCGGCGTGGCGGTGAGCCGGCCCGTGGTGGCCGAGACGACGGCGCTGGGTGCCGCGTACGCCGCGGGGCTCGCGGTCGGCTTCTGGAAGAACACCGACGAGCTGCGGGAGAACTGGAACGAATCGAAGCGCTGGCAGCCGCAGTGGTCGGACGAGCAGCGCGAGAAGGGGTACGGCCAGTGGAAGAAGGCCGTCCAGCGCACTCTCGATTGGGTAGACGTTGACTGACACGACTCTCTCTCCGGCCGGCCGGGAGGCGGCACTGACCGCCCTGGCCGGCAACGAGGTCGACGTGCTCGTCGTGGGTGGCGGGGTGGTGGGCGCCGGCAGCGCCCTCGACGCCGCCACCCGTGGCCTGTCCGTCGGCCTGCTCGAGGCGCGCGACTTCGCCTCGGGCACGTCGAGCCGGTCCAGCAAGCTGATCCACGGTGGCCTGCGCTACCTGGAGATGCTCGACTTCGGGCTGGTCCGCGAGGCGCTGCGGGAACGCGGCCTCATCGTGACCCGGCTCGCGCCTCACCTGGCCCGGCCGGTCCCCTTCCTCTACCCGTTGCGGCACCGCGGCTGGGAGCGCCTGTACGCCGGCGCCGGGGTGCTGCTCTACGACACGATGGCCGCGGCGGCGCCCGGCCTGCCCCGGCACCGGCACCTGTCCCGCCGGGGTGCGCTGCGGGCCTGCCCCGCCCTGCGCCGGGACGCGCTGGTCGGCGCGCTGCAGTACTACGACGCGCAGATCGACGACGCCCGGCACACCATGTTCCTGGCCCGCACGGCCGCCGCGTACGGCGCCCACGTCGCCTCCCGGACGGAGGTGGTCGGCTTCCTGCGGGAGGGCGAACGGGTCACCGGCGTGCGGGTGCACGACCTGGAACACGACCGCACCTTCGAGGTACGCGCCCAGCAGATCATCAACGCGACCGGGGTGTGGACCGACGACACCCAGGCCCTGGTCGGCGAGCGCGGCCAGTTCCACGTCCGCGCCTCCAAGGGCATCCACCTGGTCGTGCCCCGCGACCGCATCCAGTCGTCGACGGGGTTGATCAGCCGCACGCCGACCAGCGTGCTGTTCATCATCCCGTGGGGCCGGCATTGGATCATCGGCACCACCGACACCGACTGGGCGCTCGACAAGGCCCACCCGGCGGCGTCCAGCACCGACATCGACTACCTGCTGGACCTGGTCAACAAGGTGCTGGCCACCCCGCTGACCAGGACGGACGTGCAGGGCGTCTACGCCGGGCTGCGCCCGCTGCTCTCGGGTGAGTCGGAGTCGACGTCGAAGCTGTCCCGCGAGCACACCGTGGCCAGCCCGACCCCGGGCCTGGTCGTGGTGGCGGGCGGCAAGTACACGACCTACCGGGTGATGGCCCGCGACGCGGTCGACGCCGCGGTGCACGGGCTGGGCCGCTCGGTGCCCCGCTCCTGCACGGAACGCGTGCCGCTGCTGGGCGCCGAGGGCTACACCGCCCTGTGGAACCGCCGCCGGCTGCTGGCCGAGGAGTCCGGGCTGCACGTGGCCCGGATCGAGCACCTGCTGGGCCGCTACGGGTCGCTCGTGCACGAGGTTCTGGACCTGATCGCCGGCGACAAGGACCTGGCCCGGCCGGTCGAGGGCGCGGAGTACCACCTGCGCGCGGAGTTCACGTACGCGGCCGGCTACGAGGGCGCCCGGCACCTGGAGGACATGCTGACCCGCCGCACCCGGATCTCGATCGAGACCGCCGACCGCGGCATCGGCGCCGCGCGGCCGGCAGCGGACCTGATGGCCGCTGAGCTCGGCTGGGACGGCGCACGCCGCGACGACGAGGTGGACCACTACCGGCTGCGGGTGGAGGCCGAACGCGCCTCGCAGGAGCAGCCGGACGACGAGACGGCGGACGCGGCCCGGCTGGGCGCCCCGGACGTCGTGCCGTTGCAGGTGGCGCGGTAGGGCTCGCCGTCGGCGGGCGTGCATGGCCGGTCCTGCGGTGCGACGGTGAGCGCATCCGCGGGGCCGGCCGCTCGTCGCGGCGACCTCACCGAGACCCGGCGGAAAGGACCGGCGCGACGAAGATCCCGGCGCGACGAAGATCTCGGCGCGGCACGACAATGACCGCGACAGGAATGTCCGCCGCGGCCACGTTCATCGGTGTTCCCACCGTCCGTCCAGGACGGTTGCTGCGCTGAGCCCGTTCACGTCTTTCTCGCTGGGCACTATCGTCCGTTCACCACCGCGGCGCGGCGCACTGCCGCGACGCCCAGCTCCCGGACCAGGGCCTCGTGGCCGTTCCCGGTCTCCCACCCGGTGTCGGCGACGACCACGACGGCCCCACCGGTCCGGGCCACCAGCACGTAGGTGTCCTTGTCGGTGCCGGCGTAGTCGATGTGCTCGCGCAGCCGCAGCAGCACGGATTCGTCGCCCGCCGATCCGGTGCCCAGCACGGACCACCCGTCACACGTGGCCGCGTGCCGGCGCAGGTCGCGCAGGTACCGCCGGGCGCCGTCGGACGCGTAGGTCGCGACGTCGTTCACGATCACGGTGGGACGGTCCGCCACGCCGATCATCGCGGAGACGGTCCGGTCACCGCGGCGCAGCTTCGACGAGGCGTACGGGCCACAGGGCCGCGGCGGCCGCAGCCGTGCGAAGGAACGGTCGGTGACCCGGGTGGGTACGGTCCCGTCGAGGTCGCCGGCCTGCAGCATCGCCGCGGCGGGCACGGCGTACGCCGGCGCGGACGCGATGCGGTAGGCGAGTATCGCCGGTCGCTGGTGGGGCGCGGCCCGCCCGATCAGCGCGACACAGCCCGCCGCGCCCTCCTCGCCGTTGCGGAACCGCTTCTCGTAGGCGCCGGCGGAGTTCGTGACGATGGTGTTGACCGCGCCCCCGTCGAAGTCGCAGTTGCTGT
>Ga0307288_10000744_pt1 | contig 10759 bp, 11 predicted proteins | sample ER_DNA_142_FD_194469 | JGI IMG/M metagenome (GOLD analysis project Ga0307288, IMG submission 194469) | Bulk soil microbial communities from the East River watershed near Crested Butte, Colorado, United States - ER_DNA_142 | ecosystem: Environmental > Terrestrial > Soil > Floodplain | place...
GTGGAGCGTGGCCACTGCTCCGGGTTGTAGTCGGCGCCGTAGGCCAGCTCGGGGGTCCGGCCGGGCAGCCGCGGCCAGCGGTGGGTGATCTCCACGCGGTCTCCTCGGGACGTCGCCGATGTTTACGTAAACATCGGGGTGATAGTTTCACTGGGTTTCCGGCCCGTCAAGAAGGAGTCGCCACCGATGACCGTTGGCCGCACCCGCCGCCCCGGGCGGGGCGTCTCGATGGCGGACGTCGCCCGGCTCGCCGGCGTCTCGTCGCAGACGGTGTCGCGGGTCTCGACCGGACACCCCGGCGTGGTGGAGTCGACCCGCCAGCAGGTCCTGGCCGCCATGCGGCAGCTGGACTACCGGCCCAACAGCGCGGCGCGGGCGCTCAAGCGGGGCGAGTTCCGCACCCTGGGGGTCATCCTGTTCACCCTGGCGACCACCGGCAACAGCCGTACGGTCGAGGCGATCGCCGCGCACGCGGCGAGCCAGGGGTACGCCATCACGCTGATCCCGGTGGCGGCACCGACCCAGGACGGCGTGCTGGGGGCGTTCAGCCGGCTCGGCGAGCTGGCGGTCGACGGGATCATCGTGATCATGGAGGTGCACCTGCTCGACGCGGCCAACCTGACGCTGCCGCCGGGCGTGCAGGTGGTGGTCGTGGACTCGGACGCCGGCGACCGCTACCCGGTGGTGGACACCGACCAGGCCGACGGCACCCGGCAGGCCGTGCGGCACCTGCTCGAGCTGGGCCACGAGACGGTCTGGCACGTGACGGGGCCGGCGGAGTCGTTCGCGAGCGAGCGCCGCTCGCAGGCCTGGCGACGCACCCTGCTGGAGGCGGGCCGCGCCGTGCCGCCGGTCCAGCGCGGCGACTGGTCCGCCGAGTCGGGTTACCGTGCCGGGCTGGCCCTGGCGGCGGAGCCGGACTGCACGGCGGTGTTCGCGGCCAACGACCAGATGGCGCTGGGCCTGCTGCGGGCGTTCCACGAGCGGGGCCGGGCGGTGCCGCGCGACGTGAGCATCGTGGGTTTCGACGACATCGCCGACTCGGAGTCGTTCATCCCGCCGCTGACGACCGTGCACCAGGACTTCGCGGAGGTGGGGCGGCGCTGCGTGCAGGGCCTGCTGCGGCAGATCCACAACGAGCCGGACGGGCCGGGGACGGTGCTGGTGCCGACCCGGCTGGTGGTGCGGGACAGTACGGCCGCGCCGGTCCGTCGCCGTACGCCGTCAGCGCAGGATGAGCAGGCTGAGGGCGTCGATCACCGGTCCTGACCGGGTGTATCGCGGTCACGCAAGGCCCGAGGGGCCCGGCTGCCCCACGGGGGCAAGGCAGCCGGGCCGGTTCCTCAGAGCGACAGCCGCTGACCGGGCAGGATCAGGTTGGGGTTGCCGCCCACCTCACCACGGTTCAGCTGGTACAGCGCCCGCCAGCCACCCTTGACGTGATGGGCCGCCGCGATCTTCGCGAGCGTGTCGCCCGACTTCACCGTGTAGTGCTTGCCGGTGCTCTTGACCGAGGTGCTCCGCGTCACCTTTCCCGACGTCCGGTGCGCCGTGCTCCGCGACTTGTGGGTCGCGCCGTGCGACTTGTGGGTCGCGCCGTGCGACTTGTGGGCACTCGAGCCGCTGGTGTTCTTCGCCTTGTACGCCTTGTGCGATCCGGCCTTCTTGCCGCACACCGGCCACGCGCCGATGCCCTGGCCGGCCCGCACCTTCTCGGCGATGCGGATCTGCTCCGCGCGGCTGGCCTTGTTGGCGGTGCTCGCGTACTTGCCGCCGCCGTACGCCTTCCACGTGCTGCGGCTGAACTGCAGGCCACCGTAGTAGCCGTTGCCGGTGTTGATGCTCCAGTTGCCACCGGACTCGCACTGCGCGACCGCGTCCCAGTTCACACCGGACTTCGCCTGGACGGCGGAGGCCGGGGCCAGCAGGGCGACGGTGCCCGCCGCTCCCGCCACGGCCAGACCGAGCGCGCGCAGGGACTGCTTGTGGATCTGTGCCATTGAGTGAACCTCCACGCCTACGAGGTCAGCTGTCGGGTTCGGGCTGAGGTTGCCCGGCCGCTCCTGGTTCGGCGGCTTCACCCCGAGGCGCGCCGCAGCGCGCCGGAGAACCTGTGGGTCCCCCGCTCCATGCCTGAGGTTGATGTCCCAGCCCGGTCGGCGGCAGGACTCGGCGTTACCGACCGCGGGGCCCGCGTCAGCGGACCGGCCGACGGTAACCATCCTCCCCGCCGAACAGCCAAGCCCTGGCCGCCCAACGTGACGTTCTTCTCACCGAATGCGGCATTTGATCTTGCCTGGATATCGGCACAAACACCGCTGAAACCGGACAGCGCGATGACCGATGTATGCGGGTATGCCGTCTCTGCACCCGTGGACCCGAGGGTCGGGGGGCCAGCTTCGATGATCGTGCTACGTGGGCCGGGAACCCGCGCTGAGCTGCGGCGACGCGGCGGGCCGCCGCCCGAGCACCGCGATCGCGGGCCGCGTGCCCTCGGCCCGACGCCCGATCGTCAGAGCGGAATCCACTCCGTCGCCGTGGTCACCGCCCGCAGCACCTCCGGAACCGGCTCGACCCCCAGTCCCGGCCCGGTGGGCACCGGCAGGTGCCCGTCCTCGAGCACGAACGGCTCGGTCAGGTCGGTCCGGAAGTAGCGGTCCGACGCCGACGTGTCACCGGGCAGGGTGAATCCCGGCAGCGCGGCGAGGGCCACGTTCGCGGCGCGTCCCAGGCCGGTTTCGAGCATCCCCCCGCACCACACCGGGATGCCGTGGGCCGCGCACACGTCGTGGATGCGCCGGGCTTCCAGGTACCCGCCGACGCGGCCCGGCTTGACGTTGACCACGGCCGCGGCGCCCAGGGTGATCGCGGCGGCCGCGGTGCGGGCCGAGGTGATCGACTCGTCGAGGCAGACCGGGGTGGTGATGAGCCGTGCGAGCTGAGCGTGCCCGAGGATGTCCTCCTCGTCCAGCGGCTGCTCGATCAGCAGCAGTCGGAACGGATCGAGCCGGGCGAGATGCCGGGCATCCGCGACCGTGTACGCCGTGTTCGCGTCCACCTGCAGCAGCACCTCGTCCCCGAAGCGCTCGCGCACGGCGCGGACCGGCTCGACGTCCCAGCCCGGCTCGATCTTGAGTTTGATCCGCAGGTAGCCCGCCTCCCGGTAGCCGGCGACCGCGTCGAGCAGCTCGTCGATCGAGGACATGATGCCGACCGAGACGCCGCACGGTACGCGCTCGCGCACCGCCCCCAGCTCGCGCGCGAGCGGACGGTCCCGGGCGCGCAGCTCCGCGTCCAGGACCGCGGTCTCCAGCGCCGCCTTGGCCATCCGATGGCCCTTGAAGGCGTCCAGGGCCGGCCCGACCGCGTACGCGTCGAGCCGGGGCACGCGCGCGAGCTGCGGGACGAGGTGCCGGCGCAGCACGTCGGCGGCGGCCTCGGTGTACTCACTGGAGTACCGCGGATCGGCCATCGCGACGCACTCGCCCCAGCCCTCGGCCTCGCCCGTGACCACCCGGACCAGCAGGACGTCGCGGGTGGTCTCGGTGCCGAACGACGTCCGGAACGGCGTGACCAGCGGCATGCTGATCCGCCGGAGCTCGATCCCCTGCAGTTTCATCGTCCGTGCTCCTCGGCGTCGCGGGTGAGGACGTACCAGCCGTCCCGGTCGAAGCCGGTGAACCGGAGCCCGTCGGCCAGCAGAGCGCTCAGGGTGTCGCGGACGGCCACCCGCCAGTCCTTGGCGGCGCCGGGCGCGCTCCGGCGCAACGCCTCGATGTCGTCGGGCACCGCGACCACCACGGTCGGGCCACGCAGCGGGCCGGGCATCGGCCCGCCGGTCGGCGACCGGCGCAGGGCCATGGTCGCGGCCGGCGGTCGCACGCAGCGTCGTGGCCTGCCGGCGCCGGCGGCGACGACCGCGTGCGCGGCGAGATCCCAGCGCACGAGCAGCCGGTCGCTGTCGTCGTCACCGTTGATCCGGTCGTGCATCACGCCGTAGAAGTTCGGCAGGTATTCGGTCGGCACCGCGGCCAGCTTGGTCAGGTTGAAGTAGGCGTTGCGGGCGACCAGGGGATCGAACGTCCAGCTGACGGTGGCGATGCCGCGTTGCAGGGCCCAGGCCCGCTGGTGCTGCTTGAGCGCGAAACCGACGTGCCGCCCGGCCGCGCCGGGCGCGACCCCGGCGATGTGACTGTGCAGCTCCCGCTCCCCCGGAGCGGCGAAGAACGCCACCGCGGCGCCGACCAGCGTGCCGCCGTCGAAGGCGCCGGCCACGTAGTTGCCGGACTTCGCCAGTGCCCGCAGCAGCTCGGTGGTCAGCAGCGGGCCACCCGCGTCCTCCTGCCAGATCCCGGCGAGCAGATGGTCCAGAGTGGTCAGTTCGGCGAGGCTGCTGACCGGCCTGACGAGCACCCGCGCGGCCCGCGCCGCCGCCCCGGCCGCCTCCAGCGCGGCCGCGATGACCCGGCTCACGGCCGCTCCAGCAGGTCGGCGATCAGCCCGGTGATCAGGGCCAACCGGCCCGCAAGGGCAGCCACCAGCACATGCTCGTCGTCGGCGTGCGCGCCGCCGCCGATCGCGCCGAGGCCGTCGAGGGTGGGCGTACCGATGCCGGCGGTGAAGTTGCCGTCCGAGCCGCCGCCGACCGCCGCGGAGCCCGGCGCGGACAGGCCCAGCTCCCCGGCCACCCGGGACGCGCGCCGCATCAGGGCGGCGGAGGCGGAGGCCGCCATCGGCGGGCGGTTGGGGCCGCCCGTCACCTCCAGCCGGGCGCCGGGCAGGACCGGCCGCAGGGCGCGCATCGCCGCGTCTGCCCGGCTCTGCTCGGCGGCGTCGCGGACCCGGACGTCGACGGCCACCTCGGCGGTCGCGGGCACCGTGTTCGCCGAGGTGCCGGCGCTCGCCAGGGTGGGCGTCACGGTGGTGCCGCGGCCGGTGTCGGCCAGCGCGGCGACGGCCACGATCTGGTGGGCCAGCTCGACGGTGGCGTTGACGCCGCGTTCCGGCTCGAGACCCGCGTGCGCGGCGTGGCCGTGTACGCGCACCAGGTAGCGGGAGACGCCCTTGCGTTCGGTCTTCAGCGCGCCGCCGGGCCCCGCGGCCTCCAGCACCAGCGCCGCCGCGCATCCCGCGGCAGCCTGCTCGATCAGCTCGCGGGAGGTCGGTGAGCCGAGCTCCTCGTCGCTGGTGACCAGCAGCGTCACGCCGTCCGGGACGTCGAGCTCGGCGAGAGCGTGCAGGGCGAGCGCCAGGCCGGCCTTCATGTCCACGCAGCCGGGACCGCGCAGCACTCCCTCCCGCACGCCGAACGGATGGCTGTGCAGCGAGCCGAGCGGCCAGACCGTGTCGTGGTGGCCTAGCAGCAGCACGCGGGCCGGCCCGGCGCCCAGCCGCCAGCGCAGATGGGTGCGGCCGCCGGCCTCGACCCGCTCGGGTGCCGCGCCCAGGTGGCGCTTGCCCAGATCGGCGACCAGATCGGTGCTGCGGGCCAGCGCGGCCGGGTCGGCGGACGGCGACTCGCAGGTGACCAGCTCCTCGATGTCGGCGAGCAGCTGCGGCAGCCGCCGCGCGGTCCGGGTCACGAGATCCATGCAAGCTCACCTTCGCCGCTGAGGTTGTGCCCAGCGTAGGCCCTCCGCGGGCCGGACCGGGACGGCCCGTGGACAACGGCCGGCCGGACCAGGACGGGCGGTCGCCGGTGCCACGAGGACGCCTCGATCTGGCTTTTCACCCGAACGTCTACCATGATCGGATATCGAATGATCTCTTTCCCCCACGGTCACGTATCTTGACGTATCCCCCACGGCAGGACGACACGATGGCTGACGATCCCGAGCGCGACGACCCGGTGCTGGTCCGTCCGTACATCAGCACCCGGCCCGGCGACGGGTCCGCCGAACCCGACGACGGGCCCGCGCACACGTGGCCGGCGACCGCCGATCTACCCGCGGACGGCACCCGGGAGACGGCGATGGTCGCGGCCTCCGCCGCGGCGCCCCAGGATCCGGCGTTCCCGGACCCGGCGCCACCCGACCCGGCAGCATCGGACCCGGCGGCATCGGACCCGGCGGCCAGGAACACCGCGCTGCGCCGCCAACGGCTCCTGGTCCTGGGCGGGATCGGGATGCTCGCCGTGGCCGTCGGCGGCGTGCTGCTGGTGGCTGGTCCACCGGGCGACGACGATCTACCCGCGCCGGCCCCACCCGCCCCACCGGCGACAACGGTGACCGGCGCTCCGGGTGCGGCGCCGGCGGCGAGCGGTACGGATCGCAGCCTGGCCCCGAGCAGCCGCGGTGCGAGCCGGCCGGCCGCAGCCGCCACGGGGACCGCGATCGCCACGAGCCCCGTGCCGGGAGCACCGGCACGGAATGCCAGCACCGGGCCGGCCGGCGGCGCACCGGGTCCCACGCTGGCACCCCCGCCGGATCCGGCGCGGACCGGCCCGATCACCGCGGCCGGCGGCCGCTGCCTGAGCCTCGGCGGGTTGCTCGGGCTCGACGGCAGTCCCGTGCAGACCGCCGGCTGCAGCGGTGCCGGCAACCAGCGGTGGACGTCGGCGACCGACGGGACCCTGCGGGTGTCCGACCGGTGCGCCCGGGTGAGCGGGGACGCGACCGTCCGGATCGGCGGGTGCGACGACGAGCCCGTGGCTCAGTGGCGGGCCGGTCCGGGCGGCTCGCTGGTCAACCCCGGGACCGGCCGCTGCCTGACCGATCCCGGTTCGCCCGGCGCGACCGTGACCGTCACCGACTGCACGGGGGCGGCCGGCCAGCGCTGGACCCTGCCTCAGGCTTCGTGAGGACGGGCACGATGCGCCGGTCGCGGCCCGGCCGGCGCTGCCGCCCGGGATCTCGGCCTGCCGCGGCTCGGCCGGCCCGCGGTTCGGGTCTCGATCGCGCGCAGCACGGCGGCCATGTCCTCGCCGCCGTGGCCCTGCGCCAGCGCCTCGTCGTACAGCTGGTGACAGACGTCCAGCAGCGGTGAGGCGATCCCGGCCGCCCGGGCCGCGTCGGCGATGAGCCGGTTGTTCATCAGCACGTCGCGGATCGACGCCTGCACGGTGAAGTCGCGGCGGACCAGCTTGTCGGCCTTCACCCGGGACACCGCGCTGGCCATCGGCCCGGCGTCGAGCACGCCGCGCATCCGTTGCAGGTCCAGACCGTGGCGCTCGGCGAAGTGTGTCGCCTCCGCCAGGCCGGTGACCATGCTGATCAGGAACAGGTTCACCGCCAGCTTCATCAGCAGCGCCTGCGGGACCGGGCCGCACTCCACGGCCTCCCGGCACATCGGGGCGAGCAGCGGGCGCACCTCCGCCACCGCCGCCGGATCGCCGGCCAGCATCGCGACCAGCTCCCCGGCGGCCGCCGGGGTCCGCGATCCGGACACCGGCGCCTCCACGTAGCTCCCGCCGGCCAGCTCGACGTCGGCCTGCAGCGCCGCCGAATACTCCGGGGAGGTCGTGCCCATGTGCACGACGGTGTGCCCGTGCACCAGCTCGGCGAACTCCGCGCTCCCGCGGCCCAGGACGGCGTCGATCGCGGCGCCGTCGGCGAGCATGAGCAGCACGATGCGGGCCTCGGCGAAGACGTCGGCCGGCCGGGCCGCGACCCACACCCCGGAGATCTGTCGGGGCGTACGCGACCAGGCGACGAGCGGCACCCCCGCCGCGGCGAGGTTGCGGGCCATGGGCTCACCCATGATGCCCAGCCCGAGGAAGCCGACGTTCTCGCTGTGCTCCATGGCCGTACCGTAGAACGTCGCCGGCGCCGCGGACCGGGCCAATTCGCAAGCCGCGGCGCTTGTCAGCCCTTGCCGTTGGCGTAGACGACGCGGAAGCCGAGGTGGTCGGAGAGGGCGGTCCAGCGCGACGAGCGCATGAGGCGTTCCGCGCTGTCGATCTTGCCGCCGTTCACCAGCGTGTTCAGCACCACCGTCTCGAAGGCCGCCGACTCCACCCAGTCCACCGACTTGGTGAACCCGCAGAGCATCGCCGCCTTCGTCTCGTGCAGGAAGTCCTTCAGCACCCGATCGGACGCGCGCAATACCAGGCAGCTGCCGAAGTAGAGGAACCGGCCGGCGCACCGGCCGGACATCCAGGCCGCGATCTCGTCCAGTTCCACCGTCTGCTTGCTCGTGAGGCACAGCTGGGTCGGCTGGCCGTGCAGGGCGAAGAAGCCGACCTTGTAATCGGCGTACTTGCGGGACAGCCAGGTGTCCAGGTAGTAGTGCAGTTCCTCGGTGGTGGCCGTGTCCCGGTGGATGTAGCGGATGCTGCCCAGGCGCTCCAGCAGTTCCAGGGTGGGCAGCACCGACCCGCGGTTGTTCAGGTCGTCCTCCCACTGGCCCTCGACGCAGAACACTCCGCCAGCCTTGGCCACGTCTCCCCCTGACTGCTCGGCACGCAGGTCGACGCTAGCCGACCGGGCACCGCCCCGGGGGGACCGGCCGACCCGGGGGACGCATGCCCCCGGATCGGGGTCGAGCGCCGCCACAGGGCCATGCCCGGGCCGCCGATCAGGTCCAGCTCCCGCAGGTACGCGACTACCCTCTCTCCCGCCCAGCGCATCGTCTCGCGGTGGTGCGGGTTGGCCCGGGCCGCCGAGCGGCCGACCGCCGGGTCGATCCCGACCGACCGGTAGACCTCCGGCGAGATGATCCGGCTGCCGATCAGGTACGCCGCCCGGGCGATGACCACCCGGTCGAACGCCAGCCGCCGGGTGCCCGCCGCGCGCACCTGGCGCGCCAGCTCCTCGCGGGCGTACCGGACGTGGCGGGCCTCCTCGATGACGTGGATCCGCGACACCATCCGGACCAGCGGCTGCACCGTCTCGTCCGTGGCCGCCTCACGCTGCAGGGCGTCCAGAACCTCCTCCGCGATCAGGACGGCCGCGTACAGCCGCGGGCCGGTGGCGGTGGCGGCGATCCACTTGCCGAGGACGTCGTCGAACGCGCCCACCCGGTACACCGGGCAGTCCAGCTTGGCGATCATCCGGCCGAACATGATCGAGTGCCGGCACTCGTCGGCGACCTCGGTGAGCGCGTACTGGGCGTGGGCGGTGGTGGGGTCGCCGCGGTAGTACTCGCGCAGCAGCAGCTGCATCAGGATGGTCTCGAACCACACCCCGAGCCCGGCGATGCTGGCCACCTCGTGCCGGGTCAGCGTGATCCGCTGCTGCGGGGTGAGGCCGCGCCAGAGGTCGGTGCCGTAGAGGCTGGAGCGGTGCTCCGGGGTGAAGAACCGGTCGTCGGCCAGCGGCGCGTCCCAGTCGATCTCGACCTGCGGGTCGTACGAGTGCTCGGCCGACGAGCGCAGCAGCCGGCTCGCGGTGCGGTCGCGGTCGGAGAGGACCATGGAGACCTCCAGGGGGTTGACGTTACCGGAAGTAACAGCTACTTCTCGTACTATGAATGCTGTCGATGAGGGCGTCAACCGTCCCGACGGGCGCAGCCGCCGCTGGGCCGACCACCGCGAGCGGCGCCGCGCCGAGCTCGTCGAGGCGGTGATGGAGGCGATCCGGGAGCTCGGCCCGGAGCCCGGCATCGACGCCGTCGCCGCGCACGCCGGGGTCAGCAAGCCCGTGCTCTACCGCTACTTCACCGACAAGTCGGGGCTGTGGCTGGCCGTCGGCCGGCAGGCGGCGGCCTCGGTGGTCGAGGCCATCGCGCCGGCGGTCGCCGCGGTCCGGGAGGAACGCGACGTGGTCGTCGCCGCGATCGACGCCTACCTGGCCTTCATCGAGGCGGACCCGCACGTGTACCGCTTCGTGGTGCACCAGCGCGGCATCGCCCGGGACACCGACGTGGTCACGGACGCGATGGACACCGTGGCCAGCGGGCTGGCCCGGATCCTCGGCGACCGGCTGCGCGCGCTGGGGCTGGACTCCGGGCCGGCGCTGCCGTGGGCCTACGGGCTCGTCGGCTACGTCCAGACGACGGGTGACTGGTGGCTGCGCCAGCAGCAGCCGATCAGCCGGGCCGCCCTGGCGGACTACCTGGCGACGTTCCTCTGGGGCGGCATCGCGGGCATCCGCGCGGCCGCCGACACCCCGGGCGGGCTGGCGGTGACCGGTCGATGAGCGAGGACGAAGCCGTGCGCCACGACGAGGACCTCCGCGACGACGAGGAGCCCCGCGACGACGAGGAGTTCCGCGGCGAGGCGACGATCGAGACCGGCGAGCTGAGCGTCACCGTCGCGGTACGGCTGTCGGCACGGTTCGAGCCGGTCGAGGGCCGCTACCGCTGGGCGGGGCGGGCGGCGCCGGACGAGATCCTGGCCGCCCAGCTGCGGGCCGGGCTGCGGGAGGCCACCGTACGCATCCACGGCGTGCGCGCCGCCGCCCGGCTCGGCGAGCCCGACCCCTGGGGCGGTGTCCGCCTCACCGGGTCCGGCCGGCCGCCGTGGCACGCAGCTCGCGCGGGCTGACCCCGAACCAGCGCCGCGCCGCGCGGCTCAGCGCGGACTGCTCGGCCAGCGCGACCATCGCCGTGACCTGGGTGAGCGGTAGGTCCGTCTGGGTGATCAGCCGTGCCGCCGTGTCCCGACGGACCTCGTCCAGAATGGACTCGAAGGTGGTGTGCTCGGCGGCGAGCCGGCGCTGCAGCGTGCGCGGATGGGTCCGCAACAGCCGGGCGATCGCGGCCACCTCGACCGGCGAGGTGCCCAGCGCCTGGGTCAGCAGCAGGCGCACCCGGTCGGCGACGCTGCGGCCGGGCGCCGGGAAGTGGCTGGTGATGTAGTCGACCGCGATGTCACGCAGCA